>Ga0265327_10001193_pt1 | contig 35172 bp, 34 predicted proteins | sample 41621metaG_FD_202089 | JGI IMG/M metagenome (GOLD analysis project Ga0265327, IMG submission 202089) | Rhizosphere microbial communities from Carex aquatilis grown in University of Washington, Seatle, WA, United States - 4-16-21 metaG | ecosystem: Host-associated > Plants > Roots > Rhizosphere...
GCCGCCACTCGCGCTGGCTGACCGCGACGCCGCTGGCACTGATCGTGGGCGCCGACCTCCGCATCCAGGGCTCGACCACCGTCGGCGGACCCAGCTGGGGCCGGTTCATCCTGCTGGCAGCCGGCGTGCTGGTGCTGGAAGTCGTCGGCGAGCGCCTCGCCGACGAGGACGGCCGAAACCTGAAGGTCGCGGGCGCCCTGCTGGTGCCTCTCGTCTACGTCACAGCTCCGGCCGCTCGGCATCCGGGAACGCAGCGCGACATCATCCTGGCCGTCCTGATCGGCCTGCTCGCGCTGCTGGCCAACCGCCGGCTGACCGTCGGGATCGGGGCGGCGCTGGTCGTCATGGTCGCCGTGACGGCCTACGAGGTCGTGCGCGCCGGAAGCCTGATCCCGGCGCTCGTCACCGCGGCTATCGCCGTCGTCCTACTGGTGGCTGCGCAGCGCGCTCCGGTGCCCTACCGATAGCGCCATATCCAGGTCTTCGATCAGGTCGTCGGCAGACTCGATCCCCACCGACAACCGCACCAGGTTCGATGGCGTCGCGAACGGCGCGTCCGCCGTCGATGCGTGCGTCATCCGCGCGGGATGCTCGATCAGGCTCTCGACGCCGCCCAGGCTCTCGGCCAGCGCCCACACCTTCGTCCGCGCCACCAGATCGACTGCCAGCTGCTCCGACTCGACCAGGAACGACACCATCCCGCCGAAGTCGCGCATCTGCCGTTCGGCGATCTCGTGCCCGGGATGGCTGGTCAGCCCGGGGTACAGCACCTTCTCCACCGCCGAGTGGCCCTCCAGGTGCCCGACCACCGCCCTGGCGTTCTCGCAGTGCTGGCGCATCCTCACGGCGAGCGTCTTCAGGCCGCGCAGGCACAGCCAGGCGTCGAACGGGCCGGGGATTGCGCCCAGCGAGTTCTGCAGGAAGCCGAGCTGCTCGTCGAGGGCGGCGTCGGCGGTCACCGCGCAGCCCCCGACCAGGTCGGAGTGCCCACCCAGGTACTTGGTGGTCGAGTGGACGACGATGTCGGCGCCCAGCTCCAGCGGCCGCTGCAGGTACGGCGAGGCGAACGTGTTGTCGACCACGACCAGCGCGCCCACGTCGTGGGCAGCCCGCGCCGCGGCCGCGATGTCGATCACGTTCAGCAGCGGGTTGGTGGGCGTCTCCAGCCAGACCAGCCGCGTCCGCTCGTCGAGGTGTGATGCCATGTCCTGGTTGCACGCGTCCGCCGACACGAAGCTGAACTCGTAGCCCTTGGGCGCATACACCTTCGAGAACAGGCGGTACGTGCCGCCGTAGACGTCGTTCACGGAGACGATCCGGTCGTCCGGTGACACGAGGTGCATGACCGTCGTGGCGGCCGCCATCCCGGAGCCAAACGCCCGGCCGTGGCTGCCGCCCTCGAGCGACGCCATGCAGGCCTCGAACGCCTCCCGCGTCGGGTTGGCGGTGCGCGCGTAGTCGTAACGAAACTCCCCGACCGCCTGCTGGACGTAGGTCGACGTCTGGTAGATGGGGACGGTGACCGCTCCCGTCAGCGGATCCGGCTCCTGGCCGTCGTGGATTGCCCGGGTCTCGAAGTCCATCAGGCCCGGACGATACCCGACACGCCGACCGCGTCGGCGAGCCGTCGGAGCGCCTTCTCGAGGGCTTCCTCGCGGCTGTCGCTCCAGCGCACCTTCGGCTCGCGGTGGAATGCCTGCAGCCGCAGCTCGCCGGCGGCGCGGTCGGTCTTCAGGTCGGCCCGCCCGACGATCCGGTCGCCGTGCACGAAGGGCAGCACGTAGTAGCCGTACTGCCGCTCGTGCGGCCGCTTGTAGACCTCGATCAGGTGGTCGAAGCCGATCACGCGCTGGGCGAACGGCCGGTCCCAGAGCAGGTTGTCGAACGGCGACAGCAGGACGGCCGCCGTGGTCGCTCGGGAGCCAACCGGCGCCCCTGCCTCGACCAGCACCGGCGCGCCGCCGTCGGCCACGGCCACTCGCTCCAGCACGCCCTCGCTCACCAGGTGCTCGACGTGGGGGCGGATCCGCGCCACGCCACCCCGCAGCCGGTTGTGCTCGACGATGCCCGACTCGGTCAGCGCACCGCGGGCGCGCACCGCCCGCGCGATCAGCGTGCGCAGGTACTCGTCGGCGCCGGGCACGGGGGCGCCCAGCACTTCGTCGGAAAGCACCCGCTCGGGAAGGTCGTACAGCCGCTGGAAGCCCTGGCGGCCGGCGATCGCGAGCTGCCCGGCCGTCCACAGCGCCTCCAGCATCCGCTTGGCGGGCTTCAGGCTCCACATCCCGGTGCCGCGCTGCCCCTCGAAGTGGCGCGAGCCGAGCGGCCCGCGCTCTCGGATCTCGCCGAGCACCTGGTCGGCAAGCTCGGGCTCTTTCTCGATGATTGCACCCCACCACGGATGGGTGCCGTCGTTGACCATCACGTGGCGGTAGAGGGGCCAGTCGGCGACTGGGAGCAGGCAGCACTCGTGGGCCCAGTATTCGAACAGCGCTCCACGCTCCAGCAGTTTTGACACGGTGGCCCGCGGGTAGGCCCCGACCCGTGCTGCCAGCGTGATCCGGTGGCTGCGGTCGACCGTCGAGATGGAGTCGAGCTGCACGGCCGACAGCCGGCCAACGGCGGCGGCGACCTCGACCGGCCGGCCCCGCCGGCTGCGCGAGGCGTACCCCTGGGCAGCGATCACGTGGCGGCGGAGCTCCGCCACCGAGACGGTGCGCGTCATCTGCGGGTGCGGGTGTGCGCCAGGTACTCGAGCAGGTCGGAGCGGGTCAGCATCCCGGCCGGGCGGCCGCCGGCGGCGACCACCACCGCCGGGCTGCCGCCGGTGAGGTCAGCGTACACCTGGTCGATCGACTCGGCGGCATCGATCACGTGCAGCGGCGGCTGCATCGCCTGGGCGATGCCGTCGCGCAGCGCATCGGGGTTCGTGAAGACGCGGTCGAGCACGCTGCGCTCGTGCACGCTGCCGACCAGGTCGGCCAGCGTGGGCGGATCCTCGCGGGCGACGGGCAGCTGCGAGATGCCGTAGCGCTGCATCAGCTCGATCGCCTCGCCGACCGTCTGGCCGGCCTGGATCACCACCAGCTCGGGCACGTCGTGGTCGTGGTGGTCATCGCCCTTGGCGGCCAGGACGTCGGCCACCGACGGCGGCGGCTGGTCGCGCTCCACGAAGCCGTACTGGATCATGTAGGTGTCGTCGTAGAACTTCGAGAGGTAGGCGCGGCCGCTGTCGGGGATCAGCGTCAGCACCGTCGACCCCGCCGGCATCTGCGCCGCCACCTCGAGCGCCGCGTGCACCGCGGTGCCGCCCGAGCCGCCGACCAGCAGCCCTTCCTCACGTGCCATCCGCCGGGCGGTCAGGAACGAGTCGCGGTCGGAGACCGTGACGAAGTCGTCGATCACCTCGAGGTCCATGGTGGTCGGGTAGAAGTCTTCGCCGATTCCCTCGACCAGGTAGGGGTGGACGTCGCCCGGCTGCGAGTAGATCGACCCCTCCGGGTCGGCGCCGACGATCCGGATCGAGGGATCCTGCTGCTTCAGGTAGCGGGCGACACCGGAGACGGTTCCACCCGTGCCGAGGGCGATCACGACCGCCTGCACGTCGCCGCCGGTCTGCTCCCAGATCTCGGGCCCGGTGGTCTCGAAGTGCGCCTGCGGGTTGGCCATGTTGGCGTACTGGTTGGGCTTGTAGGCGCCGGGGATCTCCTCGGCCAGCCGGTCGGACACCGAGTAGTAGCTCTCGGGCGACTCCGGCTCGACGGCGGTCGGGCAGATCACCACCTCGGCGCCGTAGGCGCGCAGCAGCGAGATCTTCTCCTGGCTCATCTTGTCGGGCATGACGAAGACGCACCGGTAGCCCTTCAGCGCGGCCGCGATGGCCAGGCCGACGCCGGTGTTGCCGGAGGTTGGCTCGACGATCGTGCCGCCCGGCTTCAACTTCCCGTCACGCTCCGCGGCCTCGATCATCCGCAGGCCGATGCGGTCCTTGACCGAGCCGCCGGGATTCAGGTACTCGAGCTTGGCGAGCACCGTCGAGCCGGTGCCCTCAGCCAGCCGCTGGAGGCGGACGATCGGCGTGTTGCCGACCAGGTCGAGCACCGAGGGGTAGTCGCGGGCCATGTGCGGTGGGACTGTAGAGGAGCCAACCCTCGTTCGGAGGGCCGGGGTGGCCGTCCAGCCCGCGGTCAAGCCTTCCGAAAAAAGGCATGCCCGTGGCCCCGGGCGGCTCCACACCCGGGGCCACGGAGCTGGAGACCTGGGCGCACCACAGCTTGGTGTAGACCCCAAGGAGAGTGCGCCCGTCTGGTCTCGTGGCACACGCGGGGATGAGCGTGTGCCATCTTGCAGTACAGCACTGCGAGACCCTTAATGCGTCCCTCAAAAGGGGGTCGTCATGCCCGCACGCAGCAAAGTCTCATGCGCACACGAAGGCGCAGAACATGTCATGTCAGACGTGCGAGGACGGCGCCGCCCGAATCGACCGACACGGCGGTCGGGACGACCCCGATTCCGTACTTGCGCGCCAGGTCGGGGCGGGCCTTGACGTCGACCGTGATCACCGTCTTGCCCTGCTCGCGGAATGTCCGCTCGAGGGTATGGCAGTCCGAGCAGAGCGGGTGCGTGAACTCGACCACGGCGTCTGCGACGAGCGGCTCGGTGAGGTCGCCGGGGTCGATCGACCGGAGGTCGCGGTGGCCGATCCCGCGCAGGCGCGCGGCCAACCGGTACATCTCGCAGCCGGTGCAGAACCCGGTCGCGGCTGCCAGCAGCGCGAGGGCGGCAACCAGCGAGCCGAGCACCGCTCCCAGCAGCCCGAAGTCGGCCAGGTAGGCGAGCGAGGCGGCGGTGAGCACGACAAGCCCGATGACGTTGGCGGCGCGTGGCGGGCGGGAGTCCTCGAGCGGCCCCTCACCGAAGCGCGGCTGAATGAGCTCGAAGTAGGCGGCGCAGGCGAGACACCAGCGGCGGCCGTACCGCAGGCCTAGAGCCAGCTGCAGCGCCAGCAGTGCGAGCAGGGGCCAGAACCCGGTGACCACCGCGATCAGCGCGCCGACGCCGATCACCGTCTGGTTGGCACGCGGAGCGCGGGCGTCGATGACGTCCAGGTCGCGGTATGGGTCAGCAGTTCGTACGGCCATCAGTTTGGATCCAAAGTCTAGCTGGCTGTGCTACACGGCGAGGGCGTCGCGCTCGACAAGTGCGGCGTAGCGGCCGCCCTGCGCAACCAGCTCCTCGTGAGTGCCGCGCTCCACGATCCGGCCGTGGTCGAGCACCAGGATCAGGTCGGAGTCGCGGACGGTCGAGAGCCGGTGGGCGATGGTCAGGGTCGTGCGTCCGACGCTGAGGCGGTCGAGCGCCTCCTGGACGGCGCGCTCGGTCTCGACGTCGAGCGCGCTGGTGGCCTCGTCGAGCACCAGCACCGGCGGGTCGCGGAGGATCGCGCGGGCGATTGCAATCCGCTGCTTCTCGCCGCCCGAGAATCGGTAACCTCGCTCGCCGACCACCGTGTCGTAGCCGTCCGGTAGCGAACTGAGGTGATCGTGGATGCGTGCGGCTCGTGCGGCGTCCTCGAGCTCGTCGTCGGTGGCGTCCGGTCGCGCGAATCGCAGGTTGTCGCGAACGCTGCCGTGGAACAGGTAGGTCTCCTGCGACACGACGCCTACCGTCCGCCGCAGCGACGCGAAGCTGAGGTCGCGCAGGTCGACGCCGTCGATGGTGACGCGGCCTTCGTTGACGTCGTAGAGGCGGGCCAGCAGATAGCCCATCGTGGTCTTGCCGCTGCCGGTCTCGCCGACCACCGCGACGCTGCTGCCAGGGTCCATCTCGAAGCAGATGTCCTGAAGGGTCTGCGCGCCGTCCTCGTCGTAGCGGAAGGCGACGTTCTCGAAGGCGACTTCGCCGCGCACCGTGTGCGGGTCGAGCTCGACTGGATCCTCGGCCTCGGTGATCTCGACCGGCAGGTCGAGGTACTCGAACACGCGGTCGAACAGCGCCAGCGAGGTCTGCACGTCGGCCTGCACGCTGAGCAGCGAGCCGATCGGGAACAGCAGGCGCGTCTGCAGCGTGGTGAAGGCGACCAGGGTGCCGATCGACACCACGCTGGTACCGCGGGCCATGCCCCAGCCGGCGATGCCGTACATCAGCGCCGGCATGATCGCGAACGTCGCCTGCACGGTGGCCATCGCCCAGCGGCCGGCCATCCGCTGCCGCAGTTCCAGGCCGGCCAGCTGCCTGGATTCGTTGCGGAAGCGGTGTGTCAGCTCCCCGGACTGGCCCATCGTCTTGCCGAGCATCACGCCCGACACCGACAGCGACTCCTCGACCAGCGAGGAGATGTCGGCCAGAGAGCTCTGCATGGTCGCCGCCAGCGCCCGGCGGACGCGGCCCACACGGCGCGTCATCCAGACGAACAGCGGCAGGATCGCGAAGGAGGCAATGGTCAGTCTCCAGTCCAGGATCGTCATCGCCACCGTCGTCGCGATCACCGTGGTGGCGTTGGAGACGATCGAGGTGGCGGTGGTCGTGACGACCGTCTGCACGCCCCCGATGTCGTTCGAGATCCGCGACTGCACCTCGCCGGTACGGGTGCGCGTGAAGAACGCCAGCGACAGCCGCTGCAGGTGTGTGTAGACCGCCACCCGGAGGTCGTGCATCACCTCCTGGCCGATCCCGTTGGACTGCCAGGTCTGGGCGACTCCGATGGCGCCGGTGATGATCGGGATCACCACCATGCCGCCGACCAGCAACGCCAGCGTGTGCGTGTTCAGGTTCTTGCCCTGCGACAGCACGTTGTCCAGCAGGTCGCGGAGCAGGAACGGGGAGATCGTTGAGATCCCCGCCGAGATCGCGATCATGGCGAGCAGCCAGGCCAGCCGCCACCGATACGGCCAGAACAGGGCCATGATCCGCCGCCGCTGGATCATCCGTCCATCGCACGCTCGAGGATGTCGCGCAGGCGCCGCTGGTCGCTCTCGGACAATCGCTGGATCGGCTCGGGCGCCTCGGCCAGCCGCTCCAGCAGCTGGCTGCGCAGGACGACGCCGGACTCGGTGACCACCAGCATCTTCAGCCGCCGGTCCTTGGGGGAGGCCTGGCGGGCCACGAGGCCGCGCTCTTCGAGGCGGTCGACGATGCCGGTCACGTTGGAGGCGTCGCAGCAGAGACGGGTGGCGACGGTGCGCATCGACAGCGGCGAGCCGGGCTCGAGCAGGCGCAGGACGGTCACCTGCATGGGGGAGAGCTCGAACTCGGCAGCCACCTGCGGGACGCGCCCGCGCTGCGTGACATAGAGGCGGAAGAGCAGGCTCCACGCCTCGTTACCGGGATTACTCATGCGATCATAATAGTCGAAGCTCACGATGGTTGACAACCTCAAGGGTTGTGCTACCGTCCAGAGCATGAACAGCTACCTCTTGATCCCGCTGGAAGACAGCGTTGTCTTCCCGAATATGAACGTCACCCTGCCCGTGGACGTGGGTGACGAGGAGCGCGTGCTGCTGGTGCCGACCCACGACAACGAGTACGCCAAGGTAGGCGTGATCGCAGAGGTCGTGGAGCGGGCCCGGTTGCCGCGCGGAGTCCACGCCGTTTCCCTGAACGCCCTCCATCGAGCCGTGCTGGGCGCCGCCGAGGCCGATCCGTCGGGCCGGCTGCGCATGCAGGTCGAGGAGCTGGAGGACGAGACCCCTCCGCCGGTCAAGACACGCGAGCTCGAGCGTGAGTACCGCGCCATCATCGAGGAGAAGCTCGAGCTGCGCGGCGATGACGGCCGCGTTGCGGCTTTCCTGCGTTCGATCACCGATCCGGCCGCCCTGGCCGACAGCTGCGGCTATTCGCCGGATGTCAGCTTTGAGAACAAGGTGCAGCTGCTGGAGACCCTCGACGTCGTCGAGCGGCTGCAGCTGGCTGTCGAGCTGCAGCAGGCGGCACTGGCCGAGGCTCAGGTACGCCGCCGCATCCGCGACGACGTCGAGTCGGGTGCACAGCAGCAGCAGCGCGAGTACTTCCTCCGCAAGCAGATGGACTCGATCCGCAAGGAGCTCGGCGAGGACGACGCATCGATCGTCGACGAGTACCGCCAGAAGATCGAGGACGCCGGCATGCCGGACGCCGTCCGCGAGCAGGCCGAGCGCGAGCTCGCCCGGTTGGAGCGGATGGGCGACTCCTCCGGTGAGTCGTCGATGATCCGCACGTACCTCGACTGGCTGGTCGGGGTGCCGTGGTCAAAGCGCAGCGAGGAGCGGCTCGACCCCGTCTACGCCCGTGAGGTGCTGGACGCGGATCACGCCGGACTCGAGGACGTCAAGGACCGGATCACCGAGTACCTGGCCGTCCGCAAGCTGCGGCAGGACCGGGGCATCACCGAGGACAAGCGCTCCGGCGCCATCCTCACCCTGATCGGGCCCCCGGGTACCGGCAAGACCTCGATCGGCGAGTCGATCGCCCGGGCGACCGACCGCGAGTTCGTGCGCATGTCGCTGGGCGGTGTGCGCGACGAGGCGGAGATCCGCGGCCATCGGCGGACATACATCGGCGCCCTGCCGGGACGGCTGGTGCGTGCCCTGCGTGATGCCGACACGATGAACCCCGTGATCATGCTGGACGAGGTCGACAAGGTCGGCGCCGACTGGCGAGGCGACCCTTCGGCCGCCCTGCTCGAGGTGCTCGACCCGGCCCAGAACCACAGCTTCCGCGACCACTACCTGGACGTGGAGGTCGATCTGTCCGACGTCCTGTTCATCGCGACGGCGAACGTTGCCGACACGATCCCCGGGCCGCTGCTCGACCGCATGGAGGTGATCCGTTTCGACGGATACACCACCGACGAGAAGGTCGCCATCGCCCGCGGGTACCTGTGGCCGCGGCAGGTGGAGCGCAACGGACTGCTGGCCGACGAGGTCACGGTGTCCGACGACGTGCTCCGCACGGTGGTCACTGAATACACGCGCGAGGCGGGCGTGCGCCAGCTCGAGCGCGAGCTGGGCAGGCTGCTCCGCAAGACAGCGACGCAGATCGCGTCCGGCAAGGCAACGGCACCGGTCGAGGTTGACCAGGAGCTGATGCGCGACGCCCTCGGGAAGCAGAAGTTCTTCCAGGAGGCGGCGATCCGGACGGCGGTTCCCGGCGTGGCAACCGGCCTGGCGGTCACCGGGACGGGCGGCGACGTGCTGTTCGTCGAGGCGACCGAGGTGCCTGGTGCACACGACCTGGAGCTGACCGGTCAGCTGGGTGACGTGATGAAGGAGTCGGCCAAGATCGCTCTCTCCTACGTCCGCGGCCACACCGGCGAGCTGGGCATCGACTCGCACGCGTTCGACGACCGTGGATTCCACATCCACGTCCCGGCCGGGGCGATCCCCAAGGACGGGCCGAGCGCAGGCGTGACGATGGTGACCGCGCTGGCGTCACTGCTGACGCACCGCAAGGTCAAGCACACGGTGGGGATGACCGGCGAGGTCACCCTGCAGGGCCGGGTGCTGCCGATCGGCGGCCTCAAGCAGAAGGTGCTGGCGGCGCACGCAGCAGGACTGACCGACGTCATCCTGCCTGAGCGCAACCGTGCCGATCTGGAGGACGTGCCGGAGGACGTTCGCGAGGCGATGACGTTCCACCCGGTGATGACGATCGACGAGGTGCTGGCCGTGGCCCTGGAGCCCGCCGCCACCCCGATCTCCGCCTGATCGACTGCCGAGCATTGCCCGGCGCCCACCCTCGCGGGCGCCGGGCGATGCGCTTTATCCGCGGTCCGGTTGTGCCGATGGGGCTTGTGAACCGCCGCCCCGTCCGCTACGTATTCGCCTCATGCCCAGACCGCGCCTTGCGATCATCGCGATCGTCTTCACCTGGATCCCGGTCGGGCTCTTCCTTGACTCCATCTCCTCGATCTGGCCGCAGCGCGCGCTGGGCGTGCTCACCTGGGCCTTGCTGATCGCGCTCCTGCGGGGCGAGAGCCGCTCGGTGCGGATCCAGGTCGTCGCCGTCGTCGCGGCGGCCACCTGCCTCGAGTACACCGCCTCCCCGCTGCTCCACCTGTACACCTACCGGCTGCACAACGTGCCGACGTTTGTGCCTCCCGGACACGGGCTGGTGTACCTGGCCGCGCTCCACATCGCCGCGCAGGCGAACACTCGCGCGAGCGTCGCCCGGGTGCTGCCGCGGATGGTGCTGGTGGCCGGCGGCCTGTGGGCGTTCTGGGGCGTCTTCCTGTCGTCCCGCCCTGACACCGGTGGGGCGCTGCTCTACCTGGTGCTGGTCGGCTTCCTGCTGCGGGGACGCTCGCCGCTGGTCTACAGCGGCGCGTTCATCGTGACGACGGCGCTGGAGCTGATCGGCACGTCGCTGGGCAACTGGGCATGGGCGCCCTACGACTTCCTGCACATCACGACGCTCGGCAATCCGCCAAGCGGCATCGCCGGCGGCTACTGCGTGCTGGACATGATCGGAATGGCCGTCGCCATGCGGCTGGCCGCGAGGTCGGCATCGCTCCCGGAGCCGGTGCCGTCAGTGGCCCCGGCCCCGGTAGCGGTGTAGAGGTTCTACGCGGCGGGCGCCTGTTCGACGTGGCGCTCGATGATCTCGCAGGCCTCTTCCAGGAAGCGGCGGATTGCGACCTGCTCATCGGCCGTGAACGAATCGACCAGGGTCCCGATGTCGCGGTTGGCCTGGCGCAGATCGCCGGCGATGACCCGGGCCGCGGACGGCCGGGGCTCGACCACCACGCTGCGGCGGTCGGTCGTGCTGCGGCGCCGCTGAACGTACCCCTGGGCCTCCAGGCGGTCGATCAGCTTCGTTGCGGCACCCGACGTGATCCCGAGCCGCTCGCCAAGCTGGCCGGCGGTCAGGCTTCCCCCGATGGCGAGCTGCTGCAGCGCGCCGTACTCGGTGCGGTTCACTCCTGACCGCTGACGAGTCATCGAGGAGAGGTGCTGGATAGACGCGTAAAGCGACTGTACGAGCTGTGCGATTTCTACAGACATGCCATACCTCAGTACGGGGTGGGGAGTCGCAAGCCTACAGGTCGTACCACCCGTTTGTCATCTATTCGTCATCCTGGATAAGAGAACGTGACAGCATCGTCATTCGACGGGCCAGCGGTAGCTGAAGTAGAACTGGCGCCACGCCGTCCACCAATCGTCGGCGGTGCTGGCGATCGTGCGAGCGTCGACGATCTCCACGTTCGACGAGTGCCGAAGGTGCTCGTGGTGGTCCGAGGAGCCCAGGTCGACCTCGATCCGGCAGGGATGACCGGGGTCGTACGGCTCGACCGCCTTGAGGTTGCCCACGGCCTTCTCGGCCGCCTTCGCGATCATCCTGCGGGCGGTTTCGGGCGTCTTGTGGCGGGCGCTGAACCGGCCCAACCCCTGCTTCACGGGCACCGTGACCAGACCGTCGCCGAGCAGGGCCGCCGATTCCCGGCAGACCGCCTCGTCTCCGGTGACCATCAGCACCGGGCATCCCCAGGTGCCGCACAGCGCGGCGTTGATGCCGACCTCGCCCACGGGGCGGCCGTTGAAGCGCACCTCGCGCCAGCCGGTTCCCGAGACCGTGTGGTTCATGACGCCGTCGGCGGTGCCGGCCATCGCATGCATGCCGACCAGCAGGGCGGCATCGCACCCCTGCTCAAGGATGCCGGTGTACTCCGTCCACTCCGACTGGACGACGAACTCACAGTCGGGGTCGATCAGGTCGGGCAGCAGTGAGTTGAACTGGTAGCCGCTGCCGGCCCCATGGCAGTCCATGAGCACGATCTCGGTCGCCCCGGCCGATCGTGCGCCGCGCGCCGCCGCGTTCATCTCCTCGGTGTAGAGCACCGAGCCGGCGGCGTGCAGCGCGGTGCCTCCGTCGACCTGCGACCAGTTCGTAAGGCCGGCCACGCCCTCCATGTCACCGATCACGAAAACCCTCATGCTCAGGCCCCCGCCGTCGCGACTTCGGTGGTGCAGTAGGCGCAGCGCGTGGCTGTGACCGGGATCTCGCTCACGCACTCGGGGCACGGCCGCGTCGTCGGCGGGCCGTCCTCGCCCGCACGCCGTGCCTTCAGGTGGTTGACCGGCTTGACGACGAAGAAGAAGATCGCCGCCGCGATGGACAGGAATGCGATCACCGCGTTGAGGAACGAGCCGTAGTAGAAGACGCTGCCGTTGATCGTGAACGTCAGCTGGCTGAAGTTCGGCTTGCCGCCGATCACGCCCAGGATCGGCGTGATGATGTCGCTGACGAATGCCGTGATGACCGCGCCGAACGCCACGCCCAGCACGACAGCGACGGCCAGGTCGATCACGTTGCCACGCAGGACGAAGGCCTTGAACTCGGAGAGCACTGGCCACCTCCAGGTCGGGGAACTCGGGTCCGAAGCGATGCTAGATCAGGCCTGGGTCTAGTGCAGAGGCGGGGATGCGCGTACCTTTGTGTGATGGGGTTGCGTCCTCCTACGCTCCGTGAGGAGCTTCTGGCTCTTGCCCGTCAAGACGCCGATCTGCGCGCCGAGCTGGCCCGCGACGGCCGTCTCTGGCAGGGATACGACCCACTCCTGCAGCGGGTGCACCACCGCAACGTCGCCCGCCTGGAGACGATCGTCGACGAGTACGGCTGGCCGGGCGAGGACCAGGTGGGCGAGGACGGCGCCGAGGCCGCATGGCTGGTCGTCCACCACGCAATCTGCGACCCCGCGCTGCAGCGTCAGATGCTGCCGCTGCTGGTGCAGGCCGCCGACGAGGGACGGATTCCGGCGTGGCAGCCGGCCGTGCTCCTGGACTGCATCCGCTATCACGAGGGGCGCCCGCAGGTCTACGGCAGCGCCTTCGACTGGGACCGTTCGGGCCGTATGAGCCCCTGGCGGATCGAGAACCGGGCCGAGGTGGACGTCCGTCGTGCGGCCGTAGGCCTGCCACCGCTCCGCGAGAGCACCCGGCGGGTGCGCGCGGCGACCGCGGCCGACCGCGTGTCGGCCCCGATCGACCTGGCCGAGCGCCGCGCCGAGAAGGAGCAGTTCGACCGCGCCCTCGGCTGGCGCACCTAGGGCCCGGGTCGGAACTCTTTAGTCGAGGAACGTCACGAGCTGGTCGACCGGCGCCCGCGGCGGCGGTTCCCAGTCGCGGGCGGCCGTGCCCAGGTGGAGCAGCCCCAGCACCCGCTCGCCCTCGGCGATCTGCACCGCCCGCCGGCCGGCATCGGTGCGGAGCACGCCAGGTGTGCGCCAGTAGGTCGCGATCCCGCGGGCGTGGGCGGCGAGCATGACGATGTAGACGGCGCAGGCGCCGGACAGCAGATCCTCCTCGGCCTGCTGGGGATCCTCGTCGGTGGTTACCGAGCAGGCAACGAGCGTTGGTGCCCGGCCGAGCTTGGCGGCGCCGTCGGGGTCGGTTGCCTTCAGCCGCGCCAGCGCTTCGGTCCCGAGCACCCGGAACCGCCACGGGTTCGTTACGTGGTGGTTCGGCGCCCAGCGGCCGAGCTCGAGCAGTTCCTCGAGCACCGGCCGCGGCACCGGGTCCGGTTGGTAGAGCTTGTGCGTGCGCCGTGTCCGGATCGCGTCATCGACGTCCATCGCCGGACAGGCTACACTCGCCCGCGATGAAGATCCGCGCAGCCGTGCTGGAGGAGTTCGGGGAGCCGCTGGTCGTCCAGGAGGTCGACCTCGCGGAGCCGCACGCGGGCGAGGTGCTGGTGCGCCTGGCTGCGTGCGGGGTCTGCCACACCGACCTGTACACCGCGTCGGGAGCGGACCCGTCGGGGTACTCGCCCACCGTGCTCGGGCATGAGGGCGCCGGCGTCGTCGAGCGCGTCGGCGAGGGCGTCACCCTGGTCGAGCCGGGCGACCACGTCGTCACGCTGTTCTCGCCGCAGTGCGGCAAGTGCATCCACTGCCAGAGCCCGAAGACGAACCTCTGCCTGGCCATCCGCGACCAGCAGGGCAAGGGCTATCTGCCGGACGGCACCGCGCGGCTGTCGCGCGACGGCGAGCCGATCCGCCACTTCATGGGTACCAGCACGTTCGCCGAGTACACGGTGATGCCCGAGATCGCCCTGGCCAAGATCTCGCCGGATGCACCGCTGGAGGGCGCCGCCCTGTTCGCCTGCGGGCTGTCCACCGGCCTGGGGGCGGCGATCAACACGGCCCGGGTCGAGCCCGGGTCGACCTGCGTCGTGTTCGGCGCGGGGATGGTCGGCCTGGGGGCGGTCGCCGGCTGCCGGCTGCAGGGCGCCGAGCGGATCGTCTGCGTCGACCTTTCGGAGGAGCGGCTCGAGTTGGCGCGCGGACAGGGTGCGACCGACGTGATGGTCGGCGGTGACGACTCCGTCGAGCGGATCGTTGAGATGACCGGCGGCTTCGGCGCCGACTACACCTTCGAGGCCACCGGCAACGTCAGGGTGATGCGCCAGGCCGTCGAGGCGGCGCGGATGGGTTGGGGCCTGTGCACCGTGGCGGGCGTCGCCGGGCGGGGCGAGACCCTCGACATCGTGCCCCGCTTCCTGATCACCGGCCGGCGGGTGGCCGGCTCGTCGTTCGGCGGCGTCAAGGGCCGCGACGGAGTCCCACGCTTCGTCGACCGGTGGCTGGCGGGCGAGATCGACGTCGACCCGTTCCTGTCCCACTCGATCACGCTCGACGAGGTCAACCGCGGCTTCGAGCTGATGGAGGCGCAGGACGGCATCCGCAGCGTGATCTCCTTCGCATGATCATCGAGCGCACAGAGCACCCGACCTGGACGTCGAACGCCTACCTGGTGGCCGACGGAGCCGGCGGGCACGGCGTTCTCATCGACGGCAACGGCGTCACCGATCCCCTGCTCGAGCGCATCGAGCAGGACGACATCACCATCACCCACATCCTCAACACGCACTCCCACCACGACCACGTGGTGGACAACGAGCGCTATCAGCAGCGCTTCGGCGTGCCGCTGCTGCACTGGCCGGAGTTCGCCGACGAGCAGGTGATCGAGTCGGGCGACCTTCGGATCCGCGGCCTCTACACGCCAGGACACTGCCGCGACCACCTCAGCTTCGACGTCAACGGCACCGACGTCTTCACTGCGGACGTGCTCTTCAAGGGCACGCTGGGCGGCACCGCCGGTGGCGGCGAGACCGGGTACACGGACATCAAGCACTCGGTGATGGACCGGCTCATGAAGCTGGATCCCGCCACCGCCGTGCATCCTGGGCACACGCTGCCAACGACGATCGGCGACGAGTGGGAGACCAACCCGTTCATCCGCATCTGGCGCGGGCTCGATCCCGAGGGCACCGATCAGTGCGAGGTACGCGGTGAGCCGGCCACCCTCGTGCTCTGGGCGCCGGACTACGACGGCACGAACAAGGCCTGGGTGCGCTTCCCCGACGGCCGCGACGCGATCGTCGGCGGCTCCCAGGTCACTCGCTAAAGGCCGCCAGAGCTTCCGCTAGCCGCGTTTGAAGATGCCGCGCCAGCCGCCGCCGTCGTTCTCGCCGGAGGCGAGATCGCGAAGCGCCGAGACGTCGATCTGCGCGTCGCCCTCGGGCTCGCGGCCTCCGGACAGGATGCGGTCGATGCGGGCGACGCTGTCGGCGTCGATGTCGATGAAGCGGCAGCCGACCACGATGTGCCCCGGGGCGGCGGCCGGGCGCACCGACGCGACGCGCACCTCACCCGCGATCGAGTCGGCGAAGAATCGGCCGTTGAAGACCAGCCGGTCACCCTCGCGGAGCACGCGCGTGGTCGTGAATGCCACCCCGGTGCGGGAGAGATCCTCCAGCGACCCGTCCACCCGGTCACCGTCGACGATGTCGCGGCAGTTCACGGCTTCCAGCCAGGCCACGCCGCCGATCGGCACCCGCTGTGCGGAGCGCCGCGTGGTATCGACCTCGCAGCCCATTGCCCGCATCCGGCAGACGGCCAGGTCGGGCGTGTGGTAGCTCGCGTCCTCCAACTGGAGCGGAATCACCCACGGCTGGCCGTCCGGCCCGATGACACGGCCGGTCAGCTCCATGCCGGTCTGCACCGACAGTCGCGGCGCCGTCGCCACCACCAGGTCGTTCTCGATCCGGATGGCGTGCACCCGGATGAAGGCTCCGTCGGAGATCTCGAGCTCGACGTCTGGCTGCGCAAAGAGCAGGCCGACGGCTTCCGCGGGCGTGAACGGCGTCATGAGGCACGTATCGGCCGCGCAACGCCGCGTCTTTACTGCGAAGTGTGGGGGCACGGCCGGCAGTGGCCACAGGGCCTTTGGGGGTAGGCAAGCCGCCGACCTCCCGCTAGCTTGAGACCGATGGCACGTCGACTGGTCCCGGTTGGCCTCCTGGTAGCTGCGCTCGCCGCCGCGGGCTGCGGCTCTGCCGCCAGCGCTCACCACGCCCAGAAGCCGCGGACGATCAAGAAGTCGAACTTCGTCGAGCTGGCCGCCAAGTCCGGGGCCCGCGCCAGGGCCGCCGGCAGTGCTCACATCACGCTCTCGATGTCGACGCGCATCGCCGGTTCGAATCAGGAGGGAGTCTCGATTCGGGGCAGTGGCGACGTCAGCTACAAGCCGCTCCGCGAGAGCCTGACGGTCAACCTGACCAGCGGGGTGCCCCGGCTCAAGGGCACCATGCACGAGGTCGTGACCCGGACGAAGCTGTTCATGAACTGGCCGCTGCTGAGCGCCCAGATCCCGGGTCACAAGCCCTGGGTCGAGGAAGACATGAGTGCGGTGGGCTCGGCGATGGGGATGAACATCAACGGCTTGATGGCCCAGGGCAGCACCAGCAACCCGTCCCAGATGCTGACGTACCTGAAGGGTGTGTCCACGTTGAAGCTGGTCGGCAACTCGAGCCTCGGAGGTGTTGCCACTACCGAGTACAACGGCACGCTGGACTACGCGAAACTGGCCGGCAAGGGCGTGATATCCAGGAAGATGCTCGACATGCTGCGCACGGAGCTGGGCGGCACCACCGTGCCGTTCAAGCTGTGGCTCGACGGCAACAAGATGGTGCGCCAGATGCAGATGGACATGCAGGTGACCGCGCCGAACGGTCCGACCGCGCTGGTCCATGTCCAGTTCGGCTTCTCGAAGTTTGGCGAGAAGGTGCACATCGCGGTGCCGCCCGCCGACCAGGTCTACAACGCCACCAGGATGCTCTCGTCGCTCTCCTCGGGCGCCGGCTCGAGCAGCTAGAGCAGCGTGATCACGGCCGCTATCGCCAGCGGCACGATGAACCAGCCGACGAAGGTGAGTGCGATCGCAACCACCGCCAGCGTCCGGCTCTCGTCGCGCGGTGGGTGGCCGCAATGCCCGATCGTCTCGTAGAGAGCCCGGAGCGCCGGCGTCAGGCCCACGGCGATCCGCCGGTGCGCCAGGCCGGCGCCCTGCAGCAATACCCACGACATTGAAGCGAACACGACGACCAACACGATGCCGAGCGCGATCACGACCGGGCTGCCCTCTTTCTTGACGACGCCGGCTGACCGGGCGACCGACGCCAGCACCGGCAACGCGGCACCGCCGATCAGCACCGTCGGGATCGGCAGTCCGCCACCCTTGAAGCCGACCGCCAGCCGGTCGGCCTGGATCCGCGCACGGGCCAGCGATCGCCGCTCCTGGCTCATCACGGGCGCCTGCGCCTCGCGGCGGGCGTAGAGCATCGCCAGGTTGCGGATCACCCGCGCCACGTATCCCCGGACGATGGTGCGGGAGACGAACTCGATCGCGCTCTGGGCGAGGCTGCTGAATGGGCCGAGCCGGGGAATCTTGGGATTCCGCCAGCCCTGCCGGTCGGCAACCTCGAGCGCGCGCATCGTCAGCCTGTGGGCCTGCTCGAAGTGGTCGGGATGGGCAAGCGGCTGCGTGAACGCCAGCTCCGCCATCATCTCCGCCTCGGCGCGCGTGTTGATGCCAACCTCGTCCAGCGCGCGCTCGACGGCCTGCGACGGATCGCCCGTGATCAGCCGGTAGGTCTCGCTCAACCGGTCGACGATCAGGTTGCCGTCGTCGGCCTCCCCGGCCGGCCGCTCGCGGTCAGACATCGCGCCTACGCTACTCGCCGCGCCGGTCGGCCCGGCCGAGGCTACTGCTAGGTTCGAGTGATGGACCCGACGGTTGACCCTGCCCTGCAGTCGGAGCTCTCAGCCGCCGTCTCGGCCGAGACGGCGGCGGGCGTCGACCTGCTCCGCCGACTGGTCGAGCAGCCCACGGTGCTGGGCAACGAGGAGCCCGGCCAGGCGGTGATGGCCGAGGCCTACCGCGAGCTGGGACTGCAGCCGGTCGACGTGCCGATGGATGCCGCGGAGCTGCGCGCCCACCCCCACGCCGCACCCTTCTCGTGGGACGTCACCGGCAAGCGCAACGTGGTCGCCGGGCTCGGCGGTGACGGAGCCGGCCGATCGCTGATCTTCAACGGCCACATCGACGTGGTCAGCTCCCAGCCCGACCGCCTGTGGAGCACGCCGCCGTTCCGCCCCACCATCGACGGCGACTGGATGTACGGGCGCGGCGCGGGCGACATGAAGTCGGGGCTGGTCGCGGCGGTGATGGCCGTGGCCGCGCTGCGCCGGGTCGGGGTCGAGCCGGCGGGCCGGCTGACCCTGCAGTCGGTGGTCGAGGAGGAGTGCGGAGGCAACGGTGCTCTGGCCTGCGTGGCCGCCGGCTATACGGCCGACGCCTGCGTCGTGATCGAGCCGTTCGGTGCCACCCTCACGACCGCCCAGGTCGGGGTGCTGTGGTTCGACGTCACCGTCGCCGGCCACCCCGTGCATGTTGCCGATGCCGGCGAGGGTGCCAACGCGATCGAGGCCAGCTACCACGTCATCCGGGCGCTCCGCGACCTGGAGGCGGAGCTGAACACCGATCCGCCGCCGGCCTTCGCCGCGTACCCCCATCCATTGAACCTGAACGTTGGAGTGATCGAGGGTGGGGACTGGAGGTCGACGGTGGCGGGAGAGTGCGTGACCCGCTTCCGGCTGGCTCGCTATCCGGGCGCGCCGCTGGAGGAGCTGCGAGACCGCATCGAGGAGGTCGTCGCGCAAGCGTCCCGGACGCACCCTTACCTGGCCGAGCATCCCGCGGTCGTCTCCTACGACGGGTTCGACTGCGAGGGGTACGAGCTCCCTGCCGACGAGGACGTGATCACCGAGCTGCGCGCCTGCCACAGGACGGTGACCGGGACCGATCCCGGGCTGGTCGCGACCACCGCCACCACCGACGCCCGCACCTTCGGGCTGTACGGCGGCATCCCCAGCACCTGCTTCGGGCCCTACGGCGAGGGCTATCACGCGGCGGACGAGCGCGCTTTCCTGCCGTCGATCACGACCACGGCTCAGGTGCTTGCCCTGATGGTCTGCTCGTGGTGCGGTGTGCGGTGAGCTGGCCCGGAGACTTCGAATTACCCGCCTCGACCTGTACCATCGGCTGCAAACGCCAGGTGGGAGGGTTTAGGTGCCAAAGCTCGACGCGCCGCTCGAGGGAATCTCGGATATTCGCAGGTACTTCCGCACCAACGAGACGCCGATCTACTTCGTCTCCGCGACCGCGTTCAACCTGCTTGGCATCGACCGCTGGGTCCGCAACTTCCGCTTCGTCAATTACTACGACTCCTTCGACGGGCACCACCCCAACGTGTTCGTGCCCGGGGAGCGCAGCCCACGCGCGTTCACGTCGATCGAGGAGATCTGCAACTACCTGCTCGGCCACAAGGAGGTCGGGGACTGGATGCGCACCCGCGGCGAGGGCGGGAAGGCGGTGTTCCTGATGTTCGACCCCGAGACGGAGGAGCTGGCCGGCGACCTCGGCCTGAAGGTGGCGTTCCCGCCGGCCTCGCTGCGCAACCGCCTCGACTCCAAGATCGAGACCACCCGGATCGGCAACGAGGCAGGCGTGCCCAGCGTCCCCAACGCCCTCGGCCGGTCGATCACGTACGCCGCGCTGACCAACCTTGCGGCCGACGCCGGCCTCGGCACCGACCTGGTCGTGCAGACGCCCTACGGCGACTCCGGACAGACGACGTTCTTCATTGCCAACGAGGGCGACTGGAACGAGCACTCCGAGAAGCTGTTGGAGGAGGAGCTGAAGGTGATGCGCCGCATCAACTGCCGCGAGCTCGCCATCGAGGGCGTGATCACCCGGCACGGCACGCTGGTCGGGCCACTGATGACCGAGCTGGCGGGGTTCCCCGAGCTGACACCGTATGGCGGGGGCTGGTGCGGCAACGACGTCCACGCCTCGGTGCTCGACCAGGCCGGACGCGACCAGGCGAGGGCGCGCACCCGTGCCATCGGCGAGCGGCTGCGGCAGGAGGGCTACCGCGGGTACTTCGAGCTCGACTTCCTGGCCGACATCGACAGCGGCGAGATGTACCTGGGCGAGCTGAACCCGCGGGTCACCGGTGCATCGTCGATGACGAACGTCACTGCCGTTGCCTATGGCGACATGCCGCTGTTCCTGTTCCATCTGCTCGAGTTCATGGACGTCGACTACGAGATCGACGTCGATGCGCTCAACGAGCGCTGGGCGCAGCCGCAGAGCATCGATGCCTGGAGCCAGTTCATCCTCAAGCAGACCGACGACACGGTCGAGATGATCAGCGATGCGCCGACCTCGGGTATCTGGAGCATGTCGGCCGACGGGTCGATCAGGTTCGTGCGCCGCGACACGGACTGGCACACCGTCGCCGACGAGGACGAGGCGTTCTACCTGCGGATCGCCCAGGCCGGCCAGTACCGCTATCCGGGGGCGGATCTCGGGATCCTGGTGACTCGCGGACGGCTGATGGACGACCACGGCGAGCTCACCGAGCGAGCTCACCACTGGATCTCGGGGATCAAGTCCGAGTTCCATGGAACCCCGGCCGCGCCGTCCGCCGTGATGCCGCAACCTGAGCCTTTCTCATTCAAGATGCTGTGAATGAAGCGAGCCATGCAACACGAGATTTCTGAGATCCCGTTCACGTTCGAGGCCATCGACGAGCCCCTCCCGGGGCTGCGCTGGCAGCGTCTGTTCGAGGAGCGCTGGCCGGCCTACCGCAGGTGGTTCCTGCACGCCGGCGAGGCGAACCTCTCGAGCTACGCGGTCTGCCGGCGTCAGCTCCGCCACCACATGCCGGAGCTGCTCGGCACCTACGACCGCCTGGTCGAGCTGGCCGGCGGCGGCGACCTGGCGGCCCGGATGCTCTCGATGTGGAACCCGCCCTCGTACCTGTCGGGCTGCTCGCAGGCGGTGTGGACGCGCGGGCGGCCGCTGCTGGTGCGCAACTATGACTACGCACCCTCGCGGCTGGAAGGCGTGATCCTGGGAACGAACTGGGAAGGCCGCGGCGTGATCGGCATGAGCGACTGCCTGTGGGGCCTGCTGGACGGTGTCAACGACTCCGGCTTCGGCGTCTCGCTGGCGTTCGGCGGCCGGCCGGTGACGGGCGAGGGCTTCGGCGTGCCGCTGGTGTTGCGCTACCTATTGCAGGTGTGCGAGACGGTGGGGGAAGCCCGCGAGGTGCTCGCGCGGCTGCCCTACCAGCTCGCCCACACGCTGACGATGGCCGACCGCTCGGGCGGCGTGTTGACCGCCTACCTGGCGCCCGACCGTGCCGTCGAGTTCCGCGAAGCCTCCGCCGCAACCAACCACCAGGGCGCCGTCGAGTGGACCGAGCACGCCGCCGCCACCCGCTCGCTCGAGCGCGAGCACTGCATGACGGCGCTGCTCGACGACCCCGCCGTCACGGAGCGGGAGTTCCTCGGCGCGTTCCTCAAGCCGCCGCTGTGGAGCGGCACCTACTCGAAGGGCTTCGGCACGCTGTACACCGCGGTCTACGACCTGCAGGCGGGCTCGGTGACCTACGTCTGGCCCGACTCGTCGTGGAAGTTCGCGTTCGGCGATTTCCACGAGGGAGCCCGCGTGGAGCGCTTCCACGAGGTCTCCGCAGCCTGATTTCGGCGCAGATTTGACGCAGTAGTGAGTATTCACTAACCTGCGGCGATGGCCGTGAGCAGTGAGACCGTCCGCCTCCGCATGACCGGTGACGACCGCCGGGCGCAGATCCTCGCCGTGGGTCGCGAGGTGTTCGCAGAGCGCGGGTTCCATGCCGCGGGGACGGCGGAGATTGCCGCCCGTGCGGGCTGCTCCGAGCCCACGATCTATAAGCACTTCCCGTCGAAGCAGGCGCTGTTCGCCGCCGTGCTCGAGGACGCCACCGAGCGCACCCGTGAGCACATCGAGCAGATCATCGGCGACACCGACGACCCGATCCAGGCGATCGTCGAGAGTGGCTGCGGCTCTCACGAGGTGGTCGCGCAGACGTGGCGTCTGCGGATGCTCGCCATCACGCTGCTCGACGACCCGCAGATCCGGGATGCAATCAACCACAGCGTCGGCGCGCTGCGGGAGCGGTTTGCCGCCGCGGCGAGCACGTCGCAGGAGCGGGGCATCTATCGCTCCGACGTCGATCCCGACCAGATGGCCTGGATGTGGCTGGGGATCACCTTCGCCATGGGCTACCGGCGGGCCGTCGAGGAAGACGTGCCCTTCGACCGGATCGCAGACCTTGCACGCATGTTCGTGCGCACCTTGAGGGTTGCGCCAGCAGAGGAGGCACCGTGATAGAGGACCACCCGAACCGCAAGTGGTGGACGTTGTTCGCCATGTGCTTCGCGCTGTTCATGATCATGCTCGACAACACGGTCGTGAACGTGGCGCTGCCCTCGATCCAGCGGGCGCTGAGAACGACGCCCGAGAACCTCGAGTGGACGATCAACGCCTACGTGCTGACGTTCGCCGGGTTCATTCTGCTGGGCGGCAAGCTGGGCGACCGGTTCGGGCGCAAGCGGCTGTTCCTGGTCGGCCTCACGGTCTTCACGGCATCGAGCGCAGCCTGCGCGCTGTCCTCGACGGATACGCAGCTGATCGCCTCGCGCGTGGTGCAGGGCGTCGGCGCGGCGTTCCTGAACCCGCTGTCGCTCTCCATCCTGGTCTCGGCATTCCCCCGCAAGCAGCTGCCCACCGCCATTGGCATCTGGGCCGGCATCTCCGGCCTGGGCCTGGCGATCGGCCCACTGCTCGGCGGCTTCCTGGTCCAGAACGTCTCGTGGTCGGCCGTGTTCTGGATCAACGTCCCGATCGGCATCGTTGCCTTCGCAGTCACCATCTGGGCGGTCATCGAGTCCCGCGACCCGTCGGCGAAGCACATCGACATCGTCGGGACATTGCTCGTCACCGGTGGCCTGTTCGCGCTCACCTGGGGCCTGATCAAGACCGACAGCCACTCGTGGACGTCGCCCTACATCATCGGCTTCCTGGCGCTGGCGGCAGTGCTGCTGGTCGGATTCGTGGTGTGGGAGCTGCGGCAGAGCGACCCGATGATCCCGCTTGGCTTCTTCCGCAAGCCCGCGTTCAGCATCTCCAGCCTGGTCGTGCTGATGGTGGGCGTGGCGATGTTCGGCGTCATCTACTTCATCACCCTCTACTTCCAGAACATCCACGGCTACTCGCCGCAGCAGGCCGGCCTCCGGTCGCTGCCGCTGACCGCGATGGTCGTCCTGGTCGCTCCGATCGCCGGCCGTCTGAATGGCAGGGTCGGGCCGCGGCCGCTGATGACGATCGGCATGGCCGGGATGGCGCTGGGGCTGCTCGGCCTCGCCCAGATCGGCGTCGACACCAACTACCTGTACCTGATCCCGATGTTCCTGGTGATGGGCGCGGGCATCTCGATGACGATGCCGTCGGTGACATCGGCGGCGATGGGATCGGTCGACCCGACCAAGGCGGGCATCGCCTCGGGCGTGGTCAACTCGTCGCGGCAGGTGGGCGGTGCGCTCGGCGTCGCGGTGTTCGGCTCGATCGCGGCGACGCTGGCCTCGGACTCCTGGTCAAGCTCGATCTCGAAGCTGCCCGCCGCGGCGCATGCCGGCGCGGCGCGCCTGACGCCGCTCGTGATCGGCGGACAGACGGCCAAGATCGGCCACATCGCAACGGCGACGTCCGGCGCGGTCGCCGGCAAGGTGGCATCCGACGATGCGGCCGCTGCCTTCATGCACGGCTTCCACGGCGCGATGTACGCGGGTGCCTTGATGGCCGCCGCGGCGTCGGTGACGGCGTTCGTCGGCCTCCGCAATGTCCGCGTCCGGCAGCCGCAGGAACAGCAGGCGGAGCAGCCGATGGCTGCCGTCGAGATGTAGGATTCGCCCATGGGCAACGCGTACGTCGGATTGGCGATCGGCTGGTGGCTGATCGCCCTCGTGATTGTCGTGGGTGGAAGCGCGCTGATCGCCACCGCTTTCCGGAAGATGCCGGTCGCCCGCGCCGTGACCGGCGGGATCATGGCCATCGCGCTGGTGGCGGTGGCGACCTGGGTGGTCGCAAACTACGCCGCCCGCCAGAAGAACCTCCAGGGCGTGACCACCGTGCCGCCGTTCCACTGGCACAGCCACGTCCTGCTGCTCGTGATCACGGTCTTCGCCCTGGGCATCCTTCTGACCACCGGGGTTGGCGCGATCGCAGAGCGGCGGCGGCGCACGGCGTGGAAGTGGCAGATCGCGTCACTGCTGACGGCGGGCATCGCGCTCGGCGTGCTGGTCGCTCTGCCCGAACGGCACCTGGCGAGCTGACCGAGCCGTGACGTTCACGCAGGCGCCACACCGGCCCTCGGCTGTCGGCGTGCACGGCATGGTCGCGACAAGCTCGCCGCTGGCCGCGCTGGCCGGGCTGCGCGCGCTGGAGCGGGGCGGTAACGCCTGCGACGCCGCGCTGGCGGCGGCGGGCGTGCTGGCGGTCGTCGAGCCGAACCAGTGCGGCCCCGGCGGCGACCTGTTCGCGATCGTTGTCAGGGACGGCGAGGAGCCTGTCGGCCTCAACGCCAGCGGCCGCTCGCCGATGCAGCCGGGCGACCAGCTGCCGGAGGAGTTCGGCCCCCGCAGCGTCACCGTGCCGGGGTGCGTCAGCGGCTGGCACGAGCTGGCCGGGCGGTTCTCCCGGCTGGGCGTCGAGGCGGCGCTTGCACCGGCGATCGAGACGGCCCGGCGCGGGTTCGCCGTGCCGCCCAAGGAGGCGGCACTCTGGCAGGAGGCCTGGGCGGATCTCGAGGGCGACGCCGCTTCCACGTTCGAGCTACGGGGAACCTTCCGCAACCCGGCGATGGCCGAGACGCTCGAGCTTGCCGCCGCCGGGAGCTTCTACGAGGGCCCTATTGCCGAGGCGATTGCGGCCGTCAGCTGGCTGTCGCTGGACGATCTCGCCGCCCACCGGCCGGAGTGGGTGACGCCGCTGCGGTTCGCCTACGGCGGCCACACGCTGCTCGAGCTGCCGCCCAACGGCCAGGGCTCGATCGCGGGCTGGGCGCTCGAGAGCCTCCGCTCCCCGGAGCCGGCCGACCAGATCGCCGCGCTCGAGGCAGCCTACGCACGCGGGTACGCCACCATCGGCGACACCGCCTACGTTTGCGCGGCCGACGGCGAGGGCATGGCCGTGTCCCTGATCCAGAGCGTCTACTACGGGTTCGGATCCCGGGCGCTGGTGCCGGGCAAGGGGTTCACGCTCCAGAACCGCGGCGCCGGGTTCGTGCTCGAGCCCGGGCACCCCAACACGTTCGCGCCCGGCAAGCGGCCGTTCCACACCATCATCCCGGCCGCCCTGCTCGGTGGCGACGACCGCTGGAAGGCGGTGCTCGGCGTGACGGGTGGGCAGTTCCAGCCCCAGGGCCACGTCCAGGTGGTGTGCAACCTGGTCGACCGCGGGATGGATCCCCAGGCGGCGCTGGACGCGCCACGCTTCTGGCTCGAGGATGACGGGATGGTGTGGCTGGAGCCGCCGCTGGCCCACCTGGCCGACGCGCTGGACCGCCGTGCCGAGGTGCTGGACATCGAGGACGAGTTCGGCAACGGCTACGTCATCGCCCGCGGCGACGACGGGCTGCTGTGGGGCGGCAGCGAGCCACGCCGCGATGGGGTGGCGCTGGGGCTTTAGAGTCAGGCGGTGTCCGAGTCGCCTGGCGTCATCTACCAGCACCCCCTCGCCTACCTGCTGTGGCTGGAGGGAACGGCGCTGCTCAACGGGTTCGCAGGCGAGTACGACTGTGCGTTCACGCTCGCCCGGTTGGCCGAGGTGCAGGCCCTCCTCGACGCTGCCGACGAGCTGGGCGACGGCGTCGAGGCTCTTCCGATCACCACCCAGGAGGGCTACGCGATGTGGGCTCCCTTCTACGACGAGCGGGGCAACGCGCTGCTCGAGATCGAGCAGCCGATCGTCCGCGAGATCCTCGACGGCCTGCCGGCCGGAGTGGCCCTCGACGCCGCCTGCGGCACCGGCCGCCACACGGCGTATCTCGCCCAGCTCGGCCACCGCGTGATCGGCGTGGACAGCTCGTCCGAGATGCTCGCCGTCGCACAGGCGAAGGTGCCAGGCGGCGAGTTCCACCAGGCCGAGCTCGAGGCGCTGCCGCTGGCCGACGAGTCGGTCGACCTCGTCGTCTGCGCCATCGCCCTCAGCCACGTCGAGGACATCGCCCCGGTATTCGCGGAGTTCGTCCGCGTACTGCGGCCCGGGGGCAACCTCGTCGTCTCCGACTCGCGCGGCGTGATCGGCGACATCGGGCTGCCGCTGGTCAGGGTCGGCCCGGACGGCAGCTACGGCTACATGCCGATCTACAGCCGGCTGGCCAGCGACTACCTGGCGGCGGCGCTGCCGCTCGGTCTGACCGTGCTGCGCTGCGACGAGCCACGACGGCCGTCACCGCTGATCGGCGACGACGGCACCGATCTCAGCGACGGCACCCCCTCGCCCGCCCACGTCCCCGGCGAGCCCCCGAACATCTGGGCGCTGCACCCGCTGGCGATCGAGGCAACCAACGCCGCCTGGGCAAACAGGCCTGCGGCCATTGTCTGGCACTTCCAGCTGCCGGTCGGCTGACCGGAGCGTTCGCGAGGGTCTCGTAAAAAGGCCTGTAAATCGGCCTCATCGAGAGTTTGCTTGGTCCATGCCACTCGGCGCGCGTTCGCTTGCCAATTGGTCTCTCACGCGCCTCTCGTGACAGGTGCGCCCTCACCGTGCCGCAGCCGCAAGGCGGGTCAGGCGGCGGCGCGGACGACCTGGTCGCGCCCGCCGTTCTTGGCGCGGTAGAGCGCGCCGTCGGCCTCGGCTACCAGCCGGCTGCGCTCGGCGGCGTCCTCGGGGAACACGGCCCAGCCGATCGACGCTGACAGGCGGCGTCCGACCTCGGGCTCGACCCCCAGCTCCTTGACGGCCTCGCGGGCGCGCTCCAGGAGCTCCTCCATGCCTTCGCGGTCGGCCGTCTCCAGGATCAGGGCGAACTCCTCGCCGCCGAACCGGAACACCCGGTCGGAGCTGCGCAGCGACGAGCGAATCGCCTCGCCGGCGCGGCGGAGCACCGTGTCGCCCTCCGGATGGCCGAGGCTGTCGTTGACGAGCTTGAAGTGGTCGAGGTCGACGATGGCCAGCCCGAAGCCGAGCCCGCGCCGCTTCGAGAGCGCGATCCGGCGCCGCAGCTCGGCGTCGAACGACCGCCGGTTGGGCAGGCCGGTGAGGGCGTCGTGGCCGGCCGCGCGCTCCAGCGCCTCCTGCCGCAGCACCGTCCGCCACAGCGCCGAGAGGTGGCCGAGCATCAGGTCGAGCGCGTGGTGGTCGTGCTGGTCGCCGCGGCCGGGTGCGAAGCACACCGAGACGTGCAGGCCCTCGCCGGCGTCGTCGACCTGGCGGGTGAAGCGGGGCAGCCCGTGGGAGCGGTGGGACGCCGGAGCGCCCTCGCTGACGATGAAGCAGTTCGCACCGATCGCGTCGTGCGGGGCGACGTTCGCATAGCCGATCAGCTGACTGCGCGTTGAGGCCTCCTTGGCCCGGCCGCTCCACGCGAGCACACTCTCGATCTGGGCACTCCAGCGGGCCTCCCGTTCGCGCTGCTTGTCGGCGGCGCCGGCCAGGAAGAAGGCGCGGCGCAGGAGCCGGATGCCGCCTGCCAGGAGCAGGATCAGCCCGGCAAGCGTCGCCACCTGGCGCACGGTGTCGGCGACATCTGACGTGCGGTTCGCGCTGCGGATGGCTGCTGCGGTCGCTCCCGGGAGCTCGGTGGACAGCTTGCCCAGGCCGTCGCTGATGTGCTGCACCTGGGGAGCGGGCTGCGCCGGGCCGGCCGGCGGCACCGCGCGGCCATGGCTGCCGCTGCTCATCTGCCCCGCCAGCTCGCGCTGCCACGTCTGGATGGCGGACGTCGTGTGTGCGATCTGCCTGGTCAGGGCGGGCCCGAGGCGTGCGTCCGCAGCCGCTGCGTGCAGTGCGCGCAGGGCGGTATTGCTGTGCGACAGATCGGCCTGGAACTGCCCCACGTACTGCTGGCGGCCGGTCAGCCGGAAGGAGAGGCCGTCGTTCTCCTCACCGAGGATCGAGCTCTCCAGCCGGGCCACCGCGAGCTGGGTGCCGGCGGTGGCGCGCGCCCGGGCGTCGGCCGTGTCGCGGTAGCGGCCGGCGACGTAGCTGGCCAGCCCGATCGCGATCAGGACGCCGACGGTCGAGGCCAGCCACAGGAACGAAAACCACCGGATCTGCGAGGAGATCGGCTGGCTTGCGCCCGTCTCGTGGCCGGGGGGCACGGGACCAGGGGGGTGCATACACTTAACTGTCGCTCCAGAGCGCTGACACGGCATCCCCCAGCAGGGTGACGACCCACGCCGATTAGCGCTTTCTTAGGGCGATCTACGCTCGTTGTCCAGGAACGCGGCGTGCGTGATCGGCATCCGCTCCTGGAACAGCTGCTCGACCGCCTCGGCGTAGCGGCGGATCTCGCGCTGGGCAGTCTCAGAGTTGCGCAGCGACAGGAAGTTCATCAGGCTGCGGGCGTTCACCGTCCAGTAGAACTGCGTGTAGATCGCGACCGGCAGCACGTTGCGCGCGACCTCCTTGGCAACGCCCTGCTCGATCAGCTCCTCGTACGTCCGGTAGGCGTGGTCGTAGACCGCCCGCTGCGCCTCGCGCGTGTGCTCGGCCAGCTCCGGCTCGACCTGCTCGAAGGTGTAGGCGCCCGGCTTGCCTACCTGCGTCCGCACGTCCTCGGCGGCCGGCGTGTAGAACTCGGCCTCGAGCTGCGAGTAGCGGCCCGACCACTCGTTGAACGAGCCGATCCGGTGCCGTTGCCATTCCCGGCAAACGAAGATCGGGCACTTGATGTGAAACCGAAACGCGTTGTGCTCGAACGGCGACCCGTGCCGCTCGCGCATCAGGAACCGGATCAGGCCGGCATCCCGGTCGGTCATCTCGGTTGCCCGCTGAGCAAACGACACCCGGGCGCCGTTCACGACCGAGAGGTCGTCGGCCATCGCGCCGTCCAGCCGCACGAACCCGTGGTCGAGCACGGCGATCTCGTCGACCCCAGCACGTTCGATCGTCCCCACCTCCATGACTCCTAGGGTAACCGCCGCGGCGGACGCAGAATCACCTACTGCTTCAGCAGCCGTCCCCCGTCCACGATCACATTCTGGCCGGTCAGGAAGTCCGACTCGATGCAGAACCGCACCGCGCGGGAGACGTCCTCGGGGCTGCCGATGTGCCCCACCACGGTCTCCTCGCCCGAGCCGCGCTCGCCTTTGGGCATCAGCACCGGGCCGGGAGCGACACCGCACACACGTATGCCCTCGGCCCCCCAGTCGGCCGCCAGGCACTTCATGAGCTGGATCAGAGCTGCCTTGGCGGCGCAGTGTGCGGCGAACTTCGGCCAGGCCTGGATGCCCGCGACATCGGTGATCGCCACCACGACGCCGCCGCCCTGCGCGGCCATGTAGCGGTGCGCCGTCTGGGAGGCGAACATGAAGCCCTTGGCCGTGCTGTCGAGTGCAGAGTCCCACAGCTCCTCGTCGATCTCGGCGGCGGGTCGCGGGTCAAACCCGCCGGAAGGGCAGTGCACGTAGACGTCCAGGCCGCCCAGGATGTCGACCGCCCAGTCCACCAGTGCTCGCATGTCCGCGGGCTGTGTGGCGTCGGCCTGATGCGCGCCGCTCCGCCGTCCCAGCACCTCGATCTCGGCTGCCGTCTGCGCTGCGTCCTCGACCGCCGAGTGGTAGCTGATGACCACGTCGGCACCGCCGTGCGCCAGGTCGAGCGCGATCGCCTTGCCGACCCGGTGAGCACCGCCCGCGACCAGGATCCTCTGTCCGTTCAGCGGCGGCATGTGATGGGTATGCTAATGAGTTGACAACGAGAAAGGACGGAGACGCTCATGGGCTACGAGGTTCCCCCACTGCCCTACGACTATGCCGCACTGGAGCCGCACATCGACGAACAGACGATGCGCGTCCACCACGACAAGCACCACCAGGCGTACGTCGACAAGGCCAACGCTGCTCTGGAAGGCACCGAGTGGGCTGACCGCCCGGTCGAGGACGTCCTTCGGAACCTGAGCGCGCTGCCCGCCGACAAGCAGGCCCCGGTGCGTAACAACGCCGGCGGCCACGCCAACCACACGATGTTCTGGACGAGCATGTCGCCCAACGGCGGCGGCGCTCCGTCCGGTGAGCTGGGCGAGGCCATCGACGGCGCCTTCGGCAGCTTCGACGACCTGAAAGCCAAGATGACCGACGCCGGTGTCAACCGCTTCGGCTCGGGCTGGTCGTGGCTGGTGCTGGACGGCGGCGACCTGAAGGTGACGAGCACCGCCAACCAGGACTCGCCGATCTCCGACGGTCAGGTGCCGCTGCTCGGCATCGACGTCTGGGAGCACGCCTACTACCTGAAGTACCAGAACCGCCGCCCCGACTACCTGGCGGCGATCTGGAACGTGATCGATTGGGCCGAGGTCGCATCGCGCTACGCGGCGGCCCGCTCGGCGGCGGCTGCCGTCTAGAGAAGGCCTCGACGGGGGCGGGCGCGTTTGTGGCGCTCGTCCCCGTCGGCATATCTGGGGATGGATGGAGGTTTGGTGAGCAGCAAGACGGTCGTGTTCTTCCCCGAGGGCGCCTTTGGCCCGACCAACAACTGCGTTGGGATCGGAGAGGTGCTGAAGGCCCGAGGGCACCGGGTGGTGTTCGTGGTCGAGGAATCGTTCGCGGGCACGCTGGAAGCCCGCGGCTTCGAAGAGCGCCTGATGCGTCTGGGGCCCAAGCCCGAGGTCGAGGAGGTGCCCGGCCAGTTCTGGAAGGACTTCATCCGAGACACCGCCCCGGTGTTTCGCAGGCCGACCATCGAGCAGCTCGAGGACTTCATCGCACCCACCTGGCAGGCGCTGATCGACGGCGCCCGCTACGTCGAGCCACGGCTGCGTGAGATCTTCGACGAGCTCCAACCCGACGTAATCGTCGAGGACAACGTGGTCTCCTTCGCGGCGCTGCCGGCCTGCGGCCGGCCCTGGGTGCGGATCATGTCCTGCAACCCGGCCGAGATGAAGGATCCGCTGGTGCCGCCCACGTTCTCCGGCTACAGCTCGGAGGACAGGATCGGCTGGGACGACTTCCGGGCAGAGTACGACCGCACGCACCGGCCGATGTGGCAGGAGTTCGACGAGTTCATCCAGGCCCAGGGCGCCCCGCCGCTGGCCGACCTGGAGTTCATCCACGAGTCGACCTACCTGAACCTCTACGTCTACCCGGCCGAGGCCGACTACGAGCGCCAGCGCCCGCTGGGAGGCACCTGGCACCGGCTCGACTCCTGTGTCCGCGACCCAGGCGATCCGTACGAGGTGCCGGCCGAGCTGGGCACAGAGGGCGCGCTGATCTACCTCTCGCTCGGCTCCTTGGGCTCGGCCGACGTCGACCTGATGAAGCGGCTCGTCGAGGTGCTGGGCGAGATGCCGCATCGGTTCATCGTGTCGAAGGGCCCCCAGCACGACCTGTACGACCTCGCACCGAACATGGTCGGCGCCGAGTTCCTGCCCCAGCCGGCGATCCTGCCGGTGGTCGACGCGGTCATCACGCACGGCGGCAACAACACGGTCACCGAGTGCTTCCACTACGGCAAGCCGATGATCGGGCTGCCGCTGTTCTGGGATCAGTACGACAACGCTCAGCGGCTGGACGATGCGCACTTCGGAGCGCGGCTGCCCACCCACGCCTTCGAGCCCGAGCAGATGGAACTGGCAATCGACCGGGTGCTCCACGACGCCGTGCTGCGCCAGCACATGCAGGTGATCAGCCAGCGGCTGCAGGCCGACCCGGGCACGGTACGCGCGGCCGACCTGATCGAGCGTGTGGTCGCCTGATCCGGCAACGGTCGCCGCGGCCCGCTGGTACGGGGGCAAGGGTGCGGTGATCAGCTCCATCGACGTCGACGACGTGCTCGAGCTGGGGGACGGCTGCGCGCTGGTCGTGTTCACCGTCAACACGGCAGACGGAGCCCGCGAGCGCTACCTGGACGTGCGGGGCGAGGTCGGCGGGCCGCTGCTCCAGAGACTGTGCGACGGCGGAGGTCAGGGCGACTTCGCGTTCCTGCCGGCCGTCGGCCTGACTCCGCCCGCCGGCCCCGGCCGCTCCCTGGAAGCAGACCAGTCGAACACGTCGCTCGTGGTTGACGAGCGGTGGGTCGTGAAGCTCTACCGGCGGCTGCATCCGGGTGTCCATCCCGAAGTGGAGCTGGTGGCGCACCTGTCCCGCGATGGGCTGGAGTTCGTTCCCGCCTACGGAGGCAGCGTGTCGTGGGACGGGCACGCCGTGGCCCTGGTGCAGGCGTTCGTGCCCGGCGCGACCGACGGCTGGGCGTGGGCTGAAGGAGCGGCGACGCGCGGAGAGCTGGGCGCGATGGGAGCGCTCGGCGAACAGACCGCAAGGATGCACCGGGCGCTGGCCGAACTGGGTGTCGCACCTGCCGACCCGGGCGAGCGGGCGCGCTGGGTGCAGGAGGCCGACGCGCAGTTCGATCGTGCCCTGTCCCTGCTGGACGCGGACGATCTGGCGCAGGTGCGGCCGCACATCGCCACCGTGCGGGAGGAGTTGGCGAACCTGGCAACGGCGGGCGAGGCGACCCTGCAGCGCGTGCACGGCGACTACCACGTCGGCCAGGTGCTGATGGCACCGGCCGGGCTGCGGGTGATCGACTTCGAGGGCGAGCCGACGAAATCCGTTGCGGAGCGCCGGCTGCCGGGCTGCCCGCTGCGAGACGTGGCGGCGCTGCTCCGGTCGCTCGACCACCTGATCCGCCACGTGGAGCGAGACGTCCGGCCCGGATACCTGGCCGCGTACGAGGCCTGGATGGACCAGGCGCGGGCGGCGTTCCTGGAGGGCTACGGCCCGGTCGATCCGGGCCTGCTCCGGGCGTTCGAGGTCGAGAAGGAGACCTACGAGTTCGTCTACGCGCGGACGTTCCTGCCGGAGTGGACGCACGTGGCGGTCGCAGGCATGGGCTGGCTGATGGGGGACCGCGCCGCGTGAACGTCGACGGCTTCCTGCAGGACATCCTCCGCGAGCCGGCGGCTCTGGACGCGCTTGCGTCGCGCGACCCGCTGTCGCCGTTGAAGCTCACCGGGCCTCCGGAGCGGGTGGTGTTTCTCGGCATGGGCAGCTCCCGATACGCGGCCCTGGCCGCAGCCTCGCTGCTGCGCTCGGTCGGCGTGGACGCCTACGCCGAGATGGCCTCGACCACGACACCGCAGCCGCCGCGGCCGGGAACGCTCGTGGTCGGCATCTCCGCCTCCGGCGGGTCGGCCGAAACCGTCGAGTCGCTCGAGCGGCACCGCGTCGACGGCCGGTTGCCGCTCGTCGCCGTAACCAATGCCCCCGGGAGTTCACTGGCCGAGGCCGCCGACGTCGTGATCGAGCTCGGCTGCGGCGTCGAGGAGGGCGGCATCGCCTGCCGCAGCTATCAGGCCACGCTGGCGGTGCTGTTCCTGCTCTGCGACCGTAACTGGGGAGTGGGAGCGACGCCCGACCTGTTGCAGCGCGCCGCCGCTTCGCAGGCTGCGCTGTTCGACGGCCGAGACGAGTGGCTCGGGCGGCTGGCCGATCTGGTGGACGGCGGCGCGGGCCTCTGGGTGACCGCGCCGGAGCCGCGCTTCGGGTCGGCCTGCCAGTCGGCGCTGATGCTGCGCGAGGCGCCGCGGATCGTGGCGGCCGCCTGCGAGACCGGCGACTGGCTGCATGTCGACGTCTACCTGACCAAGCGGCCCGGGTACCACCTCCTGCTGCTCCTCGGATCGCCGTATGACTCCGAGGTCTACGGCTGGCAGAAGGAACGCGACTTCACCATCACCTCGGTCGGGACCGACATCTCGATTCCGGGTGCCGAGGATCCGCTGTTGGCGGCGCTGGTCGAGACGTCGGTCAGCGAGCTGCTCGCTGCCGAGCTCTGGCGTCGTCACCCCATCTGAGACGGCTTGACGAGGGGGCCTGCGGGGCAGATGCTGTTCGCTTCTGAATCGCTCCAACTGAGGGGGAAGCCGATGTTTCGGCCACGCTTGCACCGTCCATCACCTGCGATGGTGGTGGCGCTGATCGCGCTCGCGGTGGCGATGAGCGGCACTGCGTATGCCGCGACCGGTGGCACGTTCGTGCTGGGCAAGGCGAACACCGCCGACCGTGTCTCGACGCTGACCAACTCCGCGGGATCGGCGCTGACGCTCAAGAGCGGGGGCACCGCCCCAACCCTGACGCTATCCGGTCCGAGTGGCTCGGCACCGTTGTCGGTGAAGTCGACGACCAAGGTCACCCATCTCAACGCCGACCTGGTGGACGGCTCGAACGCCGCCGATCTGAGCTCGACCCTCGCGGGCTCGGGCATTGCCGGGGGACCTCTGCCAGGAGTGTTGCCGCAGACGTTTCACCTGACGGGCCAGCTGTCGCTGGTGATGCTGGAGGGCAGTGGTTATCGGTCCACCGCCGACGGCCCCGGCTTCATCCAGATCACCATCTTCGCCTGCGCAGGAGTGGTGTCGCTGTGCGGCCGGGACACCTCTGGGGCTGTGCCCATTGGCGCCGCTGACACGTACAGCAACGAAGTGGAAAGCCACAAGGAGATGAGTGTCGTCGCGCCGTTCACACTGCCGGCCGGGGCGTACACGATCGGCCTGCAGGCGGCCGACGGCACAACCACCGACCCCTTCGACGACTACCAGGTATCGGTCGTGAGCCTGGGGTAGCGCCGGCTTGACAACCCCGGTCGCGGGTGCAGGCTGATCCCTTCTCATGGTTCCAACTGACGGGGGAAGCAGATGAACCGGCTCCGGCTGCCCCGCCCGTCGCCTGCGATGGTGGTGGCCCTGATTGCGCTGGCGGTGGCGACGAGCGGCACTGCCTACGCGGCGACCGGCGGGACGTTCGTG
>Ga0265327_10001194_pt1 | contig 35148 bp, 32 predicted proteins | sample 41621metaG_FD_202089 | JGI IMG/M metagenome (GOLD analysis project Ga0265327, IMG submission 202089) | Rhizosphere microbial communities from Carex aquatilis grown in University of Washington, Seatle, WA, United States - 4-16-21 metaG | ecosystem: Host-associated > Plants > Roots > Rhizosphere...
AAAAGGCGTGCCTTTGGGAATGATAGGATCTAAAGAGTCTTGTATTGCAGGAAATAATTTTAAAAAATCATCTGCCGTAAAAAAACTTTTTGCATTTGTCATTTCAAAATCATCATCACGTGCAGCAAGGTCGTAGCTCATGTATTTTAAAAACAACGATGTTTTTAGATTGGTCCATTGCTCGGGCTTATAGCCTATCAATTTGTACTCTAATGGTAGCGTACTTTCGGTTAAAGTATTGATATAGGCATTTACACCTGCAGTATAAGCATCGCACTCAGCCTTTATAGCTGGATCTTTCTCCATTTCTTTTTCGGCTATCTCTGCAGCATAAACCATCCCGAGTCTTCTAAACTCACGGTCATGATTCAATGCCTTTTCTCCAATGATTTCACTAGCCCTGCCACCTGCTGCAAATGTTTGCAGTTCCATTTGCCACAAACGAAATTTTGCATGAATGTAGCCTTGCACAAAATAGGCGTCATTTTCCTGCTCTGCAAAAATGTGTGGCACAAGGCGGTCATCCAGGTACACACTCACTTTACCGCTTAGTTGCGGAAATTTTAAATCGGCGGTAAAATCTTCATGTGTATTTTCGGCATTTTGCCAAATACCATGTTGTGGGCTCAACAGTTTGCCCAATGGCGCAGGCAAAACAACAGTAGTATTTAAAATAAATATTAATGCAGCTGTAACGGCAGCAGTAATAATGAACAAAGCAATCCTCATATATTGTTTTTAATGAACCGTAAATTAAGCATTTTAATTTATCAGCCATTAAAAATACTACAAACAGGTAATAGGAAATAAAGGCACTCACAAAGAAATACAACTAAAATGGTATTGTCCCGCAAGCTAAACCAGGCAATCTTTGCATCATTAAATTATTAATCAAAAAACCTATTTAAATGAAACGAGTAACCTTTTTTTTTGTAGCCATTTTTTCTTTGTGTATTATTTTTTTGTCATGTAAAAAATCAAATGACCCGGCACCTGTGGATCCTGGTTATGTAGGCTTATGGAAAGGCAAGTATAGTAACAGCAGTACTGCCTATCCAACATCAGGCTATGCATTTTTATTTAGAAGCAATGGAACGGTAAGGGTATTTAACAACGCAGATACTACAGCAGCTTCAAAAGCAGAAGGTACTTATTCCATTAGTGGAAGTACGATGTCCACTACATATACTTATATCGCTCCTGCCAGTGGGCAATTTTCAACTAGCACCACTATTAACCCTACTTTCACTTTTCAGGAAGGTACTTGGGGCAGTGGCACCAATACTACCAATGGAGGAAATTATTTTATAGTGAAGCAATAAAGCGGGGGCTTTTATCCATACACCTTTGATTTGCAATAAAAACTGCTTTGTTTACAAGGCAGTTTTTTATTTTTGTATAATGAAAGAAGAAACCATTGATGTAAAAAATATTTTGGGTCTACAGTTGCCTACAGATCCGCGCTGGGTAAACCTTGCCGAAATGGAACTGGAAGAAATTTTAACTGACCATGCTTATTGCGAACAGAAAGCAGCTACTACCTGTATCTCTTTAATACAACGTTATCCTGATAGACTGGAAATGGTGGAAGAACTGGCACCCATTGTTACTGAAGAATGGGGACATTTTAGAATGGTATTGGCTGAATTAAAAAAAAGAAATTTGCAATTGGGCAAACAACGCAAAGATGAATATGTAAATAAGCTGCTGGAATTTCAAAAAAAAGACGGTAGTGTGGAAGATCGTTTTCTAGACCGCCTTTTGACTATGGCACTAATTGAAGCAAGAAGTTGTGAACGTTTTAAAAGATTAAGTGAAGGATTAGACGATGAATATATGCGAAATTTTTACAGAAAGTTTATGGAAAGTGAAGCCGGCCATTATACTTTATTCATCAACTTATCGGAATTATATCTACCTAAAGAAAAAGTACGCAAGCGCTGGAATGAATGGTTGCAATATGAACGAGCTGTGATGGAAAGTGCCGAAGTAAGGGGTGACAGAATACATTAATGAATGATATACCTTAGCCGAATGGCACAAGGGAAATAAGGCAATCCAGTGGCATCAAAAATTTCAGGCGCACCTAAATCCGTTTTAAATATTTTAAACATTTCATAACCAGCTGGCATATTCCTTAAACTTACCATTTTAATTCTTGCTCCAATTCCGCCAGTTAATTCAATTTTCCAATTGCCTTTTTTGCCTACATTATAAGTGGCACCCCAAATAAAGGCTCCAGCAAATATTGTTGCATTAGCTCTATAAACGTAATTATTTACTGTATCATTTGTTGCCGGGTTTACAATGGTATGTTCATCGGTAAAATTATATCCCCTTAGTCTAAACTCCGATCCTATAAATGGATCTATTTTCTTCCTCTTCGCCCTATACAGCAGTCCTCTATTTATTAACGGCCGCCATTGTTTTAAAAGATGATAACGGTACTGAAATATCACTCTGGCACCGTGAAAAGCAACCAGGTAATTATAAATAGGGTTTTTACCTAAGTAAGACAATTCCACAAAATATTCACTGCGAGTTGAAAAATGGTTGCCAAAACCTGCACCTATTGCAATTTGTGGCTCCAGTAGTGCAAAAGGACTGAACGAAAAATATTTTTCGTTCGAAGTAAATGTTGTTGTGCGTGGCGGCTGTAAAATTATAAATTGTGCTTTTGCAAAAAAGTGTGAGATACAACAAAAAACGAGCAATAGTTTTTTCATGAAGCAAAAAAGGTTATTTCCTTTTGCAGATTCAGCAATGGATATTTGTGCTGCATGGCTTCGGCAATTTTTAAATATTTTAACTTAAAAAGTTGATGTGCTTCCGAATTTTCATTGAAAGGCTTATGATTGATGGCTGCATTTATTTCATTAATTGCAATCATTAATTGCTGAGCAGGTTCGACAATGCATGATGCAACAAATTTTTCCCATACATAATTGGTGGCGGCATAATTAGGATGCACCATATCTTCTGCAAAAAAACGATAATCCCTAAGATCGTCAATCACCAGTTCGTAAGCAGGAAAATAAAATACATTGTCAAAACCTTCTGTTGCCAAATGAACGGCATTTATTAAAGCGGCTTTGCTGCGGTTGTTTTCTACAAAGCCTTCACGCAAATGCCTTACGGGGCTAATGGTAAATATTATTTTTATTGATGGATTGAATTGTTGCAACTGCTTTACAATATCATTCACTATATTATTTGTTTCTTCATTGCTTAACAATCTTCTATTAAACCAATCAGAAGGGGCTTTGTGATTATTGGCCGCAACATTACCAACTTTTACATTCAAAGCTTTATCTGTTAATTCATAAACCCAGGCAGAACCAAAAGTGAAGATGATAAAATCGGTTGTTTTAAGATATTGGTGTGCTGCTGCAGTAGAAGCGTTAATTTTTTTTATGGCATCTTCTTTTGTTATGCCGGAAAAGCGGCTGTGGTGTTGCCAGCTATGGAAAGCTTCATTCAAATAAAACAATTCATTTTCATCAATGGTTTTATTGCTGATATAATTCTCAAGAGCATCTTTTACACTTACAGGGTTAAATAAAATGCCATTGGGATTTTGTAACACTGAAAATTTATGCGCTATTAATTTATCGCCTATATTTTCAGTAAAGCAACTGCCTATCAGCAATAATTTATGCTGATGATCTATTTTTTTAGATAACTGTTTTGGAGAAAATGCTAAATGAAAATCCATGCCCCTAGCCCCTAAAGGGGAACTATTATGTTTTATTAAAAAATAATTTCAAGAAATCAAATTTACATAATTGTTTTTAGCTACAATTAAATAAAAATAGTAGATGCTATTCTACCTGCATCAGCTAAAGCGTCCTTATCTAAATTGCACAATATTTTTTTTTCTTCGAAATATGGTATCATCAATTCTGTATCCATATTGCCCACCAGTTCATCATCTGCCATTGGGCAACCGCCAATGCCTTTTAATGCGCCATCAAAACGCATGCAGCCGGCTTGCAATGCGGCATCTACTTTTGCTGCCCAGTTTACTGGTGTGCTATGAAGGTGTACACCAATTTCAATATCAGGCAAAAAGTCAATCAGGTATTTTGTTATGCTGTTTACTTGTGGTGCGGTAGCAAGGCCAACGGTATCTGCCAAAGAAATTATTTTTATATCCAGTTCCACCAATTTATTCACCCAATCAAAAACAATATTTTCGCTGTATGCATCGCCATAAGGATTTCCAAAACCCATAGATATATATACTACCAATTCTTTTTTATTCTTGATACATAAGTTTTGTATCTCTTCTACCCTTTCCAATGATTCTTCTATAGTTGAATTGGTATTTCTTTTTTGAAATGTCTCGGAAACAGAAAACGGAAAACCTAAGTAACTTATTTCATCATACACTACTGCATCTGTTGCTCCCCTTTCATTAGCAATAATTGCTAATAGCTTCGAATTACTTCCAGGCAAATCCAAATTACCAATCACTTCTTTAGTATCTGCCATTTGCGGAATGACTTTTGGCGAAACAAAACTTCCAAAATCAATTGTATCAAATCCAACTTTTAAAAGCGCATTGATATACTCAATTTTTTTTTGTGTTGGTATAAAATGTTTCCAGCCCTGCATGGCGTCACGGGGACATTCTACTAATTTTAATTTGGTATTCATTATGCAAAAATAACTAAAGGCGGGCAGCCAGCTTCATTTTATCTCTTATACGGTTAAAAAAACGGTAGCGGTCTTTTTCACCTACACTACTTAATTGTGTAGAGCGTTTAATGAGGTTTTTCATTGTATCAAACATGTAGGTATTAAAACGTTCATCTGTAGTATTGATGAAATTTATTACGCTGTGATTTAAAATGGCAACTCTTCTGCCATCCATTTCAGCCAGTACAGTATTATCCCCCAAAACCAACTCGTTCCATAAAAGATTATAAGGCACCGAATTGCTGGAGGGGCTGCCTCCAATGGAGAATTTCACTCCTCGTTCTGCCTGTTGTTCTAAATGATTTATAAGTTTTAAAACAGATTGATACACTTTTTTTACATCGTCTTCAGATTCAAACATGTTGGCTTCTCTGTAAAACTCAATTTGCCTGATGGTGCTGTTGATGCTTTCGAGATTCCATATTTCGGTAGTAGGAATCTGGCTATACACCTGTTCAATTTTTTTACCTAATTCCATATGTTCGGGCACTGCATCTTTTAAAGAAAATTTAGTTCCCTTCATGCTTTCGTAATATAATATGGAGCGCCGCCATAAAAAAGATTTGAATGCCAGAAGATCGGGCATCATAAACTGCTCCATTATAGGTAAATCTTTGGCCAGGTAATAAAGATGTTTATGCTTAAAACTGTTGATTAATGTTACCTGCCTTAAAACATTTTCCATCCATCTTTCAAAAACATTTTCTCCCGCCCTGCCCAGTTCGCCCGAAAAAACAAAAGAATCGGATTCCAGGTGAAAAAACTGATCGATGGAGATTTTGTAATGGCTCGCCAGTTTCTGCATTTCATCAAGACTGATAGGTTTTTCTCCACGTATGCGGCGATAAGCGCTGTCATTACTAATATCGAGCAATCCAGCTACTTCATCTACAAAAGAAATGTGTGGCGGCAAAATAGATTTGACGTGTTGAAAAAACAACAGTTGTGTATCGTTTATTTCCATCCAACAAATATTTAGTAAAATTTGCAGAAATGCTACACCAATATAACTCGTTTATTACTAAAGCGCAATAAAGTTTTTGCATTTTTTGCAAAAAGCCTATGCTATGCTGTTTTAAAGCTTCGCAATAATTACACAATACCAAACTTCAATCAATGCCTGTATTTATCAATTAGGATGCCGCATAATGGAACAGTAGATTTGAGTTTTGGTAAATTTTTATCACACGACCTATCCAATATCCAAAAAACATTTCATTGCCGTTTTCCCTAATTGGCCAGTGCTTAAATTTTATAATCATGAAGTTATTTTTAAGAGTTGCTATTATTTTGTTGCCGTTATCTACTTTGCTGCTTGCACAAAACACACAATTAAAATATAAAATAATTCAAGGTAGTGATACTATTGGCTGGATGCAACTTGATAAAACGGTACTTGATAACAAATTAGACATGTCACTGATTTCTGAAATAAAAACACAAGCAATATTTGATATCAAAGTGTATTCAAAAGAATTATCAATGTACGAAAATGGAAAGCTGCTTTATTCATCACAGTTCAGAAAAACCAATGGCAATATTAAGGTTGATAAGCAAACAAGATTTGTTACCAATAAATATATAATAGCAGAAAATGGTAAAACCAAAGATTTGGCAATTGCATCTATTACCACAAACTTGCTGAGCCTTTATTTTAATGAACCCGTTGGCATAACAACTGTGTTTTGTGATAATCATGAATGTTTTGTAAACCTAACAAAAACTGCCGATGGAGGATATAAAGTAAAATTTCCCAACGGCGATAACAATTGTTACTACTATAGCGCAGGCATTTGCAATAAAATAAAAATTAGTCACACTTTCTATTCGGCTCAAATTATTCTAACCCGGTAAACGTATTGTTATGAATTATTCGGACACTTTAATAAAATACATCATTTGCTATTGTATAATGTTTATCATAACAGGAATAGCAAAATCAATTAAAAGCAACAGGCTATTTAATACAGAGGGTATGATGGCTACAAATATCAATAGCCTTATAGGTTTACATTTTTCCGGCATTTTATGGTTAGGTTTAATACCAATAATTGTTTGCAAACAACCAATTAATACAATAATTTTTGGTGAAAGCCTGCCAACATTCTTATGGACTTTAATTTTTATTCCTTCTGTTGCACTATTAATTTTTGCTGGTATCAGATCGAGTTACAATATTTGTATTAAGCTGCCGCCTGCCCATACAACAAAGCTGCAATCTTTCCACAGCTATTTTTTTTCAAGAGTATTATTTCTTTTTTGCTATGAACTATTCTTTCGTGGTGTTTTACTTTTTAACTGCATCAGCCTATGGGATAATTTAACAGCAATCATCATAACTACAGCACTTACTATTTTAATACATGTATTTACCAATAAAAAAGAAATGCTGGGTTGTATACCTTATGGTATAATCACTTCCTTATTATGCATAGCCATCCATGCAATATGGCCGGCAATTGTATTGCATTGTACCCTTTCATTTGCTTATGAAATACCACCCATAAATCATTTTTTAAAACAACAAAAACTTACATCATGAAAATATTAGTAACTGGAGCTTCGGGATATGTGGGCAACAACATTGCACACAGGCTTGCCGCTATGGGTAATCATGTTCATGCACTTGTACGTTCCGATGCAGCAAAAGAATTATTACAACATGCTAACATTACTGTTTTTAAAGGAGATATTATGCAGAATGAAAGTTTATCTATTGCAATAAAAGGTTGTCAGCAAGTTTATCATACTGCAGCAAGGGTTGGTGTATGGGCCAAAGACCCGGTAGTTTTTTATGATGTAAATGTAGATGGTACACGCAATGTATTAAATGCTGCATTAACAGCAGGTGTTGCCAAAACTGTTTTTACAAGTACCTGTGGCATCATTGGCCCATCGTGCAAGGAGCCTATGGGTGAGAAAGATCCGCGCATTGCAGGATTTGTGCTTGATTATGAATTATCAAAAAAGATCAGTGAAGACCTCGTATTTCAATATGCAAAAAAAGGAATGTCAATAGTAACTGTATGCCTGTCAAAAGTATTTGGGCCAGGCAACGTTTCGCATTCGCTTACTGCTAATGCAATCATCAATAAATTTTTGAAAAGAAAGTTGGCGCTTATTCCATCACCAGGTACCCACAAAGTTTGTATGGCTTACATAGATGATATAGTAAATGGACATTTCCTGGCAATGGAAAAAGGAAAGAGCGGGGAAAAATATATTTTGGGAGGAACAAACATTTCATACTACGATTTTTTTGACCGTATACGCATGCACTCGTCAGGTGAAGGGAATATTATAAAGATTTCGAAAAACACTATTAAAGCCTGGGCACTTTTACAATTTTTGAATTATAAATTTTTAGGCATTGCTCCTACCCTTACAATAAAGTCGGCGGAGACCATTTTTTCCAGTTATATTTTTTCAAGTGAAAAAGCAGGTAATGAACTTGGCTATACAATAACTCCGTTGGATGAAGCATTGCAAAAAACAATTCACTTTTTAAAAACCAAACATTATGCCTGATAATTTTTACACCTTAATAACCGGCTCCAGCGAGGGCTTTGGTAAAGCACTTGCCATCGAATGTGCCAGGCGAAATATGAACCTTATACTGGTGGCCTTACCTGGACCGGAATTACACTGCCTTACGGCATTCATTAAACGCAATTATGCTGTACAGGTAATCAGCATAGAGAAAGACTTATGTAAAGATGAAAGCTGCAATGAATTATTTTTTGAAGTAACGGCTTTGAATTTACCCGTTAATATGCTCATCAACAACGCTGGTTTAGGAAGTACCATTTTATTTAGCGAAGGCACTGCAACTTTGTATGAAAAACAAATTAAATTAAATGTACTGGCCACCACCCTTATTACACGGCTGTTTCTCGATATGCTTAAGTGCAACGGCCCTTCTTATATTTTGAATGTGGGAAGTATGGCTGCATTTTTTTACCTGCCCAAAAAGCCAGTTTATGGCGCTACCAAATCTTTCATTTATTCTTTTTCCAGATGTTTAAATAAGGAATTGAAAAGAGATCATATTCATGTTAGTGTTTTATGCCCTGGCAGTATGAACACCAATCTTTCTATTACTTTGATGAATAAAACTGGTAATTACCTTACCCGCCTTTCTGTAATGAACCCCGAAGAAGTTGTACCTATTGCATTAGATGGTTTATTAAAAAGGAAAATCGTTATTATACCCGGCAGGATAAATCGGTTTTATTTAATATTAGGCGCTATTCTCCCAGGCTTTATAAAAAAAATAATCATTAACCGCTCTATAAACAGGTTAACCCCCAACAATAAATTTATCAATTGCTTAAACAGGCCCGTTTCTATTCCATACCCACAAAATATTATTTACAACACGAGCAACACTTTTAACCATGGTAAAGTTTGATACTATTGCAGCTTCATTATTATTTGCAGCATTTTTTATTGAGTTTATATTAATACTATTACATAGCCCAAAGACAAAAATGTTGCATGATACTATGGCCAATTTTATCCTGGGTATCTGCATTATTCTGGCAGGTATATTTGAAAAAGGATTGGCTTTGGGTTTTTTTTCTTTAATGTATCATTTTGCAATTTTTACTCCCCACACTTGCTGGTGGCTATGGATCGTCGGTTTTTTAAGCTGCGATTTTATTCATTACGTTTATCATTGGATAGGCCATAAAACAAGATTATTTTGGGCAGCGCATGTAACACATCATTCTTCTGAGTATTTTAATTTATCAACGGCTTTGCGTACTAATTTTTTTCATCTTTTTTATCGCTTTTTATTTTGGTCGCCGCTATGTTTTTTGGGCATTCCGCCGGCCATGGTTCTTTTTTTCGAATCCATTACTGCCATTCAAAATTTTATAGTACATACCGAAAAAGTGGGCAAGCTTGGTTTACTGGACTGGCTGTTTAACACGCCGTCTAATCACCGAGTACATCACGCCTCCAACCCAGAATATATAGACAAGAATCTCGGGGGTATATCAATGATATATGACCACTTGCTGGGTACGTATGCAAAAGAAGTTGCACCGCCCGTATATGGAATAACACACAACATCAATACAAGCAATCCGCTGAAAATTTTATTACAAGAATATAAAAATGTTGGTAGCGGCGTTTTTAAGCAGCAAGGGATACAGGCAAAATTCCGTTATCTGTTTTCGAAGCCGCACTAAAATTTAATGAAATTATTTACGGCATTATGATTGCATTATTTTTTACAAGCCTGTACCCTTTCTCTTAATATGTTGAAAAATTTATTGCGGTCTCTTTCATTAGTTTCACTGATCAATGTAGAGCGGCTAACTAAGTTTTGAAAATTGCTGAATGCTTTTTCGGTAAATTTTTTATCGGTAGTGCTGATGTATTTTAATACAATGTGATTAATGAAAGCAATTTTTGTGTCATCAGTTTCTACCATAATGCTATTGTTGCCCAATATCAATTCGTTAACGTAAAATTTTATAGAAGCCCCATAACCGGCTTCGCCAATTCCAGGCAAAAACTTACAACCTTTTTCTACTTGCTTTTGAAGATGCTGCAACATAGCATCGCAACTGTCTACTATTTTATTAAGATCTGCAGCAGTTTCAAAAATACCTGCATCTCTATAATATTCAATCTGCGAAACAGTGCTGTTTATGCTTTCGTAATTCCAAAGTTCTGCACAGGGTATTGTATTATATTCTTGTAATACTTTTTGCCCCAGTTCGAAATATTCTTTTATATCAAAATTATTAAAACTAAAATTTCTTCCTTCAAAGTCAGGATCATTTAAAATACTACGGCTCCAGAAAAAAGATTTGAAAGCAGCAAGTTCCTTAAAATAAAAAAAATAAAAAATAGGAATGTCTTTAGATAAATACATTACCTGGCGGTGTTTGAAACTATTAAAATATTGCAGTTGTGCGATAAGACTGTGCATGTAATCTTTAAAATTACTTAGTAACGTATTCGCTTCTGTATCTATAAACAATACTTTATTTGTATTTAACTGCAATACCTGATCCAGCGACAAATGAAAATGCTCGCAAAGCAGTTTGAGTTCATTAAGTGTAACTGGCTTTTCGCCGCGTATACGGCGGTACACACTATCATTGCTAATGTTCAATAAGCCCGCAATTTCGTTGGCCATTGAAACATGCTGCGGCAACGACTGCCGGATATGGTTAAACAGTTCTTTTTGCTGGTTAGCTTCTGTCATAAATTAAATTTACGGATTTTCCGTAATTATAAAATTTTGTTTACGGCAAATCAATCCATTTCTATTAAAATAAATTGATTTTATGGATAGTCATTTAGCTGAACAATTTCAGCAGCTTATTTTAAGGCAAATCAATACAATCTTATTAATTGCCGTGTTTATCAATTATAAGAATGATGCTGTACAAGATAGTTTTACAATGTAACAAAACCATCAGCATCATGAAAAAATCATTTTTATTATTACCCCTTTTAATTTCATTAACTGCAACGGCGCAACAATCAAGGCATAATTTTTATGTTTCCGGCAGAGACAATGGCTTCCACTTTTCTTCTTTTTTTGTAAAAGCACAAGCCTGGGTGCATGATGTATCTGCAAAAAAATTTCATTTTATAATTGCTTCTTCCGATGAAGAGGCTGTAGAAAAAATTACAAGGATATTAAATAATAAACATGCTATGATTGGTTCCCTTTGGTTCGATAGCCATGGTTTATACAAACAAGGCTATTCTTCATTTCATATTGGCAACAATGAATTCAGTTATAAAAACATAACCGATAGTAGTGCAACAAAATATTTATATCAATTAACGCCCTATTGCGATGCCAATACCAATATTGGTATTGGCAGTTGTTATGGCGGCGCTACATTTTACTTTCCGGGAAACGAACATGCACCTGCAGGAAGAATGAATGGAGATTCTTTAATGATAGGTATTGGTAAAATATTTATTGCAAGTAACATTTACGCAAGTGAAAGCTGGGTGATGAATAAGCCAGGTGTATTTGCAGACAATTTTGCTTTTGCTGGTTATCCCTGGGGTAATAAATATAAGCAACCGGTTTGGGCACCAGTATGGAATTATTTAGGCAATTGGAAAAGATACAATCACAATACCGGCCAAATGCAAAATATAAATACCGTTGCTTTAGACAAAACCGGCAACATTAATATAAGAAACAGAAATTACCTGGAGCTGGAAAAAGGAAAAAGGAAACAGCAGAAAAACATCAGCAAAATGACAGCATCAATCAACAATGAAAATGTTAATACAAATTAAATAGAATGTACCTGATTAAAAAAAGTAAAAAAAGATTTTATGTACTTATTATATGCTGCATTATTTTGTTGTTGTAAAACTACAACCTTTGCTTGCTTACTTCATACAAAATTATCCCTGTGGCTACAGATACATTTAAACTTTCAAAATCTCCTTTCATGGGGATTTTGAAAGATGTATCACAGATTTTCATTAATGCAGGATAAATACCTTTGTCTTCGCTGCCCATGATGATTGCAGCAGGTTCACTAAAATCTATATCGCTAATATTTTTTTCTGCTGTCATTTCACTTGCATAAACTTTTATACCGTTTAAATGCAATTCATCTACAGTTTTCATCAGGCTGCCTACGCGGCATACGGCAATTTGTTCAAGCGCACCTGCCGATGTAGTAATGGCATCTTCATTTAAAGCGCCCACGCCTTTATCGGGAATGATAATAGCATTTACACCAAAGCAAAAAGCGCTACGTGCAATACCGCCAATATTTCTGATATCAGTAATGCCATCTAAAATTAAAAACAGCGGCATTTCTCCTTTATCTACAATAAAAGAAATTACATCTTGCAAATTCTGATACTGAATTTTAGAAATTTGCGCTATCACACCTTCGTGGTTGCTTACATTAAAATTGTTGAGTTTTTCTACCGGCACTTTATTGATAGGAACCAGGTTTTGCTCAGCAAGTTTTTTTATCTCGTCAATCACTTCGCCATGCACCATGCTTTGCATGTAAATTCGTTCCAGTTGTTTACCGGTTTGCAAGGCTTCAATAATGGCTTTGCGGCCAATTACTAAAGTGTTTTTTTTGGGGCGTTGGTGTTGATGTTTAAAATTATTTCTCACTTGTCAAAATTAGGTAAAGAACCTGGATTTAAAAGATTTAATGATTTTCTTGATTTATTATAAACGACCATCCCTCCAAAGTTGGAGGGATGGTCGTTTATTTTATTAAAACCATTGAATTATTTTAATCCAAACGCTTTTTTAACTTCTTTTACTGCATCTAATTTTTCCCAGGTAAACAATTCCACTTTTTTCTTGATTGATTTACCATCAGGAGAAGTAAATGTTTTTTCAACCACTTCGTTTTTGCGGCCCATGTGCCCATAAGCAGCAGTTTCACTATACATTGGGTTGCGTAATTTAAGGCGTTGCTCAATAAAGTAAGGCCTCATATCAAAGCAACTCATTTTCATTATTGCATCTGCAATTTGGCCATCAGTTAAATTTACTTTAGCTGTACCGTAGGTTACTACATTTATGGAAGTTGGTTGCGCTACACCAATAGCATAACTAACTTGTACCAGTACCTCATCGCACAAGCCTGCAGCTACTAAATTTTTTGCAATGTGGCGTGTTGCGTATGCAGCACTTCTATCTACTTTACTAGGATCTTTACCGCTGAAAGCGCCACCACCGTGTGCACCTTTACCACCGTAAGTGTCTACAATAATTTTACGGCCTGTTAAGCCAGTATCGCCGTGCGGGCCACCAATAACAAACTTCCCGGTTGGGTTTACGTGATACTTGATTTTATTATTGAAAAGATGGGCATATTTTGGATATTTTGCTTTAACCCTTGGTATCAAAACATTGATCACATCTTTTTTAATTTTAGCCAACATGGTTTCGTCTTTACCAAAATCATCGTGTTGTGTTGATACAACTATTGCATCAATACGAACAGGCTTATTGTTATCATCATACTCTAAAGTAACCTGACTTTTTGCATCAGGCCTCAAATATTTGATGGCTTTATTTTCTCTTCTTAAAGCAGCTAATTCTTCCAATAATTTATGGGCAAGATTCAGAGCCAAAGGCATATAATCTTCTGTTTCGTTGGTGGCATAGCCAAACATCATGCCCTGGTCGCCGGCGCCTTGCTCTTCTTTCTTCTTTCTATCTACACCCTGGTTAATATCGCCTGATTGCTCGTGAATGGCAGATAAGATACCGCAACTATTTGCCTCAAACATATATTCGCTTTTGGTATATCCAATTTTACGGATAACACCACGAGCAATTTCCTGTACATCCAAATAAGCTTTACTTTTTACTTCACCTGCCAATACTACCTGGCCAGTTGTAACTAAAGTCTCGCAAGCCACTTTGCTGTTGGGGTCAAAGGCTAAAAAATTATCAATTAACGCATCACTGATTTGATCAGCAACTTTATCTGGGTGTCCTTCGCTAACAGACTCTGATGTAAATAAATATGACATATGTTTTTTTTAAGATTGCAAAGATAAGGGTACAGTAATTAATGAACAAAGTCCCCCACAATAATTGGAGGACTTATTCACTTATCTTAATAAATTAATTTAAATTTTTGAATATACAATACGCAACTGCATTTTATAATTGGCATTATTTCCGCCGCCTACCTTAACCCTCCCATAGGCAATCCTGTTACTAAATGATATTGGTATCACAGAATGTTGTGGATAGATAAGATTATAAGGAGCATAAAGCCTTAGTGGATAATTATTGGTGTGCTTTGTTACAATTTGCTGTACATATCGCGTGATATTGAAATTGTAATATTTTATGGAATTGCCAAATACATCTGTTTTATTTCTTGCAAAACCACCAAAATAAGTATAATCAATTCCGCCATTAGGAAAATCGGTATTGGTTAAATAATCCGGATCATATGCAACACTAGGGTTAAGATCGAAATATATGGGTTTGTATTTTTCTGTAGCACCTGTATCTTTTAAATCAATATAAAGATAATTTGGGGGCGAAAAAAAACCATCGGTAACAGGGTTGTTTGGTATTTGATTTACTATTATTTCTGCCCGGTGTATTATCCTGTTGGATAAGGTGGATAACGCCGGAATAGTCAAATTTGCATAAGTACCCGGGGTTGTTTGGAGGTAAAGTTCTCCCGGTGCCGGGTTAAAAACCTGCGACGGACGAGTACGGGTAATATTATTTGCGGTTGCTGATAAGGGAACGGCCCCATCTGCAGTAGTGTTCACTCTAAAAGCGGTATATGTAGTATCAATAACACCTGCATTTTTTCTTCTGAAATGAACTTCAATTTTAGTAGCACTATCCGCTAAATTGGTATATAATAACCCGTTGCCACCAGTAACTTTTATAGCAATACCATTAGTAAAGGCCCTGAATAATGAATCTGAACGGAATGGGCTACTAGCCCCCAGATAATTGGTATCTAATGCAAACAATTTATTGGCAAAAGCTGTTGATAATCTTATCCTTACCTGGTTTACAGAAGAATCTCTGTGGTTACTGTATATTTTGGTAGTGCCCAGGCTAGCAATATCAACTTGCTGCGTTACTATTGTACCTGCCACTGGTGGTGCATAAGTAATATTGCTCGATTGACCTATAGAATCCCACATGCCTCCCGCATTAAGCGCAACTTCACTCACCTGTACAGTAAACGGGGTAATACTATCTCCCCAAAAACCTCTGTATGCTAAGCAAAGCACTACCGAATCAAAACCTGTCCGGGAATCTAAACTTGGATTTATGGTATCGCCAGCATTACCATAATAAAATGGATAAAACCCAGGTTTAAACTGTGCATATACTCCGGCATCAGTTGTTCCAAATAAAGGGTCGCTGGTAATTTTGCCCAATACATGATCATCGGTGGCGGCTATAACTGAAGAATCTGGAACTAATGGCCCCATTGCGCTATTAATAGCAAGCAATGTATCAAAGGTATTTACATTGTCCACTGCGGGCAAAAGGTCGCTACCAATATCGGTAGTATCTAATTTGCTGCAACTGGCTATAAATAGAGAGAGCATAACAGTGCTAACTGCTATTGTAGAGAGAATACGTTTTTGCACAAAAAAAAATTTAATAAAAGTGGTTAGTTTTACTACTTGGCAAGGTCGGCATATAATTGCAAATAGTCTGTTAAATCACCTTCGGGATTATACTTTATAATTTTCTTGCCTTTCACTTTAGAAAATTCTTCAACTAATTTTTTGTCTGCTTTATCTGTACCAAAAGTAACTGCATCTGCAAAAGTTGCACCACCTCTAAACATGGCTGCATTATTAGCATCTTTAAAAGGTTCCAGTTCTTTTTTGGTCACATAGTCGTTTATGGTTGCCAATTTTAAAAAGTCGGCGCCTAATTTTTCTTTAAAAGTATTTTCGCCAATGGTATATACCACTTTACAATTTCCAAAAACGGGTTCTTTTTTGTAAGCATTCTTTATAAACATAGGTATCAAGCCAGTCATCCAGCCACTGCAATGAATAATGTCTGGAGGCCATCCAAATTTTTTAACGGTTTCCAAAGCCCCTTTACAAAATAACACCGTCCTCAAACCATTATCATCAAACCAGTTTTCCTTTTCATCGGTAAACACAGATTTGCGTTTAAAATAATCTTCATTATCTAAAAAATAGATCTGCAATCTTGCATTAGGTAAAGAAGCCACTTTTATCATCAAAGGATAATCGTCATTATCTATAGAAACATTAATACCAGATAATCTCACTACTTCATGCAAGCGGTGCCTTCTTTCATTAATCGTTCCAAAACGAGGCATAATACACCTTACTTCCATGCCGCTGTCGTTGCTTTTTACCGCCAGCTTATTCACAATCTCTGCAAAATCTGTAAGCTCCAGGTAAGGCGACATTTCGTTGGCAATAAATAAAATTCTTTTCTTTGTTGACATTTTGCGCTATGTTAGTTGCTCGTTTAATTTTTTAAAAGGAGTGCAAAAGTACGAATTTTTTTTGGGAAATTGAGCCTGCACAGGCATTTGAAGCCTAATTATTACTAAAATGATAGTATTTAAGACCATTACTGATATTACAAAATACATTTCGCTTCAAAAAAGCAAGGGCAATTCCATTGGCTTTGTGCCCACTATGGGAGCATTGCACAACGGGCATATTTCACTGCTTATTGCCTGTAAAAATCAAAATAACATTACAATAAACAGCATTTTTGTAAATCCCACACAGTTCAACGATGCTAAAGATTTTGAGAAATACCCCATAACGCTCGAAAATGATATTGATCTTTTAGAAAAAAATGGCTGCGATGCACTATTTCTTCCTTCGGTAAAAGAAATGTACCCCGATGGCTTTGATAACCCCATTCATTATGAACTTGGCTACCTGGAAACCATTTTGGAGGGCAAATACAGGCCAGGGCATTTTCAGGGTGTTTGCCAGGTTGTGCACCGGTTACTGGATATCGTACAGCCGCACAATTTATACCTTGGTCAAAAAGATTACCAGCAATGTATGGTGATAAAAAAATTAATTGCGTTAAATCATTTAAATGTAAATGTAGTTATTGGGCCAACTTTAAGAGAACCTGACGGACTGGCAATGAGCAGCAGGAATATGCGTCTTAATGAACAGGAAAAAGATCAGGCTGTTACTATATCGGCTACCTTATCTTTCATAAAAAAGGAAATTAAACCTGGTGATATCACCGAATTGAAAAATAAAGCAATGGCAAATTTAACTGCAGCAAATTTTAAAGTTGATTATCTGGAAATTGCAGATGCTGATACTTTAGTAATTGCAGATAATTGGGATGGGCAGCAACGCATTGTTGCACTTGCTGCAGCTTATTTAAATGCGGTACGCCTTATCGACAACATGCTTTTGAATTAAAAAAAGTATTGCGTTTTTAAATTTATATACTATTAAATAATCTATTCGTAATTTGTAAGCGATATGCGAAAACGGTTAATTTCAATACTTCAGTATAGCGTTTTTTTGCTGGCAGGTATCTTTTTGGTTTGGTGGAGCATTCATAAAATGAGTGATAAAGATTATGCAGATTTTATCCATTCATTAGAAACTGCCAATTATTATCTTTTGATTCCTGTTTTTTTTATTTTATCTGCAAGCCATCTGGTAAGAGCATTAAGGTGGAAGATTTTAATGGGGTCGATGGGATACAAACCAAAACTCAGTAATACATTTTGTGCTGTAATGATCGGCTACCTGGCCAACTTTGCCTTTCCCCGCCTGGGCGAAGTTTTAAAATGCACTATACTGGGCAAATACGAAAAAGTTCCACCAGATAAGTTGGTAGGCACCATATTGGTTGAAAGAGCTATTGACCTGCTTTCTTTTTTTATTGTAATTATAATATCATTATTAACCCAGGCAAAAGTGGTGGGGGCTTATGCAAAAGACGCTTTTAATAAATACGTTTTATCGCAAAGCCCCCAAATGGCTATAATCAAAATAGCCGTGTTGTTATTTATAGTTGTTGGCCTGTTTCTTTTACTAAAATATATTTTTAAGAGATACCACCACATAGTTTTTGTACAAAAGATAAGGGGCATTATAAAAGGTGTTGTGGAAGGATTGATGAGTGTAAAAAATTTAAAGAATAAATGGTTATTCATTTTGTATAGTGTAATCATCTGGACTTGTTATGTTGGCGGAACTTATATAGGCTTTTGGGCCATTAAAGAAACAGCCAACTTACCCGTACTTGCAGCATTTCCTGTGTTGGTATTTGGTACGGTAGCCACTATTTTAATGCCAGGTGGTATTGGCCTTTATCCAATACTTGTAATGGAAGCAATGCAACTGTATGATGTACCGGAAATATTTGGCAAATCAAACGGCTGGCTGCAATGGTCGGCACAATTTATAATAACGCTGGTGGTGGGTTTTATTTGTATATTAATACTGCCTTATCTAAATAAGAAAAAAAATGAAGACGGTACAGGCGATACCCCATAAAATATTTACTGCAGATACTTTGCAGGCACAGTTAAAACGCTGGCGTTTGCAAAACAATAAAATTGTTTTTACCAATGGCGTGTTTGACATTTTACACCAAGGCCATATTGCTTCTTTAAGTGATGCAGCAAGCCAGGGTAATGTTTTAATTGTGGGTGTAAATGCAGATGCTGGTGTAAAAAGATTAAAAGGTGAAAGCAGGCCTGTAAATAATGAACATTCAAGAGCATTGCTTTTAGCAGCTTTAGTAATGGTTGATGCTGTTATTATTTTTGAAGAAGACACGCCTTATAATTTAATAACTTCAATAATGCCAGATGTGTTGGTTAAAGGTGGTGATTACACTATTGAAACCATTGTTGGGGCAAAAGAAGTGATAGCTAAAGGTGGGAAAGTTATTATTGCGCCTATACTGGAAGGTTTTTCAACAACGGGCATCATTGAGAGCATGAAAACCAAGTAACCAATGTACTTGAAAAATCACCTTAACTTAACACAGCATTTACAAATTGGTTATACTGCTCCCTTTAATTTAGTGCAACTAAATTTTACTTTGTGCCGAAGCAAAAAACAATAATCAGGGATATCAGCTGGCTTTCTTTTAATGGCCGTGTACTGCAAGAAGCTGCTGACGACACTGTGCCTTTACGGGAACGTATTCGTTTCCTCGGCATTTTTTCCAATAACCTCGATGAATTTTTTCGGGTACGTGTAGCCACATTAAACCGCATGATTGCGTTGGGAGAAAAAGGCAAAATGCATTTAGAAATGAACCCAAGGCTTATACTGGAAGAAATTCAGGAAAAAGTATTGCAGCAACAAAAGGAGTTCGAACGCATATGGAACGAGATATTGAGAGAGCTGAAAAAAGAAAAGATATTTTTATTGCCCGAAACCAAATTAAACAGGATTCAACAAAAATTTGTACTCAATTATTTTGATGAAGAAATAAGAAGCAATGTTGTACCATTGATGCTGGAAAGCATCAGCGCTTTTCCTACACTGAATGACAAATCAATTTATTTAGCGTGTACTCTCAGCAAAAAAGATAAAAGCATTGTTAAAAAATTCGCATTGGTATCGGTACCGGCAAGGCGATTGCCAAGGTTTATCATATTGCCTTCGAAACAAAATGAAGTACATATTATTTTGCTGGAAGACATTATTCGTTTTTGCCTGCCTAATATTTTTTCTTTTTTTGGGTACGATACTTTTTCATCTGCCATAATTAAAGTAACTCGAGATGCAGAAATTGATATTGACAACGATGTATCCACTTCACTAATACAAAAAATTGAGAAAGGTTTAAAGAACCGCAAGAAAGGAAAAACAGTTCGCTTTATATATGATAAAGATATTGACGCCTCACTCCTTGCCTATTTGGTAAAACGTTTGGAGCTTACTAATAAAGATAATTTGATTGCAGGTGGCCGCATTCACAATTTTAAAGACTTTATCAATTTTCCAGAATCTGTTTTTGTAAAAAAGAACCTGCGTAAAAACCCATTTGTACACCCTGCATTAAAAAATGCAATACGCATTACTAATACAGTTTTAGAGAAAGATATCCTCCTCAACTTTCCTTATCATAGTTTCGATACCATTATTGATTTATTAAGAGAGGCTGCCATTGACCCCGAAGTGTTGAGCATTAAAATTACCTGCTATCGCCTTGCGCCACGCTCTAAAATAATTAATGCCTTAACCAATGCGGTACGCAATGGCAAACAGGTAACTGTTGTATTGGAATTAAGGGCAAGATTTGATGAAGAAGCCAACCTGGAATGGAAAGAAGAACTGGAAGAATCTGGCGTTAAAGTATTATTGGGTGTGCCCGATTTAAAAGTACACGCCAAACTTTGCCTGATAAAAAAGATGGTGAACAATAAACCTATTCTGTATGGTTTTGTAAGCACCGGTAACATCAATGAAAGGACTGCTAAGATATATGGCGACCATTGTTTATTAACTGCCGATAAAAATATTATGGCAGACGTAAACCGCATTTTTCATTACCTGGAACACCCAAAAATGCGTCCTCATTTTTTAAGAGCCTGCAAAACATTATTGGTAAGCCCTACAAGCATGCGGAGGGGATTAATGGATTTGATACAAAAGGAAATCACTTATGCCAAAGCTAAAAAAACTGCTGCCATTACTGTAAAACTAAATTCGCTGAGCGATGAAATACTTATAGAAAAATTATATGAAGCTGCTAAAGCTGGTGTAGTAATTAATTTAATATTGAGAGGTATTTGTTGTATGCTTACTGAGAACAGCAAATTTAAAGATGTATATGCTATCAGTATTGTAGATGAATATTTAGAGCATGCGAGGGTATTGATATTTCATCATGGCGGTAAAGAAAAAGTCTTTATCAGCAGTGCCGATTGGATGGTAAGAAATATCGATCATCGTATAGAAGCAGCCTGCCCTATTTTCGAAAAAAGCATCCGGCAAGAATTGAAAGATATTATGCAAATACAATTAAGCGATAATATTAAAGCAAGAATATTGGACAATGATTTGAGCAACCAATATGTAAATCCACGTAATACAAAAAAGGTCCGCAGCCAGTTGGAGACGTACAATTATCTATTTAAAAAGTCTCTTTGATAAGTTAATTCTTTAATTAGTTAACTGGTATAGTGGTTAATTGGTTAATTAGTAATTAATCTACTTGCAAATCTTTCAAGTGTTAATCCCTAAATTCGCAACACTAATAAACTAATTAATCAATTAACTATTTAACTAACCTTGAAATTAGCAGCCATTGATATTGGAAGTAACGCAGCAAGGCTTTTAATTGCTGAAGTAATTGTTGACGACAAAAAAAATCCTTCTTTTAATAAACTCAATTTGGTGAGGGTGCCTTTGCGCCTTGGCTTTGATGTATTTGAAAACAAAGAAATTTCAAAGCCGAGGATTGGCATGGTAATGCAAACAATGAAAGCGTATAAGCATTTAATGAATGCTTATGGTGTAGAACATTTAAAAGCTTGTGCCACCAGCGCCATGAGGGACGCAAGAAATGCAGCAGACATTATCCGTAAAATAAAATTGGAAACTGATATCAGTATTGAAGTAATCAGCGGCGATACGGAAGCTAACCTCGTTTACGAAAACCATGTTGCGGAAAACCTGGATAAAGACCATAGTTATTTATACATTGATGTAGGTGGCGGCAGCACCGAGCTTTCTTTTTTTACCAATGGAAAATTGACTTATAAAAAATCCTTCAACATCGGCACCATTCGTTTATTAAAAAATATGGTGAAAGACTGGCAATGGGACGAAATGAAAGAAGCATTGAAGGCAGTCACAAAGGGGCAAAAAGAGGTGGTGGCTATTGGTAGCGGTGGCAATATCAACAAAATATTCAGCATGAGTAAACGTAAAGATGGCAAGCCGCTTTCTTTAGAATTATTGAAAGATTATTACAAAGAACTAAGCAACGTTACCTTAGAAGAAAGAATAAATGTTTACGGTTTACGAGAAGACCGTGCCGATGTAATTGTACCTGCCTTACAAATTTATACCAATGCGATGCGCTGGAGCGCCGCCGAAGAAATTTATGTACCTAAAATTGGTTTGGTGGATGGGTTGATACGGCATTTATGGGAGGAAGTAAAGTAGGATTTTATATTTGAGACTGGCGATTTTAGATTTAACACTTTACAGATACTATCCTTTCAGCCGCTTCGTTACAATTCAATATGAAAAGATTACCACTATTTTTAGCTTTCCTTTATTGCTGCAATTCTTTTTCGCAAATAAGATTGGAGTATGGCGATTTCATACAAACTAATAATAACATCAAGTGGGCTGCAGAAACCGATGCATTATTAAACCTGATGCCCAAAACAGCTAAGTACAGCGTTAAAAATTTCTATTTAAAAAAATTAAAGGAAAGTAGCATTAAAGTTTATAAAACAAATTCCGACAAGTATTCTGTTACTTCAACAACACTTACTGCCAATACATTTAAGCTGGAAAACCTCGACACTATTTCAAGTCAAAACCTTTCCAATAACTCGTTTCCAGTTATTGATGATATTGTTAATATTGCCGCCAATTACGCAACATGTATTTGTGACTCTTGTGCAAGAAATGAATTGTTTGAAATTTTTAGAGTGAAGCAGATTATCAGTTATGGCAATAGCGACTTATCCATCAAAAACATTTTTATTAGTCCCCTATGTTTAAAAAGAAATACATCAATAGGAAATATAAATGATTTACCCTTATGGAATGTATTGTTTAATGTTGCTTTTTCAAACGGCAATGAAATAAAATCGCAAAAAGAAAACCTACTTTATTTGGGTGAAGAAGAATATAAATATGATTTTAATGAAACTGCTATTATTGAAAACAAAAACAAGCTAACACCGACAGCTCCGCGATTGACACAATTAATTTTTGATGACTGCAAGAAGGGGATACTTAAAATTTTTGATCCTGAAAAAGGTACTGAAATTCCCTATAAAAAATTAAACACCTGGGGAATGCAAAAAGTCGCCATACAGGTTTATGACGCCGATGGAGAAGGCAAAGGAGGAATTGGCAAAACGAGGTATATGATACAAGAACGCAATCTTGATTCTCTTAACAGATTTAAAATAAATCAAGTTCTATATTTTGATAGAAAAAACGAAGTTTTATTGTCCGTTGTAAAATGGATAGATATATTGGAGCCCGTTATTACACAAAGCGGTATTTACTTAGGAAACACATCACGATTTAGGTTCTATCCAAAAAATAGAAAAATAAATTACAGCAACAATTTAAATCATTAGAAGTCGTATAATTTAAAAATCTCTTTCAATTAAATTTCTTTCCTACTTTTACATCCGCGATAATTTTGCCGGACTTGTTTTATTCTAATGCAGAGCCAACTCCACTTCGCCATTTTTTTAATTTTTAATTAAATAATTATGTCTGCAGCAATAAAAGAAGTAAAAAAAGTAACCACCAATACATTGCAAAAAATGAAAGCCGCAGGGGAAAAAATCTCTATGATAACGGCTTATGATTTTTCTTTTGCCACCATTTTTGATGCAGCCGGCATCGAAATTATTTTGGTTGGTGATAGCGCCAGCAATGTAATGGCTGGGCATGTAACTACATTACCCATCACGTTGGACCAGATGATCTATCATGCACAAAGTGTTGTAAGAGGAAGAGAAAGAAGCCTGATCGTTTGTGATATACCCTTTGGTTATTATCAATCCAATTCTGATATTGCCCTGGCATCTGCCATAAGAATTATGAAGGAAAGCGGTGCCAATACCGTAAAATTGGAAGGCGGAGAAGAAGTAATAGACTCTGTAAAAAAGATAGTAAGCGCTGGTATTCCGGTGATGGGCCATTTGGGGCTAACACCACAATCCATCAATAAATTCGGTACTTATGTAGTTCGCGCTACAGAAGAACAGGAAGCGGCCAAGCTAAGAAAAGATGCCATGCTTTTACAGGAAGCTGGTTGCTTTGCCATAGTGCTGGAAAAAATTCCGGCAGCATTGGCAAAAGAAGTTACTGACAGCCTGAGTATACCAACTATCGGTATTGGCGCAGGCGGTCACTGCGATGGACAGGTGTTGGTTATGCATGATATGCTGGGCATCAACACCGAATTTAAACCACGTTTTCTGCGTCAATATTTAAACTTAAGTGAACAGGTTACCGGCGCTGTTCAGCAATACATCAAGGATATCAAGAGCAAGGATTTTCCTAACGAAAGTGAGCAATATTAATTGAACAATAGGCAATTGACAATATGCGATAAGGTTAATTAACCAGTTAACCGATTAACTATTTAACTAAGTAACATGAAATTTCTTACCCAATTAAAGATTCAAAAAAACAATAACGGCGTTTCTACAGGTTTGGTTTGGCCAAAAGCCAAAGGCGAAAAATTACAATCTTTTTCTCCTGTTGATGGTAAACTAATTGCTGCTGTAACTGTCGCCGATAAAAATAATTACGATACTGTAATCACCAAAGCGCAACACGCTTTTGCCGAATGGCGTTTATGGCCAGCACCAAAACGTGGAGAAATTGTTAGGCAGGTTGCAGAAGAATTACGCAAGCAGAAATTACCGCTTGGTCAATTGGTTTCTTACGAAATGGGCAAGAGCTTACAGGAAGGATTAGGCGAAGTACAGGAAATGATTGATATCTGCGATTTTGCTGTGGGCCTCTCCCGCCAGTTGCATGGCTTAACCATGCACAGCGAAAGGCCGGGGCATAGAATGTATGAGCAATATCATCCGCTTGGAGTTGTAGGCGTAATATCTGCATTTAACTTTCCCGTAGCTGTATGGAGCTGGAACGCAGCGTTGGCATGGGTTTGCGGAGATGTGTGCGTATGGAAGCCCAGCGAAAAAACACCATTGTGTGCTATAGCTTGTCAAAATATCATTCAATCTGTTTTCAAAAAAAATAGTGTACCCGAAGGTGTAAGCAATATTATTGTTGGGGGCAGAGAAGTGGGCGAATGGATGAGCAGCGATAACCGTGTGCCGTTGGTTTCTGCAACTGGCAGTACAAGAATGGGCAAAGCAGTTGGTAAAGCCGTTGGCGAAAGATTGGGCAGAAGTTTATTGGAACTGGGTGGCAACAATGCCATCATCATCAGTAAAGATGCCGACCTGGATATGGCATTGATCGGAGCTGCATTTGGTGCTGTTGGCACCGCAGGGCAAAGATGTACGTCCACCAGGAGATTAATTATACATGAAGCAGTGTACAATAAGTTCAAAGAGAAATTGATAAACGCTTATGCACAATTAAAAATTGGAGATCCTCTAAATGAAAAAAATCATGTAGGGCCATTGATAGATAAAGATGCAGTTAAAATGTACAGCGATGCCATTGAAAAATGTAAAGCAGAAGGTGGAAAATTTATTGTAGAAGGTGGTGTATTAAAAGGCAAAGCTTACGAAAGCGGTTGCTATGTAAAACCATGTATTGCCGAAGCAAAAAACAGTTTCAGCATTGTACAGTATGAAACCTTTGCGCCTATTTTATACATCATGAAATATAAAACACTGGATGAAGCAATAGCTATGCAGAATGGCGTTCCGCAAGGATTATCCAGCGCTATCATGACAACGAATTTAAGGGAAGCTGAAAATTTCCTTTCTCAATCTGGTAGCGATTGTGGTATTGCCAATGTAAATATTGGTACCAGCGGCGCAGAAATCGGCGGTGCTTTTGGTGGCGAAAAAGAAACAGGCGGAGGCAGAGAAAGCGGCAGCGATGCCTGGAAAGTGTATATGAGAAGACAAACCAATACCATTAATTACACCAATAAATTACCGTTGGCACAGGGCATTAAGTTTGATTTATGAGAAGGTGAGTGGTGAGTGGTCAATTAAAAACTATGCCTGTAGTCTATTGCCTGTTGGCCTTTGTGTGTAGTCTGTTGTCTTTTATTAAATCTTTTTTGTATTTTGCAATCTACTAACCAACCTGCATGCCCCAAAGCATACAATTAAGCCTTGCATTGAAAAAATCGCTTGTAGTAATTTTTATGTTGCTATTGGCGCAAATTACCAATGCCCAAAAAAAATATGGCATTACAGCGGGCGTTGGTAAATCTTCTCTTTTCAAATTCCCTGTTCTACCCGAAGATTTTGATAGTTACTCCGGCCAGGGTTCATGGTGGGCAGGTTTGGTTACCGATATTCCCATTGTAAAAAATAGCCTCAGCCTTTTTGCAACTGCAACATATAATAAAAAAGGGTATAAATATTTTAGAAATAATGAGACTGGCGCTAATAATACCCTTAAAGATTCCAGTTTTACACAAAGCCTGAAATATGCCGATATAAATCTTAACCTGCGCAAAAAATTTATATTCGACGAGGAAAGCTTTAATAATTTTTTTGCAGGCACAGGCCCTGTTATTAGCATTTTTACAGGAGGAAAAGAGCAGGTGCAAACCAATTATTTTGCCAACCCTTCTTTGGGCGCGAGTAAAAGCAATACCAATTTACCTACTGGTAGCGGTGCCGGCAAATACAAACCAATGTGCTTTAGCTGGAACTTTATGATTGGTGCCGAGTTCGGCAATCTTTCTGTTTGGGCAAATGTCAACGTTCCTTTAGCAGATTATTTTCAAGATGCACAAAAAGCAATCCCACATAAAATAAAAACAATAGGTATCAACCTGGCATACACGCTTTTTACTACAAAAGAAAAAGAGAAAAAAGAAAGAAAACCAAAAACCGAAAAACATCCTGCACCGGTTGAAGTAATCGACAGCCTTGCCGATAGAGATGGTGATGGCATTCCAGATGTTCGTGACAGGTGTCCCGGAATTAAAGGCACTGCAAAATATTTTGGATGTCCCATACCTGATACAGATGGCGATGGCGTAAATGACGATAATGATAAGTGCCCCGAAGTTGCAGGTACCCCAGCAAATAATGGTTGTCCTGTCTTTGTAGATACAGTTAAACTGATATCAAGGGACACCACCTATTATACCATTTATTTTGAACCAGGTAAAAGTATTTTACGTACCGGAGCATACGAAACCTTAACCAATATAATAGCACAATTAAAAGCCAATAATAAGCTGAGGGTTATATTTAAAGGCCATACCGATAACGCAGGTAGCGAAGCAGCCAATTATGCCCGTTCATTGAGCAGGGCCAGTGTGTGTTTGGAATATATGGCTAGTTTTTACATAGACAGAAGTCGTTTATCAATACTTAGCCTGGGTAATAAAGCTCCTCTTGCCGACTTGAACGACCCGCTGTTGCAATGGAAAAACAGGGTGGTTGAAGTTTGTGTGTACGAAGTAAAATAACGGGGAATTATTTACCCATTACCATTTAACAAACTGATTGCAATACCTGCAATTTTTCTTGCTAACTTTGAAAAAAAGTAAGTAAATAAATATGAATAAATACTTCGTAGTTCTCCTCATCTCTACCCTAAGTTTAGTTGAAACCCAAGCCCAAAAAAAAGAAACCACTCCACATGGATGGCACCTGATGGATAAAGATTCAACCGGTTATTATGGTGTTAGTGCTAATAAAGCCTACAATTTTATTAAAGCAAAAAATCTAAAAAGCAAAACAGTGATAGTTGCTGTAATTGACAGCGGCATTGATACTTTACAGGAAGACCTTAAACCTATACTTTGGACAAACCCAAAAGAAATTCCAGGCAATGGTATTGACGATGATAAAAATGGTTATGTAGATGATGTGCATGGCTGGAATTTTTTAGGTGGCAAAGATGGCCGCAATGTAAAAGAAGACAGCTACGAATTTTCGAGGGTTTATTTTGGCCTTAAAGATAAATATGAAGGAAAGGAAAAAGAAAACATCAGCCCTAAAGATGCTGCTGAATTTGCTATGTGGGAAAGAACTAAAGCCCTAGTAACAGAACCTTCTTCAAGCCCAATTGACCTTACAGTGTTTAAAAAACTTTTGGTTGACATTCAAAAAAGCGACAGCATTTTAAAGATTGCTTTAGGTAAAGATGTTTTTACCGGAATTGAACTTGATAATTTTTATACTACCGATTCAAAATATAAAGCCGCCAGGAATATTATACTCGGACTGATGAAAGCTAATAACCAGGCCGAAGCCACCAACAAAGAATTTGTGGATGATTTTGTGGAATATGTAAACCAGGAAAACAATAAAGATGAGGCGAAAAAACATGCTCCTGAAAACTACCGTGCAGATATTGTGAAGGACGATGAAAACAATTTTAACGAACGTGGATATGGCAATAACGATATTATGGCCGCTACTGCCATGCATGGCACGCATACTTCGGGTATTATTGGAGCTGTACGTAATAACGGTGTAGGCGTAGACGGTATTGCAGATAACGTTCGTATTATGATGGTAAGGACATTAGGTGATGGAGATGAACATGACAAGGATGTCGCCAATGCCATTCGTTATGCAGTAGATAATGGCGCACAAATAATAAGCATGAGTTTTGGTAAGGATTTTAGTCCGCACAAGCAATGGGTAGATGATGCTATGCGCTATGCAGAAAGTAAAAATGTATTAATGGTACTTGCCGCAGGTAACGATGCAAAAAATTTAGACAACGAACCCAGCTTTCCTAATCCTAATTATATTGATGGCAAGGGAGTGGCAAACAATCTTATCACAGTTGGAGCCAGTGGCGACCCAAAAAATGGTGGTATCGTTGGCAATTTCAGTAATTACGGTAAAAAAACTGTGGATGTATTTGCGCCTGGCGTAAGAATTTATTCTACTTTACCTGGTGGCAATAATTACGGAAATGAAGATGGTACCAGTATGGCATGCCCTTTAGTTGCAGGTATTGCAGCACTAAGTTTAGAGTACTTTCCCACCCTTTCTGTAAAGCAATTAAAATATGTTATTGAAAAATCTACCGTAGCGCCAAAGTATAAAGTAACAAAACCCGGTACAGATGAAATGGTAAACTTGAGCGACCTGTGTAAAAGCGGCGGTATTGTAAATGCGTATGAAGCGGTAAAATTAGCCGCTACTTTAAAGGGAGAAAGAAAAACAATTAAAGAAGTATTACCCAAACCAAAATTAATTAAAATAAAAAAGGGATAATTTTTTGAAACTTCCGGAGCAATACTCCGGAAGTTTTTTTTGATACACAGTTAAGTACAAACCTGTAAGGATTTAAAAATCTTGCAGGTTATTAAGTTAACTACATTGATAATCACCTGTTAATCTCTCTATTTTCTACACAAACTAAATGTTCTTTTATATCAATAGTAGGAAATTTTCTACTACTGAATAACTTTTGCTACTACCTGAAAAATATCCTATAATCTGTTTTTTCGCATCCGGAAGATAATTGATAATTCAATTGTCAAAAAAGAACCAAATCTTATCTTAAAACTAATTTCCATGAAAAGACCTCTCCTCTTATTGAAGGCAGTCCTTCAATTCTTCAATTTTTTGTCTTTTTCTTTACAGGCCTCATTATTAAAAGCTTCACATTTAAAAAAGGTGTTTTGCATGATCGCATTATTATTATGCAGCGCCTACAATATTATGGAGGCACAAGCGCCGGTAATCACAAAAAATATTGGTATCCCAAGTGGCAATGGTAATAGCAAGGGTGTTGCTTATGGCAATGGCGTTTATGTAACAGCTTTGTCAAACCTAGGAATTTATAGTTCAGCTGATGGCAATACCTGGAGCAGGGCAACAACCCCCTCTACTACATTAGGTGCTATTGCTTTTGGAAATGGCATTTTTGTAATAGTGGGTGACAACGGCCTTGTTCTTACATCTACAGATGGCACTACCTGGACGTCAAGAACATCTAACACCACACAGAATTTATTAGATGTGCAGTATTTAAACAGTGCTTTTTATGCAGTAGGCAATAACCGTACATTAATAAAATCAACCGATGGTATTAACTGGACAACACAAACTATCAGCGTGGGTTTAGCTACAGATTTTATGTTAAGCATTACTTATGGCGCCGGAACTTATATTATAAGTTCAAGATCATCTACAGGAGGCAGCCAAAGTCAGGTATATAAATCTACAACTGGTGCATCTGGCTCCTGGACTTTACAAAATTTAAATATTGGTACGCTTAATAAAGTACAATGGATCAACAACAGGTTCTTTGTATTTTTTGCAGGTAATCAGGTGTATACATCAACCGATGCCAGCACCTGGACAAATGTAACGGGTTCCATTACACTCACACTGCCTAACACTAGTTCAGGTACATGGAATAGCAATAACCAAATATTCAATGGTTTTTACGATGGCTCAAAATATTATTTCTTTGGTTCCAGCGAGTTTTATTCAGGCTATGGTTCTGTATGGACAGCCACCACAGGATTAAACCTTACATTATTAACCAAAACAGCTTACATAGTACCACAAGGCTCGGCATATTTAAACAGCAAGTATTTTATTACCGGCAACGAAGGCATTGTTTCTTCAACTGATGGTATTACATTCAAATACCCTACCGGAACTTATATGTCTGCCGCATCTAGTGGCACGAGCTATGTTGGTGTAGGAGCAATAAGTTCAAACAACGGCTCAATATTTACTTCTTCTGATTTTAACAACTGGACAGAAAAAACACCCTTTAACCAACAGGAATTATATGGTGTAGTATATGATGGCAGTAAATATGTTGCTGTAGGCAATCAAACTGTAATTAAATCAACAGATAACGGTAACACATGGTCGCAGATAGCCACACCATCAGATAATAAGCAGGGGCTGGCATGGGGCAACAGTAAATATGTAGCGATAGGTTATGGAGCTACAGGGCAAATTACAAGTTCAACAGACGGAATTGCCTGGAGCACAGTTGATATTACTGATAACTGGTATTTTAGAGTAAAATACGTAAACGGTAAATTCTTTGCATTGGGGTATGACAACACCAATTACTTAGGTGTAATTATGTATTCATCCGATGGTACTACCTGGTCTACTATTACTCCTAACCTGCCTTTTTCTGTATATTATTTTAACGATGTAGTTTGGGATGGCACTAAATACCATTTCATGGGCGTAGAAGGCTCTACGTTCTTTTCTATATCAACTGCTATACCTACCGATCCCAATTCATTTGCCAACAAAGGCACAATTGCATCACCTCCGGGGGGCACTGCAATTGGCGGTGACTGGGGGCAAGGTGCATTTGCATATTCCAACGGCCGCTTTGTAGGCAGCGCAAACGATGTTAATAATACCTATGAAGCCTATGTTTTGTATTCTGCCGATGGTGTTACATGGACTGCAGTTGACATCAATGAAAAAACAGCTATTCAAAGCGCCATCACTGAAGGCAATACAACAAGATTGATGGGTATGGGCGATGGCAAAATAACTGTAAGCTTTGGCCTACTGGCTGTAGACTTTTTAAATCTTGAAGGCAATTTAGTAAATGGAGAATCCCTAATAAAATGGCAAACTGCGGCAGAACAAAATACCAAAGATTTTGTGGTACAATACTGCATCAACGGCAGCAACTGGAATAATATCGGTATTGTAAATGCTGTTGGCACAAGTGTTTCGGTACAGCAATATGCATTTACACATAAGACTCCTGCAAAAGGTGTAAACAGTTACCGTATAATGGAAAGAGATGTTAATGGCAAGACAACCTACAGCAACATCATTAATATTATTTGCAAAACAAACAGCAAGCAACTTATCGTGTACCCCAACCCAGTAACTGGCAATATAGTAACACTGCAATTACCAGCAGCAGCTACGGTAACATTATACAATAGCAACGGTGCACTGGTATTAAACAAATCATTTAAGGCAGGTGTTCAACAGTTATCATTAACTGGCCTTGCCAAAGGTGCTTACAATATTAAAGCTGGCGAAGAAACAAGGCAGATTATTATACAATAACAGCACGAAGAACAAAGCATATAAAACAGGCGTTCAAATTTGAACGCCTGTTTTTTTATTTTATACACTGAGACAGTTCTCCAATTTATTTGAAATTTCATACTTTAAATTTCAACATTCAATTATAATTTCCTTATTCTTTCAAAAACAATTCAACCGTAGCATTCTTGCTAAAGTTACTTGACAGATGTACTTCGTACCTTTTAGATTTTGTGGTAACAATCATTAATGCAGTGCAAGGTGGAATAGAGCCTAAGCTTTCTGCAACCAGCCGCAAATGTGCAATAGGGTTTACATTTTTATTCAGGCTTACATAAAAGGTTATAGGCTTTGCGGTAATCATTTTTTTATTTACCCGCTGTATATTTTCTTCGTACACCGAAACCGAATCGCCATCTATTTCTCCATTATCATATACATCGACCCTTATCGAATCTTTATCGGCTGGTGCTATTTCCAAAAGCGATTGTACATCTGTTGCACGTAGGGTAATTATTGCAGGTTGTATTGACGGAGCTATTTTTATTGCTGGAGCAGTTTTTTCCACAGGTATAGCAGTAACAACTTCACGCGCCGTTTTTTGTGGTTTTAACGCTGGGCTTGAAGCAACCGGTTTTTTTGTGATTACAGGCTTCTTTACAACCGCAGTTTCTTTAACAGGCTCAGGTATTTTTTTTATTACGTCTATCTTTTTTTGCAACCATATTTGCGATGTAGGCGAACAGCCTTTTCTATTAGCCACCCAATAACCCGTTTGCAGCAGCATGCTATCTTGCTTTTTTAATTGCATCATGTAAGTTCCCAGGCAATTACCGTAAATGCCAAGGTCTACTGCAATGGTGGATGCTTCCATAAATACCAGTAAAGAATCTTTTTTAATATACCGCCCTACCATTTTATAGTGTTCATATTTATTGCCATCATAATAAAGATGGGTAATACCTGTAAAGATGGAATCTTTAAAATCATATATTTCTACCACGAGCCTTGGTTGGCCAAGATCAGTAGCTGAGGTTAAAAATTGTCCTTTCCAGGTACCGTTAATATTATTTTGAGCAAAGCCTGTTGCCGAAACAAATAAACCGAATAATGTTATCAGCAGATGCTTATAAATCATGAAAAATGTTTGTAAAGAAGATAATTTTTATTTGCTTACATAAGATAAGGCAAATTTACCTAACCAAATGAAAGGCTAAATAAAAATACCTTTATCTTAACCTATTATATATAAATTTGCCGCTATGAAATGTAACATTTGCAAAATAGAAGGAGCCTATAAAACCTATACACTTAAAGAAATGATGTTTGGCTTTAAGGATACATTCACTTATTTTGAATGTGATAATTGTGGATGTTTTCAGATTGAAAACATTCCAGCGAACATGGAAAAATATTATCCTGCCAATTATTATTCTTTTAAGCAAGATGATAACAAGCCCCTCCAACCCAACTATTTTAAAGGATTACAATTCGATCAAATTTCAGGATATCATAAAAGTATTTTAGGTGGCATTGTTTCTTTTAATTACGTTTCGGCACCTTATCATTGGTTTAAATTTTTACAGGTTGATAAAACCAAAGCGAAAGTTTTAGATATCGGCTGTGGCCATGGAGACCTGTTAAAAAAATTATTCCTCGCTGGATTTAAAAATTTAACGGGCACCGATCCTTATATCGAAAAAGATATCTCTTATAATTCACAACTAAATATTTATAAAAAAGATCTTTTAGAAGTAGCTGAAAAATTTGACATAATCATGATGCATCATAGCCTGGAGCATATGCATAACCAGCATGAGGTAATTGAAAAACTTGCTCAAATTCTAAATCCTGATGGAAAGATTTTGATCAGGATTCCCATCATGAGCGATTATCTATTTGACAAATATGGCCCTGACCTGATTAGCTTAGATCCTCCACGCCACTTTTTCATCCACTCGCTTAAAAGCATAAAGTTATTATTGGAACAATACGGTTTTACAATTTATAAAACCGAGTTCGATGCAGAAGTAACAGAGTTTATTGCCAGCGAACAGTACAAAATGGATATTCCGCTTAATGACCCCAAAAGTTATTTCACCAATCGCAACAACGATATTTTTTCAAAAGAACAAGTGGAGAAATTTAAAACAGAGATCAATGAATTAAATGCACAGGGCAAAAGTTCGTTGGGTGTTTTTTATGTTAAGAGAAAAAGTTAGATAACAAACCAACTGACGACGGATCGAAAAATTATTGGTATTGTTTAAGCGGTAAAAAAATGCCTGAAAATTTTTGTACTTTCATTGCACAAAAAAAATCGTCATGCCAAAACCATCTCCAGCAACACACCCCAGTTATTTTTCAAGATACATCAGCCAGGTACCTGAAGAAGATTTATCGGTAGCTTTTAAAAAACAACTGCCTTTAATAACAACTGTATTGCAAAGCATCAGTGAAGAAAAATCAAACTATGCTTATGCTCCAGGCAAATGGACCATTAAAGAATTACTACAACACATGATTGATACCGAAAGGATATTTGCATATCGTAGTTTATGCTTTGCCCGTAAGGATCAAAATGCTTTGCCTGGCTTTAATGAAAACGAATATGCTGCAAACAGTAATGCTAACCAACGCATTTGGGCAGCATTGGTAGAAGAATTTTTATCAGTAAGAAAAACAACTGAAATTTTATTCGGCAGCTTTACCGAAGATGCATTGAACAGCAGCGGCATTGCCAATAATAATCCAACAACTGCATTAAATATGGGCTTTACTGCAGTGGGGCATGTTTATCACCACATGAATGTTTTAAAAGAAAAATACTTGTAATACAATATTTTTCACGCAAAGAAACAAAGGGTCAAAGCTGCAAAAAATAAATAAGTTTATTTTTTGCAGCTTGATAAAATATTTTTTAACCTTAATAAAGAACCGCCTTCATAATTGAAGGCGGTTCTTATTATTCAGTATTAATTAATAATTATTAATTATTCTTCGCTGTTGCTTTCTGCATTATTATATTGTTAATCACTTTTACGCTTTCGTCAATATAAATATCACTGCCTAC
>Ga0265327_10001195_pt1 | contig 35135 bp, 25 predicted proteins | sample 41621metaG_FD_202089 | JGI IMG/M metagenome (GOLD analysis project Ga0265327, IMG submission 202089) | Rhizosphere microbial communities from Carex aquatilis grown in University of Washington, Seatle, WA, United States - 4-16-21 metaG | ecosystem: Host-associated > Plants > Roots > Rhizosphere...
TATATTTTTAAACCCAAAAGTCGTGATAGGGCGTTGACACCAGCAGAGATAAAAGCTTTTTTAACAGGTGTTTATAACTCTAATATGAATAGGCAGAATAAGTTAGCGTTGCACTTGATCACGCTGTGTTTAACTCGTAGAGCTGAAACAGTTCAGGCCCGCTGGGAAAATATAGATTTGGTAAAAAAGGAATGGTTTATACCTATATCTGACAGCAAGACAGATGAACCGCATGTTGTGTATTTATCGGATCAAGCATGTGCGATATTTCAAGAACTGAAATATTTATCAAATGGTGCTGAGTGGGTTTTTGTATCAGTAAGCGATCACACCCGACACATTGAAAAATCTACGTTGAACCATGCGCTTAAATCAATCCATTATGACATACCACATTTTACAATCCACGATAGCAGGCGTACTGCCAGTACCTTATTACATGATGCAGGATTTAATTCAGATGTGATAGAAAAGGCGTTGAATCATAAAATTGCCGGAATCAGAGGCGTATACAATAAAGCGGCTTATTCTGAACAGCGTAGAGAAATGTTGAAATTCTGGGGGAATTATATCGATGGCTTATTAAACAATAGCAATGTCATTTTAGGGAAATTTGCAAGGAACAACTAAGATGTAGTTAATTTTATTAAAACACAACCACATCCCCTTGTGATGATCACACGCAAAACAAAAGTTTGTGATACATTAAGATTCATCTACTAAATGAGTAGATACAACAAAGCTTAAGATGACTTAAGCGAGTACTATGTTTGTGGTGGTTTTTATTTTAAAGCCCTAACACAAATAAAAACATCTTGTTAGAATTTAAACGTAAAAAATAAATTACAATTTTACTTTAAATACAATTCAGACAATTTGTTATTATATGATTTGAAGTGAGGTTGTTGCCTCATGACACGAAGAAACACCGGTAAAGTTTTCGAAGGCGTTACCGGCGTTTTATATTTCTAAGAATTTGTATTGGACGCGCTTTTTTTATTATTGTACTTGCAGACAGAAAAACCTTCTCGACAAAGATCGGTAAGGCCATAATCAATGTTTAGCAAGCTATGTGATTATAAGTTTCAGCTATCAAAAGTCAACAAAATATCAAATCATTTGACGTTTATTGATAGTAAATGATACGAATAGATACTTAAAAGCCCTATCCAATACGAGCCATTAAAGGATACTAATGCCTAATAACTCGCTCGTTTTACGTCCTAAAACTGCTGCTTCTCTTCTTGAAATATCCATAGCCACATTCTGGCGGTTGGTCAAAGATGGCAAGTTGCAGACAATTAAATTATCTCCTCGTTGCACTGGGATTCGACGGTCTGACATTGACAGCTATTTAGAAAGCTTGAAATAAAAAAACCGACGACTGAAACTAATCAATCGTCGGTCTTTGCAATTCTTTTGCTTCCATATACGCAAGGCTATTATAGCCTATGGCCGCATGGAATTGCATCCCCGACGAAGGGGATACAACAAATGATAAAAACATCAGATGGCAGAGAAAAAATATTCATGCCAAAAGATTGTGTTGCAATAAAAACAGATGGAACATGTGGGACAAGTGGAACAATCAGTAAGGGCGTGGCCTACGACGTACCACTCGCAAAAAATCAAGGTGGAACAAGTGGAACAGGATTAATCACTTTTACGTTAGTAACATCAAAAAAAGCTGAACTATCAAAGCGATACTGGATTAGCGACGGCTCAACCATTCAAAAAAAACCAGCGGCGGAAATGACGGATGGAACAGCGGAGCGGTTAACTATCCGATTCTCAGGCTTTCAAGACATCCTCAGTAAAGCAACCACTAAACAAGCGGCAGTCTATGGTTCACATAGCCTTGAACACCAAGATAAGGTTAAGTTAGTTACTGCGGCCAAAGCAGACCCTACTAATGAAGTATTAGCCCGAACTAAAGCTTTTTACGAATACCGTATAGGCGGTGGTATTTTGATGTTAGATTACGATCCAAGCCAATATGGTCGAACACTAACACCGGATGAATTGTTGTTTGCCTTGGAATCAATCCATCCCGAACTAAAAACAACGGCGTGGATTATTAGAGGCTCAGTATCGGCAGGTGTTCACTTATCAGGCAAAGAGCCGTCAGAAATAAAAGGATTCCATATTTATATTCCGGTATCCGATGCGTCGGACATCCCCCGTTATGGAAAATTGTTATTTGATCGATTATGGCTCAATGGTTTTGGCTATATCGCTCTGGCAAAGAATGGCAACAAGCTAATCAGAACGGTGATAGATGGCGCTGTGTTCAGTGCAGAGCGATTAGATTTTATTTGTCCTCCCGTACTTAGTGGAGAGGGATTAGTTTACACGCCACCTAATATCATTTATCAGGACGGTGATTTTCTCGATACTCGGTCACTTTTAGACCTTACCAACGATGAGTTGCTAGCGTTAAAAAAACTGCAAGACCAAGCAAAGCAAGATATTGAGCCACAAGCAGCTATTGCCCTTGACGCATGGAAAGAGGGCACTATCAATGCTCATGTTGACCGTGGCAAGACCCGCGAGCAGGCAACGGCAACAGTTGAAAAAATTATCAGCTCAGGATTTCAGGATTTATACGGCGACTATCTATTGGAATTTACCACCGGCACAGTAGCCGTTGCCGAGGTACTGGTGAAACCACAGTCATTTGATGACAAAGCATTGGCTGACCCCATTGAAGGCAGGAGTTACGGAGCAACGACCGCTAAATTTTACTGGAACAACGGCAAGCCGGTCATCAATAGCATGGCTCATGGGGGCGTGACGTATTTTTTACATAAGCAATCGCCGGTAAAAAATACAAATGCAGATCAACAAAAATCCGTAAACCAATATCCAGCATTAGACAAGCGCCCTTGTTACAGATGTTTTGATGTTTGGTGGGAAGATGACGAAGGCAACCGCAAACAACCGGGGGTATGGTCATTTAGCGCCAAGCAAGGGGCGGCCGATGCGCAGCCACAATTGATTGATACTTGGTTATGTGGCGTGATGAGAGTTTCCGCAATTGCCCGCGATAAAAACAACCGTTCTTTCGGTAATGTCCTGGAGTTTAAAAACAAATTAAACGTGTCGCAACAATGGAACATGCCCACGAGACTGATGGCCGGGCGTGGTGATGAGCTATTAAAAGAGCTTTTGGATATGGGCCTAAGTTTTAATTACCGCCAACGGAACGACATAGCCGCTTATATCAATAGTCAACATCCTGATAAAACAATGTGGAGTGCGAACAAAGTCGGCTGGATGGATGATAAGTTTATCTTGCCCGATACCGTGTTTGGCAAAAATGCCGACGATGTGATGTTTCAGTCGGAAAGCAACGACCATAAAGAGTACGGCGTATCAGGCTCTTTAAACGATTGGCAAAATCATGTAGCGGCTTTGTGTGTAGGTAATGCAGGCTTGACCTTTACCCTGTCCACTGCGTTTGTCGGTGCATTACTGAAGCTTTGCAACGTCGATTCTTTTGGTTTTCATTGGTTTGGCCCCAGCAGCAAGGGCAAGACTACCGGCTTAAAAATGGCCTCGTCAACATGGGGTAACTGGGAAAACTACAAACGAGTTTGGAAGACAACCGCCAATGGCTTAGAAGGAGCCGCGCTATTGTTTAATGACGGCTTATTGGCCCTTGATGAAATTGGCGATGGCGACCCCAAGGAAATATCAGAGGCGCTTTATATGCTGTTCAATGGCACAGGTAAGATGAGGGCTAATGTACTAGGCCATGCAAGAAACGTTTCTACCTGGCGCGTGGCGGTATTATCTAATGGTGAGTTACCCATTGAGTCGCACCTTGCGAAAAAAGGTATTACCGTTCAGGCCGGACAATTGGTTAGATTTTTACAGATTCCTATTTGGGGGGAACATGGCGCATTCGATGAACTACATGGTTCAGAATCCGGCTGGGCATTTTCCAATCGAGTTACTAAAAACGCCGAGCTGTACCACGGCGAGGCTGGCCGGGCATACCTTGATAAACTGACTACATCCGACTTGAGCCAATTACCGGCGCAACTGCACACAGCATTAGAAAAATTTATCAGTATGAATGCATCGTTATCAGATCAAGAAGCCAGAGCCGCCAAAAGTTTTGCGCTTGTTGGCATTGCTGGGGAGTTGGCTACCGACTACGGCATAACCGGATGGAACAGCGGAGCGGCTACGCAGGCGGCGTTGCTTTGCTTTCAAAAGTGGCGTGACTATCGAGGTGCCGGCGATATTGAACCGCAACGCATTAAGGAATCGGTGCAAGCTTATGTTGAGACATTTGGCGACGCAAGGTTTACCTGTACGGCAGATGAAACGCGCCTGCATGGAGAACGCGCAGGTTACTGGCGCGAGGATGGCGGAAGAGTGTGGTTATTTACCAAGCCCGGCCTGCAACAAGCGACACAGGGCATGGATTTTAATCAAGTAGTCGATGTATTGCAGAACGAAGGGTGGTTACTCACTAATGGCGATGGCAAGCGTACCACAAAGGTTAGGCTGAAAATTAACGACGACGCTGGGACAAGATTCTACGCAGTGCGCGTAGGAGGCAGTCATGCTGAATGATGTGCTTGCCCGCTTAAACACGGCATTTTTGTTCCACCTGTTCCAGTCTTAAAAAACCAAGTGGAACGCTACAAGCCTTGTCATTGCTGAACGTTCCACTTGTTCCACACGTTCCACCACAAAAAACCGGAATACAGCTGCAAAGCGACTTGCTTAAGATAATTTATAGATACCCGAGGAAATAACATGGCAAAACGTAAGCAACAAAGTTTAATCAAAGGCAGTGCTAACCACAGCCGAACCGAAGGTGATTATATGTCCACCTTGCTCAACACGGTGACGCTGGAAGATTGGCAGGATGTTGTTAGCAGCACCTTGTCGGCCGCCAAACAAGGTGATGCACAGGCGCGGGCTTGGCTGGCCCAGTATCTTGTCGGCAAGCCTACAGGTAAAGCCCCAACACCATTAACGGTGGTGGTTCAGCAACTTAATGGCGACAATCCATTAGTTAATCGCCTGTCAAAAACAGTCATCGATCAGCATAAATACCCGTCTTTGCATGAAGATGATGCTTGGGAAGATCAAATTAAGGCCATTATTGCGACAGAATTAGCGGAAAAAATACCCGTAATTAAAACCATTGCAAGCCATTAAATATAAAGGCTTTCAGCGGATTTAGACGGAAATTGAAACTGTTTATTGGACAGATTTGACTAATGATTTCGGAAAAAATAAAAAAATGGTGGCGAAATGGGCGGTTACGGTAGCGGCAAACAATTTGGAGCTAGTTGCACGGATGATCATCTCGCGGTTGATATTAGACAATGGCAGCGGGAAGGGCTATTAACGGATGGCTCAAATTTCAACACCACATGGTCACGCGCCGGTAAAGAAATGGGCAATATGGGTGTTAGAGCTGAAAACGGGCAAATCATATTGACTTATTCCTGGCAAAAGTCTGGTGGCGAATCGGGACGACTAGATTATCCGGTGAGCTTACAAACCACATCTTGTCATTACGGCGGGCTGCGTTATTGGTTCACCTGCCCGGCGGTGGGTTGTGGCAAGCGGGTAGCCAAGTTATATTTGGGCGATAAATACTTTGCTTGCCGACATTGTTACCGGCTTGCCTATCATAGCCAGAGGGAAGTTAAGGATGACCGGTTAATCCGTAGCGCGGAAAAGATCAGGGCTAAACTAAATTGGCAGCCGGGCATTCTCAATTTACCCGGCGATAAACCTAAAGGGATGCATTGGCTTACCTATCTTCGTCTGATGGAAGAATACGGTGATTATGCCAATCAGGCATTAGTGGGGATGACGGCAAAAATGGAAATCATGAGTAACAGGTTATCGGCTTTGTGTGATCGGCAGTGATTTATCCCTATTGAGGCAAACACAGGATACTCCTTGAAGCTAAGCGGCTTTAAGCCTACAATTTATTAAAATTACACCCTGGAAATCCGGCTTTTCCATTAGAAAAGTTGACGAAATCCGGGGTTTTTTATGGGACAGGAAAGCAATATGAGTACAGCAAAAAATAAGCAATCAAGCATCAATGTCCAAGGCACAGCAATCAGCATTATTTCCCATAGTGATGATGACTATATTTGCATTACTGATATGGCTGCTAAGTTTGGGGACAGTGAACTTATTTACAATTGGATGCGCAATCGCAATACATTGGAATTCTTAGGAATTTGGGAGCAATTACATAATCCTGATTTTAAAGGTTTCGAATTCGAGACCTTTAAAAAAGAGGCAGGGTTAAACAGTTTCAGCTTAACACCCAAGAAATGGATAGCAGCCACGAATGCAATCGGTTTTCAATCCAAAGCAGGGCGTTATGGAGGCGGCACTTATGCTCATAAAGATATTGCCTTTGAATTCGGTTCCTGGTTAAGCCCGGAATTTAAACTTTATCTAATCAAGGAATTTCAACGCCTTAAAGAAACCGAAAATCAGCGCTTATCCCTGGAATGGAACCTTAACCGCACCCTGTCCAAGCTGAATTACGCCATTCATACCGATGCCATTAAAGAACATATCATCCCGAATCTGATTACAGCCGATCAGGAAAAATATGTCTATGCCAATGAAGCGGACTTACTCAATGCCGCGCTGTTTGGTAAAACCGCTAAACAATGGCGCGATGAAAACCCGGACAAAAAAGGCAACATGCGCGAAGAGGCCAGCATAGAACAACTGCTGGTGTTAGCCAATATTGAAAGCATGAATGCGGAATTTATCCGCATGGGACTGTCCCAAAGTGAGCGCTTAAAAAAACTTAATGCCATTGCCATTAGCCAGCTCCAAACATTTGTCGGCCATGCGGGCATTAAAAAATTAACTTAGAGTATTGTCAATGATAGAAGATAAAAGCCTGGATGTTTTAGCCGACAAGATGGCTCAGTTACGCGAGCTATTCCCGGAGGTAATATCCGAGGGAAAGATAGATTTTAAACGCTTAAGAGATGTTTTAGGCGATGAGGTAGCGTTTCATAATGAACATTACGAGTTAAGTTGGGCGGGCAAGTCGGAGGCGCGGGCTGAGATTCAAAAAACCACCAGCGCAACCTTAACCCCTGATGAAAGCTGTGTTGACGCTGAGGGTTGCGGCAATATTTTCATTGAAGGTGAAAACCTGGAAGTTTTGCATGTGTTGCAGCGCTCTTATTTCGGCAAGGTCAAAATGATCTACATTGATCCGCCTTACAACACCGGCAACGATAGTTTTGTTTACCCTGATGACTACAGCGAACGCCAAAGCGACTATAAAAAACGCGCCGGCATAACCAATGAAGAGGGTTTTTTAAACAAGCAGGATTTGTGGAAAAAGAACACCAAGGAAAGCGGGCAGTTTCATTCGGTGTGGTTGTCGATGATGTACCCGCGCTTATATCTGGCCCGGAACTTGTTGCGCGAAGACGGGGTTATTTTTATTTCCATTGACGATAACGAGCAGGCGAATTTAAAGCTGTTGTGTGATGAGATTTTTGGGGCGGAGAATTTTGTTGCTTCTTTGATTTGGGAGAAAGGTAGAAAAAACGATGCCAAACTATTTTCATCAGGTCACGATTACATGCTTGTTTATGCTCGTTCAAGAGCATATTTGACGGATAAAAAAGTTCGATGGAGAGAAGCCAAACCAGGAGCAGATGAAATTCAAAATGAATTTCTTAGGCTTAAAGTTATTCACGGTGATGCAATCGATAAGATTCAAATGGGGATTCGTGAGTTTTATTCGACGCTCCCCAAAAACCATCCTTCAAAAAAACTTAGTCGATATTCAAATGTTGATACTTATGGAGTGTGGCGCGATGACAATATGTCGTGGCCGGGTGGAGGTGGCCCCAATTATTCCGTTATTCATCCTATTACAAATAAAGCGTGTAAAGTTCCAGACGGAGGATGGCGATATTCGACTATAGAAAAGATGCAAGAAATGATTGCATCTGGACGTGTCCAATTTCGAGAAGATCATACGCAGCCGCCCATTCGCAAAACTTATTTAGTTGACGATGAAAATGATGAAATTGATGAGGTACAAGAACAAGCTAACGATATTGGTATTCAAGTAGCAGGTACATATTTTTATCGAAGTGCTCTTCAAGCGTCAAATCTTATGCTTAATCTTTTTGGTACAAAAGTGTTCGATAGTCCTAAAGATCACGAAGTGATAGCTCGCTGGATAAATTATGTATCCGCTTCGAAAAAAGATGACATCATCCTCGATTTCTTCGCAGGCTCAGGCACAACCGCCCACGCCGTCCTAGCCCTCAACGAACAAGACGGCGGCAACCGCCAGTTTATTTGCGTGCAGCTGCCCGAAGCTTTGGAAGAAAACAGCGAAGCCTATAAAGCTGGTTACCGCACCATTGCCGATATTTGCAAGGCGCGGATAAGCAAAGTCATCGCCAAGCTACAGGCAGAACGCGAAGCCGCAACGCAAAACACCGACCTGTTTGCCGACACAGCCCCTAAACAGCCGCTAGGTTTTAACAGCTTTAAAATCGCCCCGAGTAACTTCAAAAAATGGCGTAGCGATGCTGAAAATCAGGAACTTCTGGAGCAACTGGACTTGTTCCGGCACAGCGAAAAACAAGATAGCGAAAATAAAAATCTGTTGGTTGAGCTGTTGCTTAAATCAGGCCGTCCGTTAACGGCAAAGATTGAAACCACTACGATAGACGGGCAAGAACTCTATAATGTCGAGTCGGGCAGTTTGTTGCTGTTTTTTGATGCCTATAACAGCCAAGTTAAAGCGTTTATCTTTGAGTTAAAACCGAAAAGAGTTGTATGTCTTGACCGGGTTTTTAAAGATGACGAAGCCTTAACCAATTTCCAGCTCAACTTAAAAGAGGCGGGTATTGAGTTACAAATCATTTAAAGATTCAGAATCGTAGGGTAGGCACAAGATATGAAATTAGAATTTGATGGACACCAGGACTATCAATTAGAAGCAATACAAGCGGTCATTGATATTTTTGACGGCCAGCCTTTAGCTCAAGGCGATTTTGAAGTGTCATTAAAAAGTGAGGTATCTTCTTTATATTTTTCCGATAAAGGCATTGCTAATCAGCTGCTGTTAAAACCGGAATCGATCCTGGAGAATATCCGGGCTATTCAACAAAAAAACGGGCTGGCTGTTTCTAACGGGTTAGAAAGCTGCTGTTTTAACGTTCTTGATGAAGATAAAGACACTCAAGAGAAGCTTAAAAAAACCGGAGAAATTCCGTTTAATTTCACCATAGAAATGGAAACCGGAACCGGCAAGACTTACGTTTATTTACGAACGATTTACCAGCTTAACAAAGTCTATGGGTTTAAAAAGTTTGTGATTGTTGTTCCCAGTGTGGCGATTCGGGAAGGGGTGGTTAAAAACTTACAAATAACCCAAGCGCACTTTCAAGGGATTTATAACAATACGCCGGTTAATGCGGTGATGTACGACAGTAAAAACCATTCGGTCTTACGTAATTTCTCCACGTCTAATGCCATTCAGGTTTTAGTGATCAATATTGATAGCTTTGCTAAAGACTCAAACGTTATCAATTCAATGCGGGAGACGGGAATTAAGCCGATTGAGTATATCCAGAACTCGCGGCCTATTGTGATTGTCGATGAACCGCAAAATATGGAAACCGAGCTTAGAAAGGCCGCATTATTTAATCTATCGCCTTTATGTACATTGCGCTATAGCGCAACGCATAAGCGGTTTTATAATTTGCTGTACAGCTTAAACCCAGTGCAGGCTTACGACAAAGGGCTGGTTAAGCAAATTGAAGTGGATGGTATTACCAGCGATAACAATATCAGCGCGGCTTTTGTGGCCTTTAAAAATCTGGTATTGGGTAAGCGTAAACTACAAGCTAAAGTGTCCATTTATGTTAATGAGGATGCAAGCGTCAAGGTAAAGGATGTTGCTTTGAATATTGGCGATGATTTGTTTAAAAAATCCAAGGGACGGGAGACTTATAAAGAAGGGTATATTTTAAATTCGATTAATGCCGAACAAGGTACGCTGGAGTTTTCCGGTGGTTTGGTGCTTGAGGAAGGCGCGTCTCAAGGCGGCTTAAACGATGAGGTTTTAAAATTTCAAATTGAACGCACGGTGATGAATCATTTTGAAAAAATAGCCAAATTAAAGCCGCAAGGTATTAAGGTTCTGTCGTTATTTTTTATTGACAGAGTAGCCAATTATCGGGATTACACGGCGGAAGGTGATCCGCAACCAGGGAAGTTTGCCCAGTGGTTTGAACAAGCTTTTATAAGTATCTCGCAAAAAGAAGCCTATAAAGGCTTGATTCCGTTTGCCGCGCATGAAGTCCATAATGGTTACTTTTCTTCCGAGAAAAAAAGCGCCGGTAAGGCTAAACAAGAACACTGGATCGATTCTAAGGAAAAAAACACTAAAGCCGACGAGGATACTTATAGCCTGATTATGAAGGAAAAAGAACGCTTATTAAGTTTGGATGAGCCGTTGCAATTTATTTTTTCACATAGCGCGTTACGTGAGGGTTGGGATAACCCAAACGTGTTTCAAATTTGTACCTTGAATGAGACCAAAAGCGAGTTAAAAAAACGCCAGGAAATTGGGCGAGGTTTGCGTTTGCCGGTTAATAATCAAGGTATACGTATTAAAGACAAAGGCGTTAATGTGCTGACAGTTATTGCCAATGAAAGTTATGAGGATTTTTCAAAGGCATTGCAACAGGAAATTGAAGACGAAACCAGTGTTGATTTTTCAGGCAGAATTAAAAATAAACGTGATAAAGGGACAATCAAGTTATCCAAAGAATTAACGCTGGAAAACTACCCGTTATTGTTCGAAATATGGGAAAGAATTAAGCATAAAACCCGCTATGCTGTTGAGTATTCGAGCGATGATTTAATTAACATGGCGGTGGAGAATTTAAAGGATTTCAATAATTTTCCCGAAACCAAAAGACCTTCATTGGAAGCGCGTAAAGTTGCATTGAAGATGACTAATGAAGGCATTGACGGAACTTTAATAAACATTGGCAGAAAGGATGCTGAAGAGATTCGCTATCCGGTTCCTGATGTTTATGGTTATATTCAAAACCGCGTTAATGTAAGTAGAAATACTGTTTATGAGGTTTTAAAACAATCTGAACGCTATGCGGAATTAGCTATTAATCCGCAATTATTTTTAGATAAAGTGGTCGGGGCAATCCGTAATGCTTTAAACAGCCTGTTGGTTGCAGGCATTAAGTATGAAAAAATTAACGACTCTTTTTATGAAATGAGCTTATTTCATCATGAGGAAATAGAATCCTACTTGACTGATTTACAGTTAGTAACTACTGCTAAACAGCATAAAACACCGTTTAATTATTATCCGGTTGATAGTGACATTGAACGTAAATTCGCGCTTGATTGCGAAGCCGAAGAAAGGATTAAGTTTTTCTTTAAATTACCGCGCAATTTTAAAATACCGACACCAGTAGGTAATTACACGCCTGACTGGGCAATTATATTAGATAAGGATAGCCGCATTTATTTTGTGACTGAAACTAAGGGTACATTAGAAGCCCAAGATCGTAGGGTGAAAGAAAACATGAAAATCGCCTGCGGTGAAAAGCATTTTGAGCTATTTAATCCCGACGTTGAATATAAGTTGGCAGTAACTACTAGGGATTTATGAGGTTGTTTATTCAACCGAACTATCGCAACTTGTATAGTTTCTAATAGAGTCATCAACTGTTTTGCTTGCTCCAGCCCGTTGATGCGCTGAAATATGAAGCGCAACCATTTCAATTGAAACGATCTCAACGGTTTTGGCATTCACAATGGCTTATTTGAATAAGGTATATCACTATGCCGATTGAACTCAATGACATCCTGCTTTACACCGATGCCAACGGCAAGGTGAAGATAGAAGTCATTTATGAAGACGACACTTTTTGGCTAAGCCAAAAGAAAATGGCTGAATTATTTGATGTTGGCGTTCCGACTATCAACGAGCATTTGCAAAATATTTTTAAGTCCAATGAGTTAGAGGAACGCGCAACTGTTCGGAAATTCCGAATAGTTCAACGCGAAGGCAACCGTGACGTCAATCGAGAGATTGATTTTTATAATCTGGACGCGATTATCGCTGTCGGCTACCGGGTTAACAGCCACCGCGCCACCCAGTTTCGCATTTGGGCAACGGCCACACTCAAAGAGTTCATTATTAAAGGCTTTGTGTTGGATGACGAACGGCTCAAGCAAGGCAAACGTTTCGGCAACGATTATTTTGATGAATTGCTGGAGCGAATTCGTGAAATCCGCGCCAGTGAGCGGCGTTTTTATCAGAAAATAACCGATATTTATAAAGAGTGCAGTATTGATTATTCGGTGAACGATCAACAGACTCAAGCTTTTTACCAGACGGTGCAAAACAAGCTGGAATGGGCGATTACCGGTAAAACGGCCCCTGAACTCATTCATGATCGAGTCAATGCCCAACTACCCAACGCAGGGTTACAAACTTGGAAAAATGCCCCGGATGGTAAAATTTTAAAAAGCGATATGTCTATCGCGAAAAACTACTTGTATAAAAAAGAAATCAAGGAGCTGGAAAGGATTGTATCGATGTATCTTGATTATGCCGAGAACCAAGCGGCGCGGCATATTCCTATGAAAATGGCCGACTGGGTGCAAAAATTAGATGCCTTTTTACAATTTAATGGATATGAAATATTGCAAGACTTAGGCAAGGTGAGTCGTGCAGTCGCGGAAAAGTTAGCCCATCAAGAATATGAAAAATTCAGGGTGGTGCAGGATCATAATTTTGAAAACGATTTTGATAAAAGCGTTAAGAATCTGACAGCTAAAAAATGAAGAGTGTAGTGTAGTTGCTGAACATCTATTATTTTCGTTTATTTCGTTTATTTCGTTTGTGCTATTATGACCACTCAACATAATACTTGGAGTAAGCGAAGATGGCTTTATCAAACGTCGTCCACCTGCCCACCCCGCAAGAGACGGAAGAGGCTAAAATAACCAGCCGGGCATTATCCAAATATGCCCATAATGAGCGGCTGCACATAAAAATAGCTGCTGATAGCAACGAATCAGATGATTTAATCGTCCCCGGTTATGCAATCAATCTGTTACTGGACATTTTAACGGAAATGTCCAAGGGCAACGCTATAACGGTTATGCCGGTTCATGCCGAACTATCCACGCAGGAGACAGCAGAGCTTTTAAATGTGAGCCGTCCTCATCTGGTTGAGTTGTTGGAACAGGGCAAAATACCGTTCAGAAAAGTAGGCACGCACCGGCGAGTTTTGGCTAAGGATGTGATCGATTATAAGCAGCGTATAGACGAAGACCGTTTAAAAGCCCTGGATGAGTTAGCCGCCCAAGCGCAACAGCTGGGCATGGGTTATGAATAGTGGCGAAATTTTCGGTTATTTATGATGCTTGTGTTTTATATCCTGCACCTTTAAGGGATTTATTAATGCAATTGGCTTTAACCGATTTGTTTAAGGCGCGGTGGACGGATCAAATCCATGAAGAATGGATTGAAGCGTTATTGAGACGGGATAAATACGATAGAGCTGTTTTAGAAAGAACACGCGCGTTAATGGATGCCAGTGTGCGTGATGCTAAGGTATCCGGCTATGAAGGGCTAATTGAAGCGTTAGTTTTACCCGATCCAGATGACAGGCATGTTTTAGCCGCCGCTATCAAAGCCGGTGCAAATGCTATTGTCACTTTCAATTTAAAAGATTTTCCCAGTGATGTTTTATCGAACTATGGCATTGAAGCGATACACCCGGATGAATTTGTTTATTACCAGATTGACTTAGCCCCGGCAATTGCTTGTGGTGCAATCAAAAGACAACGTGAATCACTAAAGAATCCACCGAAAGAAAAAGATGAATTTTTGGCGATACTGCAAAAACAACAACTTCCAAAAACGGTATCGGCGTTAAGAACTTTTATTGAGTTGATTTGAAGGGTTAGAGTAGATAATCAACGGCAAATACGCCAAACAAACTATTAGCTCAAGGGGTTAAATGGCGGCAAGAAAATGGACACCGGAACAGCGGGCAGCGCAATCAAATGCAATTCACGCGTGGCAGCCTTGGCAACAGAGCACCGGCGCAAAGTCGGCAGCAGGTAAGACAACCGTATCAAGAAACGCTTATCGTGGTGGCACACGCCCGTTTATTCGCTTTAGTCGTTGGGTATTCTGGGCAATCGATCATCCTGAAACATTAACGCCTGAAATTGTCGAAGCTGCAAAACTCAGAAGTACTGAATTAGTCGATGGTTTTGTTGGGTGGGTATCAGAAGCCGAAGCGAAATTGATTAAAAAGTATGGATTGTAAAAGATTAAGGCTATGTCACAAATAAACCAAGAGCCGTTGGTAGTTGGAGCACTGAATGTCACAGTCAATCAGACATTCTTAACGGATTATCAGACAAAGATAATCGGGGCGATTTACCAGTTTTCCGATGCACATGATTCATGGTTACATCAGAAATTGACCTTTTCCGGGTGCGTGATGTGATGCTAAGAGATTTAGCTTATAGTGACCAAAAAATTGTGAGATGAATAATAACGAATATCGATATTCCGCAGACCTAAAAACAAGGGTTACTTTTTATAACTGGTATATTTATTGGTATGTTATGTAATAAATTTTCATTTTAAATTTAATTTAATCAGTATGTTGTGTTGTTTTTCTACTTTCTGCATCGGCAAATAACAGATCTTTACAAACGTATAGTTCAAACCAAGCTTTGAACTCCGGCAGCTGAATTTCCCGGCATCCAAAGCTTGCTTTGGCCGCATCGAAGCGACTTTGCTCTTTATAAGACCTGGGAAGTTACAGTGAGCGAGTCTTTAGTCTGTTTTTTAGGACTCGCGCCAATCGCATTCAGCAAATTCTTAGCCAGATAAAATGCTTGCCCGCGGATTTCAGGAACCGCGGTTGTTTCCCAGAAAGTGCCTTTTTGCGGCGGTCCCAAAGTATAAATAGTTGAGGACTTATTGCCGGACTCATCAAGCACAGCGCCGTCGGCGGCGACGGCTAAGCCAAATGAAATGGCATCCGGTTGAGCCAGCCCTTTAGCAAGCAAATCGGTAACCAGCGGGTGCTGAAGTTTACGGTAATCGCATTCTGTCCCGGTGCAGTTCATGACCCGATCGACCGCCAAGATTCTACGATGATTTTTTCCTCGTGTACGGATCGTGACTTCAACCTTGTCCTTTGCGAATTCGAAATTTTCAACTCGACCGCTGTGATAGTGAAGTTGGCCGCTATTTTCTATTTCTTTCAGACTTGCCGCCGTGATCGGGGACAGCCTGTGGCGGTGATTATCCCAGTAAGGCCGCAAATGCCGTAAGAATCTGCGTTGTTCGGTTAAAGGCAGGGCTTGCCAGATCTCAGGGCTGTACGGACGTAAAGCATCGATCAAACCGCGCCAGTTATCTTGGTAAACCCCCGGTGTAGCCAGCAATGTGCGAAATTGCCGTAATAGTGAGCGGACCGATAGCGCTGGTTCCTTGTAATTTAACCAGAGTGGCAGCTTTTCCGCTTTGGCATGCGCTTTAGGGAGTAAGCCGCGTCTGGAGATGACATGGATTTTTCCGCGAAAGTTTTCAAAATGGAGGCTAAGTACCCAGTCGACCATAGTCAGGCCGGTTCCTACGATCAGGCATGATTCAACCTTGTCCCATCCGGTTTTCGCTTCTTCCGACCAAGGGTTGGCGATATACCGGCCATCATTAAAACAGGCATTATCGGATACCGGCGGATCGGCGGACGGGAAGTTGCCAACAGCCAAAATCACTTTTTCCGCATCAACTTGATGACCGCTCCGTAATGAAAGCCGAGCGCCGGTTTCGAACGACTGGAGGCCGATAACTTCATCGTGGATGATTTCCAGCTTAACCTCAGGATGACTTGCTTTTTCGGCTTCTTGAACAACCCAAGCGATATATTCTCCATAGCTGCGCCTCGACATAAAGCTGCCCGGAGTGATCGTGGTAAGCCACGGCGGTTCTACCCATTTTTCCCGATGGCTTTGCCCCCAACGCAAGAAGTGGTCGGGATCGTCAGGCAAAGCACTCATATTGCTTGCCGGCACGTTGAGTAAATGGCTGCTTGCATCGGTACTGTAGGCTATCCCACGATTTAAAAAGCGCGGATTGCGTTCTATCAGTTTGATAATGAGGGGGTGGTTCGACTGGCGCAGTAACTGCGCGGCTACCAGTGAGCCGCTGAATCCTCCTCCTATAATAGCTACGATTGGGGTAAGGCTGGGCGACATCAAAGCGCTCCCCGTTGGTAAAAATAACAAAATAATTTCATTAACTTCCTCTATCCAAAGAAACCGGGTGTAGTGCCGGATAAGCACCAAAACCATTGAGCAGATTTTGTGCCAGAGAGGTTAAGCCTTGTTTCTTAAAATCACGTTAACTCAGAAACTGAATAAATGCAGTCCTGATGTGCCCTAATCATAAGTACCGGCCCCTTTTTCCTTGACGGAGAAGGTTCGGACGAGAATTGAGCATATGCTCTTAAGCCAAAACTATGGGCATCTAAACGCAACAGCGCCGGTTTCGTCAGCTCCTTCAAAATAAAACTGTCTGTGTTGATGCAGTGCGGCAGCAAAGCCTGCTGAATATCCAACAGGAGTGAATCCGATGGGCGACTTCCCAGGCCAACCGGCCGTTACTTTATTCCCAGCAACGGCAATGGCATCGGCTCATCAATAAGCTAATTCATCCGGCTTACCGTCGGCTGGTATGGCTCTTGCTCTGTATCTGTTTGGGACTTCCTATTTATTTTTTCCGGCATCGACAACACCTAAGAGGGATTCATGCATAGATCGATATATACGGCTGTTGTCTTACCGTGGCTTTGAGACATCTATAACGGCTTGGGAACAAGCGAGTTAAACCTGTTATGCAATTATCGCCCATCGACCTTCAATCCATCCGCCTTCAAACCCTTAATTAAAAAATGTTCGTATGAGTCAAGACCGTTGTCTCCCATCCCCCCTGCTCGCCGGCCGACGCCGGGCTTTTGTGCTGCCCGGCTCGTTGTTAGTGCTGGCGATAACAGCTGCGGGCTTTTATTTCCAGTATTCCTGGGCCGCATCATCGGCGAAGCCCGGCTCAGCCGACGGCCGACGCGGACACAGCGAACATGACGCCCCGGCGGCGGTAGCGGTGGAAACAGTCGGTCGGGCCGATTTTCCGGTGTATTTGAACGGCTTGGGTACGGTAACCGCTTTGCGGACTGTAACCGTGCGGCCCCGAGTCGACGGCGAATTGATGCGGGTGGCATTTGACGAAGGACAGATGATCAAGGAAGGCGAGCTGTTGGCGGAAATCGATCCGCGCCCGTTCCAGGTACTGTTGCAACAGGCCGAAGGTCAGTTACTGCGCGATGAGGCGTTACTGAAAAATGCCCAAATAGACCATGAGCGTTATTTAACCTTGTTGCAGCAGGATTCGATTTCCGCGCAACAAACCGCGACCCAGGAAACTCAGGTTAAACAGTATCAAGGCACGGTAGAAATGGATAAGGCGCAAGTCAATAATGCCAAACTCCAGCTCAGTTATGCCCGCTTGACTGCGCCGATTTCAGGACGGGCCGGACTGCGCCGGATCGACCAGGGCAATATCGTCTATGCTAACGATATTAACGGCTTGGTAATGATTACTCAGTTGCAACCAATCAGCGTGGTGTTTACCCTGCCCGAAGACAAGGTGCAAACGGTGATACAGCACCGCCGTGCCCACGAAGCCTTAACCGTAGAGGCCTACGACCGGGCCGGAAAAACCAAGCTGGCCGAGGGTAAATTACTGGCGGTCGATAACCAAATCGATCCCAGCACCGGCACCCTTAAACTGAAAGCGCAATTCGCCAATAACGAGAACACGCTGTTCGCCAATCAGTTCGTCAACATCAAAATGCACCTGGATACTTTGCACGATGCCACCGTCGTTTCCAGCGCCGCCATTCAGCATGATACTCAGGGCGCTTTTGTTTACGTGGTCGATCCGCAGTTTAGCGTACAGTTGCGCCGAGTTACCCTGGGGCCTACCGAAGCCGACAAGGTGGTGGTGTTGAGCAATCTTGCCGCCGACGAAACCGTGGTGGTCGAAGGCATCGACCGGCTTCGGGACGGCAGTCGGGTCGATATTGCCGAAAAAGACGGCTTGGCGGTGGCGGCCAGTCCTGAGGCCAAGTTGCGTAAACGGGATCAGCGTTCCTGAAGATGACGTCCTCAACGCATTCAATACCGAAGTTCAATCCGTCCCGGCTGTTCATCCTGCGCCCGGTGGCGACCTCGCTGCTGATGGTGGCGATGCTGTTGGTCGGGGTTTTAGCTTACCGATTACTGCCGGTCTCGGCGCTGCCGCAGGTCGATTATCCGACTATACAGGTGGTGACCCTGTATCCGGGCGCCAGTCCCGAAGTGATGACTTCAGTGATCACCGCGCCGCTGGAGCGCCAATTCGGCCAGATGCCGGGCTTAACCCAGATGTCGTCGACCGGCTCCGGCGGCGCCTCGGTAATTACCTTGCAATTCAACCTGAACCTGGATTTGGACATCGCCGAACAATCCGTGCAGGCGGCAATCAATGCGGCCGGTAATTTCCTGCCAAAGGATTTGCCGCAGCCGCCGATTTACAGCAAAGTCAACCCGGCCGACACGCCGATTATGACGCTGGCGGTCAGTTCCAAGTCTTTGCCGTTGTTCAAGGTCGAAGACTTGGTCGATACCCGGCTGGCGCAGAAAATCGCCCAACTGCCCGGCGTCGGCATGGTCGGCATCAGCGGCGGCCAGCGGCCGGCGGTACGGATTCAGGCCAATCATAAAACGCTGGCGGCTTACGGCATCGGCCTGGAGGATGTACGCGGAGTCATCGCCTCAGCCAACGTCAATCAACCCAAAGGCATGTTCAACGGCCCGTTGCGCTCGGCGATCATCGACAGCAACGATCAATTGCGTTCCGCGGCGGAATACCGCGATCTGGTGGTGGCCTACCGTAACGGTGCGCCGGTGCTCTTGTCGGAAGTCGCCGACGTCGTGGACGGCGCCGAAAACGTGCGTTTGGCGGCCTGGGCCAACGATACTGCGGCCGTGATCGTCAACATTCAGCGCCAACCGGGCGCCAATGTGATTGAGGTGGTCGACCGCATCAAAGCCTTGCTGCCGAAATTACAGGCGTCTTTGCCGCTCGGCATTGAGGTGCTGCCGCTGACCGACCGCACCGTGACCATACGCGCTTCGGTGCATGATGTGCAATTCGAATTACTGCTGGCGGTGGCGTTGGTGGTGATGGTGATTTTCCTGTTCCTGCGCAACATCCCGGCGACCGTTATTCCCGGCGTCGCGGTGCCGCTATCGCTGATCGGCACTTTTGCGGTGATGTATTTGGCCGGTTTCAGCATCAATAACCTGACCTTGATGGCGCTGACCATCGCCACCGGTTTCGTGGTCGATGACGCGATTGTAGTGATCGAGAATATCTCCCGTTACATCGAGCGCGGCGAAACGCCTTTAAAAGCCGCGCTGAAAGGTTCGGAACAAATCGGCTTTACTATTATCTCATTGACCTTTTCGCTGGTTGCGGTGCTGATCCCCTTGCTGTTCATGAGCGATGTGGTCGGGCGGTTGTTCCGGGAATTTGCGATTACTTTGGCGGTAGCCATTCTGATTTCCGCGCTTGTTTCATTAACGCTGACGCCGATGATGTGCGCCAAACTGCTGCATTCGCACATGGAACATAGCGACAAACCCGGCAACGGCTGGTTCGACCGGCTGATTGCCGTCTACGGCCGCAGCCTGGACTGGGTAATGCAACGGCAAACCCTGACCATGCTGGTTTTTTTCGCTACCGTGGCTCTGACCGTGGCGCTGTACGTGGTTATCCCCAAAGGCTTTTTCCCCATACAGGACACCGGTACCATCCAGGGCATTTCCGAAGCGCCGCAGAACGTATCGTTTTCGGCAATGGCCGAGTATCAGCAAAAACTCGGCAAGCTGATTCTTGAAGATCCTGCTGTGGACAGCCTGTCGTCGTTTATTGGCGTTGACGGCATCAACACCACGCCGAACAGCGGCCGCTTCCTGATTAATCTGAAAGCGCATGATGAACGCTCGGTTAGCGCCACCGAAGTCATCGCCCGGTTAAGGCTCAAACTGGCCGAATTGACCGGCGTAACCTTGTATTTACAGCCGGTGCAGGATCTGACCATGGAAAACCGGGTCAGCCGCACTCAATACCAATTTACCCTGGAAACGCCCGATATTGACGAGCTTAACCGCTGGACCCACCGTCTGGTCGAGCGGCTGGCCGATCGGCCGGAGTTTAGCGATGTCACCAGCGATGTGCAGGATCAGGGCCGGCAAGTTTATGTCAACATCGACCGCAGCAGCGCCAGCCGCCTCGGCATCAGTACCGCGGCAGTGGATAACGTGCTGTACAGCGCTTACGGGCAACGCCTGGTATCGACCATTTTCACCCAATCCAACCAGTACCGGGTGGTGCTTGAAGTCGATCCGGCCGCCCAGAGCACGCCGGAAACGCTTAAAGAGTTGCGGATTCCTTCCAGCAACGGCAGTCAAGTGCCGTTATCGGCGATAGCCGACATATCGGAACGGCCGACGCCGTTGTCGATTAACCATCTAGACCAGTTTCCGGTGGCGACCTTGTCCTTTAATTTGGCGGCGGGCGCGGCGCTGGGCGATGCGGTCAACGCCATTGAGCGGGTCAAACAGGACATCGATTTGCCGCTAAGCATCCGCACCGGTTACCAAGGCGCGGCGCTGGCGTTCAAAGCCTCGCTGGACAATACGCTGTGGCTGATCCTGGCCGCCATCGTCACCGTGTACATCGTGCTCGGCGTACTGTACGAAAGTTATATCCACCCGATCACCATACTGTCGACGCTGCCTTCCGCCGGAGTCGGCGCGCTGCTGGCGCTGATGGTTTCCGGCGGCGACCTCGGCATCATCGGCATTATCGGCATTATTTTGTTGATCGGCATCGTCAAGAAGAACGCGATTATGATGATTGATTTTGCGTTGGAAGCCGAACGCAAACAGGGAATGCCGCCATTCGATGCGATTTTTCAAGCCTGTTTGCTGCGCTTTCGGCCGATTTTGATGACCACCTTGGCCGCATTGCTGGGCGCTTTGCCGCTCATGCTGGGTAGCGGCGTCGGCTCGGAGTTGCGCCATCCCTTGGGTATTACCATGGTCGGCGGTTTGCTGCTCAGCCAGTTATTGACCCTGTACACCACGCCGGTGATCTATTTATGGATGGACAGCTTGGCCCGGCGAGTTTCAGGTTGGCTGAAGTTAAACCCGCTTGAAATCATCGAAGACGACGGAGACTTGCGATGAATCTGTCGGCGTTGTTTATCTATCGGCCGGTCGCGACCACGCTGCTGACGCTAGCCATCACTCTGGCCGGTACCCTGGCTTTTTTTATCGTTCCCACGCTCCAGCGTGGGAATGCAGGAGTAGACGCTCCAGCGTCCCGGAACCAGTGTGAGGCAAATGTTTTTGGCGGCGAGCCGGTATTTCGCAACGCTGGAGCGTTGCGGATTGAATTCCCACGCCGGAGCGTGGGAACTATGTATAACCCGCCTGAAGTCATTGCAAGCGAAGGAGGTTTGCGATGAATCTGTCGGCTCTGTTTATTTATCGGCCAGTCGCGACCACGCTGCTGACGCTAGCCATCACTCTGGCCGGTACCCTGGCTTTTTTGAATTTGCCGGTCGCGTCGCTGCCGCAAGTGGATTTTCCGACCATCAATGTGCAGGCCCAGTTGCCGGGAGCCGGCGCCGAAACCATGGCCGCGACGGTCGCCACGCCGCTGGAGCGGGCGTTGGGACGCATCGCCGGTATTACCGAAATGACGTCCAGCAGCTCGCTCGGATCGACCCAGATTACCCTGCAATTCGACTTGAACCGCGATATTAACGGCGCTTGCCGCGATGTCCAGGCGGCCATCAATGCCGCTGCCGGCTTGTTGCCTGCCAATATGCCGAATCGGCCCAGCTACCGGCGCGATAATCCGTCCGATTCGCCGATTTTGATACTGGCGCTGACCTCGGAAACACTCGATCGCGGTCATTTATACGATGTCGCTTCGACCATTTTGGCGCAGAAAATAGCGCAGATTCCCGGCATCGGCCAAGTGCAGATCGCCGGCGCGGCGTTACCGGCGGTGCGGGTCGAATTGAACCCCAACGCCTTAAGCAAATACGGCGTCGGCCTGGAGGATGTCAGAAACACCATTACCCAAACCAACACCGCGCAACCCAAAGGGATCATGGAAGACGGCAAGCAACGCTGGCAGATACAGGCCAATGACCAGGCCCGCACCGCCGAAGATTACCTGCCGCTGATCGTCAGCTATCGCAACGGTGCCGCGGTCAGAATCGCCGATCTCGGCGAGGTGGTGGATTCGGTGGAAGATTTGCGCAATACCGGGGTGAAAAACGGCAAACCGTCGGTGCTGCTGATTATCCGAAAACAGCCGATTGCCAACGTGATTCAAACCGTCGATCAAGTCCAGGCCCTATTGCCGCAATTGCGCGCCAACATCTCCAGCGCTATCGATTTATCGGTGGTGGTCGATAGGTCGCTGACCATCCGGGCTTCGATTACCGAGGTCGAACACAGTCTCTTGATCGCGATTGGCTTGGTGATTCTGGTGGTGCTGGTGTTTTTGCGGAATTTACGTTCGACTTTAGTGCCGATTGTTGCGGTGCCGGTTTCGTTGATTAGCGCTTGCGCGGTGATGTATTTTTTTAATTACAGTTTGAATAACCTGACCTTGATGGCTTTGACCATTTCCACCGGCTTTGTCGTCGATGACGCGATTGTGGTGTTGGAAAATACCAATCGGCATATCGAAAAAGGTGTGCCGCCGTTTCAGGCCGCATTATTGGCGGCCAAGGAAGTCGGTTTTACGGTATTGGCGATGAGCGTGTCGCTGGTGGCGGTGTTCCTGCCGATTTTATTGATGGGCGGCATCGTCGGGCGCTTGTTCAGGGAATTTGCGGTGACGTTGTCGGCGGCGGTGCTGGTGTCGCTGCTGATTTCGCTGACGGTTACGCCGATGCTGTGCGCGCGCTGGCTGGGCCGGGAAAATCCGCGGCATGGAGCTGTCTATCGGAGCATAGGCCGGAGCTTCGACCGGCTGCAAGCGGCTTATGAACGTTCGCTACGCTGGGCGCTGCGTCATGGCCGGATCATGATGCTGATTTTGCTGGGTACTATCGGACTCAATTTTTATTTATATGCGGTGATCGACAAAGGCTTTTTTCCGAATCAGGACGGCGGCAGATTGCTCGGTGAGATTCAATCCGATCAAGGCAGCTCTTTTTGGTCCTTGCAAAAAAAACTGACCGAGTATTCCGAGCTGTTGATGAAGGACCCGGCCGTCAGTAATGTGGCCGGCTTTGGCGGCGCCGGAACCGGCAGCAACAGCGCCAGGATCTTCATCGTACTCAAGCCGCATAATGAACGCGACCCGATAGAGCAAGTCATGGGCCGTTTGCGCGAGCAGGTCAAACGCATTCCCGGCGCGGCGCTGCATATGTTTTCGGCGCAAGAACTGCGTATCGGCGGCCGGGCTTCGTTCGGCTCGTTCGAATATGCCTTGCAATCCGACGATCTGGGCCTGCTTCGGGAATGGCTGCCGAAAGTGCAGGCCGCCTTGTCCAAGTTGCCGGAGCTCAGCGATGTCAGCACCAGCCAGCAAGACAAAGGCCAACAAATCGGTTTGGTCGTTGATCGGGATAGGGCGGCGCGCTACGGCATCAGCCAAGCGATGATCGACGACAGCCTTAATAATGCGTTCGGCCAGCGCCAAGTATCGGTGATCTACAATCCGCTCAACCAATACCGGGTGGTGATGGAGTTAGCGCCCGAATACTGGCAAAGCCCGGAAGCCCTAAAGCAGGTTTATATCAGCGTACCCGGCGAGCGTTTGGCCAGCGGCGAACAAACCGGATCGCACCAAGTGCCGTTGTCGGCGCTGGCCGATTTTGCCCCGACCGGCACGCCGTTGTCGGTCAATCATCAAGGCCAGTTTGCGGCGACCACCTTGTCGTTTAATCTTCGCCCCGGCACTTCGCTGTCCACCGCGACCGGCGTGATCGAAAAAACCCTGCGCGACATCGGCGTTCCGAATGCGATACAAGGCAGTTTTCAGGGATCGGCTAAAGCTTTTCAGGAGTCGTTACGCAATCAGCCCTTGCTGATTCTGGCCGCGTTGCTGAGCATTTATATTGTGTTGGGCGTGTTGTACGAAAGCTATATTCATCCGCTGACCATCTTGTCCACCTTGCCTTCGGCCGGCGTCGGCGCGTTGTTGGCGTTGATGGTGTGCGCCACCGAATTCAGCATCATCGCGCTGATCGGCGTGATTTTGCTGATCGGCATCGTCAAGAAAAACGCCATCATGATGATCGACTTTGCCTTGTTGGCCGAACGTGAGCACGGCCTGGAGCCGCGCGAAGCCATTTTTCAAGCCTGTCTGCTGCGTTTCAGGCCGATCATGATGACCACGCTGGCCGCGCTGTTCGGCGCCTTGCCGCTGGCGCTGGGTAGCGGTTACGGCGCGGAACTGCGCCAACCGTTGGGCATCTCCATTGTCGGCGGTTTGGTTTTCAGCCAAATGCTGACCTTGTACACGACGCCGGTGGTTTATCTTTATCTGGACCGTTTCCGGCTGTGGATTCGTGGCCGCTTTTTTAAGCGTATCGGCCTCCGAGTGGATAAACCCGCTTAGCTAACATCCCATCATGTTATGCCTTTTTACTCACCACGAAGACACGAAGAGCACGAAGTTTATGTTTTTTCTTCGTGCCTTCGTGGTGAAAAACAGAATCGAGACGAGATTTACATGGATTTTCGCATTACCCCAACCTTGATCTATACACTGCTTAGCGCACAACTGGCCGCTTGCGTGGTCGGCCCCGATTATGTTCGCCCGCAAGCGACGATTCCCCATGAATTCAAGGAAAACAAAGACTGGAAACAGGCTCAGCCGCGAGACCATACCCTGTCCGGCAAATGGTGGGAAATTTTCAAAGACCCCAAGCTTAATGCCTTGGAAGAACAGGTCGCGACCGCCAATCAGTCGGTCATCCAGGCCGAGGCGCAATACCGTCAAGCCCAGCATCTGGTGCAGTCGGCGGAATCGGCTTTTTTCCCTATCGCCAATTTGACCGGCATGACTAACCGTTTCCGCGCCGCCAGCGGCCAAAGTGTGGCGGTGTCGGGCGTCAGGAGCCTGTTTGGCGTTGCCGGAGCCATCGCCTGGGAGCCGGATTTATGGGGCAGCGTTCGCCGTCAAGTCGAAGCCAATACCGGCAACGCCCAAGCCGGCGCGGCGACTTTGCAGGCGTTGCGGCTGTCCAGCCAAGCGGCGCTGGCGCAAGATTACTTTCAGCTGAAGGTATTGGATGAGCAAAAGGCGATGCTGGATGAAATCGTGGCCGTCTACACTAAAACCCTGCAAATAACCCAAAACCGCTACGCGGTCGGCGTGGCCGCCAAGAGCGAGGTCGTGCAGGCTGAAACCCAACTGGAATCGGTCCGCGCTCAAGCCATCAATCTCGGGGTGCAGCGGGCGCAACTGGAACATGCGATTGCGGTCTTGATCGGCAAATCTCCGGCCGAGCTGTCCTTGAGTCCCGCGCGGTTGGATGTGCGGCCGCCGTCGATTCCGCTCAGCCTGCCTTCCGAGCTGTTGGAAAGACGCCCCGATATTGCCGCCGCCGAACGCAAGATCGCCGCCGCCAACGCCCGGATCGGCGTCGCCAAAGCGGCGTATTATCCGAGCTTGAATCTGGCCGTGACCAATGGTTTTCAAACCTCTACATTGGATAACCTGTTCAAGATGGCCAGCCGCTATTGGGCGCTGGGTCCGGCCGGTGCGGCGCTGACGGTATTCGACGGCGGCGCCAAAAACGCCCAATACAAACAGGCCATCGACGATTTCGACGCCAACGTCGCCGCTTACCGGCAAACGGTGCTGACCGGCTTTCAGGAAGTGGAGGACAACTTGGCTGCGTTGCGGATATTAGAAGAAGAGAAGCAGGTGCAGGATAAAGCCGTAGACGCAGCCAATCAGGCGTTGAGGTTGACGATCAATCAGTATCAGGCGGGAACCATCAGCTACCTGAATGTCATCATCGCGCAAACTGCGGCCTTGTCCAATCGGCAGACTGCGGTACAACTGCATGGTCAACAACTGGCGGCTTCGGTGTTGCTGGTCAAAGCCTTGGGCGGCGGTTGGAACGTAGCGATGCTGCCGAACGAAGAGCAAGCGGGCGGCGAAGTGAAGTGGACGGATTATTTGATATTGCCGGTGGAGTGATAGGGTCTTGCTGGCTTGTGGGAAACGTGTAGCTCGTGTAAGCCTTAAAGTAATGCCCACACAATTATCTAAAATTATATATAATGAAACCTAAGTTCTTAGCCACTATCGGGTAGTTATCATGGCATTAAAATTTTACGACAGCCCATTTCACGTCAATCACGATGCGGAAACAGCAAGCAAAATGGTTATGAAAATGGATTTATCCATCATGCTCAGCCGTTTAATCGAAAGCAAACAATGGACCCAGGAACAGGCGGCTGAACACCTCGGGGTCAAGCAATCGCGCATATCCGATTTGGTAAACGCCAAAATTGAAAAATTCACCATTGATGCGTTGTTCGATATGCTCGATAAACTTGGCTTTCAAGTAAGCTGGTCTATGCCGTCATTACAAAAAGCTACTGTCGTTATAGCAGCTAAAACAGTTCAGTGAGTTTTTCTTAGTTCCGCCAAGAGCTCCTTCAAACGCTGCTCGGCGATTTTCATGGCTTGCCGGTCGACGCCGTTGGTTGTTTTGGTAAAGGAGTGCAATACAACAACCATATCCTGATATTTCGCGATATAAACGCAACGAAAAGCCGGGCTACCGTTTTTTCTCAGCTCGATAACACCCGCGCCGATGCTATCCAAGTGTGTGACCGGTAGTTTTGGCTCTTCATTGTACTGAATGCGCCTTAAATCTTTCCCAAATTCATCCTGAATCTTATCTGGTAAGTCTTTATATTCCCTTTCGGCGGCATCGTTTACGAAGGCGAATTTTTTCATCTACTAATTCCATTCGCGATAAGTTGCTTGACAACCCAGCCTGCAAAAATAAGATCAGATATGCCAATTACACCGAAAAGAATGAGAACCTCTACAGAGGCATTTTTGAGTTTGGTCGCACAGTAAATTAGTATTATGGGGATAGTAAGAGTAAAAATAAGAGGGCTTTTTTCTAAATAAGAGAGTATTTCTGTAATATTGTCATTGATCATAATGTTGCCATTCAGTAGTTTTTTTGTAAGTATATCCTCTGAAACAAATGAATATCAATAATATTTTATTATTTTCATTAACTTGTTGAATTTATTTGATTTATTATTTTATAATGCTTAGTAATTATAGATATATGTAATGTATTTAATACCTGCAAGTAACTATGAGCAACTATGAATAACTATTAATAACTATTAATAACTATTAATAACTATTAATAACTATTAATAACTATTAATAACTATTAATAACTATTAATAACTATTAATAACTATGAGTAACGTATATTATGCCTATAGGAATGCTGCTAATTTAAATGCTACTTATACCAATATTTCTTATTTATATGCTACTTATAGCAAGATTGTTTATTTAGATACTACCTATAGAAAGATTATCTTATTCAGAATGCTTCATGTACAATTCCATAGGAGTGCACCAGAAATGATACACAAACAACTAGCTGAAGCAATCAAGAACAGCAGCCCAAAACTTTCGGCTAAGTTTTTCCAGCAAGAAGCGTCCAGGTCTGAGCCTGTTCGTGATTGGCTTAAGTCCTTACCGGAAGATGAAAGAAAAGCTATAGGCGAAGACATTAAAGCTGCTCAATATGGTTGGCCGTTGGGTTTGCCCTTGTTAGGTCATATTGATGGCGACATTTGGGAAGTTCGCACAAAACTGGCAAATCGAATTGCTCGTGTATTGTTTGTGGTCGAGGGTGAAACGCTGGTGCTTCTGCATGGGTTTATCAAGAAAACCCAAAAAACACCGAGGCAGGAATTAGAACTTGCCAAGGATAGATTAAAAATATTGAGGGGTACGAGATGAACCAACATATTGGCTCTGACTTTGACGATTTTCTCCAAGAACAAGGTATTTTTGAAGAGGTGGAAGCTGCGGCCATAAAAAAGGTGATCGCCTGCATGATTACGCAGGCGATGGCCGACACGCATATCAGCAAAAGTGAAATGGCTAAACGCATGAAAACCAGCCGCGCTCAATTGGATAGATTACTCGATCCTAATTGCCATTCCGTTACCTTGGCAACATTGACCAAAGCCGCCGCTGCTATCGGTAAAAAAATCTCTATTAGTTTTGAAGATAACGACACGCAAACGGCTTGATATACTTGAAACTGTCTCGTTCCCACGCCGGAGAGACTGTGAAAGTATTCGTTTTAGAACAAAAGCAAAAGCATTCACCACGAAGGCACGAAGGACACGAAGTTTTCAATACATTGAGTTTAAATAATTATTTTTCCTTCGTGATCTTCGTGCCTTCGTGGTGAATAGATTTTTAAACTCATTTTGATAATACTTTCACAGTCTCCGGAGCGTGGGAACGATGTCGCTTTATTCACTTCGGCCTCTGTATATAACGAAGAGCGCAACGCAAAGAAACGAGGAATTCTTCATGGCGACCTGTCTTCTTTCTGCCCAAATAATCCAAAATAAATAAATCCGCTCTCGGATTTAAAGCCTTAAGGTTCCCGTCTAACCTCACCCTGCCTCACTCAAGCCGACGGCACTTCAGCAGTGTTGATCAAGAAGCACACAAGTAGCAAAAGTTTCCGGAAATTGATGGTTAACAAGCAGCCCCTCATTAGCTCCCTTTTAAAAACGTCCCGGCTTTAACCGGACTGCCCTCTGCGCTAACCCCGTAATTTGTTATAAATACTTTAAATACAATTAGTTGTATTTTGTAATTGCGAGATTTTCCCTAATCTTTCCAAGCGATCCTGATATGGCATGGAACATGCTCTAGTCATAATGACAGCATCAACTAGAGCCGGTCGACAGGAGGCACTCCTTTCGATTCATCCCTCAGTAAACAGGATTCGGCATTTTTTTAAGCAACGGGAGATCTCGCATGAATAGTCCTTTAGTGGCTTTTGATAAATTTGAATCGCTAACTCTCGCACCTGAGAGGAAAAGGGCCGATGTCGTTCCGATCAATCAGGACATCGGTCGATTGATGGAAAGCTTGTCCGCCTCATCGGCTGCCCTCGCGTTGGGGAATTTTAGATCCAGCTCCGATTTTCGCGATAACAAGGCTATCGATTATCTGATTATTGCGGCCTTGTCGATACTGGTGCATACCACAGTTGTTGATCACTTCAAGCAGGTATCGGTTGAAAAAGAGCAACAGATCGAGCCGGTCAAGCCGCCGTCCAAGGTGAAGATTTCGTTTGTCCGGCCTCAGCCGAAGCCGGTTATTCAACCGCCGCCTCCGCCTCCACCGAAAGTGGTTGCGCTTAATAAGCCGCCCAAGCCCAAAGTGCAGCCTAAACCCGCGCCTAAAGTTGAACCGCCACCGGTGGTAACGCCGGCCCCTGTGCAAGTTGAAGCGCCGGTCATTTCGGCCCCGCCGGCTCCACCCGCGCCCGCGGTCGTGGAAAAAGTGACCGAACCCAGCGCCGGCGCCGGCTATTTGGATAACCCGCCGCCGGTCTATCCCGACGTGGCGATGGATCGTGGCTGGGAAGGAAAGGTGCTGATGAAAGTGCATGTGCTTGCAAGCGGCAAACCGGACAATGTTTCCGTAATCAAATCCAGCGGAAAAGAAGTGTTAGACGATGAAGCCGTCAGAACGGTTAAACACTGGTCGTTCGTTCCGGCCACGCGCGGAACAACGCCCACCGATGGTTGGGTAACGGTTCCTATCTCTTTTACTTTACAAGGTTGAGGTTTTATTTATGACAGACATAACATCCGCGGCCTCGGGAGTTTCCCAAGCGGCCGCTCAAACACCGATTTCAGGCGCCGACATTGCCGGCGCGGCACCCGCGGCTTCAGCAGGTATTGCTCCCGGCGGCCATGAAATTACCTCGGCTTTGATCGTCGACGGCACTTTATGGGTTTTAATCGCCTTTTCGGTAGTGACCTGGGCTTTGATACTGATCAAAGGCATTCAGCATTTACGGATTTCGCATCACAACAGGATTTACGCCAAGAAATTTTGGGGAGCCCAGGATTTTCAAGCCGCCTCGGCCTTGGCAGGCCATAAAGGACCGGCGGCCAGGGTTGCCGATGTGGGTTTTACCACGTTGATTGAAGCCGACGGCGGCACTACGACGCACGATCTTGAGCATACCGGAGATCGTCAGGAATTGTTGGACAGACGTCTGCGCCAGCAAATGCAGAAAGAACGCGGCGCGCTGGAAAGCGGCTTGTCGATATTGGCGACCATCGGCAGCATCTCGCCGTTCGTCGGCTTGTTCGGCACGGTTTGGGGCATTATGGGCGCGCTGACCAGCATCAGTAAAACCGGCTCGGCCAGCCTAGAAGTAGTGGCCGGGCCGATCGGCGAGGCCTTGGTTGCCACCGCTGTCGGTATTGCGGTCGCGGTGCCGGCGGTAATCGGCTACAACTTTTTTATTCGCCGAAACAAGGTGATCTGGGCGTCTCTTGACGACTTTGCTATCGATTTTGTCCATCTCGCGTTGAAAACGTCGTTTTTAATTAAGCGCCCTATTGCCGCCGTGCGCACTAGCGGAACGGGAACGAAAAAGCCCGTTCTTAAAGCCGGTAATGAGGACTTAGAAGCACAGGGGGTACATATCTAATGGCTATGAATACAAAAGACAGTGGCGGCGATGATGACGTGATGGGCGAAATCAACGTTACGCCGTTGGTTGACGTGATGCTGGTGCTGTTAGTGGTGTTCATCGTGACGGCTCCGTTATTGACTCAAGCCGTACACGTTAATTTGCCGAAAACGGCCGAAACCGCAGCGCCCGAGGAAAAAGAAGCGGTCTATGTCAGCGTCGATGCGAAAGGCAAGGTCTTCATCGATAAAACCGAGATCGCCTTGGATTCTTTTGAACGCGAGCTATTAACCCGCAAGGCGGCCGATCCTGAAATAGCGCTCAATCTAAATGCCGACGACGCCGTTCAATACGGCATTGTCGCCAAAGTGATGTCATCGATAGAACGCTCCGGAATTACCAAGTTATCGGTTCTGACAATCCCCGGTAAGTAATCAACGCAGAAACGTTTAAACCGGCCTTTTTAGGTCGGCTAGGGATGCTTTGTCCACAAAAACAGGGCTGACCTCATTATTTTAATTTTATGAAGGACTTTACCAAGATGAGTATTAACCAGTTAGGACCGCGGCGGATTGCCGGAAAAAACCCGAAATCGTTGACAGGGCAATGGCTTAAAAGCCGATCGTTAGCCACCGACATCGTTACTGTGCTACATGGAAATACAGTGAAAGCGGAAGCGATGACACGCGCTCGGACTGCGCTAAACGGCGCTGCAATGGTTCTTGCCGGAGCTTGTCTGTTAGTGCCGGACTACGCTTTTGCCCAAGACACTACAGCGGATTTAGCGGCAGAAGTTGAACGCTTAAAGAAAGAATTAGGGACGACGAAAAAGGAAAACGAACTGCTTAAAAAAGCGGTCTCGGGCGGCAATGCGGCGCCGGTTGCTGCCGCGGATGCGCTATCCGCCCGGCCGGTCTTGGCGGAACCTGTTGTTGCGGCAACGGCTGAAACCGTAAACGCCGAGCAAGCGGGTAAAAATAAGCCCGCCGTGGAAGAGGCTAAAAATTTGTCGGAAGTCACGGTCACCTCGCGTCGCCGCGAAGAGAAGCTTCAGGATGTGCCGGTGCCGATCTCGGTGTTGGGCGGCAAAAATATTGAGCGGGATAGAACTTATGACGTTCAGGATTTAACCAAGCGCGCGCCCGGTTTAACCGCGACCACGCCAAATGCCCGCAGGACCGGTATTTCGCTGCGCGGTATCGGAAAAGCCAGCGGTAACGATAGTATGGAACCGGCTGTCGGCGTCATGGTCGACGATGTCTATTTAAGCCATGTCGGCATGACTTATCAGGACTTCACCGATCTTGATCGCGTCGAGGTATTGAGGGGGCCGCAGGGAACCTTGATGGGGAAAAACACCACCATAGGCGCCATTAACTATGTCAGTAAAGCCCCTACATTTAGACAAGAAGGAACGGTTTCGGGAGAAGTCGGCGGCAATCAGCAAACCGGCATATTGCCCGGCGCATTCAAGATTAGATCGTCCTACGGCAATGCCATTGTCGATGATTTACTGGCTTTTCGCGGCTCGGTCAACGTCGATAAGCAGGACGGCGATATTCATAACATCAATCCTCAAGGCGGCACCATTAACGAACGCAACCGCTACGGCGGACGTTTGCAGTTCTTGTTGACCCCTTCGGATAAGCTGAGATTCAGGCTCAATACGGACTATTCGGAAGGCAAAGAAAACAGCAATGTCAAACCCGCCATGATCGATCCCGCAACTTTTGCCGATGGTTCGTCAAGAACCGCCGGTACAGGTCTTACTTATACTTCGCGGCTGCAACGCAACTATTTTGGCGGCTATAAACCGATCATCGGTTCGCAATCCTGGAACCAGGATGATTTAGGCCAGGCTCAGCCCTTGCTTACCAAGAACGGCGGGGTTTCAGGCAAGCTCGACTGGGATCTGGGGCCGGGAACACTGACCTCAATAACGGCCTATCGCGAATTGCATTTCGATGCCAAAAACGACAGTGACGAGACCAAGTTCGATATTAACCGGGGCGGCACCAAAGTCGATACCAAACAATACTCGGAAGAACTTCACTATGCGTGGTCGCCGCTTAAATGGCTGGATAATCAGACCGGCACCTTCCTGATGCATACCCAAACTGATTCTTTATCACGCACTTTATACGGGCAAGATGCGGGCGCCTTTTATGCGACGACCGCGCGATACGACGCTCTGGCCAATAACAGCGGGCTGTTAAAAGCGTCGCTAAACAATATTTATTCGACCACGCTGACTACGCCGTCTACGGATAGTGTGGCTTTGTTCGATCAAGCCAATATACATCTGACCGACAAAGCGACTCTGACTTTGGGCATACGCGAGACCTTTGAAAGTAAAGGCAGCGGCACTTCAGCCACGCTGACGAATTACGACGGCTCTGCGGTGACGGCATTGAGCGCCGGAGGAACGGCGGCCGAGATTGCCGCTGCAAACGGCGTTCGTGCCGACCAAAAATTCAAGCAATATGCGTTTAAAGACGCCAACGGCATTCAAGAATGGTCGACATCGTGGCTGGCTAATCCCAGTTATAAGATTAATCCGAATTTAATGGTGTACGCATCGGCGTCCGGCGGCCAAAAATCCAGCTCGATCCAGTTCAACAGTTCGGATGGATCGACTATATACGTCAAACCGGAAAAGACGCTCGATTTCGAGTTAGGCACAAAAAGCTTGTTGTTCGACAAATCGCTGATGTTTAACCTCAATCTTTACCACACCACGGTGAACGATTATCAGGCGACAACCAACGTCGTCGACCCGACCACGACAACCGGTTACCGCTCCCAGTTAGGCAATATTCCGGGCATAGAAGCCATGGGGCTTGAAATCGATTCGGCCTATTATCCGACCTCTTATCTGAGCTTTAATGCGGGCGGCAACTATAACCATGCCAGATATAGCGATTGGAAAACAGCGACCTGCCCTACCGAGATTAAAGCGGCAAACTGCGACAACACCGGCAAGCAAATCGTCGGCGCGCCCGATTTAACCGGTATTTTCGGCGTCGATTTGCATAAACCGCTGGGTTACTACGGCTTAACCGGCCATGCCTGGGCAAACACAGTGGTGCGTTCGAGCCAGAATCTTGAAGCCCAATTATCGGTATACGGCAAACAAGCGGCGTATCAGGTTACCGATATAGGCGTGGGTCTGTTTACCGGGAACAAAAACAAATACGAGGTGAATTTGGTCGCCAACAATGTTTTCGATACCCATTACACCACCAGTATCAACAATTTCAGCAATACCGGGGCTGTCGGTTATGACGGAATCGGCGCACGGCGTTATGTGGGCTTGCTGCTGCGTAGTACTTTTTGATGATTAAGAAATCGTAAAAACGCATCGATAGGTCTTGGCAAGCCATAAATTTATTTTTAATAGAGGACAACAAAATGTTACACAAATCTCTTTCCGGAAACCTGCGCTATATCATCGCCGCTTTGCTGATTGCTTCTTCGGCGCAGGCCGAAGTATCGGTAACGCCCGATATTCCGGGCGTCGTGTCCAAAGATACGACGGTTGAATTGATCAAAGACGGCTTCGACGGCACCGAAGGCCCTATCGGCTTGCCTGACGGCAGCCTTTTATTCACCGAAACCAAAGCCAACCGGATTATTCAAATAAGCCCGGATAACAAAATATCGACTTATCTGGAAAACAGTAACGGCTCCAACGGGCTGGCGTTGAGCCCGAACGGCAATCTGATTTCCGTGCAAAACCTTAAGCCCAAAGTAGGGATCGTCTATCCGAAAGACCGGGAAAAAACCTTGGCCGAGAACTTTCAAGGACACCCGTTTCAGCGCCCGAACGACCTGGTTCTGGATAAAAAAGGCGGCATCTACTTTACCGATATAGGCACGCGTCCGTCCGCCGAAAGCCCTACTCCGCCGCCGTCAACGCCCGGACTTTATTACGTTACGCCTGATGCTGCCTTAAAGCGTGTGGCAACCGACATTGAGCGGCCTAACGGCGTGCAATTGAGCCGTGATGAAAAAACGCTCTATGTCGCCAACACGGCTGGAGAACATGTACTTGCCTACAGTATTGCCGCGGATGGATCGATTAGCGGTAAACGCAATTTTGCCAAACTCGCCGGTTTTAGCCAAACCGATAAAGGGCCGTCCAGCGGTGCGGACGGTTTGGCCGTTGATCAGGAAGGCCGCTTGTATGTG
>Ga0265327_10001197_pt1 | contig 35118 bp, 37 predicted proteins | sample 41621metaG_FD_202089 | JGI IMG/M metagenome (GOLD analysis project Ga0265327, IMG submission 202089) | Rhizosphere microbial communities from Carex aquatilis grown in University of Washington, Seatle, WA, United States - 4-16-21 metaG | ecosystem: Host-associated > Plants > Roots > Rhizosphere...
TTGCGGCGGGTAAGGAATCAGAAGGATCAGCATGGATCCAGGGGAGTTCTGAACTTATTAGTTGGACCGCCTGGCTAGCGCTGACGGAAGGACCTTTTAGTTCCTCTTTGAGGGTTTTCAGGTGTTCATCTTTTGAAAGCGTGTTGTACCGGGCATACTCATTGCGGAGTAATTGGTAGGTAGGAATATGGCTGCGGTAGGCCGCGAGTTGCGGATACTGGCCGTTTCCATTGACCATAGCAACCAGGTTGCGAGGGGCATTCCAGAGAGTATCATTGACATGAAACCAAAGGGAATCACCGGAGTGCGGGCTTGTCACCCCGAAAAGCAAATCATGGGAGGCCTGCAAATAGGCACGGGTGCAGGAAGTATCAAAACGGATGGCGGCATTCAGGTCGCCCCCTTTTTTTAATTCCCGAAATTGGGAGCGTAAACCGGAGATGGCATAGCGTTCCGGATTGATGCCATCATACTGAAGGCTATCCAAATCGTTTAATAAATCCTCTGCCGAGGCGGTAAGTCCGTTGGAAGTGATCCAAACGGGGGCATAGGCTGCAGACTGATAAACGTAACGCAAGCCAGTATGCGGATTTTGAATGGATACCTGGTACGATTTCGTGAGTGTATCGACACCAGGCACCAATCCATGAAGGGTATTGTTGAATTGACTGGTTTCAAATAATCCGGAGCCTGGGGTTATAATTATTTTTCGGGATGAGGTATGCGATTGCTCCTGTTCACAAGAACAATAAAACAAACAAAATATAAGTGATAGACTTATTCGAAAGGGGTAGGGATACAAAGGATTCATCAGTATTGATGTAAAATTACTTCAAAGCTTCATCCAAAAATCATTCCGTTTTGGCAGGATCTTTCGCTTATTTTTTGAAGTATTTAATAATGCTTAGCGCAACTCACTTTTTGTGCTGCACATAAAGGTTTTAATGTTCGGGACTTAAACGGTTTAGTGGGTCGATAAAATAACCATTATATAATGCAGTATACCTACTAATTTTCAGGGGTTGTGATCGTAAGCATAATGGTTAGCTTTTGATTTAAACTAGATAGCTGTAAACATCAATGAGTAACAATTAATGAGTAGGGGATGTGGATTTACCTTTATTCGCCTATTGAAATGCCTAAAAGTGTTCCATTGGAGGAAGGCTCGGACATGAATAAACTTAATATCACATCAGGTGCAGCGAGGGTTTAGCGAATCTGGAACGACATAGGATTACACGTACTGCCATGCCTTTGTTTCGTAGTGGGTAAGTCTTTGGCGAGCGTAGGAATCAGCGTTGTACCTGCATATTGCAAGCATTCATCCTTCCTCGGCAAATGCATTTATTAGGAATGTAGCAGTATTGGAAATAAGAACATAGAGAATGTATTATTCTCAGTTGTAGAAAGACACTAATGCTATGTAATGGAATTATATGCCGATTTCAACAGCTGGATCCCAAAGGACGTGTTCAAAGTTTCGAACCTGGTCATCTTTAACTAAAACGCCCTCCTCTTTCAAGAGTTCCGCCATTTCATCTCCAGGACCAAAATGGGCCTTCCCGGTGAGCAGCCCGGACCGATTCACCACACGCTGAGCGGGAATCGGTGGTTTCAATCCATGGCAATGATTCATGGCATATCCGACCATCCGGGCGCCACTTTTCATGCCGATTGCCGCTGCAATATGTCCATAGGTGGAAACCCTACCCTTGGGAATCTTTCGCACGATCTCATAGATCGCATCATAAATATCACTATGATCCTTCATGGTCTTTATTCTTTAGGATCCTCCATCGGATTAATTCGCTTCGTTTGGGTTCGGGCACCTCTTTATAATCATAGGGACAATTCAGGCATCCATTACCACAACAAAAACCACGGTTTGCCAGAAAACTGGCGCTGAAAACGATGCGCCCATCCGGCAAGAGTTCATAATCCCTATTCGGTACTGCCATCTGCTTCAATTTCAATCCGGGCTTTCTTCTCCGGGACTATTACAGGTGTTTCCGGAAGGGTAAAACAGAGATAATAAATGGTTCTCCCATCGGCCAGATGCAAGCCTTCATAGTGGGTTTGAATGGCTAAGGCCTCCGTGGCCCTGCCCTTCGCATAGATATCCACAACATCCTCTACAATATGACATCCCTGCGCTTCTATTACCTCGCGCGTGAAATCATACAGTTCCTTTGAATCGGTCTTTAAATGGATCTTTCCACCCGGGATCAGCACCTGTTGATATAATTGCAGGAATCGGGGATGAGTGAGTCGCTTCTTGGCCTTTCCTTCCCGTAGAAAAGGATCGGGGAAAATGATCCAGATCTCGCTGACTTCTTTGGGCTGGAAATAGTCCCGGAGTTTTCCAATATCGGTCCTTAAAAAGGCAACATTCTTCAATCCGTTTTCGAGTGCTTTCCGGGCTCCGATGTAAATGCGATTGCCTTTTATATCGACCCCGATAAAATTCCGATCCGGGTGTATACTTCCCAGACCAACACTATATTCGCCCTTTCCACAGGCCAATTCCAGCGTTAATGAATTATTATTACCAAAATAATTCATCCATTTCCCAGCCATTCCTTCTGGATTTTGCAGTACATTGGCGAACTTTTCAATAGCTGCAAACCGTATTAATTTTTTCTGACCCATTTATGGCCCAAAAATAATTGATCAATACGGCCCTTCACCAGTTTTTTTTAATCCTTGTTCCAACATTAATCATTTGCAAACAAAAAATCTCAACCAACAAACGAGCATTATCAGTATGAAAAAACGTTACCTTCTTGTACCCATAGTTTGCGCATTTATAGGTCTAACCACGAGCAGTTATATTCCAGGTACCAACCTCGGCGGTTTTCAAACAAGCTGTTCCGGTGGGGGCTGCCATTCAGGCGGTGGGGGTACTACCTCGGTAACCGGCCTAACCCTGGTGGACCAATCCAATAGCCAGACGATGACTACCATTTACCGCCCAGGGCATGTTTATACGGTTACATTGACCGGTAGCAATACTGCGAATCTACCCAAATTCGGATTCCAAATGCTTTGCAGTTCAGGGGCTTATTCCAATGCTACAAGTGCAGAATTAATTTCTGGACATATCCTTACCCATGGTAACAGTGCTATAGCGGCTGTTTCCAATGTATATACTGCCACTGCTACCTGGACAGCACCGGCTGCTGGAAATGGCATCGTAACCTTCAGGGGCATTTTCAATGGGGTGAATGGGGATAATAGCCAATCAGGCGATTCTCCGGGATCATCTCAATCCTTTATCTTTAATGAAGGTACTTCAGGCGTTGGTGTCGGATCACTTGCAGTGGGAGCACTCACGCTTTCACCAAATCCGGTGAGCAATGCGCTTCGCATTCAAATGAGTGAAGCCAGCACCGGAAATTATGAGGTGCAGGTCTATAATTCCCTGGGGGCGATCGTTATGTATCAGCAATTGAATGCCAGTCAGTCCGAACAACAATTTGACGTATCAACTGCAAATCTGGTTGCCGGCACTTATTTCCTTGAAATCAGCAAGGATGGCGGCCGTACCGTAAAAACGTTTACAAAGAACTAAGGCTGGAACGCATTATCACAGATTCTTTATAAATTAAGAACCCCGTATTTCCAATGGAGATACGGGGTTCTTATTTATTAGTAATCGTTGTAGAAATCCAGAAAATAAATGGTTACAACGGAATATTTCCGTGCTTTCTTTTCGGGTTATTGACCACCTTATTCCGGAGCATATAGAAGGCACGGATCAGTCGTTCCCGGGTAAGTTGTGGTTCGATCACTTCATCGATAAAGCCTCTGGCAGCGGCGCCGTAAGGGTTCGCAAACTTCAGGGCATATTCCTGCTCCTTCTCTTTCATCTTGGCCTCCTTGTCGTTAGCTTCCGAAATTTCTTTCTTAAAGATGATTTCCGCAGCGCCCTTTGCCCCCATCACGGCAATTTCAGCACTGGGCCAGGCATAGTTCATATCGGCACCAATGTGTTTGGAGTTCATCACATCATAAGCTCCACCATAGGCTTTCCGGGTAATAACGGTAATCTTTGGTACGGTAGCTTCACTCAAGGCATAAAGCAGTTTGGCCCCATTGGTAATGATACCCCCCCACTCCTGATCCGTACCGGGCAGGAATCCGGGTACGTCCACAAGGACCAATAAAGGGATATTGAAGGCATCACAAAAGCGTACGAAGCGGGCGCCTTTTTTACTGGAGTTGATGTCCAACACGCCCGCCATACAGGCCGGCTGATTGGCCACGATTCCAATACTCTTCCCGGCTAATCGGGCAAAACCCACCACTATATTTTCTGCGTAATCCTTATGTACTTCAAGAAAGGTATCGGAATCTACCAGCTCTGCTATGACCTCTTTTATGTCATAAGGCTGGTTCGGGTTTTCCGGGATGATATTGTTTAAGGCAATCCGGAGTTCCTGGGCAGTTTCATAAGGAACCGCGGGTGCTTCTTCTTCGCAATTCTGTGGGATATAGGAAAGCAGGTCTTTCAAACCCTGAATGCATTCAACTTCGTTGGCACAGGCAAAATGGGTAACCCCACTTTTGGAGGCATGGGTATGGGCGCCTCCCAGTTCTTCACTAGTCACCTGCTCATGAGTCACGGTTTTTACCACATTGGGGCCTGTGACGAACATATAGCTGCTGCCTTCGACCATCATTATAAAATCTGTGATGGCCGGAGAATAAACTGCTCCACCCGCACATGGGCCCATAATGGCACTTAACTGCGGGATCACGCCAGAAGCTTTTACATTGCGATGGAAGATATCGGCATATCCACCAAGGCTTACTACCCCTTCCTGGATCCGGGCACCTCCGCTATCATTTAGTCCGATCAAGGGAGCTCCGTTTTGCAGGGCCAGGTCCATGATCTTGCAGATCTTCTCGGCATGGGTTTCGCTCAGGGAGCCACCAAAAACCGTGAAATCCTGGGAGAAAACATAAACCAGGCGACCATGAATGGTCCCGAAGCCCGTAACGACCCCATCGCCGAGGTACATCTCGGAATCCATTCCAAAATCATGACTCCGGTGCGTAACCAGGGTTCCGGTTTCCTGAAATGAATTTTCGTCGAGTAATAATTGAAGTCGCTCCCGTGCGGTCAGCTTTCCTTTCTTATGTTGGGCATCAATACGGACCTGCCCCCCACCCAGGTAGGCAGCAGCCGTCTTCTCACGGAGCGTTGCAATTTTAGTGTTCATGGCTGGCGAAGGTAAATGATCTGTCTGTGCTTCAGGAATTGGGTCTGATTTACAGCCGTTTTATAACAATAGTGAACATACTTATACACTTATTCTGAAGCTGAAAGGATGCGGCAATTCGTATGACCTACCTTTACCCGGTTATCATTTCTTAATTGTTAAAAAAAGGAGCTGAATATGGCAAAATCACAGGCAACATTTATGAAGAAACAGCGCGAAAAAAAGCGCAAGGAGAAGAAGGAAGATAAAGCAATCCGTGCCGAAGAACGCCGGTCAGCATCCGCAGGTGGCAGCCTGGATGCCATGATAGCGTATATTAATGAAGATGGAGAAATTGTAGACACTCCACCGGATAATTTACATAAGAACGCTTTAAAACCTTAGACTAGGTATTTACAATTGACACTTACTTCATCTTTAAAAGATCCTGCTGCAAGGCAGGATCTTTCTGGAGATCAATATGGTTATTTGGTAATGGGGTAATGGGGCCTCCTTTGGTGCTTTGCACTACGGCGGCAAAGGGAACCAATTTGAAAATTTGAAGATGGGAAACCAACGGCAATGGAGCGAAGTCGTTCCCTCGCCGCTGAGCCAAGTTGAAAAGGCCCTGCACTACATACATTGAGGACCCAATATTCCCGGGCAATAAAAACAGATTCCTGTCGGGGACAAAGAAAATGTGCAGTACCGGTATTCGGTACCGGAGCGCAGTGGAAGGGAGCGGCATCACAATCTCCTATCGAAGCACCACCAGGCAACATTCACCAACCTATTTTATTCAGTAATGGCGGATGCAATCGTCACTTTCAACTGCTCCTGATTTCCTTCGGGTTTATAACGAAAACTTGCATGTCCACCAGGTGCTATGGTGTCTGAAACGGTATATTCTGCTTGGGTGCTTTCCCCATCTTTGTTTCCGGAGATTTTAAGGGTCACACTTTTATACGTCAGGTACTTTCCTGTATTGATCACCTCACCTTCCACGATCTTTTTCCCCAGAAGGTTTCGGTGTACCTCGAAATTAACCTTCAGGAAATCATCGGGATGGCTTTGCTCCGCCGCCTTTGTTGTAATGGCAGTGGTCGTTGGACTGTTTTTACAGGCCAGAAATGAACAGCTAATGATCAGGACCAGGAAAAGATGGCGCATAAATAAGGGGCTTGAACCCATCTAAAGTACGATTTCAATGGTAGATCCCGTTTACCAATCGTCTGAATTCAGGCGCACAATATCCGGCGCATGGATATAGGTGGTTCGATAGCGGTATTTTAAATCAGAAGCGACCAGGAATTTAAAAAGTGGCTGACCTACTACGGGTCGCGGGAAAAATTCTGCCTTCACCTCGATCGTTCCGAAAATGATATTTTCATTTCGGGTTCTGAATCCGCCGCCAAAACCCGGGTATAAATCACCCTTGACCAAAGGTGTTTTCTGGTCCCGCAAAATAGCTGCATCCACATAAAGAAAGGGGGCCAGCCTAAATCCATAGATTTTATACCGGGTATAAAAAATCGTTTCACTTTGTAGACTGATCCGCTCAAAGCCCTGAGCACTATCGGTCCCAAAATCGCGCAAACCAAAAGGATTATCAAGTCGTAATGGCTCATAAGTCAACGGGTTAAAGATCCGTGCATAGGTGGCCCGGACATATTGCCGAATCTTAAAATCGGTACCCGAAAAGAATAATTTGCTGAAATAGCTGGCACCCACCATAAAAGTGGCATCGTCCATTTTACTGCCGTCCAGGAAAGAACCCGTTCGCAAATAATACTGGCAAAAAGATCCGGCTCTTTTTGCAACATAATAGTCCGCAGTGATCCCGGCATAAGGCCGCTGAAGTCCCTTTTGCTCCCACCAACCACCCGTTACGGAGACATTATATCCATGAGGTATATCCTCCGTTATCCCAAAGCCATAGATATACTGGGTTTTTATAAAGTCCTGTTTGAAAAAAGTGAACTGTGCCAGTACCGCCCGAATATTATTATAAACCGGATCAAATCGCTGTTCAAAACTGGCGGGATTATCCAGGAATTTTTGTTGGTAATACCGGATTGCCAGGAATTTACGGTCACGAATCGATGAGTCATGTTTCATGATATGCCTCAGCGAGAGGTTATATCCCGCCCAGATATCATAAATATTGTAGGTATAGGGATACCAGATGCTATCTGCAAAATGGTACACATTCACGGCCTTATTGGTGCTAATCTCCATTCCCCCCGCGAAATAATCATATGGGGATGGTAAGGGCCGGCTAAGCACAAAGGAACTGGAGGCTTCGGGTTCATAGCCGAGGCTTCGACCGATATCGATGTTGTTGTAGGCCACATTCATGTGAATAAAAGAACCACCCACATTATTCTTATTGTATTCCAGGCCATATCCAAAATTGGGATCACGGCTGGGGTTGAATAAGGCAGTAGTCTGGATCCGCTGGCCCATTCCAAGAAAATTATTTTCCGAAAGCCGCACTTTCACGGCATTGAATCCATCATTATCCAGGACAATTTTGATGGAAAATACATCCTTGATCACGACGAGCAGATCTACTGAATCATCCGAACCAGGCACAGATCGAACCAGGATTCGGGCATCTTGCAGATAGTCCAGGGTCCGCAGGTATCGTTCATTATCCGAAAGGATATAGGGATCTACTTTACTTCCTTCCTTTTGGAACAGATTATTGCGGATGACCCATTCCTTGGTATTGGCATGTAGGGTTAAGGCAGCCCGGGAAGCCAGGGTTTTGATCCGGTTGGAAGTATCGGTAAAATTCCGTTCGAAGCCGAGGCTGGAGATGTCGATATGCCGGATGATCTTTCCGGCAAACGGGATAAAGAAGTCTTCTTCCCGGTAATTCAATACCTGATCTTCTGGATCCGTAGTACAAGTATCATTCGGATTTCGCTGAATGGAGTTCCAGGCTTGCTGAAAAATATTATTTATTCTGGATTTCCGGGTACTGGAAGGACTACAGGCGGTGGTATCTTTTACCTCTATATGTTTTTGCGCGCAGATCTGACCCGCTGATTCGCAAAGCATCAGGAATAGGAACAGAAAATAGAGGCCAATACGTTTCAAATCTCGCTACACATCATTCGGAGTGCTAATGATGATACAAAAATCATACGAGAAAGTTTAATGCTGCCCTGCAAATGAAACAATTGCATCACAAATCTGGGTAGCTCCGTCTCCATACAACATGGTTTGGTGGTTGCCATCTACCGTGATCATTTTACCATGAGGCAGTAATGCCAGGGTTTCTTCCGCTAATTCAGAGGGCAGCAAGGGCATACCCATTGCATAATCTTCCGGAGCGTTCACTAATAATACCGGAGCTTGTACATCTTTAATGAGATCCGTCCAGGGAATGGCCGCAACTCCCATAGAGGCCTGGATGATATTGGCCAGTTGAGGACGAGGAGTTACGCCACCCTTTTCATGAGGGCGCACATCCGCATTATAGTATGACTTCATGGTCGCAGACCAAAATGTATTGTAGGGGGCCGCCTGCACCTCAGTCAGATATTCCGCCATGCTGGGATACCGGATATCCAGAGTTCCTAAACGATACGCCAACATTTCTGCTGCATGGGGATTCATCTTTGCTGCTGCATCCAGGGCAATCAGTTTACTGACCCGCTTGGGATAAGAGGCAGCCAGGTAATAACCTAGAAGTCCCCCGAAAGAATGGCCACAGAGCATGACTTCCTCCGCCTTGATATGATCCATCAGGCCAAGGATATCTTCTGCATGATCTTCCATGGTATAATTAAAAGGAGGATGGTCGGATAGGCCACGCCCCCGAAGGTCAACCGATAAGAGGTTGAAATGCTGATCCAGGCCAGCTGCAACAAGACCATCAAAGGCGTGAGCATTTGCGGTGAGGCCGTGCATCATGATCATAGTAGGTCCGTTGTTAGCGAAATCCAGGTAATGAAGCCGGATACCATTCGTTTCCAGATAAGGCATTCTTTAAAATATTTTGACCTGTTTCCAGGTAATCCAGGAAATAATCAAACCTGGCACTAGATAAAATATTGCCCGTTTGAAAAGGTATGTTTGTTTATTGAGCGGTCCAGCCACCATCTACGGGTAGGGCAATACCGGTAATCGTCGATGCAGCATCGGAAACAAGGAAAACCGCCGATTGAGCAATGCTTTCGATGGTATTGAAGCTTTTGATCGCCTGTTTATCCAGGAGTACTTTTTGAACCACCTCTTCGGCGGTCATATTATGCGCTTTCATTTGCTCCGGGATTTGTTTGTCGATGATCGGGGTATGCACATAACCGGGGCAGATCGTATTGGCAGTGATCCCAAAATCAGCTCCTTCGAGGGCGATTGTTTTGGTAAATCCAACGAGGCCATGCTTGGCGGCGACATAAGCTGATTTATATTCGGAAGCCACCAGGCCGTGAGCAGAGGCGATATTGATCACCCGGCCATACTTCTTGGCTTTCATCGTTGGCCACACTGCTTTTGTCAGGTGGAAGGCAGCGGTCAGGTTAATGGCAATGATGGCATCCCATTTTTCTTCCGGAAAATTTTCCAGCGCAGCAACATACTGAATGCCCGCATTATTAACCAGGATATCCACGGAGCCGAAGGTGTCGATGGCCTGTTTGGCGAGGGCGCGGATAGCGACTGGATCAAGCATGTTTGCCGGAGAAAAGAAATGCTGGACGCCTGCTTCGCTGGCAACCTTCTGGGCGATTTCGGCACCATCAGGCTCCAGGCCATTAAAAACAATCTGATGTCCCAGGGCAGCAAAGGCTTTGGCGATACCCAGGCCGATACCGGAGGTACTACCGGTAATTAATGCGGTCAATGCCATTTAAACTATGGATTTGTTTGGTTGAAGAGATTAAACGGCCGCAAAGTACTGAAAGCTTTCGCGGTCCCATTTTGTTTTTCTCAGGAAACGAGTTGTGCCTCGATCTCTTCCATGGAAATTCCATTATGACTTTCATCATAAATGCATTCCCCATCGCGGATCATGAGGATTTGGGGACTTTCATGGGATACGCCATATGCTTCTGCAATTTTGCCGGAAAGGTCCCGGTGACGGATCAGATCCAGATAATAAAAAAGGACCTCTGCTGGTGGCACCGACCGCTCCAGGCGGGATTTGGCCATCGAAGAAATACTGCAACGGGTACTATGTTTAAAAATTACAACCGGCTGCTGCATGCTTTTTTCACGAAGGCTTTCTAATCCGGACAGGTCAATTAATTCAATCCAATTCATGGCGCAAAGTTATTTCAGGATATACGGACGGCGCTTATAATGCCATTGAATTTGGGAATTGGGCCCTAGACTTTATACATTCGGCCTATTAAGTGGATCACTGGTAACATAAATGGCCCGAAATTCATGGTTTAGGCTTCTTACGCCCGGCAAATGTTGGACCATATATTTTCTATCGTAAGTGAACCTGGAATAATAATTCAACACATGAAACACGCATTCATTTTCCCCGGGCAGGGGGCACAATTCACTGGAATGGGGCAAGCCCTGTATTCGGAACATGAAACGGCGAAAGAATTATTTGAACAGGCGAATGAGAGCCTGGGATTCCGGATCACGGACCTCATGTTTACTGGTACTGCGGATGACCTGAAACAGACCCGGGTTACGCAGCCTGCTATCTTTTTACATTCTGTGATCTTGTTTGAAACCACGCCGGGACTCATTCCTGATATGGTTGCTGGTCATTCCCTGGGAGAATTCTCCGCATTGGTGGCGGCAAAGGTCCTGAGTTTTGAGGATGCCCTGCAATTGGTCTATAAACGTGCGATGGCCATGCAAAAGGCTTGTGAGTTGAATCCTTCCACTATGGCAGCCGTATTAGGACTTGAGGATGCAAAGGTGGAAGAAATATGTGCTCGGTTTGATACGGAAATCGTGGTGCCCGCCAATTATAATTGTCCGGGGCAATTAGTTATCAGTGGATCGATTGCTGGAATAACGATGGCCTGCGAGGCATTAAAAGCGGCAGGAGCAAAGCGGGCATTGCCATTGCCGGTTGGAGGAGCGTTTCATTCCCCGCTTATGGAACCTGCCCGGGACGAATTACAGGATGCTATTTTAAACACGCATTTTTCCAATCCCAGTTGTCCCATTTATCAGAATGTGGATGCGCAGCCGTATATCGACCCGAATTCCATTCGGCAGAACCTCATCAATCAACTAACGGCTCCAGTTCGCTGGACGCAGAGTGTTCAGCATATGGTAGCGAATGGGGCGACCCATTTCACAGAAGTGGGGCCAGGCAAGGTGTTGCAAGGATTGGTGGCGAAAATAGCGAAGGATGTTCAGGTGGATGGTTTATCCTGACGCCTGGAAAATCATTAACGGATTGGACGGCCTGATCGTACTGAATACCTGTTTACAACTTCAGTTTGTGGGCTTTATGAAGGTGATTCATGCTAATTTTAATGCATGAAGCGAATAGTTATTCCCCTGATTATTATGGCTTGCGGGTTTATGATGGTCGGATGTAAGAAGGGTGTCACTCCTTTGAACACCCCATTACTCGGTAATACCTGGATCGTCAATGGGATCAGTGATACAGCAACTTCGGTATTGCGGGATTCATTGGCTGGAATTATTTCCATAAATGCATTAAACAGTAAAGGCCAGGATGGACTGGTGCTCAGTTTTTCCCGGAAGCCCGTGGTTTCAGGATCTTATTCAGTGGGATTTACGGATCCCAGTGATTCTGGTAAGGTTGATATCAGTGCTTTCCGGACGGTTAGTGGGGTAAATTTATACCAATATGATAGTCGGAAAGGGATTGCTTCGAAGGTAAATGCCATAGTAACTATCATCAATAATAAGATCCAGGTAACGATGCCGGAGTTGCGGGTGCTCAATTTTAATGATGATGATACAGGAACGGTATCCAGTTACCAGATTTTTGAGCAGTAGAACGTCAAAAGTAAAAGCTGATTGTCGGTATTAGGTATCAGGCTTTTGGGTGGGGCCCTTCGACTTCGCTCAGGGGACCCGGGGATGGTGCTTCGATTGGAGATTGTGATGCCGATCCCTTCGGCTGCGCTCAGGGACGGGGCCGTTTTCGCCCCAACGAATTATTATTCCCCTCCGTCTTATGAGCATACAGGTTATACGGATTTACCTATTAGTAACCTGTGATTTATAGTAATACTCTTCATTCGCCTTAAAACCCTATTCCAATGACACCTATTTATGCTCATCGGTTTGGATCTTTTTCAAATCAGAAAAGGATTTCAGTATTCTTTTACACCCTAATCCTATGCTTATGGGCGGCTGTTGGAGCGAATGCTTCTACTACTATACCCGCCAGTACCTTATCCAGCGCTCACTGGACTTTAGCGGGTTCCCCTTATCTGATAACGGGGCACATTATTGTCGCCAATAATGACTCACTAGTTATTGATTCCGGGGTACGCGTTGAATTTCAGGGCAAATACAAACTATTCTGCAATGGGAAAATCCTTGCTAACGGGACTGCCAGTCAACCGATACTGTTTACGGTACCCGTTGCCAATCATGCAATAGGCTGGCTAGGTATCCGGTATGATAATACACCCACAACCAATGGACGATCCTATTTTAAATACTGTCACCTGGAATATGGGCATGCAGATGTAGTTGGTGACAATCTGGGAGGTGCCATGTATTTCAATAATTATTCCAACTGTGAAATCTCCAATTGCAGCTTTCAAAACAATTATGCAACCTATGGAGGTGCCATTCGGGGACAAAATTCATCGCCAACAATACTCAGGGATTCATTTAATAATAATTCATCATACGCAGGTGGCTCCTGTGTTGAATTGATTAGTTCTTCATCTACAATAGACGGATGTTTGTTTGTTGACGGAGGGGTTTACGCTACATATTCATCCTTATCCATCTCCAATAGCCATTTTTTAAGGTGCAATGGAGAAGGTGGAATTTCCAGTTTTGCGATGTCCACTCCATCATTTTGTCAGATCCTGAATAACGTCTTCGATAGTTGTTCCCAGTCAAATGGCAGTGGGGGTGGAGCGATCCTGCTTTTGAATACCGCAGCAAGGATTGAGCACAATATTTTCAGAAATAATGTTTCGCCATGTGGTGGGGGTGCGATCAGTTGTTGTACACAAACGGCCTATTCGAATACAAACAATACCGTAATTTCCAATAATCTTTTTTATGGTAACAAGGCTCATATAAGTAAGATTTCTGACCCACAATTTGGTGGTGGGGCCATTAACTTTTCTAATTGTTCAGGAACTATAATGAACAATACGATCGTCAATAATTATTCAGATACTGCAGGGGGTGCTATTTTTTGTTATAATGGCTCTTCACCACTATTTGCCAATAACATCATTTTTGACAATAGTGTAAATATTGGGGTTGAAAATATTTTCATCATGGATAATCCGAGCGACCCCGATTTCTATAATAATGATATTCAGGGTGGCTTTAATGGGATCAATACAAACGGGACCCCTTTGGTAGGTGCGAATGTAAATACGATCAATCTCACACCAGGTTTTACGAACCCATCTGCAAACATTTATACCCTAGGTGCTGGTTCGCCCGGTATTGATGCAGGCAGTACTTCGGGATTGAGTTCAGTACCCGCATTAGATCTTGCAGGAAATCCGAGAATTACTGGAGCCGCCATTGATCTGGGAGCCTATGAAAGTGCAGGTTCGACAACGGGTGTGAATCCATTAAGCACCTCCTCGCTTCGTTTAGTACCTAATCCCACTACTAATTATTTTCAAATTATTGGTGTGGATTTGAATGAAATCAAGTCGGTTCAATTGCTGGATATACAAGGCAGGCAGCTTGCCTATAATGAAAATGTTGCTGGCAATCATTTTGACCTCAGCAATATCCCATCGGGTATTTTTCTGGTTAGTTGCACTTATAGAAACGACCAAATGGTAATGATGCGGATAATAAAAAATTGATTAGGAATGGATCTTATTCCAAAAGCCTTACTGAATCCATGCTTCAGTAAGGCTTTTGGGTATCTGGTAGCCAATTGTTGTGTGTGGGTTCACTCAGGACCAGGCCCTTCGGCAGCATATAATTGCGGGAAAATGGCAGCAATTAAGGCAGCAATTTCCAACTAATTATCATTCTTCTATGTCTTATGGTAAATAGGACCAAGATTGGCTATTAGTATCTTGGAAGGTAACATTCAATATTTACCATTAAACTCATTTACAATGAAAACCATTTACCCTCATGTGTTTAGATCTATTTCGGATCAAAAAAAGGTTTCTGTCCTTTATTTAGCCATTATCATTTGCTATTTATTCCTGGGTAGCGCAAATGCCACCACTATACCCGCGAGTACGCTGTCCAGTGCTCATTGGACACTGGCAGGTTCACCTTATTTGATTACCGGGCATATTATTGTGGCAGATAATGACTCTTTGATAATAGACGCCGGAGTTCGTGTTGAATTCCAGGGAAAATATAAATTGTTCTGCAATGGAAAGATCCTTGCCAATGGGACTGCCACTCAACGCATTGTTTTTACCGTGCCGGTTGCCAATCAATCCATTGGCTGGCTGGGTATTCGGTATGACAATACGCCCGGTAATAATGGAAGATCTTATTTTAGATACTGTACGCTTGAATTTGGACATGCCGATGTGACTGGTGATCAATTAGGAGGTGCCTTCTTTTTTAATAACTATTCAAACTGTGAGATCTCTGATTGTATTATAAGAAATAATTTTGCTTCTTATGGTGGAGCTGTATCCGGAGCCTATTCTTCACCTACATTCTTAAGGGATTCTTTCTATAATAACTCATCTAATGACGGTGGTTTATGTATTGACCTCTATAAATCTGCCTCGATAATTGACGGCTGTTTGTTTGTAGATGCCGGAATTTACTGCTTGTATTCAACCTTAACAATCACCAATAACCATTTTTATAAGTGCAAGGAGGAAGGCGGCATTTCCAGTTATGCAGATTCCAATCCATCGTACTGTGAAATCATCAATAACGTCTTCGACAGCTGTTCACAAGTAAGTGGCGGTGGGGGCGGTGCTATCCTGCTTTTTAATGCTTCGGCAAAAATTGAGCATAATATTTTTAAAAATAATGTTGCTGCATGTGGTGGGGGTGCGATCAGTTGTTGTACGCAAACCGTTTATCCCAATACAAGCAGTACCGTTATTTCAAATAATCTGTTTTATGGTAACACGGCTCACATTATACTTGGAGCTGTTGCTCCATTCGGTGGTGGAGCTCTATTTTTCAGCAATTGTTCAGGAACGATCATGAATAATACAATAATCAATAATTATTCAGATACTTCAGGAGGTGCAATTTTTTGCAGTTATCGTTCTTTACCACGATTTTCCAATAACATTATTTTTGACAATAGCGTAAAAACGGGAATAGAAAATATTTTCCTCCTCGATAATTCAAGTGATCCGGATTTCTACAACAATGATCTGCAGGGTGGGTATAATGGGATCAATACTAATGGGACACCATTAGTTGGTGCTAATGTGAACACGGTCAATGTCACCCCAGGTTTTACTAATGCATCGGCAAACATCTATACGTTAGGTATTGGTTCTCCCTGTATTGATGCAGGAAGTACTTCTGGACTGACTGGATTGAGTGCAGTACCTACTTTTGACCTTGCCGGAAATCCCAGGGTTACTGGAGCCGCCATTGATCTGGGAGCCTATGAAAGTGCAGGTTCGACAACGGGTGTGAATCCATTAAGCACCTCCTCGCTTCGTTTAGTACCTAATCCCACTACTAATTATTTTCAAATTATTGGCGTGGATCTGAATGAAATCAAGTCGGTTCTATTGCTGGATATACAAGGCAGGCAGCTTGCCTACATTGAAAATATGGCCGGAAATCATTTTGACCTCAACAAGGTCGCCAGCGGTATCGTGCTTTTAAACATTACATTCAAGAATGGAGAATTGGTGTTTAAGCGGATCGTGAAAAATTGATTGATCGGGGAGCAGAAAAATAGTTTTAGGTATCTGGCTATTAGGTAGGAATTCAAGCTGATCCCGGGCCCATTTGCTGGGCTCAGGGACCGGGTGTTCAGCGACCGGTGGGGCTCCCGCTCCCCATTACCAAATTCTCAAATTACCAAATCGATCCCCTGCCTTATCTTTGCGCTCCAAAATTCCTTTTTTTCATGTTGCGTGCGGAGACTGCAATTAACCGAATGCCTGCCCTTGTAAGGGGTAAGGCTCGTGATTACAGTTTGCTTCTGAAGCCCAATTTGAGCTTCATGGTGGTGTTTTCATCAGTCATTGGTTACCTGATGGCACCGGGGATTCATTTTGAGATCCTTCCGGTGCTGCAATTGTTTGTTGGCGGGATGTTGGTTACCGGAGGTGCCAATACCCTGAATCAGATCCTGGAGCGGGATATTGATGCCTTAATGCACCGGACCCGGGAACGGCCATTACCAACAGGCCGCATGACCCAAACTGAAGCACTTATCCTTGCTACAGCCGCGGGTCTTGGGGGAAGCATCATGATTACCATTACATTCAATGCTCTGGCAGGATTGCTTTCCATGATGTCATTGGTATTGTACGCATTTGCCTATACCCCAATGAAACGGATTCATCCGATATCTGTATTTATCGGGGCGATTCCTGGAGCCATGCCGCCACTGATTGGATGGGCTGCAGCTACCGGTACTATTAGCCTTGGAGGCTGGTTGTTCTTTTTAATTCAGTTTTTCTGGCAATTCCCGCACTATTGGGCTATTGCCTGGGTTTGTTTTGAAGATTATGCCCGCGCAAACCTCCGGATGCTACCTTCTCATGAGGGCAAAACCCGGTTTACCGGATTGCAATGCATGTTCTATTCCATTGTCCTGGTTCCCCTTGTGGTATTGCCGCGGGTAATTGGGATGAGTGGCAATATTGGCATGTATATTTCGATGGCTTGCGGCGTAGCTTATTTCCTGGCCTCGATGAATTTCTTCATTAAAAATGATCACAAATCAGCAAAACGGGTCATGTTCAGTTCGTTCATCTATCTGCCTGTTGTGTTGCTTTCATTGTATTTCAATAAACTTTAGGGACCTCGTCCATATTTATTAACCTGAACCCCTTTTGCAAAAACACGATCCAGTAACAAAAACAAGGGAATCCATCTAGGGTTCATTTGGAAAATCTGATGGCCTTTAATACGGCCCCGTTATTAATACTATTTAGACATGGAAGGAATTCTCAAGCCAGCGACAGGTGAACGGCGCAAAGTGCACCCGCACAAGTTCGCTTTATGGCTGGGGCTGGGTTCTATCGTAATGATGTTTGCAGGGCTCACCTCTGCTTATATTGTTCGTATGGGACAGGGAAACTGGCGCTTTTTCAAATTACCCAATAGCTTTTATCTCTCGACAGGGGTCATCATCCTCAGCAGTATAACGATGGCTTTGGGACTTCGGGCATTTAAGTCCCGCAAAATGACCCAATACCGGAGCCTGATCTCCTTGACCCTGATCCTGGGTATATTATTTGGTGTACTGCAGTCCTATGGATTTTATCAATTGTATCACATCCCGCAGGCAATAACATTGGAGGATGGGACTTCGATCATGCAGGGCGTCCGGGTCAATGGCAATCCTTCTGAATCCTTTGTTTTTATCATAGCGGGATTGCATCTGGCACATATTCTCGGAGGAATTATTGCGCTGATCATTGTTTTTTTTAAGGCTTATCGGAAGCGGGTTAAAGTATATAATACCACTGGATTAGAGATTGTAGCCACCTATTGGCACTTTGTGGACGTGTTGTGGTTATATTTATTCATCTTTTTTCTGGTAAATCAGTAAAATTTTGCAAAATTTGCACACTTAATTTGCAATAAGCGACTAAATAGATTTATGAGTACAACAGCAGCGCCATTACCAGCCGCAATGCAGGAACCAAAAGTATGGGGCGGAGGACGCTCTCCTTTCAATGTTAGCTACGGCAAACTGATGATGTGGTTTTTCCTATTATCGGATGCCTTCACCTTTGGTGCCTTATTGATTTCCTACGGTACCACCCGGTTTTTCAGTGCCGTTTGGCCTGAAGCAAATGCTGTATTCCGGTCGTTCCCTTTTGCCGGAGAAACAAATCTGCCGCTGGTATTCGTTTCCTTAATGACGTTTATCTTGATCCTTTCGTCTGTTACGATGGTATTGGCAGTACATGCAGGTCACTATAATGATAAACAAGGGGTCATTAAGTGGTTGTTGTGGACGATTATCGGTGGTATTGCATTCCTTGCCTGTCAGGCCTGGGAGTGGACCCACCTTTCCCATGAAACCGGAGGTATGCTTTGGGGAGCTTTTACAGACCCCAATACACCCGCATCAAAAATCTCAAACTTTTTTGGAGAATATGCAGGACATGTACTGACGGCAGGTAATCAGGCTGCAGCCATTCAGAGTACCCATGATTTCTTCAATTACTTCTTTACCATTACCGGATTCCACGGAATGCACGTAACCAGCGGTGTGGTTTTTAATATCATGATCCTGATCAATACAGTCAATGGCACATATGAGCGCCGCGGGCATTATGAAATGATCGAGAAAGTGGGATTATATTGGCACTTTGTAGATCTGGTTTGGGTATTTGTATTTACCTGCTTTTACCTGCTTTAATCCGGAATTACCTGTCCTGACGATTAACAAAAATTAAAAATACCAGGTAGTAAACAGAGCAAGATTGAATTTTTTCAATCCTTCTACTTTGATGAAAGCCTGAAAAAATCATAAACATGTCATCCAATACAAATAGCGGCAACGAGGTTCAGGTTCTTTATGAAGGCGATCAGAGTAAATTGTATTCTGGTCTGATGAGTCATCATCATGGGGAGAGCATAGAAAGTGAAGGCAGCAAAAAGCAGGTTGGCCGACTGATGAAGGTGACCCTGATCCTGTCTGTAGTAACTGTTCTGGAAGTTGGCCTAGGTCTGAAGGGAAGTGCATGGGGTGTTCCACATGCGATTACTGCCACCTTATTCCTGATCATGACCTTGTTGAAGGCGGCTTATATTGTTCGGGTATTCATGCACCTGGGGGATGAAATCCGGAATATGATCATTACAGTATTGATCCCGCTTACCTTATTTATCTGGTTTATCATTGCCTTTCTGGCGGATGGAGAATTCTGGCAGCATATGAATAATACAAATATTGTTCGATAGCTTTAAGGCCTTTGTGTTGATGATTGATCTTGTGAAATAATGGCTGCAACTCGTAGTAAATCTATATTGGTTTTCATGGCGGTATCCCTGGCAATAGGGTTACCGCTTTTGTTTTATATCATTGCCAAGGCCCTTGGAAAGGACCGTCTGGAAATGCCTGGGTATTATAAAGGCGATACGAGGATCCCTTCCAGAAAGGCCCATCAGATGGTAAAAGATGCCCAGATACTTCCGGCTTCTGATCTGGTCGCCACCAATCAATTTGGTGATGTGGTGGATTTGAACCGTGACCTGCCGGGAAAGATGCTTGCCATCAATTTCTTTTTTACGACTTGTACGAGTGCATGTCCTAAGCTGACCCAGCATATGAAGCAATTGGAGTATGCTTTTCGCAGCACACCCATGAGCAAGAATGATACAACGGTTCAGTTTATTTCCATTAGTGTTGATCCGGGGAATGATTCATCTGTGGCCCTTCAGGCCTATGCAAGTCATTGGAAAGTTGATGAGAATCATTGGTGGTTTCTGACTGGTGATAAGAAAATGCTGTATCAATGGGCCCGGCAGTTTAAATTGTCTGTTCCGGATGGGGATGGAGGTGCTGATGATTTCATACATACCAATACCATTGTTTTGCTGGATAAGGACCGTTTTGTTCGAGGGTATTATGATGGATTGAATGATACGGCCATATCCCATTGTGCAAATGATATGGGATTGCTGGCTATGGAACGGAAACATTAATGCAAGCCAAGCCTTAGATTTCTACGTATTTAGGCCCTAAATACTGACCTCGTAAATTATAGAATCTTCAAAAAAAAACAGGGAACCACAGGAATTATTATTTGAATATATGCTTACACCTTCGTTGCAAAAAAATGATCGCAAAGCCAGTTTATTGATTATCGTGTTTTCGATCGTCGTTTTCTTGGTTGTTTCCTCCTTACATCCGCTCAATAAAGCATTAGGCATTCAGGCTTCCTCATTCAGCTTTAATGTGCATCTGTTTGCAATTGCCAATGCTGTGATCAATACTTTGGTTACCCTACTGCTTTTACTGGCATTCTATTTCGTTAAGCAGGGCAGGTATGAGGCGCACCGTAATACGATGTATGGTGCCATGATCCTTTCCATCCTGTTCCTGGTCTCTTACATCACCCATCACATTCTGGCGGGAGACACCCATTATGGGGGTACAGGTGCCATTCGTATGATATACTATGCCTTGCTGTATAGTCATATCCTTCTTGCAGCGATCATTCTACCTTTCATCCTGTTTACGGCCTACCGTGGTATGACCGGCGAGTACGAAAAGCATAAGAAATTAACGCGCTGGACCTTTCCTTTATGGTTATACGTGAGTATTACAGGTCCCATTGTCTACCTGATGATAGCCCCGTACTATAGCTAATAATACGTCTGATCCCCATTATGAGGCATACATACAAATGCAACAGGCCGGGTGTTCCCTGGAAAAGCTTGCTTAATTTTGCCATCATGAAACAAGGACTGTTGGTGATTGTTTTGGGATTAAGCCTTTCCTTATTACCCAGCCATTCAAGCGCGCAAGGTTGCGTGGTTTGCACCCGTACAGCATCTCAACTGGATCCCAAGAGTGCCCGGGGACTTAATAAGGGCATTCTTTACATTGCTTTCCTACCCATTACGATCATCGGTACACTCGGATATTTCTGGTGGAAACAGAGCAAACCCAAGGAGGCTTGATTTTAGACTCCGAATAGTTCCCAAACCACGTTAAATTAACCGTTTTGTTGTTCGTAGACCCTGTCTAAGAGTCGCTGGCATTGCAATTCTCAATGGCAGCGTGAGCTTACTTCGAAGCATTTACATCCATTTCCCTAAGAGGGGATTGGAAACCGGCAGTACCTCGACAGGGGTCACGCCCACTATAGCTTCCAGCGACGGAGAAACGAGCTACGTTACGGAAGGCACGCTCAAATTCAGGGAACTTGTGGCCGTCTGTTTCACTTCACTTGTGCTACTTCCTTGCGTTCCAGGTTCATGATTTCATTGACATGAACATCTGTAAAATAGCGTTTTTGACCATCTTTGTCGATAAAATCATTGTGGGTCAGTCGGCCATCAATGAGGATCAGGCTCCCCTTTTCCAGGTACTTATTTGCATACTCGGCCGTTTTACCCCATGCCGTTGCACGATGCCATTGGGTGTCTATAACTTTCTCCCCTTTAGCATTCTTGTAAATATCCTTGGTTGCAATGCTTAGCTTGGCATAACTATTACCGTTTTCAAGGGTTTTAAATTCAGGGGCAGCGCCCAGGTGTCCGATCAGTTGAACTTTGTTGTAGATGGTACTCATTTTAATGGATTTTTGAAATGTTCCGTCCTGACATGGCTATTCAAAGAATGCTGTTGGACGTTTGGTTATTGTGGGTATATTCCCGTTTGGGTTAATGATTTAAAGGTTTCTCATAGCATTGGTATAAATTCCGGAGCAAAAATGAAGGCGTAATCACTCCTTTCCCGGGTCTTTGTCATTTAATTACGGATGTAGGTGTTTGCAAGTATTTGCATGGTTCCGGCAATTCTTAATTTGGTGCTATGCAATCTGAAACCCGTACCTGTCTTGAATGCGGCCATGTTGTAAAAGGCCGAACCGACAAAAAATTCTGTAATGACTATTGCCGGAATGTCTTTAATAACCGGCTGAACTCCGACCATAATAATTATGTCCGGAATATCAATAACGCCTTGCGTAAGAATCGACGCATACTGGAGCAATTGTTGAAACCCCGTTCAAAAACCCGGAAATGTGATCGGCAAAACCTGGTTCAATTGGGCTTCGATTTCCGCTACAAAACACATCAAATCCAGAATGCAAAAGGTCAGTGCTTCCATTGCTGCTATGAATATGCCTACCTGGCATTGGATCCTGAAAAGCTGCTAATTGTGCAAAACGCAGCAGTCGGTTATAGCGCGCATTAATTTTGATGTTTCTTAGCACCTCTATAAATATCCCGAAATAAAACACCCACTCTTATGCATTTCATAATTCGATTGATAAGGGTCCTTTCCATTGTTTCAATCATTATGGGTGCGCTCATGAAAATCCAACATTGGCCACTAGCCAATTTCCTTTTGCCGATTGGAGCCATAACACTCGCAGGTACTTTTATTGTTGATTTTGTGATCGAAGAAATAAACCTTAAAAAGCAAAAGCTTCGTTGATCTTCAGTCTGAACTTTCATCACTTGTACCTTGGACCAAAACGCGATAAATCTAATAGCTCTTTGAACTCATTGAAAGCTGATTCTCAAGAGACTTGAAATCGCTTTTACATCAATGAGATACGCTATTAGGCTCAATATTCTTGTACCAGACTATTCCCTGATTACTTTCGGGCAATAATTCAGCTTTTATGAAACGTTTGGTTTGTACCTTATTGATAGTTGCGGGGATCATTCCGTGCGCTATCGCCCAGCAAAAATCACCGGCCCCTCCAAAACAAGGAATTTCCGCCCATAAAAAAACGATAGTTCCTTCAAGTAAAACAGGGTTTAGCGACGAAGATATCCGAACCGCTTTCCAGGCAAAGGAATATCAAAAAGCCCTGGACATGGCCGACACACGATCGAAAGAACATCCTGGCAATACCATTGATCTTGGCATTAAAGCACTTTGCTACGGGATGTTGCATGAAAAGGAAAAGGTCAAGCAATGCCTGATTGCTATGAATCCCCATCACCCTGATTCCATTGGCATTTACCTGGCCACGTTTCCAGGAAATTTGCCAAAAGAAGCTGTCGCTCCCGATGCAGTGTGGTATTTTAATGAGGCCCGTAAACTCATTCCAAACTCTGCCATTCCCTATCTGATGGAATCAGCGGTCATGCTGGATGATAGTCTTACGGATAAGGCAAAAACAGCTGCATTAAAAGGCTATCCGCTTTTGAAAGAGACGGATGGTGTGGAAATGCGTATTCAATATTGCAAATTACTGTCAGCCTGCGGGGCCACTGCTGAAGGCGCTGCCCTTTTGGATCATATGGTGAAGACCCATCCTGAGGATACCACCGTGGTTTCAGAACATTATGCATCCCTTCTTCGCGAAAATAAATATGCCGAAGGAATGCAGGAATTGAACCACCTGATCCGGCTACAGCCACAATACAATAAACCCCTGCGGAAAGAACGGGCGTTCTTATACAAGGATATGGGTAAAGGGGAGGAAGCCTGTGCCGAAGCTGCTTCTCTGGCCGCTGAGGATGATAATTATTTCTTCCTCCAAACCCGTATGGGTTGCATGGGTGTTTTTGCAGACCTTAAACCAAGCTCTGTAAAGTCGTACACCTATAACGTCGATTATCATGGTTCCAAATACCAATTCATTGTGACACCTAAGAACATTCACATGAATGAGTCCTCCAGTTTCAGTTGGGCGATGACGGCACCAGCCAGTTTGTCCGGGAGTATTCAGATGTCTAAAATGGCATTAGACACCGCCCGCACCCAAATGAATACCTTCCAAGGGGGTGCCGTGGATCTGGATCGAACAACGAGTGTCTGGATCAGTAGTGCTGTTTTCCGGGACCTGAAAACCACCGGAATTACGCGTATGAATACTTCTGGAAATGGATTAAAACGGTTTCAGCTCATCGAGGAGAATATGGATGAACCCGTGATCACCAACGCCAAGGGTCAAAAAAAGGCCTTGAGAAGCATACATGTGCGCAGTGAGGATGGAAAAGAAGAGTTATGGATCAATGATGATCCTGCGAACCCTTTGATTACCCAGATGAGCATTGGCTGGACCATTGACCTGATCAGTGTGCAGTGAGTGTTTTTTGCAAGTGATTATAAGACCCTGGCATGATAATATTTGGGGTAGTCCAAAATCACTAATTATGGACAAGCTGGAATTAAAGGGAAAATGGAATGAATACAAAGGCAAAATAAAACAAGCCAATGCCCAATTGACCGATGATGATCTTCAGTATGAAGATGGGAAAGATGATGAACTATTCGGCCGGCTCCAACAGAAGCTTGGCAAGACCAAGGATGAAGTGGTAAGCTGGATCCGTTCATTAGGCTAATGAATTTTGCTTTTGAGAAAGTGATATCTTTTTGAGGTATCACTTTTTTTTGCGCCTATTTTTGCCCCATGCGTATCATCTCCTATAATGTCAATGGCATCCGTAGCGCCATGAATAAAGGGCTTACGGATTGGCTCGCCACGAACCCTGCCGATGTGATCTGTCTGCAGGAGATCAAAGCGCTTAAAAGTGATATTGATTGTGCTGCCATTGAAGCTCAGGGTTATCATTGTTACTTTTTCTCTGCTCAGAAAAAAGGCTATAGTGGCGTGGGAATATTAACCCGTAAAAAGCCGGATTATGTTCAGTACGGGAACGGGATCATGCAAAGTGATGCGGAAGGGCGGGTATTACGCATGGATTTTAAAGACCTCACCGTCCTGTGCAGCTATTTCCCTTCGGGGTCTTCCGGGGAAGATCGACAGGTTTATAAATACCAGTGGCTGGATGAATTCTATGAGTATCTCGAGGTACTGAAGAAGGACCGCCCTAAAATTGTGGTCTGTGGCGATTATAATATCTGCCATAAAGAGATCGATATCCATAGCCCTAAAACGAATAAGGATAGTAGTGGATTCCTTCCGGAGGAGCGGGCCTGGATGGATAAATTCTTTGCAGCAGGTTTTGTAGATAGTTTCCGGCATTTTCATGCTGAACTCCCCCATCATTATAGCTGGTGGTCTTATCGCGCCAATTCCCGTGCGAATAATAAAGGCTGGCGTATTGATTATATCTCAGTGACCGAGGACCTGCGCCAGAAACTGAAAGCGGCTGCTATTTATCCTGATGTGCTTCATTCGGATCATTGCCCGGTATTTGCCGAATTAAAAGGGGTTTAGATGACTCATTCGTACTGAAGCTTTATGTCGTTTCTTCCCAAAAGGTATTCAACTTTGTGTCCTGATGTTATTTAAACAAGTAGCCGGACAGTTCGCTGCGAAGAAGGGACTCATACACATGGCCGAAAGTGGCAAAATGCCGCATGCCATTCTTTTATTAGGGAAGGAAGGAACAGGTGGTTTGCCATTAGCATTGGCTTTTGCACAGTATATTTTGTGTGAGAATAAGGGCCAGGAAGATGCTTGCGGATTATGCGCGAATTGCCAGAAGGTAGCGCGACTGGAGCATGCTGATTTGCACCTATCATTCCCAACAATCAAGATCCGGTCTGATAAGCCGGCCATGAGCTTCAATTATATCAGGGAGTTCCGGCATTTTGTACATGAAACTCCGTATGGTACTACATTTGATTTCCTGCAATCCATTCAGGCTGAAAATAAGCAAGGCAATTTGTCTGCAGAAGAATGTAGGGAGATCATCGATAAGCTTAACCTCAAATCCTATGAAGGAGGCACCAAGATTCAGTTGATCTGGCGACCCGAGTACCTGGGTAAGGAAGGTAATATCCTTTTGAAACTAATCGAGGAACCGCCTGCCAATACCATTCTCTTGTTTGTGGCAGAAAATGCGGAAGATATCCTGGCTACGATTCGTTCCCGGACTCAGATGGTACGGCTAGTGCCCATTCCGGCTTCTGAAATAGCATCCGCATTGGTGGAAAATAGATTGGCCAATGAACGAAGGGCGCAACAGATCGGGCAGATAGCAGATGGGTCCTATACCGAAGCATTGAGATTGCTGGAGCATGTTGAAAATGATCTATTACCAGTCGTCCGTTCTTTATTCAATTCTGTTTTTACTAATAATGCTACTGGCTTAGTCCAATTTACGGATGAATGGGCTAAGGAAGGACGTGAAGGGATCAAGAATTTATTTGCCTACACACTTACTTTGCTGGAAGCCGCATTGCGGACCACTTTTGTACCGGATACGGTCCGGCATTTTGTAGAAGAGGAAGCGGAGTTTATTAAGAAACTTGCAAGCCGCAAAATGAAGGTGGAGATCTACGACGAAATGATCAAGGCGCTGACGGATGCGCAATATCAGATTGAACGCAATGCGCACAGCAAAAGTGTGATCATGGCTATGTGTCTGAAATTGAGACGAACGGCAAGCCAGGCCACTCAACGGGTTTAATCAGGCTGCCAACAATTACCGGTTTTCTGAATTTCAAAATTGCTTTTCATATTCCCAACCGCCATGCATTTAATAAATCCGGAGATCATACATTTAAGTGCCACCATTAGAAAAGCTATACTTAGTTGCCTATGAAACGGATTGTATTGTTCTTTGTTTGTGGTGTGATCATGGGCCATGCATCAATGGCGCAAACCGATACCACTTTACTTCAAAAGAAGTTTAGTTACATCTTACCTAACTCATGGTCAGTTCAGGATCGCTTCATTGATGGATGGGCCGATATGGTCAGCCCGGAGCCTCCAATCTTAGTATTGGACTATATCCTGTATGATGCAAGTGATGCCGCTTCCATGAAAGCCTATATTGAACTTAATTTAAAGGCTATTCAGGAAACAGATTATCCGGATGCAAAGATCGTTTACAAGGAAAAACGAAGCATCCATTCCGTTGAATTCAATATTGTGCATGTTAGCTATACCCGCGAAGGAAAGCCATGGATGGATTACCAATATCTAACCCCGAGGCAATGTGGCTCCATTTGCAAAGGATATCTGTTTTCCATTCAGGCTCCTGCTGATAAATTTCCATCTTTGGCTGCCGCTATTAATCAATTTGAGGTTGGCTTAAAAGTGGAGTAATAGGGATAACTCGAGCTATTCAAAGTCTCCATTTTTTGTCAGGGAGCATTTTTGAGATGTCATAGTGCTTGCACGGCTATTTTTATGGTTTGCTGCTAAGGCCATGAGGTATTCCGAAAGATGGAATTTAAATTAGCGAGATAATAATATTTGATTGCGCACGTTTTAAATCTAAAAATTATGCAATCTAATATCGCTTTACTTATTTTATTCGCATCCTTGCTAATGCTTTGTAATTCCTGCCTGAAAAAGGATGCTTCGCAGGTTGCACCTACGGTCCCAAATAAACCTCAGGTCCTGAAAAGCATTGTACGCATAATGGAAACAGGATTGGACACCAATAACCTGAATCAGACCTTTGAAAAGGATAGTGTGAGTATCCGTAGCAATAATGGTACAATAACCGGTATTATCAACACCTCCACTTCTGTCAGATATGGGAAACCATATGGACCGCTCGTTTCCAGGTTAAATTTTATCCCTAATGGAAAGTTGGTTTATTTATGGAATCCGGATAATCCACAACTTAACACGAATCAACTATTTTTTGATACCCTTTTCGTAGATTCTTCAAAGCGGATTATGGAACAACACACACGTCAAAATCTTGGTTGTGGAAATGAGGAATTCTCACTTTGGAAATATTCTTATAACGCGGAAGATCAATGCATAAAATGCCATTTCTTTTCAGTAGATGATGCCAACCTAACACCTGTGGTTAAAGTGAATTATTACACGATTCAAGAAGGCGATATGATTAGAGATAGCCTGGATGGAGGGAATTCAATTTTGTACGATTATTACCTGGAAAAGCTTACGCCATCTGGTTACCTTTCTTATGCACAAATCTTCTACGGTGGTTACAACACATATAATAATAAGCATCTAAATCGATCGACCATAGTAACCCAATCCAACGAAAAGTCTTTTACCACTTATGTCACAGATAATTTTGGCCAAATTATTCAAATGACCACCATGGATTATAAAAGCTATGGAGTGACAAGAATTACTGAAAAATATAACTACGAAAGTCTGTAATAGCTTAAAATCAGGCGATGAGACCTTAATGTCGCTCTTCCTGCGCTGGCATTACAAAAGCCTGAGGCTCTTTCTGACCATGATGGCAGGTAAAACAACTTACCATCAGGGCTGTATGCCGATGCTCACCGCCATTCTCTTCCTGGAAATATTGCTGATTGATACCAGCTGTCATCTTGATCATATAACGAGCAATCTTCTTGTGCTTATTATCATCCGATGCAAAATCCATATGGTCTGACCCATCAGCTGCTTTATTATGGCAGAAATTGCAGTGAACGCCCAGGCTCACGGAATACTCCCGCATCAGGCTCATCAGGGAATCATGCGAAATATCCTTTGAAAGCACAGTCAGATTCTTAGGTTTATGTTCTTCATGATGTTCATCTCGGTTTTGTGCAATAGCTGCAATTGTTAAGGTGGCAGCAACAAACGCTATAAACAAGGCTTTCCGGGAAATTTGTGGCATACGGATGACTATTTTTCAATTTTTACAAATCTATGAAAACAGAAATTGAAATCATTAAAAGGATTTCATTGGTAATTCAAAAATGATAGCCGTTGCTTATCGTGCATCTTCGCATAATTCCTTGCATACCTTGTGTTTGCTAAAAACATTTTATAGGTTTGAGTCTTAATCTTTTTATGCTCAAAAAAGCGTTCTCGCTCTTTTTATTCCTTGGGATAAGCTATTGCAGTTTTGGCCAATTGCCCGCAGGACTGAGCATTTCAGGCTATACAGATGCTTACCTGGCTTATTATACCGATTCAGTGGGTTCGGGTAATTACCAAAAATTCCCAACCTATGCACCGCGGAGTAATAGTATTGGACTGAACATTGCACAACTTAGCCTCAACTATAAAAAAGCGAATGTTCGGGCCCTGGTGACCTTACATGCTGGTGATATTCCCAATGTTGCCTGGTCGTCCAAATACCAAATGATACAGGAGGCCAATGCGGGCGTTCAACTTCATAAAAAAATTTGGTTGGATGCGGGATTTTTCAGAACCCATATTGGAGCTGAAGGTCTGTATCCTAAGGAGAATATCACTTCTTCCCTGGCAGTTACCACACTTTATGAACCCTATTATCAGGCAGGATTTAAACTGAGTTACCAGATCACTTCCAAACTGGAAGGCCGTCTTTATCTATTGAATGGATTTAACCTGCTTGAAGATAACAACAAGAAAAAATCTGTCGGCATGTTGTTCACCTATGTGTTCAATGATGCCTGCAATGTGGTCTATGCGAATTACCTCGGTGATGATACGCCTGACAGCATGAATGTAGCCCATACCCGTTTTTTCAATAACCTGGTCCTTTATTATGATAAAGGGAAGTACCGGCTAACGGTTGGCATCGATTTCATCCGGCAGGAACATGCTTCCTTTCTCACCAACGCCCATGCAGGAACGGGTTATGGCGCCCTTATTGCAGGACGATATACAATCAAACCAAAATGGAATATTTATACACGTGCGGAAGCATTTAATGATAAGGATGGCTTTCTGGCAGGCCCCATCCTCAATATAAATGGGGCGCTAACCCAAACGCATATTATGGGGGGCACCGTTGGCCTGGAATACAAACCGAGGGAGACCGCTTTTGTGCGCCTGGAAGGGCGTGTCTTGAAAAGCTATAATGATGTAAAGCCATTTTATTGGGATAGCGAATACCGGGATCGTCGGTATGAGGCGATCTTTTCCTTGGGGGTTTGGTTCTAAGTATAGTCGGTTTCTGGGAATGTGCATATGTTCCATAAAATGGAAGCCATGAAAAGGCCAGAAGGTTTGGGGTTCTGTTTTTTTGAATTACATTAGGATTAAGATGGTCAATATTCTATCACCAATTTAAAGCGCATTTTATGCCAACTTTTGATGCCGGTATTACCGGTTTTATGCTTCTAGCAACGAGTCTGGTCATGCTCATGACACCCGGACTCGCTTTCTTCTATGGTGGACTTGCGGGGAAGCGAAACATCCTAGGGATAATGATCCAGAGCTTTGTTTCGATGGGTATTACGACAATACTCTGGTATGCTTTCGGGTATTCCCTTTGTTTTAGTGGGGGTGCAGGAGGTGTAATCGGAAATATGGATAAGGCCTTCATGCACGGTGTGAATCTGTACAGCGCCTATTCAGGCAATACCAAATTGCCGGAATTCGTTTTTATGGCCTACCAGATGATGTTTGCCATCATTACCCCCGCACTGATCACTGGGGCATTTATGGATCGGGTGACCTTCAAAGCCTTTCTGATTTTCCTGGTAGCCTGGCAAGTGTTGGTGTATTATCCATTTGTGCACATGGTTTGGGGGGGTGGGCTTCTGGCGGCCAATGGTATCCTGGATTTTGCCGGGGGTATAGTCGTTCACGCCACTGCGGGTTTTGCAGCCTTGGCTTCGGTGATTTATGTTGGTAAACGAAAAAATACGGAACTGAAACCGAATAGCGTCCCTTTAATCGCTTTAGGAACCGGCCTGTTATGGTTTGGATGGTATGGCTTCAATGCCGGTTCGGCGCTTGATGTCAATGCTGTTACAGGTCTTGCTTTTCTGAATACCGATGTCGCTGCCTCTTTTGCTGCCATCACCTGGCTGGTGATTGAATGGAGTCTGGTTAAGAAACCAAAATTTGTGGGCTTGCTGACGGGTGCGGTTGCTGGTCTGGCAACGATAACTCCTGCTGCGGGCTATGTTTCGCTGAATTCAGCAGTAGTCATTGGCATTTCTGCGGGGGTCGTTTGTTACCTGGCGGTATTCCTGAAGAATAAAATGGGTTGGGATGATGCACTGGATGTGTGGGGTGTTCACGGCATAGGTGGGGTTCTCGGTACAATTTTGCTCGGCGTTTTTGCCTCCAAATTTGTGAACCCTGCAGGTACGGACGGTCTGCTACATGGAGGCAGTACCTTCTTCTTCAAACAGGTTATTGCCACATTAGGCGCTGCCGCATATGCATTCATATTTACGTATGTCATGTTATTCCTGATTAATAAAATCACCAAGGTGCGTGTCAGTGAAGAAGCTGAAACCGCCGGTCTGGACGCCTCCCTGCATGGAGAGATGGCCTATGATGAAGGGGTTTTCTAACTTGATATTCTGGTTACTGACATGGAATTATAGTTAATTCAAGAACCTGGTTACTGTAAGATTTCAGTAGCCAGGTTTTTTTGTGCCCGCTATTGAAGAAGTAAAATTTATTGGCTCTTGTCATAAAAAGTCAATAACAATGTTCTGGTTAAGGCTAGGAAAAGTCACGAACATCCATAAAGATTGCTGGTAGGCATAGGACACAAAAAAAGCAGTAGCCCCACTCAGGACTACTGCTTTTGATATTGATATGCGATGATGCCTAGTTATGTTCGCGATCTCCACCACGACCACGGTCTCCACCACGGTCTCCACCATGATCACGGTCACCGCCACGGCCACGATCTCCGCCACGACCACGATCACCATCATGCCCCCGATCTCCACCGCGTCCACGATCACCACCACGATTATAATCACCACCTCTGCCGCGGTCGCCACCATTATTTACAGGTCCCCGATAACGTTGACGGTAATCATTATCCCTGTCAAACGGATTACGGTCGTGTACCCTTACATAATGACTGCTTCTCCAGCCATAATTACCGTAGCGGGCGGGCAGCTGACGAGCATATAACCAGCGTCCTCCTTCAGGAAAGACATATACCTGCCGGCGAACATTATAGTACACCCCTTGTTCTGGCAAATAATAATAATCATTGTCGTTGGCATACCAGGGTTGTTCGATGACGGGAGCTCCAAGTTGAACATTGATACGAACCTGCGCCTGTGTGTTTACGCTTGCAAGAAGGCTTAAAGCCAATCCGGCAAATAAGATGATCTTTTTCATAGAAATTGAATTTAGTGGTGTACATGCAATAGCCATGCCGGGCTTTGAAAGTGATGGTAAGACAATGTTAATCCCAAAGGGGGGAATCAGGTACCCAGATACCAAATTTATATATTATCATTTAATTTCGAAGCAATCCAGCTAGCCTGAACCTGAATCAAAGCTTCTGCCATGAGTTGATGTGTCTTATCCCGCAGTACTGCAACATCCTCATTTTTCAATCCAATCACCGGAATTTCATCCATAAATACTACCCTGCACCGCCCTGGATTCAGGCTAAAATTGCTTTCATAAGGCATACGGTCGTAGGTATCCAACAATAAGACTGGTTTAATCGGAGTTCCTGTTTCGATGGCAATCCGGAAGGCCCCATCATAGAAGGGTGCCAAAGGAAGATGTGTTTCATTAAAAGTGCCTTCCGGGAAAACCAGGATAGAAACCCCTTTCCGAAGGACTGATTTCAGACGCTGAACACTCTTGTGCCTCGCTTCCGGATTACTGCGGTCTACCATCACTACTGCCTTCCGGTAAATGAATCCAAAGATGGGGATCTTGCCGACTTCTGCCTTTCCCAGCGGGCGCATCGGATGGCGGAATGTCTTGACGACGATAGCGGCATCCAGCCAGGAAATGTGATTGGCTACATACACATATTCTGCGCCTTTGGCAGGCACTTTGTATCCGGTTTTTGAAGGAATAATTCCGACTATCGGGAACCAGATATCCGCCCAGATACCGCAGGCTTTATAGATCAAGTTGCCACCTCTGATGGGCCCAAGAGGCGAAACGATCAGGGTTATCAGCGCTGCCGGGATCATCAGGATTAGAAATAAGAGGCAGGCATACACAAAGTAAATGCCCTGAAGGATTTTTCGAAAACCGTTCATTGTTGCTGATAAGTAAGGAGTAAGGTAAGGATCATTCAGGTTAACAGCTGCCTCATTCCGATATTATTCAAGCAATTGCAGGTGGAGCATATTGCCAGTAGCTTTAAGCCATAAAAAAATTTGGTATGCCGAAACTGAGTATCACTGTAGTTATCCTCCTCTTTTTTGCCCTGGCAATGCAGGCTCAGACTCCAGATAAGGAATGGCCGGCCGGGCCGCTTGCCATTACCCATCATCAATTTGGTGCCGGAACGGCTGCATTCGCCTATACGGCCACCGCAGGCTATATGCCCATGAAGGATGAGAAGGACACCATGAAAGCGCGGTTGTTCTTTGTTGCCTATACCAAAGATGGGGTGAGCGATCCGTCCACGAGGCCCGTGATCTTCGCATTCAATGGCGGTCCTGGTTCCAGTTCAGTGTGGCTGCATATGGGTGCCCTGGGTCCTGAACGGGTCTTGATGACAGATAATGGAGAAAGTACACCCCCACCCTACCGCTCGGTTGCCAATGAATATAGCTGGTTGGACAAAGCCGATATCGTGTTTATCGACCCCATGCTCACTGGTTATACCCGGCCCGCCGGAAATACACCTGCAGCGGATTATACGGGATTCAATAACGACATCAAATTTGTTGGCGATTTCATTCGCATGTACTTGTCGCGCTACAACCGTTGGAAATCACCAAAACTATTGGCGGGTGAGAGTTATGGCACCACGCGTGCTGCCGGATTAAGTGATTATTTGCAGGACACACACGGGATCTATGTCAATGGCATCATCCTTATTTCAGCGATCCTGAATTTCAATGCTGCCAATGCAGGTCGTGATAATGATCTTCCTTATGCCTTGCAGTTGCCCACCTTTGCGGCAACGTCCTGGTATCACCATCAGTCGGATCCAAAATACACAAGTCTTCAGAGTGTATTAACAGATGCCAAGGCGTTTGCGATGGGGCCTTATATCAGTGCCCTGCTGAAAGGAGATCAGCTCAATGCCTCCGACAAAAATGAGGTGATCGAAAAGATGCATGCGCTCACCGGCTTGTCGCGGGAATACCTGGACAACTGCAATATGCGTCTTCGGGTAGGGCGATTCAATAAGGAATTACTGCGCAAAAAAGGAAAAACCCTTGGCCGCTATGATAGTCGGATCCTTGGGATTGATTATGATAATGCCGGGGAAAGCTATGATTATGATCCGAGTTATGATCGTACGGTGCATGGTGCCTTTACGGCCGCATTCAATGATTATGTCCGCAGAAACCTGAATTATAAAAGTGATCTGCCGTATGAAATCCTGACCGGAAAGGTCTGGCCTTGGAATTTCTCCCAGAATGGCTATCTGAATGTAGCCGAAACCCTTCGGGATGCGATGGTGAAGAACCCTTATCTGAAGGTCTGGATCTGCAATGGTTATTATGATATGGCGACCCCCTGGTTCACGACGGATTATGTAGCGCACCACATGTTCTTACCGGAGGAATTGCGGGGGAATATTTCCTTCACGTACTATGAAGCCGGGCACATGATGTATTTACACAAACCGAGTCTTATAAAGATGAAGCAGGATTTTGATCGGTTTTTGGGGGGATTGAGTTTACGGTAGTTGTTTCACGCGAAGGGCGCTACGGTTACGCGAAGGGCGCAAAGGGGGGGGATGTTTCTCGCGGCGGCGCAATGACGCAGCGGGGGAGGGCCTCCTTCGTGCTATGCACTTCAGCCGTAGAGGGAGGTTTCACGCAGAGTTGCATAGCTGGTGAGATGTATAGAGGGAAACTGATGGATTTCTCGCAGCGGCGCCACGACGCGGCGGGGTGACGTTATATATGATGGTACATCCGATTTTCTTTGTCATTCTGAATCTAAATACGTAAGACTTAATAAACTCCTTATTATTAAAGAAATGACTGAAAACTTTGGCCTGATTGACAAAGAGTTTGATAAAAAGCGAATTGATAAAATGTTTTTTATTTTCAACCAAATCTTATGACCTACGACTTTTTCGCAGACAAGGATGATAAATCTTTAATTCTAGAATATATATTCTGTGAAACCGATTTGCAGGTTTTCGATCTAGCCCACATTGCAGCAATTCTTTGTTAATTGGTTGATTATGAATTAATTCCAGA
>Ga0265327_10001198_pt1 | contig 35095 bp, 33 predicted proteins | sample 41621metaG_FD_202089 | JGI IMG/M metagenome (GOLD analysis project Ga0265327, IMG submission 202089) | Rhizosphere microbial communities from Carex aquatilis grown in University of Washington, Seatle, WA, United States - 4-16-21 metaG | ecosystem: Host-associated > Plants > Roots > Rhizosphere...
GGCCGGCGCCAACAAGGTATGTGGAGAATCCGCGGCGACTCGGAGCTACGGCGGATACTTGGTCACTCTGTGCCCGAAGCACCAACCCAAAGGGCTTGAAGACACCTCGTGGCATGACGCAGTCGTTCGTGCGCGTATGGGACCGGGCTGATTCGGCGTTGATGAGCGCTGGGCGCGCGGGAGCGCATCTACAGATCCCCATTGCGCCTCGGAGCCACCGAGCATTGACGATGGTTGCTGGCGCTGCTACCTTCAGGCCTCAACTATTTCAATAGATCTCTCATGCTCCGCGACTACCGGTCCCAGTCTCCGTTGTTCGGTCGATTCCACCGAATGACGCGCGCTGTGCGCCCGTGTCGAGCGATGGTGCCAGCGCGTTCCGTTTCGCGAAGGGTCGGCCAGCGGATAACTGCCAATTCGACATCGCGACCAGCAGCCTTCATAGGCACGCCCGCCACTCGCATTCCGGAGCCCTCAGTCATCTGAAAGTCGCGGCACAAACGCCGCAGGGCTCCACCACCAGTTGGAGCCCGTCATGTCTCGCGCCAAGTCGCCGAATTCTTCATCTGAACCGCCGCCGGGGTACTGTGACCACATCAGGCGTACCTTGGACGCCGATGGTTCAGTCGAGGTCGGTGCGGTGTGCTTCATCTTGCCGCTGTCTGTCGCTGACGCGCTGTCCGAAGATTTGAAGCGCCAGTGGCAGGATTACGAGGATGCGAAGTTGGCGCGACTCGATTCGGCGCGTGAAGAACGAGAACGTGCGAAGGCCGAGGAAGTAGAGAGGGATGAAAAGGCCGCTGAGGATGCTCGGCCGAAACCGCCGGTTCGACCGAGGGGGACCGTTGCGGCCTTTGAATGGGAGGCGGCTCGTACACGTCTCGACCAACTGCGCGCAACTCCGAGCTCGCCGGACAAGGGGCAGAACAAGCGCGACATCCAACTGATCGAGGCGTTGCTCAAGCGCGGCCCCTGGCGTCGCGTCGCGTTGCCACGAAACTGGCGTCCCCGTCTGCAGGCGCTCGCCGTTGAGTTGCCTCACTTTGCGGAAGTCTTGACATTCGTCGCACAGCGCCTGGCACTCGCCAAGCTCGCTGGTGCGCCGCTCGTTCCTCCGCCAATTCTCCTGGCAGGCGATCCCGGCGTTGGAAAAACGCACTTCACGCACCGCTTGGCGGAAGTGCTCGGAACGCCAGTACATCGGGAAACTTTCGACAACGCCGAAACAGGTACGAGCTTGCGCGGAAGCTCTCGACACTGGAGCAACACGCAGCACGGGGCGCTCTTCAGGTTGATCGGTTTGGGCGAGCACGCCAACCCGGTTGTCCTGCTGGACGAGATCGACAAATGCCGGCCGAATGGCTATGGACGCAATCCGCTGGATGCGCTCCTCACGCTGCTGGAGCCCGTTTCCAACACAAGGGTGAAGGACGAGAGCGTAGAGGTGGAACTGGACTGCTCATACGTCTGGTATGTGGCGACCGCCAACGATCTGAGGCTAATCCCGGCGCCGCTTCGCTCTAGATTCGTCGAATTCACGATCGATGAGCCGGACATTGACGGAAGACTGCTCCTCGCCAATGCGATCTTCGCGTCCACGTTGGCGCGGCTGGTGCCTCGCCGCGCGCAGCGCGAGCGTTTCAGGCCCCTCACGAACCTGCAGGTCTGCAGGCTCGCCTGGCATACCCCTCGGCAGATCCGGATGGCGGTGGAGCGGGCCTGTGGCGCAGCTGCGCTGGCAAAGCGCTGGCACATCGAGGACGAGGACCTCGAACTAGCTTTGACAAATGTGCCTCGCAAAGCCGAATTTGCAGCAGCGGCGACAAAGCGTCCAGGACGCGATCCTGATGACGCTGTTTCTATCGTCGTGTTGCCGGTGTGATCTGTGAAGCAAAGGATCGACCATGAAGATCTGGATCTTGTCCGACCTGCATCTCGAACACCACACGTTCGGGGTGCCACGCGTGGAATGCGACGTGGCGATTCTCGCGGGTGATATTGCGGTGCCTGGCGGGAAGGCCGTGCGTTGGGCTAAGCGTGCCTCCACATTTCCGCAGGCGAAGGCTGTGATCTTTGTCCCAGGCAATCATGAGTTCTACGACGGCACCATGGAACCGGTGCTTCTCGACATGGTGAGGCAAGCAGAAGGCTCGCGCGTGCACGTGCTCAACTGCACCGAGTTCGTGTTCGAAGGCGTTCGATTTTTGGGCTGTACTCTGTGGACAGATTTTCAGCTGCGCCTGAAGACTGACCCCGGGCCGTTGTGGAGCACGAAGCGAGCGGTCAGTGAGGCTAGACGCCGGCTCAACGACTTTCGTGCCATTCAATTGCTAGATCAATCCAGTGTGACCCGTCGGAGAGGGTTCTCAGTCGAAGACAGCCTGCAACTGCACTGGACCCACCGTCGATGGCTCGCCGAAAGGCTCAATGAGCCGTTCAGCGGACCGACGGTCGTCATCACCCACCATGCACCGCACCGTGGGTCGCTCGCGCAAAGATTCGAAGACGATTGGCTGTCGCCGAGCTTCGTGAGCGAGCTCGAATCTAACTTCTTCAAAGCGCCGGTGCTGTGGGTACACGGGCACAACCATGATTCCTTCGACTACCAGGTGGGCAACTGCCGGGTCGTGGCCAATCCAAGAGGCTACATGCGGCGTGATGGGGCGCCGGAGAACGGAGCCTTCAATCCTGCACTGGTGATCGAGATCTGACCGTTCGACTATGCCAAGAAGGAGCACAAGATGACCAGCAAAGAAAGATTTCCGCCACCTCGTCCGTGGACCTCCGACGAGCGGATCATGAAGCTTGGCGGCATGCCGCACAACTACTCGACAACGCCACAGCTTCGCTTGCGGGCGATCGTGGAGGCTGGCGAACTCATCGCACAGATCGGGTTCAGACCGTACGACCACTATGACTTGTGGCACACGACCACGGTTCCCGAAGGGCTTGTGATGCACTGCAGGGAGGCCCTGAACCATTTCCCGTCACCCATCGAGATCTACGATGCTGTGAAAGGCAACTACCCCATCCAGAAGTGGCTCGCAATCGACGAAGACGTTTGGGCGAACTGGATCGATCCAGCCGTGAGACACGAGCAACGTGGGACGCCTGAAGGGAGAGGACGAGAATGACGTCTGTGCAGGCACAGCCGCGCAACAATGAAGGCGGGCCCAGGATCCTGTTCTTCGGTGACCCGCACGGTGACTTCGAACCAGTGATCGCGGCGACCCTGCGGCTGCGCCCGGAAGCGATCGTCCTTCTGGGCGACTTGCAGCCGCGGCGGCCGCTGCACCTCGTGCTGGAAGCCATCAGGCCGCTCACCGAGATCTGGTTTATCCACGGGAACCACGATACGGACTCTGAGGCCGACTACGACAACCTCTGGGGCTCCGAGCTAGCAGACCGGAACTTTCACGGTCAGGTGGTCGACATCGCTGGCTACAAAGTTGCTGGGCTTGGCGGAGTCTTTCGGGAAAAGGTTTGGGACCCAGCGGTGCCATGGCAGGACGCCGCCTTCGCGTCTCCCGAGAAGATGCTCGGACGCGGTGAGGCACGTAGCTGGAAGGAAGGGCACGGCCTCTGGCGAGGGGGTGTGCAGCTGCGCCATCGATCAACGATTTTCCCGATCGACTACACAAGGCTTCTCAAACAGCGGGCGCACATTCTGGTGACCCACGAGGCTCCTGGCGCCCATCGACATGGATTTGATGTGCTTGACGATCTTGCTTCGACGCTGCGTGCAACTCTTCACGTGCATGGGCATCAGCACCAAGATATTGACTATCAAGCAGAGGGCCTTCGCGCGGGGGATCCGGCCGTGCGCGCCTTCGGCGTCGACCAGGGGTCCTATTTGGCATGGCCGTTGGTCGGCACCGGTACTGCCATCCATCGTATGGCAGCGGTCAACGGGGGGTGATAGAGGCGACGACACTACCTTACGAAGGACGAAGCGCTATCGAATTGGCCGGCGAGACCCTTTGGCCGATCCGTGAGGCAAGCAAGGACACGGAACATTGGGGAGGTCCGGTGCCTGAGAAGCTGCGCCAGATCGCCATCCGCATCTTGCGCCACTACCCTGAGCCGTGGCAGATCGAGGCGGCCACAAAGATGGACGGCCTCCAGTCAGTCGCTGGATCGGCCGCGAACCAGGCCCAGCGAATGGCGCACCCACGACAGGCGAGAACGCGAGAACTAAGAAGGTCTCATCATGAATTCACGCATTTGAATCCTGACGTTCAGATTGGCTAGGTTCGGCGGCGGCGGCCGATGGGGCCGAGTTCCTTCCCGGCCGTCATTGGGGAAAGCGCGGCACAGCAGAGGGCAGATCACCGCGGGAAAGGCGGTCCAATACCTCGACCACGGCGAAAGGCGCCATGGGATCGCCACATTCAAAAATTCTTCGTGACCTCAAATGACGCCCGATATCTGACTGCGGCACATGCGCTTGCAAGGCCCTCGCGGCAGCAGCTCGTCGCATGGCGACGATGCTCGGAGGCGATCCCTCTGCCGCCTCGGGGAAGGCGAGTGCCAAGCGGGCAAGGGCGTTTGCCACAGTCCAGGAATTGACTCCCCTCTCTGTCCTCACGCGCGCGATAAGAGGCACGTGGATCTCAGCGCGCAGGGGCCGCACCGGAAGCCCTCGGCTAGCTCGATAGCTCCCCAGCGCTTCCATCGTGACTGACGGCAGATCGATCTCCTCCGTTTTGTCGTGTCCGAACCGGTGAACCCGAATTTTCCAGCGACTCTGCTTCAAGACGAAATCTCCCATTGCGGCAGCCGCCAGTTCGCTGCGGCGCAGCCCTGCCCAGGTCGCGAATTCAGCTATGACGATGGCCCGCCACAGCGGATCGCGCTCACGGGTGCTTGAGCGCGCCTGGGCGATTACGTGCTCGCGTATTTCAAGCCAGTTGAGTTGGGTCTGGCTCTCCCGTTGCCGTTCGGGAATTCGACTGCTCTTCGCAGTCCACGCAGCCTGACGGGCTGGATTGCTCGAACGCAGCCCGTGTTCGATCAAGCATTCGAACAATGATCTGAGCACGCTGAGCGCGAGCAACATGGTTCCAGCCGCCCGAGGCACGCCAGCCGAGCGCTCACGAGCATCAAGGCGGCCTTCTTGAAGGTCGTTCAGATATTCTTCGACGTCGCAGACCTGAGCATCGAGGAGGCTTCGGCCGTGCAGCAAACACCACTCGCAAAACTGTTGGATCACCGAGTCGTATTTGCGCTGCGTATGCGTTGACCGGTGTGCCTGCAGCCACCGCTGCGTCGCCTCCATTGGGCCGATAGCCAAGTCACCCTCCCAACTCGTTCAAAAGTTGAGCGGACAATGGAATCGCAAGCTCTGCCTGAATCGGCGCGTAGAGATTGATCGCTTCACTTTGCACCTTGAGGCTGAGAATGAGCGAGAACCGAGCCTGCTCGCTGCAATGGCCGCGATCCACATTCTCTCGCCACCAGCCAACGACGGGATAGACCGCTATCAAGTCGCGCGATAGCAAGTTGACGGCTGGTCCGGTCCACTGATCGCTATGCGTCGAGCCGATAGTTCGCAAGCGATGCTTGAGAAACCAACCTTCATCCTCGGGCCCCTCGATCTTCTCATTCGCCTCAAGCATTTCTGCGTTGACGCGCTTGTTGAACTCTTCGGTCGATTCGTTCAGACGCCTCAGATCGAATCGAAGACCATGGGATGCATAACGATACCGGTTTAGCCAACCTCGCTTCGATGGGCTGGGTTCTATGAAGTAGCACAGCGTGACCTTCAGAGTCACTTCAGTATCGTGAAGGTCAGCGAGCACAGCTTTCGGCCAGGGAAGAGCAAAGATCTTCAACTCCTTCATTTTTCCCTTGGACTTTTCTTGCCGGTAGGGCTGGATTCGTTCCTGCGCAACGAGGCACACGTGGTTCCTCGCACTCGAGACGCAGGACTGCTCGTTCGGAACACCCCAGCCGACGGCGCGCAGTAAATCCTGGCGCGCCCCGGGCGAGTCGTCAGAACAGAACCGAGCGATCTGTTGGGGCGTCCATTCGGCATGATGGACGATCAGCCCCTTGAGGGTCTCCGGCCAGAAGTCTGGGTACTGCGTCGCCACGTTCGCGGCAAGACGAGCAGCCTGTGACGCAGCGGGGCTCGTCATGCTGGTATGCGAGAGGGGATGACCGTGGGGATCCCGGTGCGTCGTCAACAACTGCATCGTCTTGGGCAGATTAGTCTGCTGTCGCTCGGCATCGAGTGCGGCATTGCCGCCCTCGAAGACGACCTCGGGCTTGACCGGCCAATTTCGCCAACTCATTGATGTTGCCGAGAACACTCCTAGTTCACCCGCTGGGGCTGCGGCTGTCCAGCCTGCCCAGTCGGGCGACCCGGGTAAAGCCACCATGTTTGTCATCGAGCCTACAGTCAACGCATTCCAAGACTGACCCGGTTGCTCCACGCCAAAAGACTGGTTGGACTGAGGCCAGTGCTGCCACAGGGTATCGGGTACGTTGCCCGCGGCAATGACCACCAGGCGCGGCTTGGGTCCAGTCGGAGTGCGGCCGAACGCTATCGCGTCGACCGACGCGGAATAGGAGGACGGCAGTCCGCTTTGATGCATTGGCGAGGTCACGGTCTTGCAAAAAATCCGTCTTCGGCCCGGCGCATTCGCCTCCGCCAGTTCGATAGCTTGTCGGGTGACAGCCCCAAACAGCTCAGGTGGCGTTTGTGCGCCTCCCGCAGGCGCCAACGACTTGACGGATTCCAGTCGATGCGCCACGGATACGGCGCCTCCGCCTTGCAGTTTGCGTAGATCGCCGTACAGGGCGATCCCGGCCATTTGGGTTCCGTGGCCGTGATGATCGTTTGCTCCCCAACTTTGCACCACTGTGAGTACATCGCCGTGGGCGAGAAATGGAGCGATCAATGGATGACCACGGTTCACACCGGTATCCAGCAACGTGACCGCGACAGCGTCGTCGGCGGGCGGTTCGATCTGCTCTGCCAATGCGGCGACGAAGGTGTCCTGCTCTTCGATCGTTGGGGCATCGGACAATGTCGGTCGCAGGTCGGAGCGGCGAATTTCTGCAATCAGATTTAGCAAACTCGACGCCTGGGCAAGCTGCGTACGGGTAGCTTCGACCAAACAGACGATACGGTCCGGAAACTCCAACCATGACTGAGCCACGGTGACATGCAACGTTTGAGCAGAGACTGAAAACCTCAGGAACGCCGCTTGCGCCGAGAGGCCGTCGCGACGAAGCCACACCTCCCACCATCGCATCTCGTTGTCTAGTGGTGGCGGGACTTCGTCGGTCCAATAGGCCTCCAGCGTCGCAAGCCCGATGGACTGGATGCTCTCTACCAGCGGCTGAAAGCGCGGATTGCCCAACTGCGTTTTCGCTTCGATGTACTGGGTGACCTTGGCGATGAGGACATCCAGGCGACCATCGGGTACATAGCACGTGGCGTAGGTGACGTCATCGACGACCCGCACGTTCAGGAGTTCGATGCCCTTCGAAGGCAGATCAAGGCTCGGGAAGGCCAGATCAAAACCCACCGCACTCTGGAACTCGATGCAAATCCCATCGGGCACGTCGTGGGCAAAGTGCCTCTCGATGCGCTGGCGATGAAGATCCGCAGAAATCGGGATGAAGCTTTCGAGTTGGGTTCTGATCGCTGAGCCGTGCATCGCACGATCTCTGGGCGGAAAGTTGAACTGCTTGCCTCGCCCCCTCCTCGATTTGTAATCCTGAACTACCTCTCTGTTGACCATCTGAAGATGAGGCAAGTGAGGCAGTGTGGCCATGTTCTAGCGATCCGGTCCCAAAAATACGTTCTTGTCTGCTTGGCGCTCTTCCAGCGCATGTCGAACATCATCGACAACGACTGCTGCTCGCCCAGAGAGCAAGGCGTGCTTGAGCGCATCGTCGCAGGCTCGCGCAACATCGGCAAAGCTGAGTCCAGCCGCTTGTGCGGCCAATTCTTCGAGAGGCAACGCATGCCCGCGCAACCGTCTGCCGAGCAATGCTGAAATTTCCGTCTGGTCTGGGAGGTGAAACCGGATCACCTCGTCAAAGCGACGAAAGAGGGCTTGATCCAACATCGACGGATGGTTGGTTGCTGCGACAAGAATGCTCTGAGAGCGATCCTGTTCGATCATCTGCAGAAAAGAATTGAGAACACGTCGGATCTCGCCCACGTCGTTCTGTGTGGCTCGCTGCTGACCGATGGCGTCGAACTCATCGAAGAGATACACGCCGCGCACGGCACTGATGTTGTCGAAGACGAGCTTCAATCTGGCAGCGGCCTCGCCCATGTATCGGGTGAACAGCGCCTCCAGGTGGAGAGTGAACAGCGGCAGCGACAGTTCGCTGGCCAATGCTTGCGCGGACAGAGTCTTTCCGGTACCTGGCGGCCCGACGAAAAGCAGGCGCCTGCGAGGCTCCAGGCCGCTCTCGCGAATTCTTGCGCTTTGCCGTTGCTCGTGGATTACTCGGTTCAGGCGTCGCTCCATCTCGGGCGAAAGCACGAGATCCGAAATCACAGCATCAGGGTAAACGACTGAGATGAGGTCTGCGAGTTCGCCCTTCGGCTGAACCAAAGGGGTCGGCATGCGCGTCGGCGAGATCGTCGCTCCGCGCTGCTTCATCTCCTCCACCAGTTCTCGAATGTCCTGCGCAAGCTTGCCGTGCCCAGCGCGAGCCTCGCCTGCGGCGATCTGCAACGCGAGCGTGATCAGATCGGACTCGTTGGAGTCTCTGCATGCTCGAAGGAGGGCCTTGATCTGAGCTCCGTTGGCCATGATGGTTTGGAAAAAAGCGAGCGAAACGGATTCGCCGACGGCGCCATTATGCACCGCTGTAGGCAGTTTTCAACGATAAATAATTTATCGTTGAAAACGGGCGGGGTTCTTCGAAGTTGGCAAATGGCGCCGTATATGCACGCTTCGCGTTCACGACGAACGCGCGGGGCTGGCGGTGGAATGTCCAGGTGTAGTTAGCACCGCCGCCCGAGACATACCTACCGCGGGCGTAAAGGCGGCAGGTCCCTGCCAGAGATCAATTGAGACGCTTCCTGCATCACCGTGAGGTGCTCCCAAGAAACGCACGTCATCGAGAAGGTCCCGTCCTCCATGATCGCGCTGCGTCTTAGGGCAGGAGCACCATCCCTTGAGACCAAGACGGCCCATTGCACACCGGCGTAGACCATGCAGTAGATGGTGTGACCTCCATCTCCGTAGCGCACGGGCATCGTGATGATCTGCGAGGGAGTCCGACTCGACGGCTCGATGACGCCCATTGGCGCCACCGCATAGAGGTCGCGCGGGCCCGGATCCCTCTCAAGGAGCATTTTCTGAATGACCCGTTCGTGAGGGCCGAGGTGCACGCGCTGAAATGAAGGCAGTGAACTGACGCTGGCGCGATAGAGGTTGAGAAGGTGAAAGAGCTTGAACGGCGCGTATTCGACCTTTACGTCTACCCTCAGGTCTGATGGCCATCGCTCGGGTAATGGCCTTGGCTTGGCCTCGTACCACATGTCGCAAAATGGCTTCTCGTAGTGCTTGCTGCAAAAGTTCTCGCAGGCGCGGCAGAACAGTCGCTCCTTTTCTCCGTCCTGCAGCAGCTCTCGTCCGTACCTTCCTCTGCCGTTGATCCCGACGAACACCTGCTTGGACCCCCGAATATCGTTGAGCAGGGCCTTGGCGAAAATGTGACTGTTGTCCAGATGGGTCTCATCCCCGCAGAGTTTGCAAATCCCTTTCGTTGACATCCCCACGAGCGCCTCTTCAGTCCGTTGCAATATATGCGCTTGCCGTCGTCTCGCGATCGTCGAACTTACGGCGTTGCGCGCTAATGCACCAGGCTTCGTACGTCGTAGATCTTGCGAGATCGCTTGACGCATTGGGTAAAGGGGGGCGGTTCGGCCACGGGGGCTGATCGGCGCTCGGATGCGTCACCATTAGCCCTGAGATTCTGCAAGAATCTGCCTCTCGCAGAGCGGCGCCTTCTACAGGGGCCGAATCGGTGCACTCGAGTAGTGGCGAAATCGGTGAGCGGCCGTCTTCAACACGGGGAAGCAACATGGCGATTCAGTACGACTTCAGCGTTCGTCCGATGAGCCCGGGGGAAAGTCGCGACTTCACCTTGAACAGTGCATCGCCCGCACAGGTCCACGTCCGGTGCTTTGTTTCCTCCCCGCCTCCCCCAGGTTACAAGCCCTGCGCCGAGTGCGGTTCATATTCGATGCAGCAAGGCCAGACCATTCCGATTGAGGCTAACCGCAACCTTTTCTCCCGCGCTCGAGGCGGACTGGAGATCGAGGTCCAGGACTCGGATGGAGACGTCATAAAAATTCGGGTGGACGTGGTCGGGGGGAATCCAGACAGTATCAATGCCGCGATCGCCGTGGCAAGGTAGGTTGAAATGGCAACCGATCCACTAGGGTTTGCTCAGAACGCATTCGAAGCGGCCTATAGAGAGGCAGAGGGTGCGCGTCGCCCGTTGCAAAGAAGCTCGGTGTTTCGGCGGCTTGTAGCCTACGGGCTCAAGGCTGTCGCAGTGTTTGGGGGGTTGGCAATCTCATCGGGGCTTCTTTCCCCCTATGCGCAGCTTTTGGGAATTGCCATCGCCGTAGCTGTTGCCGCAGATGGTCTCTTTTCAAATCACGTTCGAATGATGCTGGTAACCAAAGCAGCTCAGGCCTTGAAGCGGCTGGAAAATGAAGCGAGGAGGGCTCATACGCGTCGCCTCGCCCCCATCTTGGCCATCAAAGACAAGCAGCCGGAAGAGTCGCAGCACCAGCTGCTCGCGCTCCTTGATGAGCTTACGGGGAAGCTCCACTCCGGATGTGCAGACGTCGAACTTGCGCTTGACGAAGGGCATATCAAGGCACTCGACACGCTGACGCTCGACAGCGAGCGCAGCAAACCGATCGTGCCGAACTAGGCTTCAAATTCACGCGCTGCTAGCTCAGCCATCTCAAGATACTTAGGAGCCGATTCTTGCTCATCGCGCAACTGTCTGACCTGCATGTCCGACCAAAGGGTCAGCTCTATCGCGGCGTTGCCGACTCCAACCGCATGCTCAGCGAGGCGATCGAACACCTGAAGCAGCTGGACCGGCAGCCGGACCTCATCTTGCTTACCGGCGATCTGGTTGACAACGGGCATCCGGACGAATACCGGGAGGCGCGGGAACTCTTGAGCCAGCTCACAGCTCCTTTTCTGGCTATCCCCGGCAATCACGACGAACGCGAGAATTTCCGGGCGGCGTTTGCCGACTTGGCATACCTTCCTCTGCAGGGTCCGCTGCACTACTGCATCGATAGCTACCCCGTGCGGATTGTTGCGCTCGACTCGACGGTTCCTGGACGGCACCACGGCGACATCGAGCCCGAAGGCCTCCAGTGGCTCCGCTCTACCCTCGAGGCTGATAGGACTAAGCCCACAGTTGTGATGCTGCACCATCCGCCCTTCGCAAGCGGCATCACGTACATGGACAAATACCGATACCGCAACCCTGAGCCGCTCGCGCAAGTCCTGATCGACTTCAGCAACATCGAGGTCGTGCTATGTGGGCATGTGCATCGCCCCATGTTCCGCCGTTGGGCAGGAACGGTCGTGGCCGCATGTCCCAGCACGGCAACCGAGATCGCCCTTCGACTTGAGCCTGGCGCAGGTCCCCAGTCCATAGTTGGGCCGCGTGGCTGCACGCTCCATCTTTGGGACCACATGCATGGCATGGTGAGCCACATGAGCCAGATCGGGAATTTCGAGGGACCGTACCCGTTCGCCTAGACACCATCCGTCTTGTGATGACCACTAGGCTTGTCGCGCGTCAATTTCCCCGGCCCGCGCGGGCGCCACAGGTTGGAGCCGATAAGAGGGCGGCTTTAACCACATCAGCGCGATCGCCGCAGTCGATCCCAGGAAAGCCGACAGCCAAAGAGCATTGGCTCCCCACCTCTCCACGCACAGTCCGAACAAGAATGGTGCACCGGCCTGAAGAACCCGAGCCGGCACCATGAGAAATCCCTGTCGCTGGCCATAGCCCGCAGGACCGAAAAGGAGCAGCGGCAACGTACCAATGGCGATCGTCATGATTCCGTTGCCAGCACCATGCAGGATCGCGAAGGCCGTAGCAGCCGGAGCACCCACGAGCAGCAACGCCGCGACACCCACTGGGTGCGCCATGGCGGCGAGGCGAGCGGACAGTAGCGCAGGCGCCTTCTTCAGAAAACCATACTCGAGCAACCGACCCGCGACCTGCGCCGGGCCCACGAGCGCCGCGATCGCAACTGCAGTTGTAAGGGAAACACCGCTGTCGCGAAGGAGGGTCGGCAGGTGTGCGGCCATTGACGTGCTGATGAACCACGTTATCGCGAAGACGTATGCCAAGAGGAACTGCGTGCGTTTTAAGTCAACCGGTGCCTGCGGGAGCAACTCCGGCGAGATGGAATCGAGCCCAGCAGCTACGTCCTCGGTCCTTCGCATCTTCGGCACGATCGCGTTCAACGGCAATCCGATCAAGATATGCAACGAGGCCCACATCAGGCAGGCGACACGCCATCCGAAGTGCGATTCGACATAGGCACTCAGCGGCCATCCGACGGTGCTGGCGAAGCCCGCCAACAAGGTGATGCCCGTGATAGCACCTCGAGCTTGCTTGCCCTGCAGCCTCACCACCGTCGCGAATGCCGCCTCATAAAGGCCGCTTCCCATCGCCACGCCAATCACTACCCACGCCAGCAGGAGCTCGATGACGTTGTGTACGTTCGCGAGCCCGAGAAGCCCTGCCGCGAAAATCAGGTTGCTCGTGAGCAGCACGGGTCGACCGCCAAATCGATCTATCGCCTTGCCTGCATGCGGGCCGGTCGCCGCCGAGACGACCAGCGCCACCGAAAAGGCCGCAAAGATGATGAATGCCGGCGACCCAAGATCACGGGCGATCGGGGCGGCGAGCATGGCGGGCAGGTAGTAGGACGATGCCCAGGCCAACGTCTGCGCGGTGCCGAGCGCCGCAACGGTGATGAACTTCCTCTGTGCGATCATTTCGTGGGGCGCGCGCTCGAAGCACCCGCCTCGTTGGCTCTTTGCCTCTCGCCCTTGCCCATCTCGAGAATTCGCGCCAGGCGGTCGATGGGGATGGCGACGATGGCCACGCCGACCAGCATGCACGCCATTCCCACAAGACGCGTCGACGAGAACGTCTCTCCGAAGACCAAGGCGGAAGTGATGGCGCCGACCACCGGCGCAAGTAGCGCAAAAGGTGCCACGTCGCCCGCGGAATAGCGTTGCAACAGGCTCCCCCAGGCAGCATAGGCGAGCACGCTGGCGAAGATGCCAAGAAAGATCGGTGCCGCGATGCCCTGCCAGGGCGCGCGTGCAAGCGCCGTCCAGATCGCGAAGGGTCCGTCCTGCGCCATCGAGAGGGCCAGCGCGGGCAGCGGCGGAACGAGGCTGGCCCAAACCATCAGGTGAACCATCTGGACTTTCGGAAGGCGTTTGATGAGCACATTTCCGATGGCCCAACTGACCGCGGAAGCCAAAGTGAACATGAAGCCGACAGCCGGAACGTTGCCCGAAAGGCTGGATCCGATGGCTACCAAACCCACGAGCGCTACTGCCATGCCAGTCATTTGCCGTCGGGTCGGCCTCTCGGCCAAGACGAAGGCGGTGAGAACGACGGTCAGTAAAGCCTGTGTCTGGACCACGACGGCGGTGAGGCCGGCGGGCATGCCATTGGCGATGCCAAAAAACTGCAGCAGAAACTGTCCGGTGAAGATCGTCAGTCCGATGAACAGCAGAGCGACCCATGGTATCCGCGGCCTGGGCAGCCAGATCGCTGCGACTGCGGCGACGAGGAAGCGCAGCGCCGTGAGCTGCGGCGGAGTGAAGCTCTCAAGGCCGACTTTGCTGACCGAAAAAGAGACGCCCCAGATCACTGCGACCATGACCGCAAGCGCGATGTGCGCAGGCCTCATCGCCACCGCGCTCGAATGCGTCGGCTGGGTCGCGGGTGCCACTGAAGCAGGCCTTTGGCTTCTGTTCACGCGGCCTTGAGGCCCCGCTCGTACCAAGCTTGCGAACGGTTCACGACCGATACAACGAGCAGCATGACGGGCACCTCGATCAGAACGCCGACAACCGTCGCCAGTGCTGCACCGGACTTGAAGCCAAAAAGGCTGATTGCCGTGGCGACGGCGAGCTCGAAGAAGTTGCTGGCACCGATCAAGGACGAAGGACCGGCCACACAGTGCGCCACACCCATCCTGCGGTTGAGCCAGTACGCGAGTCCGGAGTTGAGTAGGACCTGGATCAGGATCGGAACAGCAAGAAGAGCAATCACGAGCGGCTGCTCGATGATGGCCTGCCCTTGGAATGCAAAGAGCAGCACCAGCGTGGCGAGCAGTGCCGTGATAGACCAGGGCCCAAGCTTTGAGGCTACGGCTTGGAAATGAGCCACGCCTTTGGCCAGCAGCCGCTTACGTAGCACCTGTGCGATTACGATCGGCACGATGATGTACAGACCAACCGAGGTCAGCAGCGTGTCCCATGGAACCGTGATGGATGACAGGCCCAGCAGCAGCGCTACCAGCGGCGCGAAAGCGACGACCATGATGGCGTCATTGAGGGCGACCTGAGACAACGTGAAGTACGGGTCACCCTTGCACAGCTGGCTCCAGACGAAGACCATTGCGGTGCAAGGCGCCGCGGCAAGCAGGATCAGACCGGCAATGTAGCTGTCGAGTTGGTCGGCGGGAAGCATCGGCGCAAAGACGTGCCGGATGAACACATAACCAAGGATCGCCATCGAGAATGGCTTGACCCCCCAGTTGATGAAGAGCGTCACGCCGATGCCGCGCCAATGCGCCTTGACCTGCCCGAGTGCTGCAAAGTCGATTTTCAGCAGCATCGGAATGATCATCACCCAGATCAGAATTCCCACGGGCACATTCACCTGGGCGATCTCGAGCGCGCCGATGCTTCGGAAGATTCCGGGCAGCAGCTGGCCCAGTACGATGCCCGCCACGATGCAAAGCGCGACCCAGACCGTCAGGTAGCGCTCGAAGAAGCCGATGGCGGGCGGCGCTGCGGTGGATGCGTTGACGGATGTAGCAGAGGTCATGAGAGATCAGCTCGCGTAGATCGCGTTGAGTTGTTTCTGAAGGTCGGCGTCCGACAGGCTCTCAAGCGCAAGCGAAAGAAGCTGCAGCAGCCGATACGAGATCGCTTGCCGGGTCAGCTCGAATGCGACGCGCTTGCCTTCGTCGCCGCCGAGTGCGTTGGACGGATCGGGGTAACCCCAGTGCACCTTCACAGGGCTTCCGGGCCAGAAGGGGCAGACTTCCTGCGCCGCGCTGTCGCAGACGGTGATGACAATGCGCATGACGGGCTTGTCGTCGCCGACGAATTCGTCCCAGCTCTTGCTGCGGAAAGTGGAGACGTCAACGCCCGCGTTCGTCAACGCTTCGAGGGCGAAGGGATTGAGTTGCCCGCTCGGCGTGCTGCCCGCGCTGAATGCCCGCACATCCCTTCCAGCCTTCTGCGCCAGGTGATTGAGCATGCCCTCGGCAAGAACGCTGCGTGCCGAGTTGTGCGTGCAGAGGATCAGGACGTTGATCGTCATGTGGTGAATCCTTCGCCCCGGTCAGCAGCACGCCTTGGCGACCGGCATGTCAGTCTTTCGATCGCGCGCCGGCACGCTTGCGCAGCATGCTCCGCCCGCCTCGGGCTTCTGCCGCGACTCGCCGTAAGTCGGGATCGTGGCAAGCGTATGGAAATGCTCCCAGGCGACGCCCTGGGGATCGGTGATCCAGTGCTTGTCGCTCTGCGCGTAGCAGCAATTTGCAGGGCCTTCATCGAGAAGCTCGAGATCCGCGGCATGCGCGCGCTTTTTCAACTCGACTAACTCCTCCGCGGTCTCGGCCTGAAGGCCCATGTGGTCCACTCCCGGCGCGCCGCCACGAGTGGACACGGCGAAATTCACCGGCGGGTCGCTTAGCATCCACTTCGCGTAGTCGGCCTCTACTCGCGCCGGCGTCGCATCGAACAGCTTGGAATAGAAGGCAATGCTTGCCTCGAGGTCCTGAACATTGAGGTGCACATGGAATCGCTTCATCGGTATCTCCTTTAGCAATCACAAGCCGCGTCGGCGGTCGCGGTGAGACATGCCTCGCCCTGACAGCAGTTTTCGGTCAAGTACGCGATCAGCTCGTTCATCTGGTCGAACCCGGCGCGATAGATCAGGTTGCGGCCGCTGCGCTCTTGCGAGATCAGCCCGGAGTGCGCCAGCTCCTTCAAGTGAAAGGAGAGGCTCGTCGCCGGCACGCCGAGCGCTTCGACCAGTCGGCCAGGTGTCAACCCGGCCGGCCCGGCCACCACCAACGCACGAAAAACCTGCAGGCGCACGGGCTGGGCCAGGGCGGCCAGGAACTTGACAATCGTTTGTTCTTCCATATTTCAATATTAGTTGCATAATCGTAGTCATGCAAGCACCCGACCCAGAAATCACCATCTTTCACAACCCGGACTGCGGCACCTCGCGCAATACGCTGGCCCTCATCCGCAACAGCGGCGTGGAGCCGACGATCGTCGAGTACCTCAAAGACCCGCCCACCCGCGAGCGTCTGCAGGAGCTGATCGGGGCCATGGGGATCTCGGTGCGTGAGCTGTTGCGGCGCAAGGGCACACCCTACGAAGAACTGGGCCTGGATGATCCGAAGTGGTCGATCGATGAGTTGCTGGACGCCATGCTTGCGCATCCGATCCTGATAAACCGGCCGATCGTGGTCACGCCGCTCGGCACCTGCCTGTGCCGACCTTCCGAGCTCGTGCTCGACCTGTTGCCGTCCCCGCAGCAAGGACCCTTCACGAAGGAAGACGGCGAGGTCGTCATCGATGCGGAGGGTCGCCGTGTCCGATAACCTGCCACATCCGCCTCAGCTGCCTCCCTTGCCGGATCTGCCATGCGTCGATGCGGCGCAGTTCGATGCGCCGACGATCGATCGCCTCATTGCGCACCTGCCGTCGAGCCATGCTCCGCGGTTCCTGCTGCTCTACGGGTCGCTGCGCGAGCGCTCATTCAGTCGACTTGCCACCGAAGAGGCGGGCCGTCTCCTGACCGCCATGGGCGGCGAGGTGCGGATCTTCAATCCGACCAGCCTGCCGCTTCCGGACAGCGCGCCGGAAAGCCATCCGAAGGTGCAGGAGCTGCGCGAACTCGCGCAATGGTCAGAGGGCATGGTCTGGTGCTCGCCCGAGCGCCACGGCGCGATGACGGGCATCATGAAAGCGCAAATCGACTGGATTCCCCTGAGTGTCGGGGCCGTGCGGCCAACACAGGGCAAGACGCTCGCAGTGATGCAGGTCAGCGGCGGCTCCCAATCCTTCAATGCCGTCAACCAGCTGCGCGTTCTGGGCCGATGGATGCGCATGATCACCATCCCCAACCAGTCTTCCATCGCCAAGGCTTTCATGGAGTTCGACGAGGCCGGACGGATGAAGCCATCGGCCTTCTACGAACGCGTGGTCGACGTGATGGAAGAGCTCTTCAAGTTCACGCTGCTGACGCGCGACGTAGCGCCCTACCTGGTCGACCGATACAGCGAGCGCAGGGAAAGCGCAGAAGAGTTAGCGAAACGCGTCAACCAGCAATCGATCTGAGCAGAACGGGCAATGCATGCTGAGGCGATTCCCTTATTTCGCTGCTAGTGCGTTCCGTGCACGTGCCTTCGCCCCGTACCTTTTGCCAGCAGCGCCGGCGCTTCGGTCGACAGCTCCTTCAGAATTCCGCAACTGGCGGCTGCGTCAACTTCCGTGCATTGGTCGCGCAATGTCTTGAGGACCCTCTCCAAGACCCGCAGTTGACGAATGCGCTGAGCGACATGGCCAATGTGGTTGTCAAGAAGTTCGTTGACGCCCGCGCAGTTGTTCTCGGGCGAATCCTTGAATCGCAAAAGCGAGCGGATTTCATCCAGTGCCATGTCGAGCGAGCGGCAGTGGCGGATAAAAGTGAGCCGCTCCACGTGCCCGGGCCCGTACGAGCGATAGTTGTTGTTGGCACGCTCAGGCGCGGGCAGCAGAGCTTCGCGTTCATAAAAGCGAATGGTCTCTACGGCCGTGTCTGTGGCTTGAGCCAGTTCACCGATCTTCATCTGCATTTTTCTTCCGGAGAGCCTTGACTCTACACCTGCTACAGGGTTTCCAATAGAGGCGATATGACAAAGACCCCATCAGCCAGCTTGGCGTCTGACGCCCCCGTGGCCACCCGAGTCGATGGCGCCTGCTGTGCGCCGGCCGTCCGCTCCGACCCACAGGTTTCGGCTTGCTCGGAGAATTCCTGTTGCACTACGCAAACCATCGCGGTTGGCCAGACACCTGTGGTGCCCGTTGGCGCAAGCGTGTTTCGAATTCCTGCCATGGATTGTGCCGTCGAAGAGAGCGATATCCGTCGCTCGCTCGACAAGGTGCCTGGCATCAAGAGCCTCAATTTTCAGTTGGGTACGCGCACAGTCGCCATCGATGCGCCAGCCGAGGTCGTCGCACTAGCGGTCAAGGCTATTCAGAAGGCAGGATACGAGCCCACACCGGCATCCGCTGACGCGCCTGCACTGAATGGCGGTGCGACCCTTGACAACCATGCCGGGGCCGACCAAGACGATCACGGTCATGGCACTGGCGTAGCCCGCTTGGCAGGCGCCCTCGGACTCGCGATCGGCGCGGAAGCCCTGCACTATTTTGCGAGCGGCGTGCCGGCCATGAAATACTTGGGCCTTGCGATTGCGGCTCTGGCTATCGTCTTGGCTGGTGTCGAAACGTATACCAAGGGGATCAAGGCACTGGTTCGCGGAAAGCTCAACATCAATGCGCTGATGAGCGTGGCTGTGACAGGCGCCTTTGTCATTGGACAGTGGCCGGAAGCTGCGATGGTGATGGCCCTCTATGCGATCGCGGAACTCATCGAAGCGCGCGCAGCGGACCGGGCTCGCAACGCAATCAAAGGACTGGTGGCTTTAGCTCCCGACAACGCCGACGTACAGCAGGCCGACAAGAGCTGGAAGTCTCTTCCGTCGAACAGCGTACCGCTGAAAGCCATCGTGCGCATCAAGCCCGGTGAGCGCGTGCCGCTCGACGGCATCATCACCGAGGGTCGCAGCTCCATCAACCAGGCACCGGTTACCGGCGAAAGCCTGCCGGTCGACCGCGCTCGCGGCGACCCAATTTACGCCGGCACGATCAACGAAACTGCTGAAGTTCAGTTTCGAGTGACCGCCGCTGCATCAGACACCACACTCGCGCGGATCATCCACGCCGTTGAGCAAGCGCAGGGTACACGCGCCCCGACGCAACGCTTTGTCGACCGATTTGCCGCGATCTATACCCCGGCAGTCTTCATGCTTGCGCTGGCGGTCGCCTTGTTGAGCCCTTGGATCGCCGGCCTCGCGTGGCTCGACGCGATCTACAAGGCGTTGGTGCTTCTCGTCGTGGCGTGCCCATGCGCACTGGTGATCTCGACCCCGGTGACAGTGGTAAGCGCCCTAGCGTCAGCCGCCCGGCGCGGCATCCTTATCAAGGGGGGCACGTATCTCGAAGAGGCACGCAACCTCAAGGCTATCGCCCTGGACAAGACCGGTACCATCACTGAGGGAAAGCCCAAGCTCGTGGAATGGAAGTCCATGCGTGGTGGCGATGATGCGAGCCTGGTCGCCGGTTTGGCCATGAGCCTGGCAGATCGATCTGACCACCCGGTCTCGAAGGCGATCGCGCAGGGTCTCACCGTGCCAACTAGCGCCGTCTCGTCGTTTGTAGCTCTGGCCGGCCGCGGTACCCAGGGCGACATCGGCGCCCGCACCTACGTGCTCGGCAACCACCGTCTGATCGAAGAACGCGAGCAGTGCTCCGCCGACATCGACGCCTTCCTGAAGGCTAACGAAGAGAAGGGTCGCACGGTGACGCTGCTCGCTGATGAGGACGGCGTGCTCGCCGTCTTCGCGGTAGCGGATACCATCAAGGATTCGTCACGCCAGGCGATCGCAGACATGAAATCGTTGGGTATCACGCCCATCATGCTGACCGGCGACAACTTGGCCACGGCGAAAACCATCGCGGCGCAAGCCGGCATCAACGAAGTGCGGGGCAACCTTCTCCCAGAGGACAAACTTTCCGAGATCAAGCGTCTGAGAGAGCAGCACGGCATGATCGGAATGACCGGCGACGGGATCAACGACGCGCCCGCGTTGGCCCAGTCCGACATTGGCTTCGCCATGGGTGGCATGGGCACCGACATCGCGATGGAAGCGGCTGATGTCGTGATCATGAACGATGACCTGCGCCGCATCCCCGAGACCGTTCGTCTCTCGCGCAAGACCCACAGTGTGCTGATGCAGAACATTTTCCTGGCTCTGGGAATCAAGGCCGTCTTCATCGCGTTGGCGATCTTTGGCGCGGCGACCATGTGGATGGCCGTGTTTGCCGACATGGGTGCGACGTTGCTGGTGGTTGCAAATGGGCTGCGCTTGATGAAGGTGAAGGCTTCAGCATGAAGTCGCAACGCGCTAAATTCCGCTCCGTAACAGCTTTGCAGCGCAGCGCTACTCGCACTGGTCGTTGAGCCAACTTCTCGCTGCCATGCGCGCTTACCTCGTCGTGTTCCTGCTGGCGATCCTTCCGCTCCAGTTCGCCTGGGGAGTGGCCGCGGGCTATTGCGGCCATGAAGCTGGTACCGGAACGGCGCATTTTGGGCACCATGAGCATCAGCAAAGATCGGTAGCTGCCAAATCGAGCCCTGATGCAAAGCTCAAAATCCCCGCCGATGGCGACGACGATTGCCTGGTATGTCATCTGAGCCCTGTGCAACTGGCTTCGGAAACGACGCCTCAGCTGGAGGCGCCCATCACTAGCAGACCTGCGCCGCCAAATCCTTCGTTCTTTCGCTCACACGTTCCGATAGGGCCCGAACGCCCTGATCGGCTGCTCGCCAGTTGATCGGCGGGCAGCACCTCTTTTTCCCCACCCCCCCCGGACTGCTCGCCGAATTTCCCCCTGGTTGATCTTCAACGTTAGGAGAATTCGATGCGAATCATGACGCTGGCCGTTGCCGGCGCATTGGCTTTGGCCGCATGGCCCAGCCCCGCGCAGGAAGCAGCGGCCGCCCCGCAACATATGTCCACCCTTCAGGCGCTGAGCCTAGCGGACGTCTGGCAGCTCGCAGAAGACGCCAATCCGGACCTGAAGGCCAAACAGGCCGACCTAGCCTCGGCCGAGGGCACGCGCACCGACGCCAGCGCCCTTCTTTACAACAACCCAGAGATCTCCATGGACCAAACGCGCCGTGATGTCCCACAAGACGGATCGCCGGTCGAGGAGCGTCGCCACGAATGGTCCACAAGTCTGCAGCAAACCTTCGAAATCGCGGGCCAACGGGGCTTCCGCAGGGATGCCGCCGAGGCGGCGCTCGCCGCGCTTAAAGAGGAAATTGCGTATGCCCGAAGCCGACTGCGCAGCGAGGTTGCTCAGCAGTACTACCGAGTTCTGGCGCTTCAGCAGCGCACCGAGCTCGAAGAACAGGCGCTCGGACTGTTCGATCGCACAGCAAAGGCTGTGCAAAAGCGTCGCGTCGCTGGCGAGGACACGAAGCTGGACGCGAATGTGGCGGAGGTTGAAGCGGAGCGAGCTCGAAACCAGTTGGCGGTCGCCAGTGAGGAATTGCTTGACGCGCGCGCCGAACTTGCAGCCAGGCTTCAGATGGTCCCTGATCAGCTCCCTCAAGCAGTTGGAGATCTAAGGCCGACCACGGGTTTGCCCTACGACTTGCGTTCCCTATTGCAGCAAGCTGCATCGCAACCTCGACTGCGCGCGCTAAGCGCACGCGAAGACTCAGCACGCGCCAAGTTGAATCTGGAGACCGCAAGCCGCTACCCAGACGTGACCGTCGGCATCGGTGTCGGGCGAGAGGGCTCCACCAGCGCGCGCGAGCGACTAACGACAGTGCGGGTTTCAGTGCCGCTACCTTTGTTCAATAGAAACGCGACCGGGATTGGCCAGGCGAGCAGCGCACTGACGCAGGCGGAGATCTCGCGCCGTGCCGGCCTGCGCGACACGCAAGCGCAAGTCCAGTCGCTTTGGCTCAAGTTGGAAAGCCTGAGGGCGCGTGTGGATCGCCTGCAAGACCGCGTAATGCCCGCGCTGCTTGACAACCAACAGCTATCCGTGAAATCCCAGCGTGCAGGCCAGATTGGCTTACTCGAATTGATAGTCGTGAACAGACAGGCGCTTGACGCTCGACGCGACCTGATTGAAGCGCTCACCGACTACCAGACCACCCGCCTCGCCCTTGAGCTTACCGCCGGCTGGCCCGGCACAGGAGCTATCCCATGAATGTGAACCAAGACACACCCGCGCACCCGGTAGCCTTGAGGTGCATTTCCCGCTTCGCCGCTGCGGTGCTTGTCGCGCTCGCGTTGACGTCGCTCACTGCGTGCGGGAATGCCAACAACAATGCGAAAGAGGAGAAGACGACCACGACTGAACAGCCTCCGGAGAAGGACGGCGTGAAATTATCGAAGGATGAGGCCCAGCGAGCGGGCATCGCCCTCGAAGAAGTGAAGGCGCACACACTGGGCGAGGCGATCACTGTGACAGCCACAATTCGAGCGAATCAGGATCGCATGGCGCGCGTTGCTCCGCGCGTAGAAGGTCGACTGGCCACCGTTGTAGTGAGTCTCGGCGATGCAGTGCGCCCAAACCAACTCCTGGCGACCTTGGACAGCGTGGCAGTCGGGGAGGCTTCCTCTGCCCTGATACAGGCCCAGTCTATCGATCGCTTGGCGCAGGCCGATTTCCAGCGTGCAGCCTCCCTGCAAGCAGAAGAAATCATCTCTCAGAAGGACTACCTGCGCGCGCGTTCCGAATATGAAAGATCCAAGGCGTCAGTACGCGCGGCCGAGGACCGGCTGAAGCTTCTGGGGGTCTCGTCCAGCCACGCTGGTCAGGCGACCTCGATTTTTCCGCTCATCTCGCCGATTTCGGGCACCGTGATTGAGAAGAAGGCAACCGTTGGTGGCTTGGCTGGTCCCACCGATTCCCTGTTCTTGATCGCCGATCTTTCCAGGGTCTGGATTGAAGCAGATCTGGCGGAGTCCCAACTTTCAAAGGTGCGCGTGGGCGCGAATGCGTCGGTCATCGTCGACGCCTATCCGCGAGAGTCTTTCAAGGGTCAGGTGACCTATGTGGCCAATGTGCTCGATAAGGACACCCGCACCATTCCCGCACGCATTGAGGTTGATAACAAGGACGGGCGCCTCAAGCCCGAGATGTTCGCGACGGCTACCATCGAGAGTCCGACCGCCGCCACCGCCACCGAGCGCGAAGTGTTGACAGTGCCTGCCGGCGCCATTGTCTTGATGCAGGGTCAACCGAGCGTCTTTGTCTTCGAGAACGATGGCTACGAGCAACGTGCGATCGATATTGGAGAAAGGCTGGGCGATCGCACCGTGGTGAAGTCGGGACTGCAGTCAGGTGAACAAGTCGTGAGTGCGGGAGCCTATGCGCTCAAGGCCCGCGTTTTGAAGTCGCAAATCGGCGACGCGCATTGAAGCCAGGAATCTAACAACATGCTCAATGCCATCGTAGACGCATCGCTTCGATACAAGGTGCTTGTCCTGGTCGTGTTCACCGTTGTCATCGGTCTTGGCGTGCAGGCCTTCCGCAACGTGCCGGTCGATGCTTTTCCGGATGTGACGCCGATCCAAGTCAGCATCATCACCGAGTCCCCGGGGCTGGCCGCCGAAGATGTCGAAAGACTTCTGACCGTACCACTTGAGGGCGCGGTGGCTGGCCTTCCGGGGGTCGAGGAGGTTCGCTCCGTCTCGCTGTTCGGTCTTTCCTCCATTGGCGTGTACTTCAAGGACGACGTTGACATCTACTTCGCGCGCCGTCTGGTCGGTGAAAAGCTGCAGGAAGCCAGGACACGCCTGCCGCAAGGGTACGGCGAGCCCGTGCTCGGACCCAACAGCTCGGGTCTCGGTCAGGTGTTCTGGTACACGGTGGAATCTGCGGACAAGAGTCTGAGCGCCATGGATCTGCGCACACTGCATGACTGGACTGTGCGCTTGATCCTGCGCACGGCGCCCGGGGTGGACGACGTCACCTCGTGGGGCGGTGACGAGAAGCAGTACCAGGTCCAGATCGATGCCCGCAAGCTCATCAAGTACGGGCTGACGTTCAAGCAGGTAATTGAGCGGCTGACCGCCAACAACAAGCAGGTGGGCGGTCAGTCGATCAATCTGGGGGCGGAACAGTATCTCGTGCGCGGCCTCGGGTTGGTTTCCAACACGCGCGACATCGGGCAAATCGTGGTAGCCGAGCGCAATGGCGCCCCGGTCTATGTTCGGGACGTTGCAGAAGTCAAAGAGGCCGCCGCACCTCGCTTCGGTGCCGTCACGCGCGATGGGAAGGAGGCGGTGCTGGGCATTGCGCTGGCACGCGTCAATGAGAACGCAAAAGCCGTGGTTGACGCGGTCAAGGCGAAGCTTGTCGTGGCGCAGGCGGCTTTGCCCAAGGGGGTGACGCTACAGCCTATCTATGACAGAACAGAGCTTGTAAAAAAAGCGCTGAGCACTGCGGAAAGCTCGCTCGTCGAAGGCGCGATCCTGGTGGCGATCGTTCTATTTCTTTTCCTGGGAGAGTTCCGTTCGGCCGTCGTGGTCGTGATCACACTGCCGATGGCAATGCTGATCGCCTTCATCCTGATGCAGCAGTTCGGCGTCTCGGCCAATCTAATGTCCCTGGCTGGCTTGGCCATCGGCACCGGGATGATGGTCGACGGGGCCGTGGTGATGGTCGAGAACGCGTTTCGTTTGCTGGCGGAGGCCAAGGAATCCGGCAAACCGATCCACAAGACTCATCTGATTCTGGAGGCAGCGCGCGAAGTGGTGAATCCGATCGCATTCGCGATCCTGATCATCATCGTCGTCTTCCTGCCGCTTTTCTCTCTGACTGGCCTGGAGGGGAAGCTGTTCAAGCCTATGGCCTACACCATCAGCTTCGCCATGGCGGGTTCACTGGTGTTGTCGCTGACGTTGGTGCCGGTGCTTGCAGCGCTGATTCTGAAGCCGAAGGAGGAGCGCGATACCTTCCTGGTTCGCAAGGCCAAGCGGGTCTATCTGCCGCTGCTTGACTGGGCGCTGGAGCAAAAGAAGCTGGTGGTCGGCTCGGCAATCGTGCTGCTTCTGGCATCGCTGGCCCTTTTCCCGTTTCTTGGCAAGGAGTTCATGCCACAACTGCAGGAGGGGACCATTCAATTCCGGGTGACCGGCATTCCGTCCACCTCGCTGGATGAATCGATTCGCGTGTCCAATGAACTGAGCGCGGAGTTGCACAAGCAGTTTCCCCAGGTCCGATCGGTCCTCGCGACCATTGGGCGCGCCGAAGGAGGTGAGACCAGCGACGTGAACTATATGGAGATCAACTTGGATACCAAGCCTCCCTCCGAGTGGCCTGAGAAGATCTCTTACGGCAAGCTGGCCTCGGAGATGCAGGAGGTGATGGAAAAAGTTGTTCCGACCGTCGTCTTCGGTGCCACGCAGCCCATCCAATCGCGCGTGGAGGAACTGATCTCCGGCGTTCGGGCGACCTTGGCCTTGAAGCTCTACGGCGAGGATCTTGAGACTCTGGACCGGCTGACCGCGAAGATCAAGCGCGTTTTGGACAAGGTCCCCGGTGTTGCCGACCTTTCAGCTGAGGCGAACAAGGGAAAGCCGCAACTCGTCGTCAAAGTGAACAGGGAGGTCGCCGCGCGTCTTGGCGTCAACGCGGACGAAATCCTCGAGGTTGTCCAGTCCGGGGTTGGCGGAAGCGCAGTCTCGACGCTCATTGACGGCACCAAACGGTTCGAGATCGCAGTGCGGTTGACGGATGAATTTCGCATGAGCCCGGCGGCGATCGCGAGCATTCCGATTCGCACCGGCGAAGGCGCGATGGTGCCGTTCTCGCAGGTTGCCTCGATCGAGTTCGAAGAGGGCTACTCCTTTGTGCGCCGCGAATCCTTGCAGCGCTATTCGGTCCTGCAGATGGACGTCCGAGGGCGCGACGTCGACAGCTTCGTCAAGGAAGCAAGCGCAAAGTTGAAGGAGCAAGTCGAGCTTCCGACCGGCTACTGGATCGAATGGGGTGGTTCCTTCGAAAACCAGCAGCGCGCCATGGCGCGCCTGGGCATCATCGTGCCGCTGACGATTGGGCTGATCTTTGTCCTTCTTTACACCGCGTTCAACTCTGTGCGCCACGCCACACTGATCATCGCCAACGTACCGTTCGCGATCATCGGCGGAATCGTGGGCCTCTTCGTCAGCGGCCAATATCTTTCCGTGCCGTCGGCGATCGGCTTCATCGCGGTGTTCGGCGTCGCCATGCTCAATGGGATCGTGATGGTGAGCTTCCTCAATGACCTGAGGCGCCAAGGTCGAACGGTCCGAGAGGCCGTTCGACAAGGTGCGGCCCTGCGCTTGCGGCCGGTTCTCATGACGGCGTCGGTAGCCATTCTTGGCTTGATTCCGATGTTGCTATCCACAGGCGTCGGCGCTGAAACCCAGCGCCCGCTCGCAACGGTCGTGGTTGGCGGCCTTTTCACATCTACGGCTCTGACACTGCTGATCCTGCCGCTCATCTACGAGTGGGCAGAGCTGCGTGCCGCGCGTCGCGAGGCGTCGTCACAACAACGCCATCAAGGACAAGGAGACATTCCATGAAGGAAATCAAAGCCTATGTGCACAGCAACCGGGTCGCTGCGGTCATCGCCGCCCTTAAAAATTCGGCCACTTGGGGCGACGAGGCCGACGGCCGTCGCCACAACCTCACCCTGTACGTCGTGAAAGGCTCGCTGCTTCCACTTGATCAGGCTGAGCGTCGTTATTCAGTGGCCTTAGGAGACGAGGTGGTGAACGAATACAAGCTCGAACTCCATTGCGAAGACGATCAGGTAGAGGAGTTCGTGAATGTCATTTCTGCTTCCGGTCGTACGGGCCAACCGGGCGCTGGGTGGATCTATGTCATGGACGTTCAGCAAGCTCGCGCTATTTTGTGATGCGGCCCGAGGAAAGCGGAGCTTGATGCTACGTGGGAGCTTAGGAAAATTGCACCAGCTGGGTAAAGGAGCGACGCTGGTGAGAGGCGCCTTGGCGACCGCAGTGGCCGTCGCACTCGCCGCAAGCGCTACTGGCTGCGGCACTCTGCGGAAAGATTTCAATGCGTACCAGGACGGCTGGCGATCCGCCGACGTTCTCGAGGTTGGCTCAGCCGTCGAACTTCGAGGCTCGGGCTTCACGGACTGCCGCAGATCAGCGACGCCATATGAACTCAAGCTCAGTCGCTTTGCTGTCTTGTCCTACCGGGCTACGGGTCGACGACACTTGCATGTCGTGATCCTGGATGACGCTTCTGACATTCGTGCCGGGGATATCGTCTACACGAACGTGCTGCGCTGCGGCACGCCCGTCGAGCGCCGAGCGCGTCTTTAATCGTAGGCAGGAGTACAAATATGTCCAAAGATCGAGTTGCCCCGCGTGATCACCACCCTCACGCTGACGAGCCCCACGATCATGATCACGGCCGTGAAAGCGACGGTGGTGATCACGCGGGCCACGCGCACGCTGGACATAACCATGCGCCCAAAGATTTTGGCAAAGCATTTTTGATCGGCGTCATCCTGAACGCGGGTTTTGTGGCGGCGGAAGTTGTGTACGGCGTCCTCGGCAACTCATTGGCCCTGCTCGCGGATGCGGGCCACAACCTCAGCGACGTGCTTGGATTGCTTTTAGCGTGGGGCGCAAGTGCATTGGTCAAGAAGGCGCCAACCACAAAATTCTCCTACGGTCTGCGCAGCACCTCTATTCTGGCTGCGCTTGCCAACGCCGCTTTGCTATTGCTGGTAACGGGGGGGATCGCATGGGAAGCCATCGTCCGCTTCAGTCGTCCGACCGAAGTGGAAGGCATGACGGTGATCGTTGTCGCTGCGGTCGGGGTGGTGATCAATCTCGTTACTGCGCTTTTATTCATGTCGGGACGAAAGGGAGACCTGAACATCCGGGCCGCATTCACGCATATGGCCGGCGACGCGGCGATTGCGCTAGGCGTGGTGGTGGCGGGCGTCGCAATTCTCTGGACCGGTTGGCACTGGCTCGACCCGTTGACCAGCCTGGGGATCTCGCTGTTGGTGATCTTTGGCACGTGGGGCTTGCTGCGCGACTCGGTGAATCTCGCGCTGCAGGCGGTTCCCGAAGGCATCGACTTGCTCGCCGTGCGTGGGCACTTGGAAGCCGTCCAAGGCGTCTCCGAGGTCCATGACCTTCATATATGGGGCATGAGCACCACCGAGACTGCGCTCACTGCCCATTTGGTCTTCCCGGGCGGCTATCCTGGCGACGCAACACGCAACCAAATTTGCGCGGAGTTAAAGGAACATTTTTCCATCGGACATTCGACGATTCAAATCGAGACTGCGGACGCTGGTCAAACCTGCGCGCTGGCCTCCGATCAGGTGGTGTGAGCGACAGATGTCTAGGACCTTGGAGTATCAGGTTCCACGAGTCACTCAAGCGATTGACAGCGATAGACGCTCGCTCTCTCGCGCCTATCGGAGCCCCTGCCGCGATTGGGTGTGTTCGTGACTACTTGACCGACGTCACGACGTAGTCGTCGCCTTCCTTCTTGAACTCTACGTTGACTTTTGAGCCAACTGCGAGCTTGTCGAGCAGGGCTTTGTCCCTGACGGCAAAGGCCATGGTCATGGCAGGCCACCCCAAACCTTTCACGGGACCGTGTGCCAAGGTCACCTTTCCCTGCTCCGTGTCGACCTTCATCACGATCGCATTGGTATCGTAGGAGGCAGAGCCTTTTGAACTGTTCTTTGCCGGTGCACCCTTCATCATGTTCGTGCATTTCGTGGAATCCATGCTTTGCATGTCCATACCTTTCATGTCCTTCATGTCCATGCAGTTCGACGTTGCCTTGCCTTCCGTCTTCATGCCTCCCATGCCGCTGGTTTGAGCGAAAGAGACTACGGAGAAAGATAAGGCAATGATCAGCATTGCAGTCGGGATCGTTTTCATGGTGACTTTCCTTTCGATTGGCTAGAAATATGGGCCGCCTCGCAACGGCCCTGGGTTGCGCGCGCGCTTGTGGAACGCGCCCGACGGTCATGCGCCCACGTGTGGCTCAGGACTATTGGTTGGGGCGGGCATCGGCTTTGCTGGGCCAGTCCTGAGCTGTCGAATCCTCCATGCGGTCAAGTGCCGCAGGCGGCGCTGTGGCGAATCGCGCGGGCGGCGCATCAACAGGTATGCCGCGGGAATGACGAACATCGAAAGCAACGGGGCGGTAACCATGCCCCCTACCATCGGTGCGGCGATGCGCTGCATGACCTCAGAGCCAGTACCCGTGCCCCACATGATCGGCAGCAGGCCGGCCAGGATGACGGCCACCGTCATTGCCTTGGGTCGCACGCGCAGCACGGCGCCTTCGCGGATGGCGTCCAGCAGGTCAGCCTCACTGGTCTTGCCCTGTTCCTCGCGCTCTTGCCAGGCGTTCTTGAGGTACAAGAGCATGATCACGCCGAACTCTGCCGATACGCCCGCCAAGGCGATAAATCCCACCGCGCCCGCGATCGACAGGTTGTAGCCGAGCAGGTACAACAGCCAGATGCCACCGACCAGCGCGAAGGGCAACGCGGCCATGATCAGCAGCGCCTCGCCGAATCGCGCGAAGGTCAGGTAGAGCAGCACGAAGATGATCAGCAGCGTGAATGGCACGACGACCTTCAGCTTGGCGGTGGCCCGCTCGAGAAACTCGAACTGGCCCGACCACGAGATCGAGTAGCCCGGCGGCAATGCGACCTTCTGCGCCACAACGCGCTGCATGTCATGCACCGCCGAACTGAGGTCGCGCCCGCGGATGTCGACATACACCCAACCAGACAACCTCGCGTTCTCGCTGCGTAGCATCGGTGGCCCGTCGGTGATGCGGATGTCGGCCACGTCCGCAAGCACCAGCCGCTGGCCGCGCTCGGTCACGATGGGCAACGCGCGCAGCTTCTCAAGAGAATCCCGGATTTCGCGGGGATAGCGCACGCTGATCGGGAATCGCTGCAGGCCCTCCACCGTTTCACCGATGTTCTGGCCGCCCACAGCCGAGGAGATCACCGACTGCACGTCGGCAATGTTCATTCCAAAGCGCGCTGCGTCGTCGCGGCGGATGTTGACGTCCACGTAGCGACCGCCGGTTAACCGTTCGGCCAGCGCGCTGCTGACGCCGGGAACGTCCTTCAGCGCGCGCTCGATCTCGCCGGTCAGGCGGTCGATCGTGATCAGGTCCGCGCCGGCCACCTTCACCCCCACCGGACTCTTGATGCCGGTGGCCAGCATGTCGATGCGATTGCGGATCGGCGGCACCCAGATGTTCGAAAGGCCCGGTACGTTGACGATGTGGTCGAGCTCTTCGACCAGCTTGTCGGTCGTCATGCCGGCGCGCCACTGGTCGCGCGGCTTGAACTGGATCGTCGTCTCGAACATCTCCAGCGGTGCAGGGTCCGTCGCGCTCTCCGCGCGGCCCGCTTTGCCGTAGACGCTCGCGACCTCCGGCACCGTCTTGATCAAACGGTCGGTCTGCTGCAGCAGTTCTCCCGCCTTTCCTGCCGACAGTCCCGGCAGTGCTGAAGGCATGTACAGCAGGTCACCCTCGTCCAGCCGCGGCATGAACTCCCCGCCGATGCGCTGCAGCGGCCACAGGCTGGTAGCCAACAGCACGACCGCCACCGCGAGCGTGAGCTTCGGAGCGCGCAACACGGCGTCGAGCAGCGGCCGGTAGACCGCGATCAGGAAGCGGTTCAGCGGGTTGGTTGTTTCGTCAGGGATGCGCCCGCGGATCAGGTAGCCCATGAGTACCGGGATCAAGGTCACCGACAGGCCAGCTGCGGCCGCCATCGAGTAGGTCTTAGTGAACGCCAGAGGCGCGAACAGGCGACCCTCCTGCGCCTCCAGCGTGAAGACCGGGATGAAACTCAGCGTGATGATCATCAGCGAGAAGAACAGCGCCGGTCCGACCTCGGCCGCCGAATCACCGATCACGCGCCAGCGCGCTTCACCCTTCAGCGTTTGCCCTGGATGCTCGTGGTTCCAATGTTCCAGGTGTTTGTGCGCGTTCTCGATCATCACCACCGCCGCGTCGACCATCGCGCCGATGGCGATCGCGATGCCGCCCAGCGACATGATGTTGGCGTTCACCCCTTGCTGGTGCATGACGATAAACGCCGCCAGGATGCCCAGCGGCAGCGAAACGATCGCCACCAGCGCCGAACGCAGGTGGAACAGGAAGATGAAGCAGACCACCGCGACGACGATGAACTCCTCGATCAGCTTGTGCGAGAGGTTGTCGACCGCGCGCTCGATCAGTCCGGAGCGGTCGTACACCGGCACGATCTCGACGCCCCGGGGCAGGCTGGGCTTCAAGGCCTCGAGCTTGGCCTTGACTGCTGCGATGGTCTGCAGCGCGTTCTTGCCAGAGCGCATCACGATCACTCCGCCGGCGGCCTCGCCTTCGCCGTCGAGTTCGCCAATGCCGCGTCGCATCTCCGGGCCGATCTGAACCCGGGCCACGTCGCCCAGGCGCACAGATACCCCCGCGTCCGTGGTCATGAGCGGTATCTTGCGGAAGTCGTCGAGGCCTTGTAAGTAGCCCGAAGCGCGCACCATGTACTCGGCCTCGCCGAGCTCGAGGACGGACCCGCCGGTCTCCTGGTTGGCGCGCTGGATGGCTTCCACCACCTTGGTGTGCGGAATCCTGTAGGCCGCAAGCTTGTCTGGGTCGAGCACGATCTGGTATTGACGCACCATCCCGCCCACTGAGGCGACTTCGGCCACATCGGGCACGGTCTTCAGCTCGTACTTGAGAAACCAGTCCTGCAGGGCGCGCAGTTGAGAGGCGTCCTGCGTACCGCTGCGGTCGACCAGTGCGTACTCGTAGATCCAGCCGACACCGGTCGCGTCGGGCCCGAGGGAGGCCTTGGCCTGCGCGGGCAGGCGCGACTGCACCTGGTTCAGGTATTCGAGCACGCGTGAGCGCGCCCAGTAGAGGTCGGTTCCGTCCTCGAACAGCACGTAGACGAAGGCATCGCCGAAGAAAGAGTAGCCGCGCACCGTCTTGGCGCCCGGCACCGAGAGCATCGTGGTCGTCAACGGGTACGTAACCTGGTTCTCGACGATGCGCGGCGCCTGACCCGGATAGGTGGTGCGGATGATGACCTGCACGTCCGACAGGTCAGGCAGCGCATCCAGCGGTGTGCGCAGCACCGAATAGACGCCCCACGCGCTGAGCATCAAGGTGGCCAGCAGCACGAGGAAGCGGTTGGCGATGGACCAGCGGATCAGCTTGGCAATCATGGCTTGCTTCCCGCCGTGGTTGCGGGTGCTGTCGCCTTCGCCTCGGCCGCCATCGGTGTGACACGGGTGAGCTGTGGCAGATCGTCCGTGCCGATGAAGAACTCGAAGCTCACGCGATCCCCAACCTGAACGTTGCGCGCGGCACCGTCAAGCGGCAGCTTGAAGTCCATCGTCATCGGGCCCCACTTCATCGTTGGAATGGCGCCGTGCGACAGGGTCAGCGCGTCCTTGCCGACACTGACGACCTTGGCTTCACCGACATGCCGCGGCGCAGTGGCGGCCATGGGGTCCGAAACCGCAGGAAGAGGTGTGGCGCCGGCGGCCGGCTCGCTGTTCAAGCGAGCCTCGATGCCCTTGAGGCTGGCCTCCGAGTCGATCAGGAACTGCGACGACACAACGACTCGATTGCCAGCCGACAGGCCGCGCTTGATCTCGGTCTGGCCGCCGCTCTCGAGACCCGCCTCGACATCCACCGGACGGAAGCGCCCGTTGTCTTCCGCCACGATCACGACCGTGCGCTTACCCGTCTGGATCACTGCTTCGGTGGGCACGAGCAGCGTCTTATCAGGCCGCATGTCCACGAAGTTCATCGTCACGAACATCCCCGGCACCAGCCGTCCTCCAGGATTGGCGAGCTCGAGGCGCGCCTTCAGAGTGCGCGTGCTCGGGTTCACCTCAGGCAGGATCGCCTGCACCTTGCCATCGAAGGTGTCGCCAGGCGCAGCCGGGCTTTTGGCCTGCACCCTGGCGCCCGGGCGCAGCAGCGCGGCCTGACTCTCTGGCACCTCGGCGTTGGCCCATACGGTGGACAAGCCATTGATGCGGAATAGCGTAGCGCCCGGCATCACCGTCATACCTTCGCGCGCCAGCAGTTCGACCACAACGCCGCTCAGGGGCGCGGTCAGGGTGATACGCGGCTGGGTCTTGCCGCTGCGCTCGACCAGCGCAATCTGGCCGTCATCCATGCCAACCTGGCGCATCCGCTGACGCGCACCATCCACGAGTCCTCCTAGATCCGTGCCTTTCATGCGTTGCACTGACAGGAATTCCTCTTGCGCCGCAATCCAGTCCGGCACATACAGGCTCAGCAAAGTTTGGCCTTTGGCGACCGGATCCAGCGTGGCGCGCACGTACAGATGCTCGACGTATCCGGTTGCACGCGCCTGCACGATCGCTTGGTCACGCTCGTTGAACGCGATGCTGCCCACCGCTGACACCTGAGGCGCCAGCGTGCCTTCGGTCACGCTGGCGGTGCGTACGCCGAGGTTCTGCTGGATGCGAGAGCTGACAGTGACATTGCCACGATCAGCGTCGCCGTCGGCGTAGACCGGCGACATCATCATGTCCATGAAGGGCGATTTGGCAGGCTTGTCGAACCTGTTGCCGGGCACCATGGGGTCGTGGTAGTACAGGATTTTCTTGCCATTGACCGGATCGACATCACCGGCCTTGATGCCGGCGGCGATGTGCCGGCGGGTGGCGTCTTCGCCCGACTCGTTGGCGGGCGAGGCGACGGCAGGACTCGCTGCTTGTGGCGGAGTCATCCCGCTGGCACTCGAAGGCATGGTCGGCGTGCTGGCACCGTGGCGCATGCCAAGGGAATAGAGGCCGTAGCCGACAGCATACAGCGCACTCGCAGCGACGAGAGCCATGACGAGATTTTTGGCTTTCATGAGTGGTGTCTCGGTCATGGTCTGGGGTCAAGGCTGGGCAGTGGCCATGTCGTGGCCGACCGGCACCAAGTAGTTCAGTTGTGCCCACAGCTGCGCAGCACTCATTTCCAGACGCAGGCGTTCGACGCGTGTGTCAATCTCGGAGCGGCGTGCTTCGAGCACTGCAGTCAGCGTGCCCGAGTTGCCGCGGTAGGCAGCGATCGAGGCGCGCGTGCGCTCGGTGGTCAATGGCAACAACGAGATGTCGTAGCGAGCCAGGCGCGCGCGGTCGCTGTGCCATTCCTCCAGTATCGCAAGTGCTTCGGTCACATGGGCCCGTGTCGCCTCCTCGCGCTCGGCGCGTTTCTGCTCGACGCTGGCGAGCTTGGCAGCCAGCTCTCGGTCCTGGCGGTTCTTCTGGTCCCACTGGAGCGGGATCGAGACATTGAGCGAAACCATGTTCGAGTAGGCCGGCCCGCGCTGGCTGTACATCAGCTCGACGCTCATATCGCTCTTCTTGTTGGCTTGCGCAAGGTCCGCCTCGGCCTGAGCGACCTCTTCTTGCTTTTGCATCACGGCAATTTCAGGGTGGTGGGCCAACTGGGTTTCCAGGTCCTGCGGAGTCAAGCGAACCGCATCCATCGCCGGAGCAGGACCGAGGGGATCGCTCGCGACAGAACCTACCCAGCGCGTCAGTTGCGTGCGGGCCGTGGCAATCTAGCGCTCCGCCTGCTCGATACGGTCATCGATCTGAGCGACCGCCGACCGCGCGGCAAATACATCAGCTTGCGCGCCACGCCCACCCCGGTAGGCAGCATCGGCGGCGTCGATCTGCAGGCGCGCCTCGTCGCGTTGGGAAACCAGCATGTCGCGCACGCGCTCCTGGTAAAGACGATCCAGCCAAGCGACAGCGGTGTCGCGCTGCAGATTGGCAAGCGCGAGGCTGCGGCCCGCCTCGGCAACTTCGGCCTCGCGCTCGAAGCGCCCGGCACGCGCCTTGAGCTTGTCTTCGCGCGTGAACTCCTGCGTTACGCCA
>Ga0265327_10001199_pt1 | contig 35077 bp, 20 predicted proteins | sample 41621metaG_FD_202089 | JGI IMG/M metagenome (GOLD analysis project Ga0265327, IMG submission 202089) | Rhizosphere microbial communities from Carex aquatilis grown in University of Washington, Seatle, WA, United States - 4-16-21 metaG | ecosystem: Host-associated > Plants > Roots > Rhizosphere...
TGGACCTGACCGGGCTGCCGCCGTCTCCTGAAGAAATCGATGCCTTCGTTGCCGACACAGGCGCGGACGCCTATGCGAAGCAGGTGGATCGCCTGCTGGCATCTCCGCACTATGGAGAACGAATGGCGGTGCCGTGGCTGGATGTGGTGCGGTTCTCGGACACAGTGGGATTCCACGGCGACCAGAACCAGCGGATCCATCCCTACCGCGACTATGTCATCAAGGCCTTCAACGACAACAAGCGCTTCGACCAGTTCACCACCGAGCAGATCGCCGGCGATTTGCTTCCGAACGCCACCGACGAACAGCGGATCGCCACGGGCTTCCTGCGACTCAACCTGATGACCCGCGAGGGCGGTGCCCAGGACAAGGAGTATCTGGCCAAGTCCACGGGCGACCGCGTGCGGGCGGTCGGTGCGGCATGGCTGGGTCTGACGACCGGCTGCTGCGAATGCCACGACCACAAGTTCGATCCGCTGCTTTCGAAGGATTTCTATTCGCTCGGGGCGTTCTTCGACGATGTGCGGCAATGGGGTGTTTATTCCGATTACAACTACACGCCGAACAAGGACCTGAAGGGCTTCAACAACGAGTTCCCCTTCCCGCCGGAGATTTGCGCACCCAACACGGCCCAGCAGAAGCGGCTGCTATGGCTGCAGGATCAGGGCGCTGCGAAGCTGGCGGCGACCGACAAGGCGGACGGCCCGGAATTCCAAGCCTGGAAGCAGACGGCTAGCGCGTTCCTTTCCGCAAATCCGACCGGCTGGGTGGCGCTGGAGCCTAAGGAGGTCACCCCCACGAAGGCGACCCCGCATGAAGTCGATGCGCTCGACCGGTCGGTCCTGTTCACCGGCCCTCCCGTGAAGGATGAGGTGGTGACACTGACCTTGCCGCTGCCGGATGTGGCGGTGCGGGCAATCCGTCTCGAAGTCCTGCCGGATGCCAAGAACGCGGGCAAGGTCGGCCGCGAGATGAACGGGAAGTTCAGCGTAACGCCGACGTTCGCCCTGGACGCGACACCCTTGAAACTCGCGTGGTCACAGGCGGACCGACGCACCCCGGCCAAGTATAGCAATGGCGACAGCTCGCCATTGCTGGAGCCGACATGGACCTCGGCACCGGCGGTGTTCGAGGAGCCTCAGGACGCCGCGTCGCGTCCGCATCAGGCGGTCTATCATTTGGCGGAGACGTTGCCCGCCGCAGCGGGGCGCGTGCTGCGCGTCACCCTGGCGAGCAGCGACATCGGGCGCGTCCGATTGAGCGTGACGCCATTCGGAGATGCCATCCCAGGCTTGAAGGACGCATTGCGGAGCCAACTGGTGGTGGCGTTGAAGACTCCCGTCGCCTCGTTGAGCGAATCCCACCGCCGCGAGTTGATTGCGGGTTGGGTCCAAGCGACAACGGCGGATGCCGCGCTGCCTGCGGACTACCGGGCGGTGCGGGATGAGATCATCGCGTGCCGGGCGGGTTACGCGTATTCAATGGTGGCGCAGGCGCTGCCTCCTGATCAGGTACGGATTTCGCACATCCTTCCGCGTGGCAACTGGGCGGCACCAGCCGATGTGGTGCAGCCCGCGGTGCCCGGATTCCTGCCCCACCAGTCGCTGTCGGGGAAAACCGAACGGTTGTCCCGGCTCGACCTGGCGCATTGGCTGACATCACCGGAGAACCCGCTGACGCCAAGGCAGTTCACCAACCGCCTGTGGAAGCAGTTTTTCGGCAAGGGTCTGTCGAACGTGCTCGACGACATCGGCAACCAGGGTGAATGGCCCTCGCATCCGCAGTTGATCGACTGGCTGGCGGCCGAGTTCCGCGATTCCGGCTGGGACGTGAAGCACATGGTGCGGCTGATCGTGATGAGCCATACTTACCGGCAAACGTCGGCAACTCGACGCGATCTGGCCGACCGGGATCCTGCCAACCGCCTGCTGTGCGAGCAATCGGCGCGGCGCCTGGACGCGGAGTTCGTGCGCGACAATGCGCTGGCGATTTCCGGTCTGCTCTCCGACGACCTGATCGGCGGCCCGAGCGTGAAGCCGTATCAACCGGCAGGCTACTACGTGAATCTGAATTTCCCCCAGCGCGACTACCACGCCGATACCAACGACGAGCAGTACCGCCGCGGCGTTTACATGCACTGGCAGCGGACGTTCATGCACCCGATGCTGGCGGCCTTCGACGCACCGAGCCGCGAGGAGTGCACGGCGGATCGCCTGCAGTCGAACAGCCCGCAGCAGGCGCTGGTGCTGCTCAACGATCCCACCTTCGTGGAAGCGGCTCGGGCCTTCGCGCTGCGGCTGACCGCCGAGCGGCCGCAGGCCACCGACGCGGAACGGATTCAGGATGCATTCCGCGTGGCGCTGGGCCGGCCGACGAAGCCCACGGAGCTGCAATCGCTCACCAACTTTCTCGCGCAACAGCGGACTGCCTACGCGGCCGCGCCCGCCGATGCGACCGCCTTCTTGAAAACCGGTCTTTCCGACCACGGCGATCCCGCCAAGGCGGTCGAGCTGGCGGCGTGGGCCCAGACCTGCCGCGTGATCCTCAACCTGCACGAAACCCTCACCCGCTACTGAGATGAACCATCCCTTCATCGACCACCTCGAAAAACACCAGCAGGATTGGAGCCGCCGCACCTTCCTCCAGCGCAGCTTCGCCGGTCTCGGCGGGCTGGCGTTCGCGCAACTCCTCGGCGCGGGCAAGAGCCTGGCCGAGCAGGAACCACTGGACGGGCTGCCGTTCATTCCGGGGCACGGCGGGCTCCACTTCCCGGCACGGGCGAAACGGGTGATCCATCTGTGCATGGCGGGCGGGCCGTCTCACCTCGATACCTTCGATCCGAAGCCGGCGCTCAATGCGATCAACGGCAAGGAATTCCCATCGTCGTTCACGGCCGGGCAGCAGCTCGCCCAGCTCCAGGGCTCGAAGCTGATCGCGCGCGGCTCGTTCACCAACTTCAAGAAGTTCGGGCAAAGCGGGATCGAGATCTCGGAACTCTTTCCGCACATCGGCTCGATCGCCGACGAGATCTGCGTGATCCGCTCGATGGTTACCGAGCAGATCAACCACGATCCGGCGCACGCGTTCATGAACAGCGGCTCGATCCTGAAAGGGCGGCCGAGCATGGGCTCATGGCTGCTCTACGGGTTGGGTGCCGAAACACAGAATCTTCCCGGCTACGTGGTGATGGTGTCGCGCGGCCCCGATCCGGACCAGCCGGTTTCGGCGCGCCAGTGGAGCGCCGGCTTCCTGCCGAGCAAGTTCCAGGGCGTGCAGTTCCAGAGCAAAGGCAGCGCGGTGCACTACGTCGGCAGTCCCGACGGCGTGTGCCAATCCACGCAGCGGCAGGTGATCGACGAGATCCGGCGGCTCAACGGCGTGCTCGAGGAGGATCATGTCGATCCGGAGATCGCGACGCGGATGGCCCAATATGAAATGGCGTTCCGGATGCAGACTTCGGTGCCGGAGCTGACCGACATGCGCGACGAGCCGCAGCACATCCTCGACCTGTACGGCGTGAAGAGCCCGGGTGACGGATCGTTCGCGAGCAACTGCCTCTTGGCGCGCCGGATGCTCGAGCGCGGCGTGCGTTTCGTGCAGCTCTACCACCGCGGCTGGGACCATCATGGCAACATCGAGAAGGCCTTGCCGGAGTGCGCGAAGTTGACCGACCAACCATCGGCGGCGCTGGTGAAGGACCTGAAGCAGCGCGGCCTGTTGGAAGACACGCTGATCATCTGGGGCGGCGAATTCGGCCGCACTCCGATGGGTCAGGGCAGCGGCCGCGACCACCACATCAAGGGCTTCAGCCTGTGGATGGCCGGTGCCGGGATCAAGCCAGGGATGGTCCACGGCGCGACCGACGAGCTCGGTTATGCTGCCGTGCAGGATGTCGTCCACGTGCGCGACCTGCACGCGACGCTGCTACAGCAATTCGGCATCGACCACAGCCGCTTCACGGTGAAATTCCAAGGATTGGACATGAAGCTGACCGGCGTGGAACCGGCGGCTCCAGTGAAGGCAATCCTGACGTAGCCGAAGTGGTGACACGTCGGGCCGGGACGGTCTACTCCGTCCCGTCCCGGAGATTTGCAGGGGGCGGGCGTTTGGAAAATGCCGGTTGTCCCGGGAGAACTGTGGCCGCCGGGTTTCCCCTCGCTACCGATCACCGGAGGCCATACTATGCGGAAATTCCCGTTCCGCCATGATCCGCATGCTCCTATTGCTTCCGGTGTTTGCCTTGACGGGCTTGCTTCCTTGCTGCTTGCCCCCGCCTGTGCGGCATGGGGATTTCGTGCTGTATTACTCTTGGAAGGCACTGAAGGATCATCCCGACTTGCAATCGCCGGAGTTCACTACGGTCTCGGCGATCAAGGGCCACACGTTCACGGCGGTGGATCTTCCGGTCGCAATCGATCCCCTGGAGTTCAGTTACGGCGGCACAATACTTCCCGGAGAGTATCACGCCTACGACCCGAAGGAAAAGACCCGGGGCATGATGACAATCGATGCTTTCAGTCTCCCGGACCGAAGGCACCTCGGACGAGCCATCTACCACGAAAATTTCACTTCCGGATCGCCCCAACTTCGGGTGGAGCGAGATGGCAAACGTCAACTGGTAAAGAATTTCATGCTGAAGGTGAAGGTGAGGGAGGCTTTCACGCCCAACTCTAACTTCGACTTGTTCTATTTCATGACGCTCAAAGCGCCCTGAAAGGGATCCGCTGGGGATGAGACGGTGCATGCCAGGATCGGGGCCGATCTTCCCCATCCGCGTTGTCACCAACACCGCTACGTGACGCGAATCGCCATTCCGGTGACGATTCCGTTTTCATCCGGGCGGGGAGCCGCTACACCTCCGCCCGTGACTCCGGCCCTTGAAACCCTGCTGCTGCCTTTTTCGAAGGGCGGGCTGTCCGTGCCCAAGCGCTCGTTGTTCCTCGGAGCGGAACCCCATCCGGATCTCAAAACCTGGCCGCAGGTGACCGGCTGGCAGCCATGGAAGGCGGAAGCGGAAGCGTGGCGGAAAGCGGGATATACGGCCGTCGACGAGCCGGAGGGGACGTGGCCAGTGGTGCTGGTGCTGCCGGGGAAAACGAAGGACGAGACGCTTTTTTCCTTCGCCCGCGCCTTTGACCTGCTGGAAGACGGCGGCCTTCTGGTCGCCGCGCTCTCCAACACCTCGGGAGCCTCCCGCTACGAACAGAACCTGGCGAAGGCAGCAGGCCACATCGACTCGATCCAGAAGAACAAGTGCCGCGTCTTTTATGCCAGAAAGACCGCCGAGTGGGACGCTGGCACTCTCGATGAATGGCGGAAGCTCGGTGAGATCCGCACGGCCGAGGGTTCGGATCTCCTGACCCAGGCCGGTATCTTCAGCGCCAGCCACATCGATCCGGGCTCCAAGCTGCTCGCCGACCATCTGCCGGCGAACATCCGCGGAAAGGTCGCCGACCTTGGAGCGGGCTGGGGCTATCTCTCGCGGCAACTGCTGGAAAAATGCTCCGGCATTCAAAAGCTCGACCTCTACGAGGCCGACGCCCGCGCCCTCACCCTGGCCAAGCGCAATCTGCCGGAAACCGCCGCCGAAGTCCGCTACCTCTGGCACGATGTCACCAAGGGAATCGATGGCATTTACCACACCATCGTCATGAATCCGCCCTTCCACGCCGGACAGCGCTACGATGCCGACCTGGGCATTTCCTTCATCCGCATGGCCACCGGAGCCCTGCGCGGCGGCGGCCAGCTCTTCATCGTCGCCAACCGCCAGCTCCCCTATGAGCGCGAGCTGGAGGCGCTCGGTCTGGTCTGGCGCAAGCCGGTCGAAGACGCCACCTTCAAGCTCCTGTTCGCCGAAAAGCGCCTATGAAACTCGTCAAACTCCTCGCCAATCTCGGCTACGGCTCCCGCAAGGAAGTCGAACGCCTCATCAAGTCCGGAGCGGTGACGGATGCCGAAGGCAACGTTCTGGACGAGCGCAAGCTGCCGCCCCACGACCAGATCCGCTTCAAGGGCGAGCCACTCGACCAGCTTTCTCCCCTCACGATCGTGCTCAACAAGCCCGACGGCTACACCTGTAGCACCGAGGATCCGGATTCCACGGTTTACGATCTGCTGCCGCCGCGCTTCCAGCACCGCAATCCGGGGCTGAGTTCGGTCGGTCGCCTCGACAAGGATACCACCGGCCTGCTGCTGATGACGGATGACGGCCAGCTTCTCCACCGCATCGCCCATCCGAAATACAATCTCGGCAAGGTTTACCACGTCACGCTGGACCGTCCAATCGAGGGCCATGAGGCCGCCCTTTTCGCCAGCGGCACCCTGACTTTGAAATCCGAGGGCAGACCGCTTTTGCCCGCCGAGCTCGAAGTCCTCGGCGAAAAGGAAGCGAACATCACCCTCCATGAAGGCCGCTACCATCAGGTGCGGCGGATGTTTGCCGCCGCCGGAAACCACGTCACCGCCGTCAAGCGCGTCTCCATCGGCGGCCTCAAGCTGCCGGACGACCTGGAGGAAGGGGAATGGAGGATCCTCGATGCAGGCGACCTCGATGTTTTATTCGGGCGCCCAGAGAACAGGAATAAGAGAATTTAGCCGCAAAAAGGCTAGAAAAGGACGCAAACCAAGAATCTCTTTTCTTCCCTTTGCGTATTTTGCGCCTCTTTGCGGCTATACCGTTTGCCAAAAGTCTTTGCCGGAAAGCGCGGGATGCCGTGGTGAAAACCCAAGTAATGAACTTTGTGGGAAGCTCATAGCCGGACCGCGGAATTCATTCCGCTCTGCTGGGAGAAGAGGAAGAAGCGGAATGAATTCCGCGGTCCGGCTATGGGCCGTATTGGCTTCGGTTGACTTTGCCTCATTGAGGGAGGCAGAGATTCCGGCAAGCTCTTTTGGCAATCAGTCTAACATGCGATTCTTCACTGGCAGTCGGTGGCACGCCGGGAACCGGATGGAGGATGGACCTCTCCAGGCACCCCGATCTGCCGGAATAGGGATAAGCCGGTTCCCGCAGTTCGGTCTTGTCGCCCGGCCATGGCTCGCTGAATCTCCCGCGCACATGGACGCGACGCATCCCTATGAGAATCTGCACCTCTTCAGCACCGGGCTGACCCTTGGGGTGGCGTTGGTGGCCTCCCATGTGGTGATGCTGGCCAAGCCGCAGCCGGTGCAGGATTTCCTAAAGCGTTTCCCCCGGGACCAGATGATCGGCCAGATCCTGCTTGGCATCGGCCTGATTTGGTTCTGGCTCCTGATTGCTCCGGCCGGGATGGGCAAACTAAGTGCCCTGTCGATGGAACTCGGTGAATTCGACAGCGTGAAGCCGATGCTGCGCTGGGTGGTGCTGGCCTCGGTGGTACTGGTGGCGATCAGCGTGAAGGATTTCCTCGCCGTCCGGGCTCTCGGCCTGCTGGGCCTGATGGTCGCCTTTCCCTTGCTGAAGGCTGCGTTTTTGAAGGATCCCGCTTCGCGGCTGTTGATCCCGATCTACGCGTACGGGCTGCTTATTCCCGCCTCGATGTTCTTCGTGGGCATGCCCTACCTTTTCCGCGATTGGGCAAACTGGGCAACGGCCTCGCAGGGCCGCTGGAAACTGCTGTGCACAGCAGGCCTCGCCTACGGCGTGGCGATCATCGGCTGTGCACTGGCGTTCTGGAAGGGATATTGAAAAACGGCGCGCCCCATGGAGCGCGCCGCCTGACCGTGGCCTCTCACGACATGCTGTGCAGGCCGACAATGTTGCCTTCAGTATCTTCGAGGATGGCGATGAAGCCATGCGGCGGGATTTCCATCTTGTCACGGATCACCTTGCCGCCGGCGGCCGGGATGCGGGAGAGGACGCCATCCAGATCCCCGTCCACGTTCAGGTAAACGGTGGTGCCCCCGGCTCCTGGTGCGCCGTGTTCCGGCTTGCTGAGAGCACCGCCCACGCCGGAGCCCTGCTCGTAGGGGAAGATGGCCATCGGCGTGCTGCCTTCGATGGATTGGAGGGTGGTGGCCAGGACCGTGTCATAGAAGCGCTTGGCGCGTTCGATGTCGGAGACGTAGATTTCAAACCAGTTCAGGGCGTTTGTTTTCATGATTTCGGATAGGTTCGTTCGTGTGAACGCCACCATCCAAACCCATGCCACTGACAACCCTATGTCAGGAGGGCGGAACTATTTCTCTCGAACGCTCCGCCGTGGGCCTCCGCAATCGCGAAGGCGGCATTGCGGATCATGGCGCGGAGTTCGAGGGGTTCGGCGACTTCCACCGACGTGCCGAAACTGAGGACCCAGCCCGCCAGCCAATCGAGGCAACCGGTGAGCGTGTCTAGGCGGATCCGGCCATCGGGCAGGCACTCTTCCTCGACGGTGGGGCAGCGGATTTCATTGTGGACGCGTTCCATCACCTGCGGCTGGAAGATGAGCGAGACGGGAATGAGTTGTTTGCCGCGGATAGCTTCGTCGAGGAACTCCGAAAGGGAGAAATGTTCGTGACCGGTGAACGTGGTTTCGAGGACTTCCCAGTCGACCAAGCGGTCGAGTCGGAAGTCCCGCATCGCACGGCGCATCCGACAGTAGGCGATGAGGTGCCACTGGCGGCCGTAGAAGACGACCCCGAGTGGATCCACCTGGCGGGTGGTGATTTCGCCGCGGTTGCCCGCGTCGTAACGCAGGGTGGTGCAGCGGCGGCGGACGACGGCTTCCTGGAGGCGCATCAGGGCCTGGTGGCAGTCGTCGTCCTGGGAGGCCGGCCGTTTGAGCCAGACGCGGGTGGATTTCGAGAGCTTGTCGAGGTAGTCGCGGCGCTCGGAGGGAAGCACGGAGCGGACCTTGAGCAGGGCACCGCGCAAGGCTTCGCGCAGGGATTCATCCGCGATCTGTTCCGTCACCTCGCCGCTGAGGAAGAGAGCGGCGGCTTCATCCTCTGTAAACATCACTGGAGGCATGTGATAGCCGCGCATCAGGCTGTACCCGACGCCAGCCTCGGCAATGATCGGCACGCCGGCCTCACCCAGCGCAGCCAGATCCCGGTAAACCGTGCGCACGCTGATCTCATAGTGCGCGGCAATCTGCTCTGCCGTGATGAGCCGGTGGCTCTGCAGCAGCAGGATCATGCCTGTGAGACGGTCGATGCGGTTCATCGTCGCTTGAAGAGTCCAGAATCCAGATTCAAGAGTCCAGACCGGAGACGGCGGTTGAGCCCATGGTGGCTTTGGCCGTGAAGTGGATGGCGATGGCGAGAACAAGGCAGAACAAGCCAGTCAGCACAGGAGGGAGCCATGAGGGCGGGACATCATAACGACCGGAACGGTTGTCGTCGTAAATGTTCGTGTATTCATCTCCCGACACGCGACCCACGAAGCAAGTCTTACCGGTCGACCAATCTTTACAAAGTCTATCGAAATAGGGCACGGCATTTCTTCTGTTGGCGGCCGACATTGGATGGCCGGATTCTTCTTCCATTACTCCAATGAGGCCCTCTCCATTCCAAGGCCGGGCGGCACCATCGCTCCCTCGAATGATCATGTGGTCACCGCGGTGGATCGTCCAGCCGTCTGATTCCGGCCTTCCATCCGAATAGATCGTCAGCCGTTCATCACGATATTTTACGCCCCATTTCGGTTCCATGTAGCCGGCCCTGACGGACAGGAGTGTGTACTGAAAATCCATGGCATCCGGCAATTTTGCGTAATCGGAATCCAAATGTTCGATGTGATACCGTCCCTCAAGGTGCCTCTGTAGGAGTCCGGGAATCCATGTCCCGTAAGTATATATACCGCCTCCCACAAGCATTCCGAGCAGGCAGACTGCGGAGCTAATTCGAAAGCACCACGGTGTTTGCCCGTGTGGAGGAAGGTAGGTCGATCGCAGGAAGCTTTCCCATCGGCGCAGCACAAACAGCACCGTGAAAAGAGCAAGTATCCCGCTGGTGGCCACAAGCCGCAGTTTCAATCCGGGTGCCAAGGCTGCTCCCCATCCAATGGAGAGGATTGACCAACTGGCTATTGATCCGGCAACAAACTTGCGCCGTACTGGCAGCGGAGTGGATAAAGCTGGCGTGGCTGCCATTTCAGCCGGAAGCCTCGCTCCCACCTTGGGAAGACGTCAAGTGACTTCCGGGCGATGTAGTTCCTCACCTTTCACGCAAAATTCACACCCTGCGGCGCTGATCCGTGGTAGATCACTGGCGACACAATGGCTTGGACACGAAGGCAATTCCTGACGCGGGTTCCGCTGGCGCTCGGCGGAGTGGCGGCGGTGGATGCCTTTGGCGTCGAGCCGGATTGGCTGGATGTCACGCGTCTGGATTACAGCCGGGTGGGAGCGGGCAAGACCATCGTTCACCTGACGGATTTGCACTACCGGGGCGATCGCTCGTGGCTGGAATCGATCCTGCAGACGACCCACGACCAAAAGCCCGACTATGTGTTTTTCACTGGCGATTTGGTCGATGGAAAGGACAAGCGGTTTCTCCCCGAAGCGCTGGGGATTCTCAAAACGATCGGCCTGCCGCTTTACGGCGTGCTGGGAAACCACGATCCGGCGGATTCCCATTCACAGGAGCTGTTTCAAAACGCCGCCGCCGCCACGGGAGGGATGTGGCTGTTCAACCAGTCGATCGATCTCGGGACGGTGCTGCTCGATGGCACCTGGGGCCCGCACGGCATGGCGGCAACTTCCACGAAACCACGGATCCTGCTAAGCCATTACCCCATGGCGGCCGAACGATCCCATGCCGCACCGTATGATCTGGTGCTCGCCGGGCATTCGCATGGGGGCCAGTGCCGCATCCCCGGCATCCCTCCGCTTTATCTCCCGGACTTCGTGGGACCGTATGTGGCGGGCCATTTCGATACCGCCGGCGGACCGCTCTACGTCAGCCGCGGCCTCGGCACCACCGGCCTGCCGGTGCGCTTCGCCTGTCGCCCGGAGCTGGCGGTGATCCGGATTTGAGTGCATTCACCTCCGGCCTTGCCTCGCGGGCTGGTTCGGCCTAAGCCCCTCGGCGTCATGAGCGAAGCCGCCCCGCAGACCCCGACCCACTCCACCGAAGCCGAACTGATCGCCGTCCGCCGGGAGAAACTCGCGAAACTGCGTGAACTCGGCGTGGACCCCTACGGCGCGCGTTACGAGACCACCATCACCCCGGCCCAACTCAAGGCCAGCGCCCCCACTCCGGTTGCCGAGGGCGAGGAAGCCCCCGCTGACACTTGGTCCGCGCAGAAGGTGAAGATCGCCGGCCGCCTCACCGCCGTCCGCGACATGGGCAAGTCCGTGTTCTTCCAACTCGCCGATATCGAAGGCGGCATCCAGGGCTACGTCAGCATCAAGAACCTCCCCGAAGACCAGGCCGCGATCTGGAAGTGCCTCGACCGCGGCGACTGGATCGGCATCGAGGGCGAGACCTTCATGACCCGCACCGGCGAACCCACCGTAAAGGTCGAATCGTTCACCGTGCTCTCGAAGTCGCTCCGCCCGATGCCCGACAAGTGGCACGGCGTGGCCGACCGCGAAACCATCTACCGCAAGCGCCACCTCGACCTGATGGCGAACGAACACAGCGCCGCCACCTTCCTCAAGCGCTTCCAGATGATCGCGGACATCCGCAGTTTCCTGCAGGCCCGCGGTTTCCTGGAAGTGGAAACGCCGATGCTTCAGGACATCCCCGGCGGTGCCGCCGCGCGTCCGTTCGAGACCTTCCACAACGCGCTCGGCATGCCGCTCACCCTGCGCATCGCCCCCGAGCTGTTCCTGAAGCGCCTGCTCGTCGGCGGCTTCACCAAGATTTTCGAGCTCAACCGGAACTTCCGCAACGAAGGCATCTCCCGCCGCCACAATCCGGAATTCACGATGTTGGAAGCCTATTGGGCCTTCTCCGACTTCGAGGAAATGGCCGACCTCGTGGAGGAAATGACCTGCCAGCTCGCGGAAAAGTACTGCGGCGGCCTGCTCATCGAGCACAAGGACGAGGACGGCAATGTCACCCGCACCATCGACCTCAGCCGTCCTTGGAAGCGCGCCAATTACCACGACCTCATCGCCGGGGCTGCTGGCGATGATTTCTTCACCATTACTCCGCAGGAGCGCCGCGAGCGCCTCGAAGGCATGGGCGTCCAACTTTCACCCGAAATGGTCGATCACGAGGTCATCCAGCAGGCGTTCGAAAAGCTGGTGGAGGAGAAGACTTTCAACCCCTGCTTCGTCACCCGCGTCGCCAGCGAACTCGTTCCGCTCGCCAAGGTCAGCCCCGGCGGTCGCACCGTGGAAGTGTATGAGCTCATCATCAACGGCCAGGAAATCTCGCCCGGCTACTCCGAGCTCAACGATCCCGACGTCCAGCGCCAGCGCCTTGAGCACCAGGCCGGCGGCGAGGAGGAGCAGAAGGTCGACTACGATTTCATCGAAACCCTCGAACACGGCATGCCGCCCGCCGGTGGCATCGGCATCGGCATCGACCGCCTCATCATGATGCTCACCGGCGCGCCGACGATCCGCGACGTGGTGCTCTTCCCGCTACTGAAGCGGAAGGAGTGACGCATCCAGCCATGGGCTTGGGTCGCGCCTGTTGGTTAGCCTCCGCTTACCTTCGCGGCGCGCAGGTGGCATGCCAGATGAATGCAGTCGGCAATTTGCATTGACCCGGCCTGCGTCTCCGATGTCTGGTGGCCGCAATTTCATGCGCGCCCACCTTGCTCCATCCTGGAATCGCTATTTCCCTGCCGCAGCGATCGCCGCAGCGTCCCTGGCCGTGACAGGGCTCCTGTCAGCCGGAGTCGTGGTATCGCCCTCCAGCATTTCCAACACCTACGCGGGAGCAATCGATCTCACCATCACTGGCTTGGACGCGTCCGGGCAGACCGTGGTGGTAGAGGACTATTTTGATGCGGACGGCAGCGGGACGGTGACCACCGGTGATGTTCTGCTGCGGAAGTTCCAGGTGACGGATGGCCAGGTGACGAGCATCGCAGGCCAGCGGAACACCAACATTCCAGGAGACGAGGACGGTGCGGCTAATGGCTCGATCACCACCCGTCTGCTGCTTCTGCCCGGAGAAATCACCGGCCATCTGGTGGGGAATCATCTTTTCCGCGTGTCCCCGTCAGGCAGCGGATTCACCCCATTCAACGCCACCTGGACCGTGACCCAGCAGAGCTATGGCGGCAGCGGTATTTCCGGCACAGTCACGGCAAGTGCGGGCGGAACGGCTCTGCCGGGTGCGGTGGTGCTTGTGTTCGGGGCCAGCTCGGATCATGAAATTGCGGGGCTCGCCGTCAGCGGAGCGGGCGGGGCCTATTCGATTCAGGTGCCGGCGGGCAACTACCAGGTGGCGGCCGCCAAACCAGGAACCATGTTCAATGCCGGCTCCGCCGGAGTCACAGCAGTCGCTGCAGGATCGATCACCACGGGCACCACCGTGGCACTGGATGCCGCCCAGCGAACCATTTCCGGCACGGTGCGCAATGCGGCCACACTCGCCCCCCTCACCGGCGTGCCGGTGATCGGACAATCCGACAGCGGCTACCTCACGGTTACCTTTTCCGATGGCTCGGGAAACTATACCCTGAGTGCCAGCGCCGAACCTTGGCAACTCCAGGTGGATGAAATTTCGCTCGGTCGTTTCGGGTGCCTCGGCACGAAGTTCAACGAAGGCAGCAGCACCAGCGTCAGCGGCTTCAACCTCGACCATCCGGCGGCGACTTCCCTGATCTATGGCAGCCTGCGCACTCCCGGCAACGTGCCGGTGCCATTCACACAGGTGGATTGCCAGACCAATGGATCTCCCAGCTACAAATCATTCGGGATGAGCAATGCGAATGGCGATTTCACCATCGGTGCGGTGCCGGCCGCTTGGCGTCTGAACTCCCAACCGGCTGGCTATCTGGTGCGGGAACAGACCGCCGTCGTGGCGACGAGCGGCTCGTCCGTGCTGCAAAACCTCGTCGCGAATCCGGTCACCACCCACCTCCGCGGCCAGATCCGCGACGATTCGAACAACCCCATCGGCAACGTGGTGCTCCTCGCGGTCGAGGTCACGACCGGGTCCAATCCCGGCATCAACGCAACTACAGTAACCGACTCGAACGGCAACTTCGATCTCGGTGTCTTCGGCGGCGGCGGCACAACCACGCGTGCCTGGACTCTCCAGCTCAACCAGAGCGACGGACCCGGAGCCTACGTCTCCACCAGCCCCATCTTCAACGTCCAGGACGGCGTGGATGTCAACAGCATCCACTACCTGGTCTATCAGGTGACCGCTCATATCCGCGGCCAGGTGGTGGACCAATCCAACAGCCCGATCGGCAACGTCAATGTCTATGCGAGCGGAATCAACGGCACCCTCCTCACCGGCAGCCAGGCCGACGACGGTGGCAATTTTGACATCGGCCTGTTCGCGGGAAATTGGCAGCTCGGACTGAGCAACATCGGTGGCCTGGGGATCATCCCGCAGGCGGCGTCCGTCACCATGTCCGGGGGTGTCGATCAAAACGGATATGTCTTCCACGTGCTCCATGCCACCGGCACCATTTCCGGATCTCTCAAGGATACCTCCAACGCGGCAATCGGCGGCGTCACCATCACGGGAATCCAAACCGTTTCCGGGGTGACCTTTACCACCGATGCGAACACCCTGCCGGACGGCACCTATTCCCTCCCCATTTCCAGCGGCAATTGGAATGTGAGCCCGAACGGACAAGCCCTCGCCAGCCGGGGCTACCAAGCCCCGACCGCGCAGGACGTGTTCGTGACCACCAGCGTCTCCGGCGTGAATTTCACCGCCTCTGCCGCCACGGGAACCAGCTATGCGACCTACCTGAACAGTCACTTCAGTACGATCGAGCAGCAGTCGGCGATCAGCGGCCCGAACGGAAACCCATCCGGAGACGGCGTGGTGAACCTGCTGAAATATGCCTTCAATCTCGATCCGCATGCCGCCATCGGCGCACCACCGTTGTCCGGTCCCACCGCCACCGGGCTTCCGGTTGTCGGCACAATTTCAGGTGCCGGCGGACCGTACGTGACCCTCACCTACCGGCGGCTGGACTCCGCCACGGACCTCACCTATTCGGTCGAAAAATCCTCCACGCTGGGCAGCTTCACGGCAGCCTCGGTGACGGAAGATATTCTCTCAGACGACGGAACGATCAAGGTGGTGCGGGCGAAGATGCCGATCGGCACGAGTGACAAGCAGTTCCTGCGGGTCCGCGTGACGAAGGCCCCGTGATTCCACCCGCATGAACGCCATCCAGGCCGACATCACCACGCTCGCGGTCGATGCCATTGTCAACGCGGCAAATTCCTCCTTGCTCGGCGGAGGCGGCGTGGACGGTGCCATCCATCGCAAGGCTGGCCCCGATCTCCTGCATGAGTGCCGCCTGCTCGATGGCTGCAAGACCGGCGACGCGAAGCTCACCAAAGGGTACGATCTGCCCGCGAAATTCATCATCCACACCGTCGGCCCGGTGTGGAATGGCGGCGGCAAAGGCGAAGCGGAAAAACTCGCGAGCTGCTACCGCCGCTGCCTGGAGATTGCGGCGGAGCACAGCCTGAAAAGCATCGTGTTTCCATCGATCAGCACGGGCATCTACGGCTATCCGATCGAACATGCCGCGCGAGTGGCAGTGGAAACGGTCGGGGCATTTCTCGCGGAAAACGCAGCAGAGATCGAGGTGACCTTCTGCTGCTATTCCATGCGGGATCTGGAAGTTTACCGAAGTGTGATGGGCTGAGGCCGGTTCACGCCTTCTTCCGCCACACCATCGCGCCGAGCAGGAGGGCCATGAGGCCACCGAGCCAGATGGTGCTGGTGCCGGTCCGCTTGAGGTCGAGGTTGAGAGTCATCGCTTTCCCACCGTCCACCTGGACACTGCGGTTGAATGTGAGCACCGTGCCGCGCTGGGGAAGGGTCACATCCAGAGCCACGGGTGCGGGTTCGGCAGCGAGCTGCTGGGTAACGATGTGATTGGCGATGGCCTTGAGGGCGGAGTTTTCGTCAGCAGTGTTGTAGGCCATCAACTGGTCGTATTGGCGGGCGTTGTAGTTGAGGTTGCCCTGGAAGATCGGGTTGTCATTGGCGGCGCGTTCGAGCTGGGCGTTCTGGCCTTGGGATACCTCGCTCTTGTTGTCGAGGTAGAGCTTCTGGCGGCGGGTGTTGAGGCCGAGCACCGCTTGCTGGGTCTTGAGCTGGCGGAGCTGCACGCGGGCGTCTTCGTTGGAAGCGGCGTCGAGATTGTTGCCCCGTGCCGCCTTGCTGAGCGCCTGGCCGGCCTTGTCCTGTTCGCCATTGGCGAGCCAGGTGTTGGCCTGGTCGAGCAAGGCCACGGCATCGCGGGCGTCCGCAGCGCGCTTGCGGCTGACGAAGGACTGGTAATCCTCAAGGCGGAAAACCCCGGCGGCAGTTTCACCCTTGAGATCGAAATCCCCGCTGTGTCCGGAGAGTTTCCAGCCATCGGGCACCAGCACACGCCAGGTGAGGTTTTCCAGCGGGACATCAAGCGCCGGGCCTTCCAGCTTGAGATTGGAACCGGCGGGAGCGGAGTAAACGAAACGGACCGAAGCCGGCCGGCCGCCTTCGGGCGCGGGGAAGACGTAGAACAACCAGTCATCGCCTTCGCGGACGAGCGGCGCGCCTTCATCGTTGACCAGCACGTTGAAGAGATTGGCACCCTTCGGGAGCTTGAGACGGAGGCTGCCCTTTTCCACTACCTCCACTTGCAAGTCAACGGCGGTGAGCGCGTCGCCGTCGGGAGAGATCAGGGTCGTCAGGGCACCGGAGGCCACGCGGAGCTTCAGCGATCCGGCGAGGTTGTGGCGTTTCACGGCGATGGTGAGCGGTCCTTCCGCCTCAGCCACGCGGAAGGCGAGGCCGGGAGCGGTCGTGCCGGAGGCCTGGGGCATCGCCGTCTTCACCACGGCCCAATCGGCGCGCTGCCAGCCGCGGGCGAGTGTCGGCGCATCCAGCTCAAGACGCCCGCCAGCGCGGACGGTGACGAAATACGAGAGCTGCCGTACTTGATCGATGCCGATGGGAGCGATGGTTTCCGTGCCGCCTCCCTTCGACTGGCTCTGGTATTCGAGTTCCACGGCGGCGTCTCCGGCGATGCCGCGCTGGAAGCGGATCTCCCATACACCGGGCGAACCGGCCACGGGAACGAGGTCCCCCACCCCGGCCCCACTGGCACGGACGGTGCCCGCGGCGGTGGGGTCGAGGCCGGGAATGGTGACGCGCAGGGATTTCACCGCGGCGTTTTCGATCTTATAGCGCAGCGACACATGGTGCAGCATTTGGCCCTCGCGGAGGGTGACATCATGAAGTACCTGAGCGGTGACCCAGGGATCCAGCCGCTCGATGGCCATCGCCAGTTTCCAATCCGACTGCAGCAGGCGGAAGGCGAGGGCCCCGGGGCGCATGGCGTCCTTGGATTGCTGGGCATCGCCGAGCTCCCGTGGATCGAGCTGGGAAACCTTGTCGCGGGTGACGGCGCGGACTTGCAAGCCGCGCTCGGGAACGACGATGAGGGTGCCGGTTTCACGGGTCACTTCACGCACGGCGATGCGGGGGATATTCCACGCCGCCTGGGCTCCGGGTGACGGTCCAGCGAGGGACAGCGAAAACTCCTGGCGTCCCAGCGTGCGGCCATTGAGATGCAGCGTGACCAGGCGCTTGCCGCCTTCCTTGAGATCGGTCCAGTGACTGAGCGAGTCACCGGTGGCCGCTTCGATTTCCAGACCATCAGGAACCTCGAGCACGATGCGGAAAACTCCGGCGCGGGTGATGGTGACGGCGAGATCGGTGGCGAGCACCATCCGGTCTTCCCCGAGCGAAAGGATCTGACGGGACTCGGCCCGCAGTTCGGGAGCCACCGGTGCGACACGGACGGTGACGGACGCATCTTCCGCGCCATAGCGGAATACCCGCTGGAGCAGGGCGAGAGGGTGCCCTTTCGAATCAGCGGGCAGCAAGCGGCCATCGAAGTCCTCCAGGTTAACCACTGAGAGACCTTTCGGGGTCACGGCTTCCGGCTGCGCTTCGTCGCCAAAGGCGAGGGCGAGCAAGCCGACTTCTCCGGCGGAGTTTTCGACGCGCAAGGGGGAGAAGGCGAGGTTCACCGGCAGGGCATCACTGCCGCGCTGGGTTTCCACGGTGAGGGCAAAGGGGGCCTGCTGGGCCGGTTCGATGGCCACGCGAAGCTCGCGGGTGCGGGGATCGAAGCGCCACGAACCAACGGGGCCGTCGGATACTTCACCGACGGTAAAGGCTTCCGGCACGCGCAGGACCAGTTCGCTGACCCGACCCTGGGTCGGACGGATAGTGACCCGGTGGCGTCCATTGACGACCCCGGGGCCTGGGACGAACAGGTTCGAAACCTCGGAGAAGTAACGCACGGCCTCAGCCGCCACATCGCGCTGGCGCGGCCGGGCCTGGATGGTGATGGAAGGTGCCGGCGCGAGCACCAGGGTGGCTCCGCTCTGTTCCTTCGCCAGTCCGGCCAAGGGCTCGGTGGAAGCAGCGGCCGACGAGGTGAATTCCCAGCCCGGCTCGGTCCATTGGACGCTTACCCGTTGGAGAGCGGCGGTGCCGGACGGTACGGTCCAACCATCCTGGGGGCGGGCCAGAGGCATTTCGAAAGTGGCGTGGCCGGAAGCCCGGCCGGCGGCTTCGATGACGACAAAGTAGCTGTCCTTGTTGTCGACGGCGGCCTTCACCACCCGCAGGCCGGTGCCGGTGAATCCGGTCAGAACGGCGGGCGGATTGAGCAACAGGAAGCGATCACCGGCCCCGCCGCGCACGGCGACATCGATGTCACCCTGCAGGCGGCCATCGGAGATCTTCCATTGCTGGACGAGGGATTCGGCCGGCTGCATGTCCGCGGCATCCGAACGACCGGGAGCGAACCAGCAAGTGAGGGCCAGCAGGGCGGCGGCGGCGGGCGGCGTGGCGCGGGGAAGGCGGAAGCGGAGACGTTTCACGAGAGGAATGACGAGGAGCACAAGCGCGGCAATAGCGAGCAGGATAAAGAATGCCGGGGCACCGCCACGCTGGGCCAGCAGGCCAAGCCCGAAGCAGAGCATGCCGATGCTGATGAACAAACGGCTGTGCCTGAAGAGCCCGAAGCTGCATAGGCCGAGTCCGAGAACCATGCCGAAGACACCGAAGCCGACGACTTTCGAATAGAAGAGCGAGATGTTTTCCAGCTCGATGGTGACCTTCTGCAAGGGAGCAACGACGGGAGCCGCGTATTCCAGCGCGGGCGGCGTGAACGGCGTGTCGCGCCATACCACCTTGGCCGCGCCGATCGCAGCAGCCACCAGGGCGAGTGCGGCCACCATCGAGGCGGCGGTCCGCCAGCGGCCCGGACTACCAGCGCCAAGGGCAAAGACTGCGACAGCGAGAATCGCGATCAGGGCCACGGGCCGCCGGGCCAGCGCGGAGATCCGCTGGAAGCCCGTGGGTTCCTGCACCGGATGAACCAGCTCCGCCGTGCCTCCCTTGGGAATCAGGCGGCGGTTCTCATCGCCACTCACCAGCCACTCGCCGATCACGACCGGCGCATCGAGCACCGGCGCGGTGAGGATGGGCGAGGAAGGATTTTTCGCCTGTCCTCCGTAGCGAAGCACCACCTCCACCGGATCGTTCGGGTCGTTCTTGCTCGGCAGCGGCACGAGGGTATCCGCACCGTCCTCACGGGCGTTCACCGCCACACCATCGACGCGGGTTTCCCAAAGCTTGATGTCCGCGGGCATCTTCAACCGCAGCCCGGCACGACCGCGTGATTTCACGAAGAAGCGGGCATCGGTGACGACCTGGCCATCGCGCGAGACCTGGCTGGAGAGCTTCAGGAAATCCACGACCTGGTCGGCGGTTTCACCCGGGGCGAACCACTTGATGTCGAGGTCGATGGTGAAATCGCGGCCGGTGTATTGCCACGCGCCGAGCGTGGGGGCGCTGGTGAGCAGGCGGTATTCGGCGGGCAGCTCGTTGGCCTCCAGCTTGAGCAAGGGGCCCTCGCTACGGGAAACGGAGTAGTTCACCTGCAGCGGGCTGACCACCTGCACGTAGCCGCGCTCGCTCTGGACATCCAGCGGACGGATCGCGCCGGGAGAGATGATGCCGCCGCGGGCGCTCATCGGCTGCTCGAAGCTGAGCAGGACGGTGCCGGCCCCGAGGACGGGGCGGGACAGTGGCACGATCACCACATTCCCCTCGCGCCGCCAGTCGCGGCCGACATTCTGGCCGGTGACCTCGATGTTCCCTATGCCCTCCGGAACGGCGATGCGCCATTCCGTGGCCGGTGCGCCGACGACAAAGTAATTCATGAGCACGCTGCCGTAGGCCGCACCGGCCTTGAGGGAATAGAGATGAAACACGTCCGCCTGCACATTCTGGCCCAGCGCCTCGATCTTCATCGTGGCGGACCAGTCGGATTCACGGAGCCGGAAAGCCTGCTGCAGTCCCGTCGACTGCTTCGGGAAAAACGTCAGCGGCACTTCCGCGAGTTGGTTGGTCTTGGCCGGAGTGACCCGGAAGCCGGGGGCGGAAATCACGCCGATGAAGCCGCGGCGGGACTTGACCCCGGGGAAGCCGATCGGCGGCAGTATCCACTCGCCGGCCTTGGCGGCCTGGTTTTTCTCAAGCTTCAGCGTGATGAGCTGGCGACCATCGACCGGTTGGGCGAAGAGGATTTTGACCACGCGCTTTCCATCGACCGGCGTGCCCGCGACGTTGAAATCCGCGACGGCCGCGCCGGTGACTCCGGCCACGGCGAAGTCCTCGGGAACGGTCAGCTCCCACTCGCGCAGCGGAGCCTCGCGGATGTCCAGCTCCAGCTCCGCCAAGATGCGGCGGTCGGTCTCGGCAATCTCGTAGAGGGTCACTTCGTTGACGCTGACCTCGGGCAGCACTTGATCGGCGGAGATTTCAAACGAACGGTCGGCCGCGGGGAAGCGATAGACGGAGACCTGGCGCAGGCCCTCACCGCCACCGGCGGGGAATTGCCCCGGGGCGAGCTGCATCATGCCGGTGACATTCGTCACTTCCAGACGCACCGAGCCCTGGCTGGCCACTCTCACCCAGCCGCTGTGGCGGAGGGCTCCCTGCGGGGTGAGGCGCATTGGCAGGGCCTTGACCGGAAAGCTGCCGAGCGCCGATTGAGCCTCGATGCGAAGTTCCGCCTCGCCTTCGATCGGACGGTTCAAGGTGACCTCGAGGCGGCGCGCTCCGCCGTCCTCACGCACGCTCCAGCCGAGCACCTGCTCGCCCTGCACCGCGAGGATTTCCCCGGGGCCTTCGAGCTTGATGTTGAGGGCGGTGAGTTTTCCCTGGAGCACGCGGAAGCGCAGCGACGAGACTTCCCGTAGCAGGCCGCTGCCGACGCGAACTTCGGTGGCTTCGGTGCTGGAAAAGAACAGTGCGCCTTCGGTCTCTTCGCGGGACGGTTTCCAGGCGAGATTGACGTGGCCGTTCGCGGGCAGGAAGCCACGCCAGTTTTCGCCCTCACGCTCGGGTGAGACCGACAGCGTGCGGTCGAAGATGACCTTCGAACCAAGTCCTTCCAAACGCAGCGGAACCACCACGCCGCCGGGCAGGGTGAAATCGATGGCGCGCCAGTCGCCCTTGCGGCCATGCTGGGCCTGGAATGCGATCTTGACCGGGAAATTCCCCGCACGATCCGCGACCAGCTCGTAGAGCCCACCGCGCAGGCGGACATGCCAGCCCTCGCCAGCGGCTTCGCCGGACAAGGCCGCGCCGCGGAGGAGCTCGGTCACCGCGCCCACCTTGGTGGCATGGGCTTCGGCTTCGAGGTTGAAGGCGATGTTGCTGCCGTCGGTGCTGACCTTTCCGACGAGGCTGGCATTGATCAGTTCGAGTTCGCGCGGGGCGGTGCCGCCACGGGAAACGGCGACGACGAGCAGCGGCACGGCGGATCCTTGGAACTTGCGGCTGTTGCCGCCTTCGACAGGAACCAGGCCCTCGGCCTTGAGCACGCGGAGATCGACATCCGCCGCCGTCTCGATGGATGCCTGCAACGCAAAACCGGAGGCCGGGCCTGCTCCCGGGAGGAGCAGGGAGACGTTATCGCGGTTCGACCGCAGGTCTGCTTTCGCGGTTACCTGGACCGGCCAGTTGGCGGGCAGCTCGGCATCGGGAATCGGATGCAGGTCGAGGAAACGGCTGCCGTCCGGTGCGGTGCGCACGGACCAATCCCGGAGCATTTCCGCGGTGACGGCGGTGACTTCTCCCCTGCCTTGGAGCGAAAGGCTGAGGGTCTCCGGCTTCCCCTGGAGCACATGGAAGGTGAGATCGAAGTGGGTGTCCGCCGTGTCCAATCCGAGCTTGGCAAGCGCGGTCGCCTCGGCGGAAAAGAACAGCGGGGCGGGCTTCTGGATCTGTTCGACCGGCACCAGGGCGATGCCATCGCCGACATCGACGCTGGGATCTGCCTTGGCAGCGAGAGTGCCTAACAAGGTGAGAAGGAGGAGGGTGAGCGTTTTCATGGGGAAGAGAATTGGAGCCAGGGAGGCACGAGATCGGATCAGCTCGCAGTGGAAGATCTGGAACCACGAATTACACGAAGGGACACGAATGAGAGGGACCCAAGGTCTGACATTTTTCCCCATCCATTCGTGCAAATTCGTGACATTCGTGGTTTGATCGGTTTGAGGATTTGAGAAATAGCTGCTGTTCTGCCAGCCGGTGTAACACGGAACGCAGGCTCGGTGTGTAAATGGCTTGTCAATTCACTTGAGCTTGCCGGTCATCTGGAGGAGTTCGCCGACTCGGCTACTGGTTCCATAGTAAGATCGGACGCGGGCAAGCTCGGGAACGAGGGTGGTGAAATCGGTGGCCTGACCGAGCGGCGTGTCCCGCAGCTTTTCCGCAGCCAGCTCCGACAAGGTGGCGAGTTGGATCGAGGCGGAGGCACGGTCGAAGGCCGGTGTCTTTTCATCATGCGGGATCGTCCACGAGCGCTCGACCATGGTGGCCGAGGCGGTATCGCGGAAGCGGACGCTGACTTCTCCCAGCTCACCAGTGCCCTCCGGGAGGACTTCCACCTGATAGAGCGCCACGCCGGCTTCATCGGCGGCGAGTTCCGCGGCATCCACCGCATCGTTGTGGAAATCCTCGGTGTTCAGCCGGTGCTTTTCGAAGCCGATGAGCTTGTAGCGGGCCACGCGGTCGGGATTGAAATGGACCTGCACCTTCACGTTCTCCGCAGCCGGGCGGAAGGCTCCCGCGAGTTGGGTGGCGAAGTTGCAATCCGCATCGGCGGCATCATTGACGATGTAATAGCGGCCGTTGCCATGGCGGGTCAGCGCCTCCAGCATGCGGTCATTGAGACCGCCGGCCCCGATGCCCGCGGCATCGAAGGCGATGCCCTGCTGGCGGAGCGCCGCCACCTTGTTGGCGAGGTCTTCCGGCTGGGCATTGCCGAGGTTGGCGGCGCCGTCGGTGAGCAAGACGATGCGGTTCTGTGCGGCGGGATTCTTGCGCTGCACGGCGAGTTCCCCGGCCAGCTTTAGCGCTTCTTCCAGGTTGGTTCCGCCCTCGCTGGGCAGGTTGTCCACCAAGGCGACCAGCTTCGCGGCCTCGGCACCGGAGAGCCGGTCGGCAAGGAGATGAGGAGTCCGCGAGAATCCGGCGAGAGTGACGGTATCACCAGCCTTCAACAGCGACGCGAGCTGGGCCACTGCCGCCCTCAGGCCGGCGCGGCGATCCTCGCGCTCCATCGAGCCCGAATTGTCCAGCAGCACGGTGAGATTGAGCGGCTGGCCCTGGCCACGGCCGGCCGAACCCACCCGCATCGCGATCCGGACCAGATTCCGCTGCGGCAGGATCGGGTGCGCCGTCTGTTCGATTGCGCAGGCCACCGGCTCACCCGGTGCGGGTGAAGGATCGCCATAGTCGAAGGCATTGTAGAACTCCTCCGGCCGGATCTGATCGGGAGACAAGCGCTCGCCACGATCGAGTGCCGCCTTCGCCAGCTTGAACGACGCATCGCTGACGTGCAGGGAGAAGGTGGAAAACGGTTCGTCAGTCGATGGGGTTTCGCCAGTCGGAACCGGAGCGGGCTTTGGCGCGGCAGCCGCAGCGGCGGGAGTCGCGACCAGGGCTTTCGACTCAACTAGTTTGATGGCTCCCTTCTCAAGCCGATTGGAGGTCTGGCTGGTATCTCCAGAAGGAATGACCGCCTTCAGCCTGACAAGCGTGTTGAGCAGCTTGAGGCGTTCTTCGACTCTATCCTTCTGATCGCGGATCTGCTTTTCCAGCTCCGTCAATTTCCCACCTGCTTTGGTTGGATCTGATTCAGAATTTTCCACGCGAGCCTGGATCCCGCTGTTGTTCAGTTCCCTTTGGAGTTCCTTCAGCCTTTCCTGCGCGCCTTCATATTCTCCCTTGGCCCAGTCGTAGGAGATAGTACCGTCGGAGTTGGTAATTCCCTCCCTTTCCGGGCTCTTTTCGGCAGCCAGCGCCTCCGGTTCGCTGAGGTCCGTCTTGAGGCCTACTTCGGAGGCTGGCTTCTCGGTTGGCACAGGGAGCGCCAAAGCCTGATCCGTCTGCATCAACAACTCGGCTCGAGTATGGTCATAGGCGGACCGGTAGTATTCCGATTTCGCAGAAGCGATCTTCTCCATCCAGCGCTGCGCGACTGTATTGTTTGGATCAGTCCGCAGGACTTCTTCAAATTGCTTCTTGGCATCGTCAAACTTGCCGAGATTGTAGGCTCCTTCTCCCGTATAGAGTTCCTTGCGGACCTTCTCGACATTCTGAGTGGGCCCATAGGCGAGCGCCGGATTCCCCTCTTTCCCGCCCTTCGTGTCTTTCAAGGATAGATTCACTGCCTCCTCCTCGGAACCATTTCCATTGAGCGAATCCCCAAAATTGGACAATCCACCGGTATTTGCCCGACCGTGCGTTTCCTTCCCGTCAGTGATCTCGGATTGATCTCGCAGCCCCTTTGTCTCGGAGCTCTTTCTTTCCGTAACCGCTCCGTCCGCACCAGGTGACGCCGGTTGGATACTGTCGTCGTGGGTCATATCTCCGCCGCTGAGAGTCCGCTTCAGGGGGTTGCCATTCTCAACACTTCCATAGCCCGAGCCCGCAGCGAGACCGAAGTCCTTCGAGACCGCCCCATATACATCGAGTCCGCTGTAGGCAACGCCGTCGTTCGAGCCTTGGTCTCTGGAATTGAAAAGCTTTCCAAGGATGGGCAAATTCGTGATGTCCGGCTGCCCTCCCTGTTCAGAGGCATCGCCCCGGAGTGGATACTCTCTCCCCAACAGCAGAGAGGCGTCCTTCTGCTGGTCCGCCCGCACGGCGCGAGTCTGAACGCCAGCAAGATCGACCCCAAGACGCGCCTGTTCATATAGGTCCTTGTCCATCATGCTCATCGATCGCGACCCGTCGGCGACCGAGTAATTGGAACTTTCCGATGAGCGTCGGGCTGGGGCTGTCTTTCTGGCCGGGTATTCATCGGCGTTGGTAAAGCCGTCCCCATCCGGATCCCTGGAGGGCACATCCGCGCCCGCTTCTGCATGACCCATATCCGCACCGCGGAAGATATAGTCCGACGAGTATCCGATGTGAACATCGCCTTCAATGCCCCCTTCCGACCCCTTGGCTGCCAACGTCTCCTGCCGGGGTTTGGAATCCTTGGCAACAACGTCTTGCTGGCCCTCCTGCGCCTGCTTGAGCGGCACCTCACGGCGGATGACGTTGTCCGTGGTTTTCGCGTTTCCCCGGATGTCGATGTGTCCAATTCTGACACGACGCCCGTCAACGATGGCAGTCTCCGGCTCTCCTTTTGATGGGGGCGCTGGATCCGCGTCAAAATCCTTCAGGCTATAATTGAATTGTCCGCCGCGATCAGCAGCGACATCGCCAGCGCCGACCCCTCCTCCAGCGACGCGGTTCGGGTTGTTGAGAATCGCATCGATGCTTTCACGCTTGATGGTGGAATCGCCGCTGCGGAGACCGCTGGTCAGGATATTCGATGCTTCGGCACCGTCTGGTTTGGCTGCCTGCAGTTGCCTAAGCTTCCCCTCGCCGGACATGACTTTATCGTTTGCAGCGACATCCCCATCGATCTGGAGGTCGCCGGCCGAAATCGTGGTCTTCCCCGTATAGGTATTCGCTCCTGTGAGAGCTTTGGGGGCCTCGTGATCGTTGGGAACCGCAGGATCGGTCCAGGCAATTTCGTCTTCGGCGGCAGCGACTGCCTTTCGTGATGCACCGCTCTGCCGGCCATTGGCTTTGGCCACCCGGTCCGGGTTATTGAGAACAGCATCGATGCTGTTACGATTGATGGCGGAGTCGCCGCTGCGGAGGCCGCCGGTCAAAATGTCCGTCACGTTGGTGCCGGTCGCGGCCGGAACGCCATCGACCGTGGTGCCATTGACCGGGCTGCGGAAGTCGGTGTTGCCGCGGGTGAGTGCTTCATCACCACTACGATTTCCGGAGGAGACGGCTATTTCCGCCGACTTGTCAGCCACTTCGGTCTTGCTGGAAGGCATTTTCGCTGGGGCTGGACCGTTCACAGGAGCAAAGGGATCGACCGGGGCCAATCGCTCACCCATCGCCTGCTCATTCCCTTTCGTCAGATCCTGTCTGGCACCACCGGTCGGGGCATCGGCCAGGAGGCGGGAGCTCTCGCTGATCGGCTCTGCGGCAGGAATCACGGGAAGCGTTGTGGCCGGCGGCGCAGCAGACGCCATCGGTTGGCCAGCGCCCGTGGCCAACGACCGCGAGGGTTTCGCGGCAGGGGGTTCTTCCTTGTCCACGGCGTAGCGGACCTCATCATGGGCTGCGAGGGCTTTCGACTTCTCTCCTGCTTGCGCGGCCCGGCGACCATCCATGGCGAGGGTGCCGGAACCACTTTTTTCGAGCGAACCGCTATCCCGTCCGAAGTTCGCACCGCTGCTGCCTCTGCCACCGCCCGATCCCGAGCCGCCCAGACCTGCGGAAAGCCCGTTGCCCTGCAAGGAACCAACCGATGCCACTTCGCCTGGCTTCGACTCCGGCATCAGAATGGCCGAAGAGGGTGCCCGGGCGGAAAATCGTTCCCCCTGGGCCTTAGCGCGCGGAGCGGCTGGGAGGGGTGGTGAATACGACGGGTCGCCGATCCCGCTGCTCTGGATTTCAAAAGTCCGCTCGGAAGACGAGGACATGACGACCTTTTGTTTCGTCGGGGAAAAGACGTAGTTAAACCCCACAGCCAGCGTGACGCACGCGGCGGTGGCCATCAGCGCCTGGCGAATCCATGGCTGGCGCAGGTGCTTCGCGAGCGGGATCACCTTTTTGCCGGCGGGCGCGTCGTGCATGCCACCGAACAGCGCGTCGAGCTTGGCCCGTTTCTCGGCTGGTAGTTTCCAGGCCTCATCAGGCTTGGCGGCCTCGGCATCAGAAAGGAGGCCGTGAAGAGCCTGCATGCGACGGCGGAAGACCAGCAGCTCGGGGCGCTCCTCACAGAGGCGCTCCAGCTCGGCAGCCTCGAACGCCGAGGCATCGCCCAGAACCCAGGCGACGATGCGCGCTTCCAGCGGCTCGTCTCCCACGGGTTCCAGGAGGGGAAATTCTTCGTCTTTCATCGGAGAAAAGGGAAAAAGGGGTGGTGGTTGGATCAGCCTTCCGCGCTTTCGACGCCCAAACGGCGGAGCGAATCGGCAAGGCCCTTGAGGAGGTGGTGGAGCTTGTAGCCCACGTTTCCGGTGCTAAGCCCGGTGCGGGCGGCGATCTGGTCGTATTTCAGCTCGCCGTGGTATTTCAGTTCCAGGAGCTGGCGGTCGTCTTCATCGAGTTCGGAAACGAGGAGTCTGAGGGTGCCCATGGCCTCCATCCGGCCCAGATCGTGATCGGCGGTGGCGGAGGGGCCTTCCCACTCGCGCTGGTCATCGAGCGGGGATTCGCGTTTTCGCTGGCGGAGGTGGTTGATGGCGAGATTGCGGAGGCAGCGGTAGAGCCACGGGCGGGGTTGCTGGACCTCGGTCCAGTGCTGGTGAAGGCGGAGAAAGGCCTCCTGAACGAGATCTTCGGCGGTTTCCCGGACCCCGGTGAGGCCGTGGGCGAACCGGAGGAGCGGGGTCTCCTCCGCGTCGAAGACCTGGCGGAGCGTGGGTTTTTCCTCCATGGCTGGGCGTAGGGCGACGACGGCGATCCGGGAGGGATCAACCGGCATCAGAGTATTGGAGATCCGGGCTTCCATGGATGGACAGGCGGGCGGGCATGATGGGCGGGCGGCGGGCGCTCTTCGTTATCCAGTCAGACACGCTAGCGGGAAGATCCTTGGAAAAAATCTCCAATTTTTCCCCTGGGCCTCCCTTATTGGTGACAGCTACCGCCCCCCGGGCCCGTTTTCAGGGGCCGCCGTCATCCGGCTTGCGGGCGGGCCCGCCCACGCGTTCAATGCCGCCCCCGAACCGTATGTTCATCCTCAAGAAAATCTTCCAGCTCCGGGACCACTCGAGCACCGATTCGGAAAAGCCCTTCCTGGAGCACCTGGAGGACCTCCGGAACACGCTGATGAAGATCATCATGACGCTGATTGCGGCGATGATCGCGTGTTTCTCATTGAACGGCAAGATGATGGAGGTCCTACGCGCTCCGGTGGAAAAGGTCACCCGGCTGCATGAGGAAGAATTGATGCCCAAGAAGGGATCCGGCACAAAGGACGTCACCGTGGATACCTGGGAGCAGGCCAAGAAAATCGAACAAGCCGCCCCCACTCTTTCCAAGGACGAACTCGACAAGCTCTACCTGGCCACCGGCGACGAACCGGCCCTGCGTTTCCATGTGAAGTCGGTGTCCCTCCTGCGGGCGACCCTGGCCCTGCCCGAAGCGAAGCGGGAAACCTATTTGAATTCGATCGAGGGCAACGCTCCGGGACTGCCCAGCTATACGGCAGCGGACATGCAGAAGCAGGTCCGCGCCCTGATCGCGGCCAAGGCCACGCCGGTGATCGACACCAAGGGCAGCACGATGTCCACCCTGAAGCCCACGGAATCCTTCATGCTGTCGATGAAACTGGCGTTCTTCGCCGGCATCGTCGTCTCGTTCCCCCTGCTGCTGTACTTCATCCTTCAGTTCGTGCTGCCGGGCCTGCACGGACACGAACGCCGGGTGCTGTGGCCGGCGCTGGCCATCGGCTTCGGCCTGTTCATCGTGGGGGTCCTGTTTGCCTATTGCTTCGTCCTACCGCGCACCCTCCTGTTCCTCTCCGACTGGGGCAAGGACATGGGCATTTCCAATGACTGGCGGATCGGTGAGTACGTGTCATTCGCCTCCCAGTTCGCCCTGCTGTTCGGAGCCTCGTTCGAATTGCCGGTGGTGGTGATGGTGGCTGTGAAACTCGGCCTGCTTACCTACGAGACGATGAGGCGGACCAGGCGCTACGCCATTCTGGCCATCGTCGTGCTCGTGGCGGTGCTCTCGCCCACGCCGGACATCCCCACCCAGCTTCTCATGGCCGCGCCCATGGTCATCCTCTACGAGATCTGCATCTGGCTGGCCTGGTGGGATGAGCGCAAAAAGAAGAAGGCGGAGGAGGCGGAAGCCCGTGAACGCATGGAGCAACTGTTGCTGAAGAACCCGGATGTCCAGCCGTATGCTCACCCGGAAGACGAGCACATGGATTACCCGGCGCATTACGACGACCGCACCCACGACGTCACCGTCATGGAAGATGAAGTCGCCGGCGATCATCCGGAACCACCGGTCGAACACGATCCCGACCTGCTGCCGCCGCCAACCACCCAAGAAGAACCGCGCCAGGAGTGAGTCCAATTCTTGAATAGAATCTAACTCGTCGATCCCACAGGGATCACGGAACTTAGCCCCGGGTAAGCGAGTCTTGACGAGCGCCGCCCGGGGTTGGACCTCCTTCTCTCATGCACCCTGAAGAGGTGCGGAGAGGGCGGCGAAACCGCTGACATCGTTTTGCCAAAAGAGCGTTGTCACCCCTCCGCCCCCTGCGACACCCTTTGGGGTCGAGATACAATAAGGAAGATCACATCCGGAGGTCGCTGCGCGACGCTCCGGCTATGTTCCACGACCCCTGCGGGGTCGAAGAGGCACATCGATCTGTTCAACCACGCGCGAAGACATCCTTCACGGCGCTGCCCTTGCCATCCAGCGTGGCGTAAAAGGGGCGCTGCTCGACTTCATACATCATCTTCGGGCTGATACCCATGGCAGTGAATATCGTCGCATGCAGATCCGAAATGCTGACCGGATTCTTGACGGCCACCAAGGGCCGTTCGTCGGCGGTTGCTCCGTACACAAACCCCTTCTTCATGCCTCCACCGAACATCACCACCGACGTGCCGCCCGTGAAGTGCCGGTGCAGGCCGTAATGCTTCGATTCCTGCAAAGTATCCGATTTGTCGGGCGTCTGGTCGGGGGCGCTCGAGCCCGGCACCCCTTCGATCATCGCATCGCGGCTGAATTCGGAGGCGATGACGACCAGCGTGCGGTTCAGCAGGCCGCGGGCTTCCAGATCGAGGATCAGGCGGGCGACCGGCATGTCGATCTCGCGGTGCATCCGTTCCATCACCGCATGCCCGTCCGCGTGCGTGTCCCAATTCAGGAACGGCACGTATTCGGTCGTGACCTCGACGAAACGCGCCCCACTGGCCACGAGATTCCGCGCCAGCAGGCAGCCCTGGCCGAAGCGGCTGTCCCCATAAGCGGCCCGGGTTTCCTTGGATTCGAGTGCCAGGTCGAAGGCCTTGGCCTCGGGCGAGGACAAGAGACGGTGGGCGCTGTCCAGCGAGCGCAGCATCGACTCCTGCTGATGGTCGGACATCAGGTCGCGGTGCGGGCTGGAATTCACGAGCTTTTGGAAAAACGCGCGGCGGTTGGCGAAGCGCCCCGGATCCATGCCCTTCGGCGGGCGCACGGCCAGCATCGCCTCGTCGGGATAGGGCAGGTTCATCGGCCCGAACTCGGATCCGAAGAATCCGCCGGTGGTGAAGGCTTTCAGTTCCTCCGATTCCCCCACTCCTTCGAGCCGCTGGCCGATATTGATGAAAGCCGGCATGACCGGATTGCGCGGGCCCAGCACCTTGGCCATCCACGCGCCGATGTGCGGCGCGGCGACCGTCTGGGGCGGCACGTAGCCGGTGTGCCAGTGATATTGATGCCGCGAATGCAGGATGCTCCCGAGATCCGGCTGCACCGCCGAGCGAATCAACGTGGCCCGGTCCATGACCTTGGCGATGTTTTCGAGGCCCTGGCAGATGCTGATGTTGTCCGCCGCCGTGCGGATCGAGGGAAATGTGGACAGCATCTTCGAGACCGGCGTGCCCTTCACGAACGGCTGATAGGCTTTCGGATCAAAGGTTTCCGGCGCGGCCATGCCGCCACCCATCCAAAGCAGGATGCAGGCGTCGGCAGTCGGCGTCGGCTGGGTGATCGTTTCCGCCGATGCCCTCGGGGCGCGTGCCATCAGGGCTGCCACCGAGGCGGCGGACAGCTTCTTCAGGAAATCACGCCGTGGATGGGCGGGGTCGAGCTCGAGAGGGTGCATGGCGAATGAAAGTTTTCAGCGGATGATCTGGAATTCCGGCAGCATGAACACGCTCCAGAGCAGGTCCTGCACGGACGATACGCTCGGGTTTTCACCAAGCAACGAGAGGGCGAGCTGAAGCTCCCCCTGGGCCGGGGGGCGAGAAAGCGCCGCCCGCCAGACATAGAACGTCAGCTCGGTGGAGGAGGTAAAACCCTTACCCATGAGGGACTTCGCGCCCTCGGCCAGGCGCTGGTCGAGGATGTTTCCATTATTCAGGTCCATCGCTTCGAGGGTGGTCAGGTCAGTGGGCCGGGTGGTGACAATCTGCTCGCGGTTCGGGCGTCCGAGCGTCCTCATCAGCAGGTCGCACTTCAAAAGAGAGGCGCGAATCATTGGCTGGGGTGATTCCAGGACGGCGACGCGGGCAGGCAGCTCCTGGGTCACCTGCCCCCATGGATTTGGCTGGATCACGACCGCAGGCTTCCAGTCGTTCGGAATCCTCATGAACCGCCCTTGGGGGTCCGGCGTTACCAGGCTGAACTCCCATGACGAGTCGGTGACCAGCTCCACCCGCCGGCCACCCTGCCGCATCACCCCATGGAGAATGGCACCGGCGGGATTGGTGCCGGTCCCACCGTTGGTGACGACCATTGTCAGCTCATTGTCCCCGGGCCGCAGCAGGCTGTTGAATGAAAACGACACCGGCCGTTCCCAATCCGTGCCCTCGGCCACCTTGTGCCCATTCACATAGAACTGGAACACGTTGTCCGCACTTACCACGGCAGCCGCGAATTCGGGTACCTTGTCGAGTCGCAGGCGCTTCCGTAGGGTCAGCTTCGCGCCGGCAGGCACCGGGTTGGTATCGGACCACAGCCAGACCGGCTGCAGAGTGGAAGCCGGAGACTCTCCTTCGGCATGGCGTTTCACCGGCGCGTCGAACTTCGTCGGGGCGGTGCCGCAGATCTGCCAAATGGCATCGGTGAATTCCTCAGCCGTCAGGCGCTTCGGGCGCGGACCATGGTAAACGTAGTTCGTTTCCTGGGGAGCCGCCTGGAATGATTCCGACTTCGACTGGTAGGCCTGCGAAAGGCAGATCAGGCGCAAGGTCTTCTTCAGATCCTGCTGATTTTCCGCAAGGTTCGATCCAAGGAAATCGAGGAGGTCCTCGTTCCATGGCGGCGACTGCATCGCATCGACCGGATGGACGATGCCGCGGCCCATGAGGCGCTGCCACAGGCGGTTGGTGATCGCGCGCGAGGTGCGGCCGTTCTGGGGGTGGGTGATGAGGGCGGCGAGTTGCTTGAGGCGTTCTGGCCGCGGCTTGCTCGGATCGACGGTGCCCAGCTCCGGGAACAACCAGCCGGGAACGGCGGGCTTGCCGGTGGGTTTGTCGCACCGCACCAGTTCGAGCGGTTCGTTCGAGTAGATTGCAGCCAGGCCATACGCCTCGCTCAATTTCCAGCGGTCCACGAACGAGTCATGGCAGGACGCGCATTTCAAATTGATGCCTAGGAACGTCTGCCCGACCGACTGCGCGTACTGCATCGGCGTGGTCTGCGCTGCCGAAACGCTCCCGCGCCACTTGATGCCGTCTGCGAACCCTTCGTTTTCCGCGTTCGGCGCGACCAAGGCGCGCACGAACTCGTCATACGGCATGTTGTTATAGAGGGCCTGATAAAGCCAGCCGCTGATCTGCTTCCGGCCGCCATCGATGTACCCGGTGCCGGCGTAGTCGTTGCGCAGCATGTCATTCCAGAACGTCAGCCAGTGCTCGGCATAGGCGGTCTTGTCGGCCAGGAGCCGGTCGATCAAGCGCTCACGCTTGTCCGGGCTCCTGTCGCTGACGAACGAGTCCACTTCTCCGGCGGCAGGCAGCAGGCCCGTCAGATCGAGATGCGCCCGGCGCAGGAAACCCGCATCATCCAGCGGCGGGGGCCGAGTCAGTTTTTTATCCACCAAATAATGGTCGATGATCCGGTCGATGGGGTTCGTGCGGTTGTCGACCGCGGTCGGAAGCTCCGGATTCCTCGGCCGCAGCGGTGGCTCGTAGGCAGGTTTTTTGAACGAGAACCCCGGTTCCCATTTCGCGCCCCCCATCACCCAGGCCTTCAGGGTCGCCACTTCCTTGACTGTCAGCCGGTCGCCCTCCGGCGGCATCTGCGTGTCCTCATCATCCGAGGTGATGACTTCCAGGATGAGACTCTTCTCCGGACGCTCCGTATCCACAATGGGACCGTTCTTGGAGCCGAGCTGGAACGACTCCTCCGTGTTCATCGAAAGGCCGCCCTTTTTCTTCTGGTCCGTGTGACACTCCGCACAGCGTTTCCCCAGAATGGGCACCACTTCATGCGCGAAATCGACCTCCGCCGCCGCAGTGGCCACCATCGCGGCAAACGGCAACAGCGAGAAGAGCGAGCGGTGAAGCGTGGGCAGGCGGCGAGCGGTCATCGGATGAGGAAACAGAGCGGGTGGTGATCGCGGTTCCGGGTTAAACCGTCGCCGGGCTCTGCTACTTTCAGAAACCCGCCTTCCCCGGGCGAGGGAAATGATGGATCTGTCGCAAATCGGGGTGTTTCCCACCCTGTTCCCCGGAGAAAGCAGCGATTCACTTCCCCGGGTCGGCGCGCTCCGGCATTTCGTGGCGTTCGTGAAGGCGTGTTCTGAAGCAAGCCTCGGCGGAGCGGGTGTTTTCGCTGATCGTCCCGCTGAACATCATCGGGACGTGCACGCTCGCGGCCGCGGCGCTGATGTTCCCGGAGTAGCCGGCGTAGAATTGACGCTTACGGTTTAAGACGTTATTTACATTGAATGACGACCAGCGTATCCACCAAAGGACACATCGTTCTGCCGGTGGAAATTCGAACTCTCGACGAGATCGAAGCAGGCCAGCAGTTTGAAGTCGAACGCTGGGAACGTGGAACCTATCGATTGGCCCGGATCGATCCTCCGGCAAACGCAGGACTGATGGAATGGCTTCTGGCCTGCCCGGTTAAGGATTCTTTCATCCCAATCGAATCGGTATCCACGGCAGAACTCGGTATCGGGATAGATCGAAATCACAGATGACCATCTCGCTCCGAACTCTTCTCATTGTCGCAACGCTGTCCGTGCCGGCTTGCAGTTCGATACACGATGGTTCGGCGACCACCTCCGGTCGGGTCGCGCTGAGTGACGGCATACTTCCCGCACCAGCAGTTGCTGGCGAAAACATCTGCAAAGTCCACCATTGTCCGATGACGCAAGTGGTGGAAAAATACGGAGAGATCAAGGGTGTCCGCCAGTTGCTCGCGTTCGACGAGGCGTGGCAAAAGAGATTTCCAAATCTGGGAATCGACTACAACCGCTGGGGCTGCGGTTTGAAGGGGGGAAGCATCGGGTGGGTCTGTCCAGCGTGTGTGAGGGCGGAGAAAGTCTGGATGTGGCGTCACCGGAACTCGCCCGCCCGTTTCCTAAAAGGGCTGTGACTTATACCGTTTGCCAAAAGTCTTTGCCGGAAAGCGCCCGATGCCGTGGTGAAAACCCAAGGAATGAACTTTGTGGGAAGCTCATAGCCGGACCGCGGAATTCATTCCGCTCTGCTGGGAGAAGAGG
>Ga0265327_10001200_pt1 | contig 34994 bp, 29 predicted proteins | sample 41621metaG_FD_202089 | JGI IMG/M metagenome (GOLD analysis project Ga0265327, IMG submission 202089) | Rhizosphere microbial communities from Carex aquatilis grown in University of Washington, Seatle, WA, United States - 4-16-21 metaG | ecosystem: Host-associated > Plants > Roots > Rhizosphere...
GGCGATCCGGTCCCGGGGGGCATGCCCCCCGGGACCGGATCACGAACGAGCGGCCAAATGACTTGTTACGTACCCCGGCCAACTTGACGTGTCAGCGACAGGCCAAGATTGGCGAGTTCCGGGCCGTCACCGCCGAACTCGGCCGGGTGATCGACCGCCTGCACGCCAGCACCGTCACCTACCACAATCGCCTGGCCGTGGTGCGCGGCAAAACGGTGATGCTGGGCGCCCAGGCCAGCCGGCTGGGATCGATCATCGACGAATACCTCGACGGCCGGCTCAGCCGGGCCGCCTGACCCCGCCCCCCCCCATCGTCAATCGCCCGACCAGGGCGGTCACCTCCGCCATGTCGACCGGCTTCAACAGGAAGCCGTCGGCACCGGCGGCAAGCGCGTCCTGCTCGTTCATCGAGCTGGAATAGCCGGTGCAAATGACGCAGCGGAGGGCGGGAGAGACGGCCTTGGCCGCCGTCACCAGGTCGCGGCCCTTGAGGTTCGGCATGGTCTGGTCGGTGAACAGCAGATCCCAGATATCCGGGTCGTCCGTGATCGCCCGCAACGCCTCCAGCGGATCGTTGGTGGCAACCACCTCGTGACCCTGGCGCTCGAGCGCGGTGCGCATCATCTCGCAAAAATCGGAATCGTCATCGACCAGCAGCACCGTCGCCCCCCCCGGATCGGCGACGGGCGACACGGATGAAGCCCCCGTCTCGGCCGGGGCGGCCGTCAGCGGCAGGATCAACTCGAAGGCGGTGCCGGCGCCCTTCCGGGTGTGAACCAGCGCGGCGCCACCATGCTCGGTAACGATGGTGTGGATCACCGCCAGCCCCAGGCCGGTGCCCCGGCCCTTCTCCTTGGTGGTGAAAAACGGATCGAAAATGCGCGGCGCCACCTCGTCGGGAATGCCCTCGCCGCCGTCCGTCACCGTCACCGAGACACAGTCACCGATGGGAAGACCGCCGGTGGCGATCCACAGACGGTCGTCCGCGCCCCGCCAGGTCTCCACCGCCACCGGACTGGGACGACCCTCGGCGATTGGCAGGCGCGCCAGTTCAGGCCGCTTCCGATCGATCAATTCGATGCCGATATAGACCTGCCCGGTCTCTCCGGCCAAGGCGTCACTGGCGTTGACGCACAGATTGATCAGCATCTGCGACAGGCGCCCGCGGTCGGCCAGTACCGCCGCGCCCGGCGCCCGGTTGAACACGGTCAACAGCGTCGTCGACGGCAGGGTGGCACGCAGCAATTCCTGGGTTTCGGCGACGACCTCGGCCAGCGGCACCGCCGCCGGCTCGACCAGACTGCGCCGCGAGAAAGCGAGAATCTGCTGGACCAGCGAGCGGCCACGCTGACCGGCGGTGATGATGCGCTCGGCGAAGTGGTGGGGCGGCGAGGCGGGGTCGGTGTCCTGGACGATGAAATGGGCGAAGCCGAGAATCGCCCCCAGGAGATTGTTGAAGTCGTGGGCGACGCCACCGGCCAACTGGCCCAACGCCTCCATCTTGCTGGCCTGGGCCTCGCGCTGATCGTGCTGGCGGCGCTCCTCCTCCAGCCGCTTGCGGTCGGTGATGTCGGTCGAGACGATGACCGAGCCGCCGCCGGGCAGTCGGCTTTGACGGGTAAAGAAGAAGATGGCGCGCCCGTCCACCGGACGGATCCATTCGAACTCGCCCTCCCAATAGCCGTCCCGGGCCAGCGCCAGATCGCGTTCAAGGACGGTGGCGCGGAAGTTCGGATGGGTCTGGAAGTCGCTCCAGCGCAAACCGCGGACGTCGGCGATTTCCGGCGGCAGGCCCGAGGTTTCGATCGCGGCGCGATTGGCGAACAGGATTCGATTCTGGTCGTCGGTGACGGTGATCCGGTCACGGCTGAGATTGACCGCCGCCAAGATGCGGGCGGCTTCGCGCTCGCGAGTGATGAGTTCTCGTTCGGCCCGCTTGCGCTCGGAAACGTCGGTCGACACCACCACCGTGCCGCCGCCGGGCAAGCGGGAACGCCGCACATCGTAGATGATCCGGGTGCCGTCGACGGGACGGACCCATTCGACCTCGCCTTCCCAGAAGCCGCTCTCGTCGAGGGCGACGTCGGTCTCGCCCAACACGCGGAGAAAATCGGGATGATCCTTGAACTCGCCGACCCGGCGTCCGCGCACGGCCTCGAGTTCGGTCCCGGCGCCTTCCAGCGAGGCCCGGTTGGTGAATAGGATGCGCCGCTCGGCATCGGTGACGGTGACGCAGTCCCGCGCGAGATCGATGCCGGAGATGATCTCGGCCATCTCGCGCCGGCTCGCCTCGAGTTCGGCGTTGGAGCGGGCGAGCAACTCCGCCGTGGCGGTCAGTTCGGCGGTTCCCGCCGCCACCCGGCGGCGCAGGAAGGCGTTCCACAGGAACAGCGCCAGCGCCACCGCCGCCACCGCCAGGGCCGAGGAGGCGGCGATCTCGACGGTGCGGATGTATTGCTGGCGATAAAGCGACGAGCCGATCCACTTGCGCTCGACATCCTTGAGGGCGGCGGCGGGCACCTTGTCGAAACCCGCCGCGATGAACTCCCTGAGCGGGCTGCCCTTGCGGACCGCCCAGCGCAATTGGGCGGTGTAGAGCGGATCGGTGTAGCGGAATTCCTGATCGAGGTCCTTCTTGTACAGGAAGTAGAGCGCGTTCGGCTTGTCGAGGCAGAAAACCTTGAGCCGCCCTTGGGCGGCGGCATCGATCAACGCCTCGGCGCTGTGATAGGGGGCAAAGTCGTGAATGCCGCGCCCCGACAGCCATTCGGCGCAGGCCGACCCGTCCTTGACGCCCACGGTGAAACCCTGGAGGCTGCCGGCGTCCGAGACGCCGCCGACATTCTTCTGAAAGAAGATCGGCACCTCGACACTGGAGTAAGGCTCGGAAAAGTCGTAAAGGCGGGCCCGCCCCTCGGTCAGCGAAATGGTGTCGATGACGTCGGCCTCGCCATCCGCCATCCGGGCCAGGACCTTGCGCCAATCCATCCCCACCATCGCCACCTTGACGCCGGTCGCCTTTTCCCAAAGGCGCCATTTGTCGACGGCGATGCCGACCAGCTCGCCATTTCCATCGCGGAAGGTAAAGGGGGGATAGTGGTCGTCGATCACCACCGTGATCGATTCGGGCGCCGCCGCGTCGGCGACGGCCACGCGCGGCATGCCAAGGGTAAGCCCCAAGGCCAGCAAAAGGCAGGCCGTCAGCAATCGCATAGGCGGAAGCCCCCGCACCCCGCCGGCTCCCGAATGGGAAACCGCCGCATCAGGGCGGGAAGCTTACCATCGCCGGGAATTGGTGGGAACCGTTCACGCGGCCGGCAAGGTGACGACGAAGCGGGCGCCGGCGACGGTGCCGTCGGGACCGGCGCGGTTCTCGGCGCGGATGGCGCCACCGTGGGCCTCGACGATCTGCTTCGAGATCGACAGGCCAAGGCCGGAATGGGTGCCGAATTTCTCGTCGGCGGGGCGTTCGCTATAGAATCGCTCGAAGATGGCCTCGAGCTTGTTGTCGGGAAGGCCGGGGCCGTCGTCCTCGACGACGACGCGGACCATGGCGCCGTCGCGACCGGCCGACAGGGCGATGGTGCCGCCTTTGGGGCTGAACGACACGGCGTTGGCGATCAGATTGCGCAGCACCTGCACCAGTCGGCCCTCGATGCCCTGGACCTCCAGGGTATCCTCGATCGGCGTCCGCACCGTGAAGCGGATCCCGGCCTCCTCGGTGGTGACGCGATAAACCTCGGCCAGGGTCTCGACCATGGTGCGCATCTCGACCGGCTCGGTCTCGGCGCGGGACAGTTCGGCGTCGAGGCGCGAGGCGTCGGAAATGTCCGAAATCAGACGATCGAGGCGCTCGACGTCGTCAAGGATGATCGCCATCAGGCGGCGCTGCTTGTCCGGGTCGGTGACCCTGGCCGCCGTCTCCACCGCCGATTTCAGCGAGGTCAGCGGGTTCTTGATCTCGTGGGCGACGTCGGCGGCGAAGGCCTCGATGGCGTCCATCCGCCGCCACAGCGCCTCGGTCATCTCGCGGAAGGCCACCGACAGATCGCCGATCTCGTCGCCGCGCACCGAGAAATCGGGAATGCGGTGGCGGCGGCCGTGGCCGTGGCGCACATGCTCGGCGGCCAGCGCCAGGCGGCGCACCGGCCGGGCGATGGTGCCGGCCAGGTAGAAGGACAGGCCGGTGGTGATCAGCAGCACCACGGCGAAAATCTCGATGATGGCGAGACGCACCTGGAACAGCGAGCGGGCGATGCCGGTGCCGTCGGCCGACACCATCAGCGCCCCGACCACCTGCTTGTAGCGCTGCACCGGCACCGCCACCGTCAGCATGATGCCGTGGCGGCGCGACCGCACGGCGGTACCGGTGCGGCCGCCGAGCGCCGCCACCACCTCGGGATAATGATCGGCGCGTTGTTCGATCTGTTCGACATAGGGCGGCAACGACGGGTCGCGCGGCATCCAGGTGGTGACGGTCTCCCACCAATGGTCGAGGCGGCCGCGCCAGCCCTGCTCGTGGGGGGCGGGCAATTCCTCGACCTGGATGATGCCGTTGGCCGAGCGCAGCGCCCGCGAATCGGCGGCGAGGTTGCCGACGGTGTCGAACAGGCGGGCGCGGACCTGGGCCGGCTCGGACAGGCGGCGCACCATCTGGCGGGCGACATCCTGGTTGAGTTCGAGGAAGCCGCCCTCCTCGATCATCGCGCCCTCGCCGACGGCACCGGCGACCATTTCGGCCTGGGTGGCCAGTCCGACCAGCTCGGCGCGGATCAGTCCCTGCTTGTAGCGGTCGAGATAGAAGACGCCGCCGGCCAGGATGACCGGCGCCAGCAGGTTGACGGCGACGATGCGACGCGTCAGCGGCGAGGCCAGCAGCCGCCAGCGCCGTTTCAGCCGTGGCAGCTCGCCCGCCGGGGCGGCGGCGTCAGGCCGGATCTTCACGGTAGCGGTACCCCACCCCGTACAAGGTCTCGATATGGGCGAAGTCGTCGTCGACCTCGCGGAACTTCTTGCGCAGCCGCTTGATGTGGCTGTCGATAGTGCGGTCGTCGACGTAGATGTGCTCGCCATAGGCGGCGTCGATCAGCTGGTCGCGGTTCTTGACGTGGCCGGGCCGTTGCGCCAGCGATTTCAGGATCAGGAACTCGGTGACCGTCAGGTCGACCTTCTGGCCCTTCCAGGCGCTGATGTGACGCGAGGGATCGAGCACCAGATCACCGCGGGTCATGGTGCCCTGGGCCGGCGCGTCGCCGCTTTCGCCGGCGATCTCGATGCGGCGGATCAGCGCCCGGATGCGTTCGATCAACAGCTTTTGCGAGAACGGCTTCTTGATGTAGTCGTCGGCCCCCATGCGGAGCCCCAGCAACTCGTCGACCTCGTCGTCCTTCGAGGTCAGGAAGATCACCGGCATCGCCGAGTTCTTGCGCAGGCGCTGCAACAATTCCATGCCGTCCATGCGCGGCATCTTGATGTCGAGCACCGCCAGGTCGGCCGGTTGCGCCGTCAGCCCGCGCAGGGCCTCGGCGCCGTCGGTGTAGGTGCGGATCTTGAAGCCCTCGGCTTCGAGGGCGATCGACACCGAGGCCAGGATGTTGCGGTCGTCATCGACCAGGGCGATCGTGTAGGCCACGAGTGTTGTCTCCAAGGTGCGTCGCGTTGAAGGTTGCCCAATCCGAGCCCGGCCGCAAGCGGCCTCTCCCCTTTGATTACATTGACGCCGCCAATATGGCGAAATTATAGTGCCCGACGATGGTTCCCGGCGTCTCGGCGCCGGGTGAAAAGGGAACCCGTAAGGTGGCCGGAGCGGCCGCCGAAACCGGGGCTGCCCCCGCAACTGTGAGCGGCGAGGGCTCGGCCGCAAGATTGCCACTGGCCAGTTCGCGAGGATCCACCCGCGAACGACGAAAAGGTCGGGAAGGCTATGCCGAGCCTCGTGACCCGCGAGCCAGGAGACCTGCCATCGCGACATGCGCGCGCACGCTTTCCCGGGCGGGGTGACCCGGGGGACCGAAACCCGCTCCCGGCCCGTGGCCGGGGGAGGAGTGCGGCGCCGGTACGAGGTGGATCTGATGCATATCATGGAAGGATTCCTTCCCGTCGGCCATGCCGCGGCCTGGACCGCGATCGCCGCGCCCTTTGTCGGCTTCGGCGCCCGGCGCGTGGTGCGGCAATTGCGCCAGCGGCCGGAAGACCGGTTGGCGCTCGGCGCCGCCGGCGCCTTCGTCTTCGTGCTGTCGGCGCTGAAGCTGCCCAGCGTCACCGGATCGTGCTCGCACCCCACCGGCACCGGTTTGGGGGCGATGAGCTTCGGCCCGCCGGTGATGGCGGTGCTGGGGACCATCGTGCTGTTGTTCCAGGCGCTGCTGCTGGCCCATGGCGGACTGACCACGCTGGGGGCCAACGTCATGTCGATGGCGGTGGCCGGACCGTGGACCGCCTGGGCGGTATGGCGGCTGGCGATGCGGGCCGGGGCCCGCAAGGGCCTGGCGGTGTTCCTGGGGGCGACGTTGGGCGACCTCGCCACCTATGTGGTGACCTCGGCCCAGCTGGCGCTGGCCTTCCCCGGCGAGGCCGGCACCGGCGCCGCCTTCGTCAAATTCGCCGCCATCTTCGCCGTCACCCAGGTGCCGCTGGCGGTGGCCGAGGGGCTGCTGACGGTGGCGGTGATGGCGGCGCTCGAAGGCAAGGGCGTGCTGGAAGGGGGCCGCGCATGACCTCGTCCCGCAAGATTTCGCTGCTGGTGCTGGCGGCGGCCCTGCTGGCGGCGGCGCCGCTGGCGCTGCCGATCCAAGGAAGCTTCACCGGCAGCGACGACGCCGCCCGCGAGGCGATCAGCGCCACCGGCTACACCCCCTGGTTCACGCCGCTGTGGCGGCCCCCCGGCCCCGAGGTCGAAAGCCTGCTGTTCGCCCTACAGGCGGCGATCGGCGCCGGCGGTCTGGGCTATGTGCTGGGACGCCTGCACGGACGGTCGCGCCGGCAATGATCCTGGTCGACCGGCTGGCCCACGGCAATCGCTGGCGCGCCCGGCCGCTGGCCGAGAAGGCGTTGCTTGCCCTCGGCCTGCTGGCCCTGGCGCTGACGCTGCCGCCCTGGCCCGGCGCCCCGCTGGTGCTGGCGGCGGCGGCGGGCGCCGCCATCCTCGGCGCCGGCATCCCGCCCCTGGCCTGGCTGCGGATCGCCGCGCCCCCCCTGGCCTTCATCGCCGTCGGCGCGGCGGCGATGCCGCTGGCCTGGGGCGAGAGCGGTCTGGTCTATCACGGTGTCGGCGCGGCGCTGGCGGTGGCGGCGCGCTCGATCGCGGCGGTGGCCTGCCTGTTGCTGCTGGCGCTGACCGCGCCCACCGCCGAATTGCTTGGCGGCGTCCGCCGCCTTGGCCTGCCGGCCGAGCTTGCCGAGGTGGCGCTGGCCACCTACCGCTTCCTGTTCGTGCTCGACGACACGGCGCGGACCATGCGGGCCGCCCAGGCGGCGCGGCTGGGGCACGATGGCTGGCGGCGAACACTGTCATCGCTGGGCCTGTTGGCGGCGGCGCTGCTGCCGCGCGCCCTGGAACAGGCGCGGCGGCTGGAAATCGGCCTTGCCGCCCGCGGCTTCGACGGCGGCCTCGCCACCCTGTCGCGGCATCGGCCGGTTTCGGTGGCGCGGCTGGCCGCCATCCTGCTGGTGCTGGCCGCCATCGCCGGAGCCGCCCGATGGGCCTGATCCTCGCCGCCGAAGGACTGACCTACCGTTATCCGGGCGGTATCGCCGCCCTGGACGGCCTCGACCTCGGCATCGAGCGGGGCGAGCGGCTGGCCATCCTCGGCCCCAACGGCGCCGGCAAGACCACCTTCCTGCTGGCCCTGAACGGCACGCTGCGGCCGCAGGCCGGCCGGATATTGCTGGACGGCGCCGCCACCGCCCACGACCGCGCCGGGCTGCGCCGGTGGCGCTCCCGAGTCGGCCTGGTGCTGCAAGAGGCCGACGACCAGCTGTTCGCCGCCACCGTCGCCGAGGACGTCTCGTTCGGGCCGCTCAACCTCGGCCTCGACGAAGGCGCGGCGGCGGCGCGGGTGGCCGAGGCGCTGGCGGCGCTCGGCATCGCCGAGTTGGCCGACCGTCCGCCCCACATGCTGTCCCACGGCCAGAAGAAGCGCGTCGCCATCGCCGGGGCGGTGGCGATGCGGCCCGAGGTGTTGCTGCTCGACGAGCCCACCGCCGGCCTCGACGGCCAGGGCGCCCAGCGGCTGCTGGCGACGCTCGAGGATTTGCGGCGGGGCGGCGCCACCCTGGCCTTCACCACCCACGACGTCGATCTCGCCTGGGCCTGGGCCGACCGAGTGGCGTTGTTCGAGGGCGGCAAGGTGCTGCGCCAGGGCCCGGCCGAAGCGGTGCTGGCCGACCGCGCGGCGCTGGCCGGCGCCGGTCTGGCGCCGCCACTGCTGCTGGAACTCGGCCTCGCCGCCCGCGCCGGCGGCCGGCTGGCGGCCGACGCCCCGCTGCCGCGCACCAGGGATCAGGCGCTGGCGCTGTTCAGTCCGCCAGCTTGATCAGCGCCTTGACCACCGCGTCGGCGCCGTCGGCGATCTGCGAGACGGTGGCGTCCAGCATGTAGCACGGCGTGGTGGCGACCTTCCGCGCCGTGTCGACCACCACCTGGGCATGGGTGGTGTCGCGATGCCTGGCGCCCATCTTTTCCAAGGCGGCGGCGGTGCCGGCATCGGACCCGATGGTCAATTCGACGCCCTTCAGCACGCCGGCCAGAATCGCCGGGGCGATGCACAGCGCGCCGATCGGCTTGCCGGCGGCGGCCATCGCCTTGACCGCTTTCTCGACCTCGGAATCGATGGTGGCCTCGGGGCCGTCGACGGCGAAGCTGCACAGGTTCTTGGCGGCGCCGAAACCGCCGGGGAAGATCAGGATGTCGGCCGCCTTGGCGTCGAATTCGGCCAGCGGCTTGATCTTGCCCCGCGCGATGCGGGCGGCCTCGACCAGCACGTTGCGGCTTTCCGCCGCCGGCTGGCCGGTCAGATGGTTGACCACGTCACGCTGGGCGATGTCGGGGGCATAGCACTGGGCGGTGCCGCCGTTGCGGTCGATGGCCAACAGCGTCAGCACGGCCTCGTGGATTTCCGAGCCGTCATAGACGCCGCAGCCGGACAGCACCACGGCAAAGGTCGGTTTCGACATGGCGGATCGTCCTTGAATTGGGTTGACCACGGAAGCCGCCAGCATAGCCCGGAAATGCCGTTCCCTCCAGCCGCCACGCTGGGTAAGGTGCGGCCTTTCGGATTGAGGGAGCGCGAGATGGCGACGACATCGGCATACACCCGGCTGGCGGCGCGGTTCCGCAAGGCCGGCCAGATCGGCGACGCGCTGTCGGTGCTGCACTGGGACATGGCGACGATGATGCCGGCGGGCGGCGCCGAGGCCAGGGCCGAACAGGTCGCCACCTTGAAAGCGTTGGCCCACGAACTGATCGCCGCCCCCGAGATGCCCGACCTGCTGGCCGCCGCCGAGGGCGAGACGCTTGGCCCCTGGGAGCGCGCAAATCTGGCCGAGATGCGGCGCGATTGGGTGCATTCCGCCGCCCTTCCCGCCGATCTGGTCGAGGCGCTGGCCCGCGCCGAATCGGCCTGCGAAATGGTCTGGCGCGAGGCCCGGCCGGCCGCCGATTTCCAAATGGTGCTGCCGTCCTTGTCCAACCTGCTGGGTCTGGTCCGCCAGGTGGCGGCGGCCAAGGCCGAGGCACTGGGCGTCTCCGCCTACGACGCCCTGCTCGACCAGTACGAGCCCCAGGGCCGCGCCGCCGAGATCGACGGGGTGTTCGCCGACCTCGAAGCCTTCCTGCCCGGCTTCCTCGCCCGCGCCCTCGAACACCAGGCCGGGCGGCCGGCGCCCCGGCTGCCCGACGGCCCCTTCCCGGCGGCGACGCAGAAGGCGCTCGGCATCGAATTCATGACGACGCTGGGCTTCGACTTCGCCCACGGCCGCCTCGATACCAGCCACCACCCCTTCTGCGGCGGCATTCCCGACGACGTCCGCATCACCACCCGCTTCGACGAGGCCGATTTCACCTCGGCGCTGCTCGGCGTCCTGCACGAAACCGGTCACGCCCTTTACGATTTCGGCCTGCCGGCCGAACCCTGGCGGAGCCAGCCGGTGGGCAAGGCGCGCGGCATGGTGATCCACGAAAGCCAGTCGCTGCTGATCGAGATGCAGGCCTGCCGCTCGGCCGAATTCCAGCGCTGGGCGGCGCCGCGCCTGAAGGCCGCCTTCGGCGGCGACGGCCCGGAATGGGAGGCGGAAAACCTCTACCGCCAGGGCGTCCGGGTCAAACCCGGCTTCATCCGCGTCAATGCCGACGAGGTCACCTACCCCGCCCATGTCATCATCCGCTACCGGCTGGAACGGGCGCTGATCGAGGGCCGGATGGATCTGGCCGACCTGCCCGACGCCTGGGCCGAGGGCTACCGGCGCCTGCTGGGCCTAGGCGTGCCCGACCACCGCCAGGGCTGCTTGCAGGACATCCACTGGTTCGGCGGTGCCTGGGGCTACTTCCCCACCTACACCCTGGGGGCGATGGCCGCCGCCCAATTCTTCGACGCCGCCCGCCGCGCCGACCCCGACCTGCTGCCGGCGATCGGCGAAGGCGATTTCGCGCCGCTGCTGGCCTGGCTACGCCCCAACGTCCACGCCAAGGCTTCGTCGATCTCGACCCGCGAGATTCTGGTCGCCGCCACCGGTCGCCCGCTCGACGCCGAGGTGTTCAAGGCCCATCTGGAGCGGCGCTACCTGGGGTGAGAGGGTGGGGCTTTCCCTACCCGTTCCTACGTTGACCTCTGTGCGTATACGGAGGTATAGTATGATAGTCGCCGAACGGTGCAAATAAAATGCCCAGTTCGTGAGGGGGGTGTCGAGTTTTGTTTGAATGACGATGCCGCATTGAAAATGATCAAAGACAATAATCGCATCCATTCTACCCATTTGCGTTGGAGCAATGCGCTCAGCGTCGGCAGTGACGAGATCGATGCCGATCACCGCAAACTTATCGGATTGTTGAACGAGATGAGCCGGGCCAAGACCTATGCCCAGGTGGTGCGACTTTTCGACACCATCTCGCGCCACCTCGACGAGCACTTCGCCAAGGAGGAATCCTGTCAGGCGACGCTGAATTACGCCGGCTACGAATGGCACCGGGGCGAACACCGGCAGATGGCGCGACGGATCAAGGCCATCGGCCGTGTCCACCTCGCCCGCCTCGCCCGCCAGCACCCCGAGCGCGGCGCCGCGATGGTGCGCGACCTGATGGCCGACTGCATTGTCAGCCATGTACTGACCGCCGACCGCGGGCTGGAAGAGATTTTCCGCCGCAAACAGGCATCCTGACTCCCCCCGGCGCCCCCCTTTCCCTTGCCCCGCACCGCGACGGCCGTTAGTGTGGCCGCCTTTCCGCCGACCACGAGTGGAACCTGAACGGTGAAGTACGTCAGTACCAGAGGCACGGCGCCCGTGCTCGATTTCGACGATGCCCTGCTGGCCGGACTGGCCCGCGACGGGGGTCTGTACCTGCCGGAAAGCTGGCCGTCCTTCTCGCCCGCCGAGATCCGGGCGATGCGCGGCCGTTCCTACGCCGAACTGGCGACCAAGGTGATGGCCCCCTTCGTCGCCGGCTGCCTGACCGAGGCCGAGTTGGCGGCGCTGGTCGCCGATTCCTATGCCGGCTTCACCCATCCGGCGGTGGCGCCATTGAAGCAATTCGGCGCCAATCTGTGGGTGATGGAGCTGTTCCACGGCCCGACGCTGGCCTTCAAGGATTACGCCCTGCAACTGGTCGGTCGGCTGTTCGACCATGTGCTGGCCAAGAAGGGCAAAAGGGTCACCATCGTCGGCGCCACCTCGGGCGACACCGGCTCGGCCGCCATTGAATCCTGCCGCGACCGCAAGGCGGTCGATATCCTCATCCTGCATCCCCGGGGCCGCGTCTCCGAGGTGCAGCGCCGCCAGATGACCACGGTCCTGTCGGGCAACGTCCGCAATCTGGCGGTCGACGGCACCTTCGACGATTGCCAGGATCTGGTGAAGGCGCTGTTCAACGACCACGCCTTCCGCGACGAGCTCAACCTGTCGGCGGTCAACTCGATCAACTGGGCCCGGGTAATGGCCCAGGTCGCCTATTACTTCGCCGCCGGCGTGGCGCTTGGCGCCCCCGACGTCAAGCTGGCCTTCGCCGTGCCCACCGGCAATTTCGGCAACGTCTTCGCCGGCTGGGTGGCGGCCAGGATGGGCCTGCCGGTCGAGCGGTTCGTGGTCGGCTCGAACCGCAACGACATCCTGACCCGCTTCTTCGCCACCGGGGTGATGAGCGCCGAGGGCGTCGTCCCCACCCTGTCGCCGAGCATGGACATCCAGGTTTCCAGCAATTTCGAGCGCCTGCTGTTCGAGTATCTGGGGCGCGACGGCGCCGCCGTCGAACGCCTGATGGGCGAATTCCGCGCCCAGGGCCGCGTCGCCATCCCGTGCTGGAACCAAATGGATACGCTGTTCAAGGGCTACCGTTTCGACGACGCGGCGACGCTGGCCTTGATGAAGTCGCTGTTCCTGACCACCGGCGAACTGGTCGACCCCCATTCGGCGGTCGGCATCGGCGCCGGAATGGCGGCGACGACGGCGGCGGATGTCCGCATGGTGGCGCTGGCCACCGCCCATCCGGCCAAGTTCCCCGACGCCGTCGAAAAGGCCACCGGCATCCATCCGGCGCTGCCGCCCCATCTCGCCGACCTGTTCGAGCGGCCCGAGCGGCTGGAGAACGTCGCCAACGACGCCGAGAAACTGAAGGCCGCCGTCCGCGCCTTCGCGGGACGAAACGCATGACCGAGATCCGCGAGACCCGGCTGCCGTCGGGCCTGGTGGTGCTGACCGATCCGATGGCGGTGGTCGAAACCACCTCGATCGGCGTCTGGGTCGAAGCCGGCACCCGCCACGAACCCGCCGCCGTCAACGGCGTCTCGCACCTGTTGGAGCACATGGCCTTCAAGGGCACCGAGCGCCGCAGCGCGCGGGACATCGCCGAGGAAATGGACGCGGTCGGCGGCCATCTCAACGCCTATACCGCCCGCGACCACACCGCCTATTACGCCAAGGTGCTGAAAGAGGACGTCGCCCTGGCGCTCGACATCGTCGCCGACATTCTCCAACACTCGACCATGGATGCCGAGGAGTTGGCGCGCGAGCAGACGGTGGTGGTCCAGGAGATCGCCCAGGCCATCGACACCCCCGACGACATCATCTTCGACCACTTCCAGGCCGCCGCCTTTCCCGACCAGCCGCTGGGCCGCCCGGTGCTGGGCAGCGAAAAGCTGGTCCGCGCCATGACGCGGGATACCGTGCTCGACTATATGCGGAGTCACTATTCGGCCTCGAACATGGTGCTGTCCGCCGCCGGCCGCGTCGACCACGACCAACTGGTCGAGGCCGCCGACAAGGCCTTCTCGGCGCTGCCCGCCCACCGCCGCTCGCGCACCAAGCCGGCCCGCTATGTCGGCGGCGAATACCGCGAGGAACGCGACATCGAGCAGGTCAACCTGCTTCTGGGCTTCCAGGGCATCGACTACCGCGACGACGATTATTACGCCGCCTCGGTGTTGTCGACGCTGTTGGGCGGCGGCATGTCGTCGCGGCTGTTCCAGGAGATCCGCGAAAAGCGGGGCTTGGCCTATTCGATCTATTCCTTCACCTCGTCCTATGCCGAATGCGGCCTGTTCGGCGTCTATGCCGGCTGCGGCGAGGACGAGGTCGCCGAATTGGTGCCGGTGCTGTGCGATGAGGTAACCGGCGTTACCGGCGGCATCCGCCCCGAGGAACTGGAACGGGCCCGCGCCCAGTTGAAGGCGTCGATCCTGATGAGCCTGGAAAGCACCTCGTCCCGCTGCGAACTGTTGGCCCGCCAGAAGGTGATCTACGGCCGCCCGGTGCCGGTCGCCGAAGTCGTCGCCAAGGTCCAGGCGATCACCGCCGAGGACGTGGTGCGGGTGGCCAAGCGCCTGTTCTCGACGGTCCCCACCGTCGCCGCCCTGGGGCCGCTGGCCAAATTGGAAAGCTACGACGCCATTAAGGGGCGGCTGGGGATTTAGCCGAGGGGCGCCGATTTACCGTCATCGGCCAAATAGGTCGCTGTGCGAGCCGAGGCGTACCAGCTGCAGCAGGTCCTCCCCGTGCTTCCGATAAATCAGCAACAGGTCGGGCCTGACATGACATTCCCGGTGATCGGCCCAGTTGCCCGTAAGCGCATGATCGCGGTGTTTTGCGGAAAGCGGTTCATCCGCCGCCAGGAGATCGAGGAGCGGGAGCAGAACCTCGGCCAAGCACGATGCCTGGGAGATGCCGCCGCCCGCTTGTAGTCCCGCCGAAAGACGGCGGTCGGCTTAATCGTCCGCACGGCTAAGGTCAGCCATCAGGTCCGCGACGGAAATAAACCCCGGCGAAGTATCGCGACGGGCTTCCTCCATGGCGGCGATGGTTTCCGCGTTCGGCCGCACATCGAACGGCAGCGTCTTCTCCTTCGCTATTTTGACCAGCATGAGACGGACCGCATCGGAAACGGTTAGCCCCATGCCGGCGAGCACCACCGTGGCCTCTTGCTTCGTCGTTGCGTCGATTCGCGCGCGTACGATGGAATCTGCGGTTGCCATGGCGGCCTCCTTAGCGGCTGTAGCCACATTGTAGCCACAGTCAGCCGCTGTTTCCATATGTCATTATGGCCGCGCCATTTCTCCCAGCGCCGCCTTGACCGCCGCCACCGGGCCGTCGAAGTCGAAGGGGTCGGCCTGGCGGAATAGCCGCATGGTCGGGTACCAGGGGGTGGTGTCGCCCTCGTCGCGCCAGCGCCAGTCCGACACTTTGCGCAGCAGCACCCAGACCGGCTTCCCCAACATCCCGGCAAGGTGGGCCGGGGCGCTGTCAATGGTGATGACCAGATCAAGCTCGGCCATCACCGCCGCCGTCTCGGCGAAGCCGGTCAGGGACGGCGCCAGGTCGCGGATCATGGTGTCGGCGCCCAATTCCGCCAGATCGGCGGTACGCGGCCCCAGTTGCAGGCTGAAAAAGGCGATCGTCGGGTCCTCGAACAGCGGCAGCAGCCGTTCCAGCGGCCACGACCGGTCGCGCGGCACCAGCTTGCCGGCCCAGACCAGCCCCACCGCCAGCCGGGTGCCGGCGGGGCGGGGCAGTCCGCCCGACAGCCGGCGGGACGAGCGCGGGCTCGGCGGCGGCGGCAGGGCATCCCATTCGACCTCCAGCAAGTTGGCCAGGCTCAACAGCGGCGCCCAGTAATCGTAGGGCGGCGGCGGCGTCCCCTTGACCACCACCTGGGCGACGCCCGGCAGGCCGGCGAACAGCGGTGCCAGTTCGGGCTGGGCCTCGAGCACCACGCGGGCGCCGCGAGCGGCGGCGATCGAGGCGAAACGGGCGAATTGCAGGGCGTCGCCGAACCCCTGCTCGGCGTGCAGGAACAAGATCTTGCCGGCCAACGCCGCCCTCCCGTCCCAGCGCTCGCCGGGCAGGGCGCGGGCAACGGCGCGCTCCAGCCGGTGGCGGGCCTCGTAGCCGGCGAAGCCTCGCCGATAATCCTTGAGGTAGAGGTGGCTGAGCGCCAGGTCCCAGGCGATCTCGGCGTCGTCGGGACTGGCGGCATGCAGGCCGGCCAGCAGATCCCGCGCCTCCTCGTGGCGGGACAGGTCGCGAAGACCCAATGCCAGATTGTAGGTGAAGGATGGCTGATCGGGCGCCAATTCGACGGCGCGACGGAAATGCGCCACCGCCTCCGCCAGATGGCCGAGATCGCGCAGCGCGTTGCCGAGATTGGAATGGTGGCCGGGAATATCCGGCCCCAGGGCCAGGGCGCGGCGATGGCAGGCCGCCGCCGCCGCCGACTTGCCCAGGCGGCGCAGCACCGCGCCCAGGTTGCCGTGGGCGGCGGAATCGGTGGGCGCCATCCGGGTGGCGGCGGCGAAGGCCTGGGCCGCCGCTTCGACGCGGCCCTCCTTCCAAGCCTGGGCGCCGGAAGCCAGGGCGGCGCGAAACTGGGTGTCTGGATCGTCCTTCATCCCGCCATTGTGCTTCGGCTGGGCCCGGACATCAACGCGGGGCGTCGCGCCACACAAGTATGACGTGTCGATGACGCTATGGGCGACCAGGGTTGTGCGTCACATCCCGCTGCGTTAGTGTTGAAAATGTTCAGAGAACATCACCCTTGGGGGAGACGCAGATGAGCCTCGAGCAGGAAGCCAAGATTCGCACCATCGCCCAGCGCCTTTGGGAAGAGGATGGTCGCCCCGACGGCCGTGACCTCGAATACTGGCTCCGTGCCGAAAAGCTGGCGGCGGGCAAGACCAAGCCGGCGGCCAAGCCGAAGGCCGCGCCGGCCGTCAAGAAGGCGGCTCCGGCGAAGCCCAAGGCCGCGGCAAAGCCCAAGGCCGCCGCTCCGGCGAAGCCCCAGGCCACCACCGCCAAGAAGCCGGCGGCCAAGAAGACCGTCTAGGCGGTCGTCCCAATCCTCACGACGCCATGCCCGGGGCACCCCCCGGGCGTTTGGCGTGTCTTCGTCTTCAATGGGATCAGTGGGCCGCTTGCGCCGAGGATTGCGGCTGGGCGGCGCCGTTGGGGCCCTTCGCCTTGGCTTCGGCGACCGGCTGGGCGGCCGGCGGCTCGATGCGCTTGGGCTCGGCGGCGGCGGCCTGGGGCTTGTGGATGCAGTGCCCCTCCACAAAAGCGCCGGCCTCGATCTCCAGGCTCTCGTGGGTGACGTCGCCGATAACGCGGGCGGAACGGGCGATGATGACCACCGTCGAGTTGATCTTGCCGGTCAGTTCACCGTGCACCTTGACGTGCTGGGCGGTGACCTCGCCGGCGATCCGCGCCCCCTCGCCGACCACCAGGGTGGTGCAGGTGATATCGCCATCGACCTGACCGTCGATGTGAATCTCGCCCTCGGTCATGATGTCGCCGACGATACGCACGTCCGGGGCGATGCAGGAAAGAGCGTGACCACGCGAAGGCGCGGCACCGCTGCCGTTGGACACCGTCTTAACGAGCTTTTGAAGCATCACGGCCTACCGAAATATATCTGAGGGGATCATGGGGCGCCCCGGAGGTCCGTACCTCGTAGTGCAGGTGGGCGCCGGTCGAACGGCCGCTGCTGCCCAGCAGGCCGATCACGGTGGAGCGGGTGACCTTCTGACCGACGGCGACCTTGATGCGCGACAGGTGGGCGTAGCGCGTCGAAAGGCCGTTGCCGTGATCGATATCGATGGTCAGGCCGTAGCGATCGAAGGGACCGGCCATCCGCACCGTACCGGTGGCGGTGGCGTAGACCGGGGTGCCATAGGGGGCCCCCATATCGACACCTTCATGGATGCCGGTGCGGTTGTTCAGCGGATCGTGCCGGGCGCCGAAGGGGCTGTTCACCTCCCAGCTCACATGCAGCGGTTCGGCCAGCGGCACCGTCTGCAGCGCCATCTTGACGTTGGTCCACCGGTCCATGCGCTCGACCAGGGTATCGAGCCCGCCATCGCCGAGCGACGCCGCGGAATTGCCGAGCGGGATGAACGGGCCGCCCTGGCCCTTGTCCTTCATGCTGTTGGCGACCACGCGCGACGGATCGAGACCGATGCTGCCCAGCGACCGCTCGGCCGCCTGGATGCGCTGGCCGGCCATGTCGGCGGTGATCTGGACGGCGCGGGCGTAGGTGACCCGCAGGCGGTCAAGCGCGGTTTCCAGCTTGCGGACCTCGTCGCGCACCGCCTTGGCCTCGCTGCCGCCCGGCTGACTGGCGTCGTCGTAGGCCGGATCGGCGCCGACATGCAGTTTGGCCAGCGATATCTGGCCGGCGGGCCGTTCCTTGGACAACTGGGCGTTGGTTTCGGCCAGAACGGTGAGGTTGGTATGGACGGCGTCGATTTCGCGGGTGATGTCGCCGACCATCTTCTGGGCGGCGTCAAGGCGGCTCTGGGCGGCGTGGTAGGACGCCATTTGCTCTTCCAGCCGGCGCTCCTTCGAGGCCACCTCCTCGGGCTGGTGCATCAGCATCAGCGTCGACGTCACCGCCCACAGCGAAATGGCGGCGACGCCACCGAGCGCCGCCAGCTGCTTGCGCCGCGTGAAGGTGAAATGCTCGCCGCGACCGTCCGGCCGCCGGATGAAAATCTGCCACTCGGGCAAGGCGGCCAACAAGGCGCGCCGCAATTTGGCTCCCCCGGCTCGTCCGAGATGGGGGCCCAGGTTCGTTTCCGCCACGTGCTACCCCCTAGCTGCGGATGTCACTGGTGCCAACAGGCCAGGGGAGTTTACCCATCGGAGGGGTATTAAGCTATAGGTAATGACTCCAAACGATCGGTTAATTCAAAAACATTGATGAGTCCGGACTTCCCGGATGACGGCGCCATTCCACGACGGCGCAACGAGCGCAAAACCAACAGGCGGAGGATGATATCCTCCACGTGTCATACACCTTCCGGTTGGGCGGAAACCCGGATATGGTGACGCCATTCGGGGGGAAGAACGCCGGCTATCTGGGAAAACCCCATTTTGTCGCAATGCGACGTGTCGGCGACGAATCCGTCGCCGGTGACTGGCGTCCAATCTGGAGGGGAAAATCGATGAGACTGCTTCGTATTGCCGTGGTGGCCGTGCTGTCCGTGTTCACGGCGACTTCCGTCGCCCATGCCCAGGCCAAGAATCCGACCCAGGACGAGATCAAGGCCCTGGTGGTCAAGGCGGCCGATCTGGTCGCGGCGAAGGGAATCGACGAGGCGTCGAAAGCGTTCCAGACCGAAGGCGAGTTCAAATACGGCGAGGTCTACATCAACGTCATCGACACCCAGGGCAACTGGGTGGTGTTCCCGCCCAAGCCCGAAAACAAGGGCAAGAGCATCCTCAACTTCGTCGATGAGGACGGCAAGGAACTGGGCAAGGACATTCTCAACGCGGGACTCAAGGGCGAGGGCTGGACCGAGTACCGCTGGAAGAACCCCGCCTCCAACACGATCCGGCCAAAGATCACCTATGTGAAGCATGTGCCGGGCAAGGACTTCATCGTCTATTCCGGCATCTACAAATAAGGGAGGGGCGAGCATGTTCGAGCATCCCATCGCCCTGCTTCGCCGGACATCGCTCGCCGCCCGCATTACCCTGTCGCCACTGATCGTCCTGGCGTTCTCGGCGGCGCTGCTGGTTCTGGCCGACCGACAGGCCGGCAACGCCCTTACCGCCATCGACGCCATCCATGTACAGGCGGCCGAACGCCGGAGTCGGGTGGACGACTTGGTCGCCACCGTCTACTTGGCCCATTCCGACGTATCGCGCCATCTGGCGCTGGTGGATTCGGGCACATCCGATGCCAAGCTGGAAGCCATGCGCAATTCCATCGCCGCCAATCTGGCCAAGGCGGATGGCCTCGTGGGGCAACTCAAGGGCGACGCGTCGGTGGCCGAGGCCATGTCCGACATCCAGGCGCGTCTTGCCGCCTATGGCAAGGCCGTGGGCCAGATGAACGAGATGGCCCAATCGGACCGGCTGATCGCCATCCCGCTGATGGCCCATGTCGATAAGCAGTTTTCGGAGATGTCCGCCAAAATCGCCGCGACGCAGGCGCTGATCAGCACTGCGGCGGAAATGGCGACCCAGGCCACCCGCGATGCGGCCACGGCCGCGGGCCATCGATTCTGGGCCTTCGCCGCCAGTCTGACGGCGCTATTCCTGGCGCTGAGCCTGCTGACGGTACGCAGCATCACCGGCCCGCTATCGCACCAGATCCAGGCGATGCGCGCCATCGCAAAGGGCAACCTTGATGTCGCCGTGGACGGGACCGACGCCAAGGACGAGGTCGGATCGATGGCGCGCGCTTTGACCGTGTTCAAGGACAACGCCCTCGATGCCGAGCGCCTACGTTCCGAACAGAGTCGCATGGCGGCCACCGCCGAGCAGGCCAAACGCCGGGCGTTGGAAACCATGGCCACCACCGTCGAGCACGAAGCCGGCCTCGCCGTGGGGACGGTCGACGAACACACGCGGGCGGTGATGAACCGCGCTCAAGAGATGGGGATTTCCGCCCAGCGGGTGAACAGCAAGGCGCAGAGCGTCGCCGCCGCCGCCGAGCAATCCCTGTCCAATGCCCAGACCGTCGCCGCCGCCGCCGAGGAATTGACCGCGTCCATCGGCGAGATCGGCCAACAGGTCGGTCATTCGACCCAAATCACCCGCAGCGCCGTCGATACCGCCGGTCGCGCCCAAGAGACCATGGGGGCGCTGACCCGGGCGGTGGCGCGCATCAGCGAAGTCGCCACGCTGATCAACGACATCGCCAGCCAAACCAACCTGTTGGCCCTCAATGCGACCATCGAGGCCGCCCGCGCCGGCGACGCCGGCAAGGGCTTTGCCGTGGTGGCCGGCGAGGTTAAGAATCTCGCCAGCCAGACATCAAAGTCCACTGAGGAGATCACCCGCCAGATTACGGAAATCCGCTCGGTCACCGACGACACGGTCCGCGCCGTGCAAGACGTTATCGCGGCCATCACAGAGATCCAGCACATCAGCGACGCGATCTCCGCGGCCGTCACCCAGCAGGGGGCGGCGACCCAGGAAATCGCCCGCAACATCGTCCAGACCACCACGGCGGCCGAGGACGTTTCGACCAATATCGGCGAGGTCTCGCGCGAGGCGTCCGCCACCGGCGAGCATGCCGCCCTGGTTCGGAGCATGGCCGACGAGGTTTCAAGGTCCGTCGCGTCCCTTCAGCAGATGTTGGTGCAGGTGGTGCGAGACAGTGTGCTGAAGGCGGGATAATACCGCCCGCCCGATGAATTGGCCTGTCATTCCGACGACCGACGGGAAGAGGGATCTCGTTCTGGTCCGGCATCTCCGATTGGGATCCGCCGTACCAAGCGGAGATTCCTCGCATGCGCTCGGGATGACACGAAACGTCACGTTGAAGGGGCACTGAGTATAAGTCCTGGTCGCTCGTCAGCCCGGAACGTCATAATCGAGCAGAACTCATTGGATCTTGCGAGCGGCGCGGGATCGGGATTCAATCGCCTTCCCGCAGCCAGGCCGCCAACAGGGCTCCGCCGCCGATCAAAAGCAGTAGCCAGGCCGGCAGCAGCGGAAATTCCTTGAGCCCGCTGACCAGATGCTCGCCCCGCGCCGCCAGGCCGATCCAGCCCCGGCCCTCGGCGACCCGGCCCGATCCGACGCGGCGCAATTCGGGCACGCCGCCCTCGGCCAGCCAGCGCACCGCGCCGCCGGTGGCCTCGGCCACCGGCCGCAGCCGCTCGGGCGTCGCCGCCAGTTCGGCCATCTCCAGCGGCGACGGATTGCCGGCCGCGGCCACCGCGCTCAGTCCCCCATCCGCCACCCGCCACAAGCCCGGCTGGTCGATGGCGAGACGGGCGGTGGCGCGGCCGTCGCCCTGATCGACCAACGGCAATCGCAGCGTGGCGCCGTCGGGACGGGTGACCTCGACCTCGGTCGCCGCCGGCGCCAGCGAGCGGCGGGTGACCTCCAGCCGGTCGCCGCGAATCTCGGCGGCCAGGGACTCTTCCTCCAGGTCCGGCTCGCGCATCAGCCAGTGGGCCAGACGGCGCAGCAACTCGTCGTGGGGGCCGCCGCCCTCCCAGCCGCGCGCCCACAGCCAGATGGTGTCGGACAACACCTCGGCGACGCGGCCCTGGCCGACCTTGTCGAGGATCACCAGCGGCCGGCCGTCGATGCCGGCCAGCAACGCCGTTCCCGACTTCTGCCGCACCGGAATCTGGCGCAGCCAGCGCCCCCAGCGGTCGGCCCCGGTCAATCCGGCGGTCACCGGGTGGCGGCGGCCAGGTTCGGCCAGCGCCGGGCGGAAGGGCTGGGCCAGCACCCGCCCCTCCGGCTCGCCCGGCAGCACCCGCGCCAGGGGGGTGTCGTAAAGCCCGCCCGGCTCGGCGAATTCCGGCCCGACCGAGGCCAGCAGGGCGCCGCCGTTTTCGACATAGTCGGCCAGCGCCTGGTAATAGGCGGTGGACAGCACGCCGCGACGGCGGAAGCGGTCGAAGATCACCAGATCGAAGCGCGACAGCTTCTCCTCGAACAGCTCGCGGACCGGGAAGCTGATCAGCGACAGCTCGCGCACCGGGGTGGCGTCGTCCTTGTCCGGTGGCCGCAGGATGGTGAAATGCACCAGATCGACCGCCGGATCGGCCTTCAGCAGGTTGCGCCAGGTGCGCTCGCCGGCATGGGGCTCGCCCGACAGCAGCAGCACTTTCAGGCGCTCGCGCACCCCCGAGATCCCGAGGCCGGCGCGGTTGTTGGCCAACGACAGTTCGTGCGGGCCGGCGGCGGCGGCCAGTTCGACCACGGTCTGGCCGGCGTGGCGGATCGGGATGTCGACGCTGGCCTCGCGATTGAGCGGCACCTCGGCTTCCAGAAAGGAGGCGCCGTCGACCCGCACCGTCAGCCGGGCCGAGCCGGCGCCGCCCGGCTCCTCGACCTTCAGGCGTACGGTGGCGTCGTGGCCGACCAGGGCATAGGAGGGGCTTTCCAGCACCACCAGCCGGCGGTCGCTCTCTCCCGGCCGCCCGGTCAACAGGGCGTGGACCGGCGCCCCCAGGCCGCGCCCCAGATCGGCGGGAACGTCGTGGACCAGGCCATCGGTGATCATCACCACCCCGGCCAGGCGCGAGCGCGGCACGTCGGCCAACGCCCGATCGACCGCCGCGAACAGCCGGGTGCCGTCGTCGCCGCCACCGGGCACCCGGGTGGTCCGCACTTCCAGGTCGGGCAGCTTGGTCAGCCGGGCCTGAAGCTCGGCCAACGCCGCCTCGGTCTGGGCGCGGCGCTCGCCGATGCCCTGGGAGCGGGTGTCGTCGACCACCACCACGGCGACGTCGGTCAGCGGCCGGTGCTCCTCGACGACCAGCCGGGGACCGGCCAGGCCGAGCAGCGGCAACGCCAGCCCGGCCAGCCGCCACCAATGTCCCCGCGCCCGCCGCCAGGCGGCCAGCCCCCACACCGCCAGCGCCGCCAGGGCCAACGCCGCCAGCAGCGGGACGGGCAATAGCGGCGCCCAGGACATGGTGTTCATCGCCGCAGCCGCTCCAGGATGGCCGGCAGATGCACCTGGTCGGCCTTGTAATTGCCGGTCAGCGCGTACATCACCAGGTTGATGCCGACGCGGTAGGCGATCTCGCGCTGGCGCTCGCCGCCCGGCGACACCGCGAATTGCGGCCGCCCCTGGCCGTCGGTGGCCCAGGCGCCGGCCCAATCCGAGGCGCCGACCACCACCGGCGACACCCCGTCATTGGCGGCGGCGGCGCCTTCCTCGACCCAGACGCCCAGGTCGGCGGCGCGGCCGGGCAGGTCCTTGAGCAGATAGAACGAGCGGGTCAGCACATGGTCGACGGGCAGCGGCGCCAGCGGCGGCAGGGCCAGCCCACGGGTCAGCGCCGCCAGCAAGCCGGCGCGCTCGGCCGCCGCCATCAGCGGGTCGGCGGCGTCGAAGACGATCAGGCCGCCGTGCCGCATATAGGCCGACAGCCGTTCGGCCGCCGCCGCCGAGGGCGGCGTCTGGTCGGCGGTGACCGGCCAGTAAAGCAGCGGGAAGAACACCACCGGATCGGCTTCCAGATCGATGCCCATCGGCTCGGCCAGCGTGGCGGTCGAGCGGGCCGCCACCAGCCGCGACAGGGCGGCGAGGCCGGAGCGGCTTTTGGCGTCGACGGCGGCGACGCCGGTCCGCACATAGGCCAGCCGGGTGGCCAATCCGGCCTCGATGGCGAAATCGTCTTGCGCGGCCCGCGCGGAATGCGCAAGCGCCAGTATCAAAACCAGGGAAACCGCCGCACCGCCGCGCAACAGCCCGCGCAACGCCAACGCCGCCAGCAAGTCGAGGATGGCAAAGGCCACGGCGGCGGCGAGGAAATAGGGCGCCAGGGGGATTTCCCGCCCGCCCCCCTCCAACCCGACCCGCCGGAGTCCGGCCGGTAGGTCGAGGACCATCGGCCGTCCTACCGCCGCCCCCAGGTTGAGCGCGACCCGCGACCCGCCGACGCCATAGAAGCCGGGCGGATGACGGGGACCGGGACTCGGCGCCGCACCCTCGGCCGCCAGGGCGATGGCCGCCGCTCCGGGGGCGCCGAGCCGGCCGAAGCCGTCGAGCGCCTCGATCGGCGGCAGCCGCCCGCCGCCCGGACCGGGCATGCCCTCGGCCAGCTGGGTCAGGCGGTGCAGCATCTCGGGGAACAGGCCGGAGAGGGCGAGGTTGCTCCACTCGGCGTTGGCGGTGGTGTGGACCAGCACCAGCCAGCCGCGGCCCCGCCGCTCGGCGGTGACCAGGGGGGTACCGTCGGCCAGTTGGGCCCAGGTGCGGGCCGCCAGTTCCAGCGATGGCTCGGCCAGCACCTGGGCGGAAACGGAGACATCGGCCGGCACCGCCAACCCGGCGAAGGGGCCGTCCGGCGGGAACGGCGCCAGCCCCTGGGCCACCGACCACGACATGGCGCCGCCCAGCATGCGGCCGCCGCCCAGCAGCCGCACCGGCAGGAAGCGGTCGGGCTCGCCGTCCTGGGCGACCGCCGCCAACGTCGGTCCGGCGAAGCGCACCAGCACGCCGCCCCGCTCGATCCAGGCTTGCAGCTTGTCGGCGCTGGCGCCGCGGGGAGCGGCGGCATCGGCCAGCATCAGCACCGCCAGATCGCCGGCCAGCAGATCGGCGACCTCGCCCCGGCGCAACTCGGCCACCGGCTCCAGCGCCCGGGTGAGGTAGGTGAGGCGGTCGAGCAGCGGCGACGGCGAGGCCGAGGCCCCGCCGGCGGCCAACCCCACCGGCCGCCGCCGCCAGCGGCCGTCGAGCAGCGCCACCGCCCCGGCCGCCGCCTCGCCCTCGATGTCGAGCCGCACCAGCTTGTTGCGAAGCTCGGGCGGCAGCCGCAATTCGGCGATCGCCTCGGCGGCGCCTGGGGCCAGCGTCACCGGGGCGCGGCCCAGCACCCGCCCGGCCTCGTCGAGGCCCCGCACCGCCAGCGTCTCGGCCGCCTCGGCGGCGGCGCGGCGAACGGTGACGGATAGCCGGCCGGGATCGGCATCGTCGCCGGGCGGCGGCAGCAGATGGCCCGGCCGCCCCTCGGCGACGGTGAGCGGCCCCAAGCCCTTCAGCGCCCGCGCCAACTCGGCCGAGCCGCCGTCCTCGATTCCGTCGGCCAGCCACACCGCCTGGGCCGGACGCGGCAGCGCCGCGACGGCGCGGGCGGCGGCGGCGCGATCGACCGGCCAGGGTTTGGGCTCCAGCGCCGCCAGCGCCTCGCGCGCCCGGGCGGCCGGCACCAGCGACGCCGACGCCACCCCACCATCGGCCGGCGGCGCCGTGCCCAGCAGCGCCACCGGACGGCCGCTCCGCTCGACCCCGGCCAGCAAATCGTCGGCCCAGGCGACGCGCCGCCGCCAATCGGCCGCCGCCGCCCAGCCATCGTCGACCACCAGCACCAGCGGCCCGCCGGACGTCGTCGCCTGCCCCGGATTGATCGCCGGCCCCGCCGCCGCCAGGATCAGGCAGGCGACCAGCAGCATCCGCAACATCAGCACCAGGGGCGGTGTGCGCGCCGCCGCCTCCTCGCCGGCCTCCAGCCCGAACAGCAGGCGCACCGCCGGAAAGCGCACCTTGCGGGGCGCCGGCGGCACCACCCGGAGCAACCACCATAACCCCGGCAACAGCGCCAGCAGGCCCAAGACCCAGGGCAGGCCGAAGCCGATCACCGCCCCGCCTCCCGCGACAACCGGGCGAAAAGCGCCAGCAGCGCCGTCTGCGGCGGGCGGTCGGTGTGGTGGAGGGCGAAGCTCCAGCCGACGGCGGCGGCGATGGCGGCCAGGGCGTCGCGATGCGCCGCCAGCCGGCGGACATAGGCGTCGCGCACCCCTTCGGCGCGGCGCACCAGGAGTCCGCCCTCATCCTCCAGCCCGGTGAAGCGGACCCGCCCGGCGAAGGGCAGGGTCTCCTCGGCCGGGTCGAGAACCTGCACCAGATGGCCGCGACAGCCGGTCGCCGCCAGCGCCCGCACCGCCGCTTCGAGCTCGGCCGGCGCCATCAGGAAATCGGAGACCAGCACCGCCTCGGCGTGGCGGGGCAGATTGGCGACGCCGGGCAGGTTGGCGGCACCGGGCTGGGTCATGGCGGCTTCCAGCCGGGCCAGGGCGCCGCCGCCCGACATCGGCGGCGCGCCACCGCCCAGCGGCGCCACCCGCTCGCCGCCGCGAATCAGCAACGCCGCCAGCGCCAGCCCCAGCAGTCGCGCCCGTTCGAGCTTGCGCGGCAAGGCGCGGCCGGAACGCCAGTCCATCGAGGCGGAGGAATCCACCCACAGCCACACCGTCTGCGCCGCCGCCCATTCGTTCTCGCGCACGAACAGCCGGTCGCCGCGGGCCGATTGCCGCCAGTCGATGGCGGCGGCGGCATCGCCCGGCTGGTAGGGACGGAACTGCCAGAACGCCTCGCCGGGGCCGGAGCGCCGCCGGCCGTGGGCCCCGGCGGCGACGGTGGCGGCCACCCGCTCGGCCGCCACCAGCAGCGGCGGCAGACGCGACGCCAGGTCCTCGGCTTGCAGCCGAGGATTCATGATGAAGCCCTCGCCGGGCGCGCCCATCCGGGCGCTTGGCCGCCGCCGCAATGGCGGCTGGATGAAGCCCTCGCCGGGCGCGCCCATCCGGGCGCTTGGCCGCCGCCGCAATGGCGGCTGGATGAAGCCCTCGCCGGGCGCGCCCATCCGGGCGCTTGGCCGCCGCCGCAATGGCGGCTGGCGCCGAACCCGATGGGCGGGTTCGGCTTCATGATAAGGCCCACGCCGGGGTGAGGTGACGAAAAAGGGGAACGATGTTCATCCCACCTCCGCCACCAGGCGGGCGATGATGTCGTCGACGGTGACGCCATCGGCGCGGGCGGCAAAGGAAAGCGCCATGCGGTGGCGGAGGATCGGCGGGGCCAGCGCCACCACGTCCTCGATCGAGGGGGCGAAGCGGCCGTCGAGCAGGGCACGGGCGCGGCTGGCCAGCATCAGCGCCTGCGCCGCCCGTGGCCCCGGCCCCCAGGCGACATGGCGGCGGACGGCGTCGAGGGTGGTGGTTTCGCGCCGGCCGCTGCGCACCAGGGCGAGGATGGCGTCGACCACCGCCTCGCCCACCGGCAACCGCCGCACCAGCCGCTGAACGGCCAGCAGATCGGCGGCGGTCAGCACCGGGCGGGGCTCGGCCTCGTCGATGCCGGTGGTGGCGATCAACATGCGCCGTTCGTCCGCCGCGTCGGGATAGCCGACATCGACCTGCATCAGGAAACGGTCGAGCTGGGCCTCGGGCAGCGGATAGGTGCCCTCCTGCTCCAGCGGGTTCTGGGTGGCGATCACATGGAAGGGCGCCGGCAGGTCGTGGGTACGGCCGGCGATGCTGACCTTGCGTTCCTGCATCGCCTGCAACAGCGCCGACTGGGTGCGCGGGCTGGCGCGATTGATCTCGTCGGCCATCAGCAACTGGGCGAAGACCGGCCCGGGAATGAAACGGAACGAGCGGGCGCCGGTCGGCGCCTCCTCCAGCACCTCGGAGCCGAGGATATCGGCCGGCATCAGGTCGGGGGTGAATTGCACCCGGCGCTCGTCCAGCCCCAGCACCGCGCCCAGCGTCCGCACCAGCTTGGTCTTGGCCAGACCGGGCAGCCCGATCAGCAGAACGTGACCCCCCGCCAGCAGCGTGATAAGACTTTCATCGACCACACGCTCCTGGCCGAAGATGACGCGGGCGATTTCGGCCCGGGCATCCGACATACGCCGGTTGAGAATCGCGACATCGCGAACCACCTCATCCATGCCGGCCGGGACGTCCGTCCGGCCGCTGGCGTCGAAGTCGGACAAGGTCTTCACAGGGGGCCCTCCACCGGCACATCGGGATCGCGCCATGGAAGCAGAAACTCCGGCCCGGCGGCAAGAAAGGAAGCGCGGTTGAGCCAATCGCCCACCTCGGCCGGGGACGATCCCCATGACGGGCCGGAAGACCACGGCGACCTCGGCATCCGCATCGCCCGCGACGGCCGCTGGTATTTTGACGGCTCGCCCATCGACCGCCCCGAGATGGTCTGCCTGTTCGCCTCGATGCTGACCCGGCGCCCGGACGGCTCGTTCTGGCTGGTCACCGAGGACGAGATGGGCCGCATCGAAGTCGAGGACGCCCCCTTCCTGGCGGTGGAAATGTTTACTTGCGGCGGCGGCCGCGACATGGTGCTTTCGTTCCGCACCAACATCGACGCCATCGTCACCGTCGATGCCGAGCACAGGCTGCGTCTGATCGCCGATACCGCCACCGGGGAAGCCATCCCCTATGTCGAGGTGCGCGACGGATTGGAGGCGCGGCTGACTCGCGCGGTGTATTATGAGCTGGTGAACCACGGCTTCGAGGAAACGGTGGGGGGCGAAGAGCTTTACGGCCTATGGAGCAGCGGAACCTTCTTTCCCCTGGGACGGCTGGCGGATCCGACCTGAGCCGCGAGACGATCGCCACCCTGTTGGCGCGCGGCCTGTCGCCCCAGGGGCGCGGCGATGCCGATTTGGCCCGAAGGCTGGGCCACGAGGTCCATCCCGGCGCCGCCCCCGACCTTGTCCCCACCCCGGCCGCCGTCCTGGTGCCGCTGATCGAGCACGTCGACGGCCTGACCGTGCTGCTGACCCAGCGCACCGCCCATCTGGCCCACCACCCCGGACAGATCAGCTTTCCGGGCGGCCGGCTGGAGCCGGACGATAACGGCGATTCCGTCGCCGCGGCGCTGCGCGAAACCGAGGAGGAGGTGGGCCTGGCGGTCGGCGCGGTGACGGTGCTGGGGCGGCTGGACGAATACCTCACCACCACCGGCTTTCTGGTCACCCCGGTGGTCGGCATCACCCGGCCGCCGCTGGCGCTGACCCTGGACGATTTCGAGGTGGCCGAGGTGTTCGAGGTGCCGCTGGCCTTCCTGATCGACACCGCCAACCACCAAATGGAGCGGCGCGAGGTCGAAGGGCGGTCCCGCGCCTATTGGGCCATCCCCTGGCAAGGGCGGGTGATCTGGGGCGCCACCGCCGGCATGCTGGTCAATCTGGCCGAGGTGCTGTCCCACCGTGACCGTTGAGCCCCCCCCGCACGCCCCCGACGAGCCGATCGGCCTGCTGTCGCCACAGCCCTGGATGGAGGCGACGGCGACGCGGCGGGTGATGGCGGCGCTGACCGCCGAGGGCGCCGAGGTGCGCTTCGTCGGCGGCTGCGTCCGCGATTCGGTGCTGCGGCGGCCGGTGCGCGACATCGACATCGCCACCCACGACCCGCCCGAGCGGGTGATGGCGCTGCTGGCCAAGGCCGGAATCACCGTCATTCCCACCGGCATCGCCCACGGCACCGTCACCGCGGTGGTCGACAAGGAGCATTTCGAGATCACCACGTTGCGTCGCGACGTCGAGACCTTCGGTCGCCACGCCCGCGTCGCCTTCACCGACGATTGGAGCGCCGACGCCGCCCGACGCGACTTCACCATGAACGCCATGTTCGCCGATGGCCAGGGCAACATCTACGACCCTTTCGACGGCCTGGCCGACCTTGGCGCCGGACTGGTGCGCTTCGTCGGCGATCCGATCCGGCGCATCGAGGAGGACGTGCTGCGCCTGCTGCGCTATTTCCGTTTCCACGCCCATTACGGCCGCCCGCCGATGGACCAGGCGGCGCTGGCCGCCTGTCGGCGGATGGCGCCGAAACTGGCGACGCTGTCGGGCGAGAGGGTGGCGGGCGAGATGGTGCGGCTGATGGCGGCGCCCGACCCGACGGCGGTGCTGCTGGTGATGCACGGTGCCCGCATCCTCGAACACCTGTTGCCCGAGGCCAAGGCCTTCGGCCGCCTGCGGGTGCTGACCTGGCTGGAGAGCCGGGCCCTGGCGCGGCCGGGCGTCGCCCCCGACCCCATCCGCCGGCTGGCCACCGTGCTGGAAACCGACGCCGACGGCGCGGCGGCGGTGGCGGGGCGCCTGAGGCTGTCCAATTCCGAGACCGAGCGGCTGGCCGCCATCGCCCGGCCGGCGGTCGAGATCACCCCGGAGATGCAGCCGAAAGCGGCGCGGCGGGCGCTGTACCGGGTCGGCGCCGACGCCTTCCGCGACCTGACGCTGACGGCCTGGGCCGATTCCCGCAGCCGCTCCGAGCGGGTCAAGGCCGAGGAAACCGCCCGCTGGACGGCGCTGCTGGACGAAGCCGACGCCTGGCGGCCGGTGGCGCCGCCGGTGCGCGGCCAGGATTGCCTCGACCTCGGCCTGGCCCGAGGCCCCGCCGTCGGCACCCTGCTGGCCAAGGTCGAACACTGGTGGGAAGACCAGGACTTCCGCCCCGGCCGCGACGAATGCCTGGCGGAAATGCGGCGGCTGGCGGGGAAGTAGGGCGGCGAACGCCCCCCTCTTTCGTCGCCATCGTGGATGACCCATCGGCGCTGAATTATGGCCCGTCATCCCGGCCGTGGCATAGCGAAGGGCCGGGATGACGGCTGAAGATTGCGGGCGCATGTGGACAGCCGTGGGTCAAGCACGGGCATGACGAACCGGGCGTCAATTTCAAATTCCCGCCCCGGCAATGCTTTCCGCCGCACCCGGCAGATTCTTCCCTCCAAGCCCCGCTATTGCCGGTTGGCGGCAACCGATCGCAGGAAAAAACCGAGCAATTCCGCCACTTTCCGCTTCTGGCACGGCGTCTGCAAAGAAATGGCCGCCAATCGTGTCTCCTGTGTGGGGAAGTGACCATGACCGTCCAACTGATCGCCAACCGGGCCCAGACCCAGACGAGCGCCACCACCGTGGCCAAGACGTCGTCCCAGCAGGGCGCCAGCGTCGAAGCGGCCTTTCTTTCGGCGCTGCAAACGTCGCTGAGCTTCGTCCCCGGCTCGATGGTCCCCTCGGTCGCCAATGCGCTGAAGGACAACTTCCAGGCGCCGCAGCCCAGTCAGACGACGACCCAGGCCTCGACCCTGAGCCAGGCGCCGCAAAGCCAGGACAACCAGAGCGCCCCCACCAACAATTCGTCGACGGACGACCAGTCGCAGCCCGCCCCGCAGGCGGCGCCGACCGCGGTCCACCAGGACAACGGCAAGCCGGCGCCCACCGCCAAGTCGAATACGACCAAGGCGGCCAAGAGCGACGACGATGCCCCGGCCAAGCCCAAGAACGACGACCAGGCGATCAACGACGCGCTGCAGCAGCAGGTCGCGGCAATCCAGCAGCAGATCGTGCCGCAGGCCCAGACCGCCGTCGTCGAGACCACTGCCCCGCAGGTGGAGCAGGCCGCCGCTCCCACCCAGCAGATCGAGATCGCCCCCGAGCAGGTGGCCGGCCCGGTTGAGACCACTCAGCCCGAGGCCATCGACACCGATGCCAAGCCGACCGTCGATCCCGGCGCCAAATTCTCCGACCTGTTGGCCGGCAAGGCGGTCAAGACCGCCACCGCCGCCGCCGCCGCGGCCGCCACCGGTCCGGCGGTCGAGACCGCCGCCACCACCGACACCGCCACCGCCGCCGCCGCCACCGGCCCGGCGGTCGGTCAGCACGACGTCGGCGATCTGGTCAAGATGCAGCAGAACGACCTGTCGCAACGGCTGGGCACCAACGCCGACGCGGTCAAGGTCAGCGTCCAGGTGACCCAGTCCGGCGCCCAGAGCGGCCCGCAATTCGGCGCCCAGGCCAATCAGCAGACCGACGGCACCCTGGTGGCCCAGGCCGCCGACCCGGTGATGGTGGTCCAGACCCAGCCGGCCGAGACCGAGGGCAAGAGCTTTGGCGGCGAGCAGGGCGACGCCGCCCGCGCGCTGACCAGCGACATCGCCCAGGGCCCCGCCCCGGCCGCCCAGGCCGCCGACACCGCCTTCGCCGCCGCGCTGGCGGCCCAGGCCGACGCCGACCAGCAGGCGGCGGCACCCCAGGCGCAAACCGCCGAGGCGGCCCAGCCGGTGGTCGGCATCGGCTCCACCCAGGGCACCCAGGCCACCCAGAAGACCACGGGAACCCAGGCGGCGCAGACGCCCCAGGCCCCCCGCCAGGCCGAGCAGCAGGAAGTGGTCGACCAGATCAAGGTCCAGATCGCCAAGCAGGCCAAGGACGGCAACGACACCATCAAGATCCAGTTGAAGCCGCTCGACCTCGGCCGCATCGAGATCAAGCTGGAAGTCGGCCACGGCGGCCAGGTCCAGGCCACCGTCACCGCCGACAACAAGGACACCCTGGCGATGTTGCAGAAGGACTCGTCGGGGCTGACCAAGGCGCTGAACGACGCCGGCCTCAAGACCGATTCGGGGTCGCTCAGCTTCAACCTCAGGAGCGAGCAGCAACAGCAGCAGCAGGCCGGCGACAATTCCGGCGGCCAGAGCCGCGGCGGTCGCCGTTCGCGCCTGCTGGCCGGCATCGACGCCAGCGCCTCGTCCACCCAGTCTCCGGCCGCCGGCTATACCGGCCGCGCCGGCGTCAACATCAGCGTCTGAGCGGGAGCCAGGCCATGACCAGCACCGTCAACTCGACCGGCAACAACGCCTCGGTCCTCAATTCGATCAACACCGCCAATTCGACGTCGCAGACGAAGCAGAGCACCACCAGCACCGCCACCAGCCAGGCGTCGCTGACCAGCAACCTGAACACCTTCCTGACCATGCTGACGGTGCAGTTGAAGAATCAGGACCCGCTGTCGCCGATGGACTCGACCCAGTTCACCAACCAGTTGGTCCAGTACTCGCAGGTCGAGCAGCAGATCAACATCAACTCCAACCTGGGAACGTTGATCAGCATGCAGAAGTCGAGCACCCAGGCGACCGCCATCGGCTATATCGGCCAGACGGTGTCGACCACCGGGTCCGACCTGCCGCTGCAGAGCGGCGTCTCGGCCTTCTCGTACACCCTGCCTTCGACGGCCACCAAGCTGTCCGTAACCATCCAGGATTCGAGCGGCAAGACGGTGGCCACCCTGGCCTCGCCCGACCTGTCGTCCGGCACCCATCTGGTCAAGTGGGACGGCAAGGATTCGAGCGGCAATCAGCTGAGCGACGGCGCCTACAAGATCGCCGTCTCCGCCACCGACGCGAGCGGATCCAGCATAACCGCCAGCACCACCACCTATGGCGTGGTCACCGGCGTCACCGCCGACGGCACCAACGGCACCCAATTGCAGCTGGGGGCGGTGACCACCCCCCTGGCCAACGTCCAATCAATTCTGCCGGGCGACGCTCTGACGAGCGGTTCGAGCAGTTCCAGCAGTTCCAGCAGCGGCACCACGGGCTGATGCCCGACGGCGGAAGCGGTAGGAGGACACTATGAGCTTGTATGGCGCAATGTATTCGGGCGTGTCGGGCCTGTCGGCGGAATCCTCCGCCCTCGGCGCGATCTCCGATAACATCACCAACGTCAACACCGTCGGCTACAAGGAAACCAACGTCAACTTCCAGACGCTGGTCACCAAGCAGGTGTCGCTGTCGGCCTATTCGCCGGGCGGCGTGCAGTCGAAGCCGCGCTCGTCGGCCGACGTGCAGGGCCTGCTGCAATCGACCAGCTCGTCCACCGACGTGGCCATTTCCGGCACCGGCTTCTTCATCGTCAATTCGTCGTCGCAGCCGGCGCTTACCCAGTCGGGATCGTACGCCTACACCCGCGCCGGTTCGTTCAAGGTCGACAAGTCGGGCTACCTGCAGAACGTCGCCGGCTGGTACCTGCAGGGCTGGCCGCTGGCCAACTGGGACTCGACGCCGACCGCGGCGCACGAGACCATCAACGGCAACGACTACATGGCCGCCTACAAGGACACCACCGGCAACTACATCTATATCAACGAAAGCTCGCAGCCCAACACCCGCGACCTGCAGCCGTTGAACCTGAACGGCATCGCCGGTACCGCCAGTTCGACCACCAGCATCAAGATGGGCGCCAACCTGCCGGCGTCGAGCACCAAGGGCACCACCGAACAGACCAGCGCCCAGATCTACGACTCGCTCGGCAACGCCCACAACATCGCCATGACCTGGACCGCCCTGACCCAGAACAGCTGGGCGATGGAAAGCCTGCCGCCCGAGGGCGCCCGCAACATCGAGATGTACGACAGCTCGACCAGCGCCGCCCCCAACCTGTGCTCGAACGTCGGGCGCCTGGACTTCACCAAGACGCCGGTGGCGACCAACACGCCGGTGACGATGACGCTGAACGGCGCCACCTATAATTTCTTCTTCGAGAATTCCGCCAACGCCTTGCCGGCCAACCCGCCGAACGACAAGAACTGGTACATCGATCCCGGCACCACCGCCAATCCGACCTCGGTCAGCGTGTTCAGCGCCAACGTCGCCGCCGCCATGCAGAGCGCCTACGACGTCGCCTATAACTCCGAGACGCTGAAGACCTCTGGCGTGGGCTATCCCACCGTGGTCGGCGACAACTTGGTGATCAACGGGGTCAATATCGACCTGCACGGTCTGGCCAACACCGCCGCCGTGGCCGCCGCCATCAACAACGTCACCACCGCCACCGCCACCCAGGCCGGCACCGGGGTCAAGGCGGTGGTCGACGCCGCCGGCGACCTCAAGCTCTATACCAAAAACAACGGCACCATGACCTTCGGCGGTTCCGGGCAGTTCGCCGGCGCCACCACCAACACCGCCGGCGCCGCCGCCGCCAGCACCACTCAGACGGCGGTGCTGGCCACCGGCGCCGCCCTGGGCACCGAGACGCTGACGGTCAACGGCGCCAGCATCGTCCTGACCGCCGGCGAATCCGTCGCCAACGTCATCACCGCCATCAACAACGTCGCCTCGACCACCGGCGTCTACGCCACCGCGGTCAACGGCAACGCCAACGCCATCAAATTCTATACCGACAAGGCCGCCAGCGTTAACGTCACCGCCACCGGCGGCGAGTTCACCGCCGGCACCGCGCTGGCCGCCCAGGCGGTCCAGGGCGGCACCACCATCTCGGCCACCGGCA
>Ga0265327_10001202_pt1 | contig 34967 bp, 31 predicted proteins | sample 41621metaG_FD_202089 | JGI IMG/M metagenome (GOLD analysis project Ga0265327, IMG submission 202089) | Rhizosphere microbial communities from Carex aquatilis grown in University of Washington, Seatle, WA, United States - 4-16-21 metaG | ecosystem: Host-associated > Plants > Roots > Rhizosphere...
AGCCGAGTGCCGAACTCACCAGTCGGCCGGCGTCGGCGACCTGCGCGTTGCCGTCGATGGCCTGCAATGCCGCATCGAGCAATCCGGTGGACGAACTCAGATCGGCCAAGGCCGAGCGCACGTCCACGGTGCCGTCGGTCAGAGTGGCGAGGCCCGCGCCTGCGGCCTGGTATCCGTCCAGGACCTGATGAGCCAGTCCGGTGACTTGCTTTATGCCCGAGACCAATTGAGGAATCTGGGTCACCGCGGAGGCGGCGCCGTCGCGCAACTGGGCGGCGCCGGAATCCAGCCGGTGCATGTCGGGGACAGCCTTGGTGACCTGAGTCTTGGCGTCGCCGAGCCGGTCTGCCACGATGCCGGCCTGGTAGCCGATGGTGGTCTGCGGCAACTGTTTTCCGGCCGGCCGCGTCATCGAGCGGACGTACGCGATCTCGGGCATGCCGGCGAGGCGTCCGGCGACCCGGTCCAGCGCGGCCAGATCGTCGGTGTTCCGCATGTCGTGGTCGGCCGAGACGATCAAGTATTCCGGCGCCGCCTCGTTGACGCCCCAGTGTGCGTAGGTCTTCTGGTAACCGATGGCGCTCTCGGTGTTGTCGAGCTGCATGGAGTTCTCGTCGAAGTTCACCCGGAAGGTCGTGAGAACCGATGCGGCAGCGAGCAACAGCACCATCGACGCCGTCACCAGCACTCCGGAGCGGCGGATCATGGTCGATCCGATCCGGCGCCACCGGCGGTCGTTGAGGGGCCGGGGTTCGGCCAGGCCACGCCTTCCCAGCAGCGAGAGTAGGGCGTAGGGCAGTGACATCGAGACGGCCAGGCCGACGACGATGGCAATGGCGATCGGCGGACCGGCGGCCTTGAACATGCCCAGCTCGGTGAACCCCATCGCCGTGGCGGCCGCTGCGATGGTCAGCATCGACGCGATCAGGATGCCCGAAACCCGCTGTCCGGCTTGCGCTATCGCATCGGTGACGGGCACCTGGCTACGCCGGGCCTCGTGATAGCCCGCCAGGATGAAGATGGCGTAGTCGGTGGCGGCACCGAGCAGCATCGCCGTCATCAGGGAGATGGTGAAGTTAGAGACGGTGAGGACCCCGGTCATGCCGAGCAGTGACACGATCGGGCGGGCCACGCCGAGGGCGATGCCGATGGTCAGCAACGGAACCATGGCAGTGGGCAGGGACCGATAGACCATCAGCAGTACCAGTGTGATCAGCAGGACGGACACCGCGGTGATGATCAGCAGTGAAAAATCCATGGCGCTGAACAGATCTGCCAGCGTCGGTGACGGCCCGGTGAGATACACCCCGACTCCGGGTGGTTTGGGCAGCGCGTTGAGCTGATCGCGGATATCGATGGTGTTCTTGTGCGCCTTGGTCGATCCGACGTCACCGGTGCCGGCGAGGACCAGGTTGATCGCCTTGTGGTCCGGGCTGAGCGCGATGTCGCGCAACTGCGGATTGTCGTAGGTGTCGAGCACGTAGGCGACGTTGGTCTTGTCCCGCTGCAGGGTGGTGACGATGTTCCGGTACAGGGCTTCGTCGGCCGCGTCGATGCCGTGCTCATCGACCAGCACCACGCTGCCGACAGCGGACGACCGGGGGACGCCGAAGGCGTCGGACATCTCACGTAGGGTCTGCGCCGCCTTGATGTTGGTCGGCATGAACGGCGCCGAGCGCGCTGCGACGGTCTGCTCGAGCTGCGGGATGGTCACGTTCAGGAGGCCGGCCAACGCCACCCAGAAACCGATGATCAACCACGCCCATTTCGCACAGAAACGGCTGGTGGTGCCGAAAAACCGGCTGTTGTGTCCCACCCGGACCCCCTCGATTCGAGACCCGAACTACACCGTTCGGTCTACTATTGAGGGCAGACGCTAGTAGACCAATCGGTATGCAAACAATGCTGTAGGACAGGGAGTTACGTCACATGAGTGCCCGCGATCGGCTCGTCGTCACAGCCATCGATCTGATTCGGCGCCAGGGTGTTTCGGGTATGGGGCTCAGTCAGCTGCTCGAACGCAGTGGCGCCGCGCGCCGGTCGCTGTATCTGAATTTCCCCGGCGGCAAGGCCGAACTGGTCGCCGATGCGACCGCATCCGCGGGTCGCATGATGGCCGATGTCATCGACGGCCTGATGAAAGATCGCGAGCCCATTGGCGCGGTCCGGGCTTTCGTCGAGATGTGGATAGCCACTCTGACCAGCAACGACTTCGCCATCGGCTGCCCGATCGTCGCTGCCGCCCTGGGCCGCAGCGAGGCTCCTGAGGCGGCCGACGCGGCCGGTGCGGTCTTCGTCGACTGGGAGAACCGCATCGCCGCCCGGCTGGAGTCCGCGGGTTTGACGGCCGAGCAGGCAGCCCGGCAGGCGACGTTGACGGTCGCCGCCGTCGAAGGCGCGATCATCGTTGCGCAGGCGACCCGGTCGGAACTGCCGCTGCGCAGGGTCGAGGAAGCGCTCGTCGAGTCGGTGGAGCAGCTCCTGAACGGTTAGTCGGCCAAGCAGCCGGAGATGAACCGCGCGATCCGGGCATACGCCTGGCGGCTTTCGGGCAGCCCCGGAAATATGGCCGGAAACGCGTGCAGCTGGCGCGGCCAGGCCGCGACCTCGCATGTGCGTCCGGCCTGGCTCAGCTTCTCTTGCATCCGGATGGCGTCACACAGCAGCGCCTCCGACGCCGAGGCCACGATGAGTGACGGCGGCATCGTCTCCATGGGTCCCGACATGGGTTCCAATCGGGCAATCAGATCTTCTGTGGCGCAGACCCGTGCGGTGATGACGGGCAGGGCCGTGGCGATCCCGAACACGTCCGTCACGGCGTTCGGATGTACCCGGCGTGCCGCGTTGTCCAATTCGAGCAACGGCGAAATACCGACAACCCCTGCGGGAGTGGGCAAGCCGTGCTCGGGCGCGCGCTGTGCGGTGGCGAACGCCAGAAAACCGCCGGCCGAGTCGCCGGCGATGACGACCTTCGCCGGATCGATGCCCTGGCTCAACAGGTGCCGGTATGCGCCGAGGCAGTCCTGGATGGACGTCTCCAGATCGACTTCGGGGTACTGCCGGTACTCGACGTGCACCACCGGCAACTTGGTGACCCGGGCCAGGGTGGCGACGGCATGGATATGGGTGTTCAGATCGCCGAGGACGAAACCGCCGCCGTGGAAGTAGAGGATGACGCCGTCCGCCGTCGAGGCAGGCAGTTTCAGAAGGGACACCGACTCGACCGGCAGGCCGTTCCAGCTTTCCGCGACCAGCCGGAACTTCCGGTAGGGCCGGACCCGCTGTAGTCGGGCGATCCCGTTCACCCGGCGTCCCACGCGCTCGATGCGCAGAGACGTGGCCTCGAACTCCGCCGCGGTGAGGGCACGAATCAGGATGCGGGCCAACAGGAGATTCGCGAAGAAGTGGATGACGCGGGCGCGGCGGCTCGTGGGCCCGGCGGCGTAGACAACCGGTAGGGCTGCCATCTACTTCGCCAATTCCACGAGCACGGGCGCGTGATCGCTGGGCTGCTTGCCTTTGCGTTCCTCACGGACGATCTCGCCGTGCTCGACGCGCGCCGCGAATTCCGGTGAGCCCAGTACGAAGTCGATGCGCATGCCCTGCTTCTTGGGGAAGCGCAACTGGGTGTAGTCCCAGTAGGTGTAGACCCCCGGACCCGGCGTGAACGGGCGCACCACGTCCGCGAATCCGGCGTCGTTCATGGCGCGGAACGCTGCCCGCTCCGGCTCCGAGACGTGCGTCGAGTTCGCGAACACCGCCATGTCCCACACGTCCTCGTCGGTCGGTGCGATGTTCCAGTCCCCCATCAACGCCAGCGGCAGCGACGGATCGTCGGCCAGCCAGCCGGTCGCCGTGTCCCGCAGAGCGGCAAGCCATTTCAGCTTGTACGGCAGGTGCGGGTCTTCCAGCGTCCGGCCGTTGGGTACGTACAGGCTCCACAGCCGGACCCCGCCGCAGGTGGCGCCGATCGCGCGGGCCTCATCGGCGTCCTGCCACTGCGGCTGGCCGGCGAAACCGATCTGCACGTCCTCGAGTCCGACGCGGGACGCGATGGCCACGCCGTTCCACTGGCTGTGTCCGACGTGCGCGACTTCGTAACCGAGTGCCGCGAACGGCATGGTCGGGAACTGCTCGTCCTTGCACTTGGTCTCCTGCATGGCGAGCACGTCGACGTCCGCGCGGGACAGCCAGTCCGTGACCCGGTCGACCCGGGTGCGGATGGAGTTGACGTTCCAGGTGGCGATACGCATGACACTCCGATCAGACAGGTTCGGGGACTTTCAGTTCCCGGCGCAGGGCGGTGAAATCGGTGATGGTCTTGGTGGCGACGTTCGCGACCGGACGGGCGTTGCGGCCGGTGGCCTCGGACTTGGACACCATCACCACGCCGTCGATGTACGGCTGGATGGTCGTGGCGTTCTGCACCGTTGCGACGATCACCAGCTGGAAACCGAACTTGCGGAACGCCTGCAGCGCCTGCGAGGCGAACTGGGGGTCGGACTTGGAGAATGCCTCATCGAGCATCAGCTGCGCGAAAACCGGCTTGTTGTCGCCGCTTTCGGGATTGGCGAGGTTGAAGCTGAGCGCCCCGGCCAGACAGAAGGCCATGAGCTTCTCCTGCTCGCCGCCGGAGTTGTCACCGGCGTTGCTGTGCGTGCGGATCAGTTCGTCGTTCGCCACGTCCCACTCGGCGCAGTCGAAGGTGAACCGGTTACGCACATCGAGCGCATCGCGGGTCCAGGTCCGGTCCTCGGGGTTGTTGCCGGCCAGCCGGTTTCGCAACCGCAGGATGTCGGCGTACTGGTCGAGGATCGCCTTCTTGTCTCCCAGACCCACCTCGGCGATGCGCCGGGAGATGGCCTTGACGATGTCGGTGAGCTCGGAGACGGCGACCATGCTGCGCGGGTTGGCGCGCAGTGTCAGGCGGGTACCGCGGTTGAATTCCACTGCGCCCAAACCGGTGTTGACGCGATCGATCTGCTCGCTGATCCGCCGGGTCTCCTGCTCGGCGACGCGGTGCAGGGTCAGGATCGCATCGGGCGCCTGCTCGGTGATGAGTCGCATCATGCGGTCATAGGCGTCGGGCAGCTCGCGCTCGTCGATGTGGCGGCAGACCGCGACGTAGTCGTAGATGCGCTCGTCGAAGTCGTCCGAGTCGTTGGGGATCGCGTCCGGGAACGACGTGTCGAACGTCGCGACGATGCGGGACAGCTCGTCGTAGGAACGCCTGCGGCTCTCGGTGAGCTGGTCGCGTTCGCGGCGGATCGCAGCGAACAGCGCCTCGCGGTGCGGCTCGGGATTGAGCAGTTCCAGCGGCACGGGAACCTCAGCGGCGTAGCGGCGCAACAGATCCGTCGCATGCTCCGACACCGCGGCGGGGGACAGGCGGTCCTGCAGGTCCATCAGCTTGGTCCGACGCGCGTCGAGATCGTCGCGCCGGGTCTGGATGGCGCCGCGCCGGGTCATCAGGGTCTGGATGTCGACCCAGCACTCCTCGGCACGGGCCGACAGCGCCTCGATGTCGGGGTGGTCGGCCAGCAGCAGCTCGTACTGTTCGCGGAGCCGGTCGGCGTGGCCCTCGGCGGTGTCGGTGTCGATCTGGCTCCACTGGGGGAACTGCTCGTAGACCGCCTTGCACGCGGCGGCCCGGTCGCGCCAGCGTTGGCGTTGTGCCGCAATCTCATCGGCGGCGCGCCGGGCGCTGCTGAAGGCCTCCTCGGCCTCGGTGAGTTCGGCGTGCAGCGCTTCCAGCTTGGCGCCGATGTCGCCCTGATAGATGTACTCGGAGGGTTTGATCGGGCGCCGGTCGTCTTTGATGGCCAGCCGGTCGGAGTCCTTGTAGAGACCCGCATCGGTGACCGCGCGGCGGAACCGCACGAACACGTCAGGAGTGTCCACGCAGATGTGATCACCGGCCGCGGCGATCACATCGGCGGCTTCGGCGGCGCAGGCGTGCTTCGGCTTGACCAGGAACAGCTTGCCCGCCAACGTGTTCGGCTCGGCTTCGCGGCCAGAAGCGCCGGCCCGGACGTGGTGCAGTGCCAGCCGTCCGCGCATGTTGGTCTCGTTGACGAATCGCAGGACCTTGGCGTAATGCTGGTCGGGCACCAACAGTCGTAGGCCGACCGAGCGCAATACCTTCTCCACCGCCAGGCGCCACCGGCTGTGCTCTGGCTGCAGATCGAAAAGCTCCGCGACATAGGGCAGTTCGGCGGGGTCGATGCCGACGCCCGCACAGATCTGGTCGCGCATCGTCACGGCGGACTCGGGCAGCGCCGAGCCGACGTGCTCGACTCGCTTGAGTTCCTTGGCCGCGTTGTCGCGCAGGATTCGCGCCGACTTCTGTGCGTACTCCGCGTCGGTGGACGCGTCGCGCCCCCACTCCAATTTGCCCAGCATCTCGGTGGCCTGCCGGGTGAGTTCCTCGCGCAGGTTCCAGAATTCGTCGGCCGTGTCGGGCACCTCGACGCCCAGGGCCGCGACCATCTCTTCGTAGCCCGCACGCCGCCGGGCCACGTCGTCGGCCTGCGCCTCGGCCGCGTTGACCTGCGCCTGCAGCGGGCCGACGTTCGCCGACGCGCCGCTGATCTGGGCGTTGAGCGAATCGCCTTCGGCCTTGGCCAGATTCAGCTGCCGGGTCAGGTCGGAATGCTCGTGCTCCAGTTGGTCGATGGTCGCGTCGAGCGTCTCGATCTCGGTGGGGCAGTGCCGCAGCCGGACGTGGTCGGTGTAGGCCCGCACCATCGGCAGGTCGACCAGATCGATGATCCCGAGGTCGGTCGACTCGGAGGCGTAGCGCACCTGGATGGCCTCGATGTCGCCGAGGATCTTGCGCTTGCGCTGAGCCACCGCGAGCAGTTCCCGGGCCTCGACGAGGGGGTCGATCTGCTTGAGGGCCTCAGGCAGCCGGGCCAGGCTGTCCGGTTCGTCCAGCATGAACTCACGGACGAACTGCTCCAGCCCGCCAACACTTTTCAGTGACTTGGCCTTGCCGAGCAACTGCTGTGCGGCGTCCGAGGCGCGGATGCCGATCGAGGCGTACAACTGCGCCAGATACTGCGACTCGACCTTGGTGGTGAAGCGCCAGCCGCTGTCCTTGAACACGCCCGTGTCGAACCGGCCCGCGGCCCACCGGTTGCAGACGTCCTCGATGTCCAGGTCGCCGTCGCCGATGACGAACCGGCTCGACGAGTCCGAACGCGATTCTCCGGTAAGCCATTTGAGCACCAGGCCCGTGATGGTGCGGCCGGTGTTGCTGGTGTAGGTGACCGCGACCGCGGACCAGGTGGTGCCTTCGCCGCGCAGGTACATGACCTGACTGGTGCCGGCTTCGCTGCGCTGGCCCCAGGCGCCGCGGACGTACTTGTCGACGGTGCGGCGGCCCGCGCTCGAGCCCGCCGCGGTGTTGTCGCCGGACGCGTTGAAATTGCGTCGGTTGAACGGCAGGAAGCCGAGCGAGATGGCATCCAGCAGTGACGATTTACCGCTGCCGGAAGCGCCCGCGACCAGCGAACCGCCGGCGCTGAACGGAATGGTGTGGTAGCCGTCGAACACGCCCCAGTTGATGATCTGGAGCCGCGACAGATGGAACTGCTCAGACATCGGTTTCCGCCCCTCCACCGGTGAGTTGTTCGAACTGCTGCTGCAGCTCGGTGATCACCGAAGCCGTCATCACGGCGGTGATGACGGGACTCACGGTGTAGCTGTCCTCGTCGTCGCGGCTGCGGCGCAGGATGTCGAGACCCGTCAGGCGGGCAATGGCGGCATCGATGCGGGCGACGAAAGTCACTGCGTCGCGGTCGGTTTCGTTGAGCACTCCGGTGAACATGCCGTGCATCTCGTCGCGGGTGATCAGGAAACTCTGGTCCCCGCCGGCGCGCATCATCTGCGCCAGGTGCAACGCCAGAATCGAGTCGTAGGTGCCCAGGGGCTCACGGCGCAGCAGTTTGATGCCTTTGGCCGACTCGTAGCGGGCCTGCTCGATGAACGCGATGTCGACGCCTTCCGAGATGCGCAGCTGCAGATCGAGTTCGGACAGCCGCACCGATAATTCGTTGCGGTACTCCAGGATCCAGCTGTAGATGTCGCGGTCGGACTCGCTGCTGATGTAGCGGCGGGTCAGCAGGTGCTGCAGTGCCCAGCAGGCCCGGTCCGGCATGGCGCTGACGTCGCCGTCGAACCGCGGCCGACGCTGCCCGGCGACCCGGCTGGCGCCGTCGACCTCGGGTAGCGAGGCGAAATCGATAGGTGAGTCAGTCATGAAGGGCTCCCGCCACGGCAACAGGCTCGGTGAACATCAGATATGGCACCTCGATCTCGCGGTCCCGGCCATCGAGGGAACGGAATCGCACGGACATCGTGTTGTCACGCGGGTCGGCTGGCCCTGCGGGCTGCTTGAGGGCCCAGGACCACAACACGATGACGTGGCCCAGGTACGCCGAATCGAGTAGTGCGACGGCCTCGGCCAGTGACACCGGACGGCGCGCGACCGCGGCATTGAGCATCTCGGACATCGCGGGTGCATCGACCTGGGTGGTCAATGCGGCGAAGCTCGACAGGTCGACGTCGCCTTGCGCCGCCTCGGCCGGCTTTGGCGCGGACAGGTCGCCGATCTTGAAGCTGAGCGCGCCGATCGAGCTGATGGCGTGGCGCGCCAGGGGGACCTCGATGTCCAGCCGGGAATCGGTGAGGGACGACTTCAGCAGCGTCCGGGCCGCGCCGATGGCCTCATTGAGTTGGCGGGCGACACCGCGGCTGGACTCCATGGTGCCGAACGCGGTGAACCGCTTGACCCGCTGCGCGCAGCGCTGCTGGATGCGTTCCACCTCGTCGATCTGGTGGCCGATCAACTCGAAGAAGCCGGCCATCACCTTGCGCAGGGCCGGGTCCAGCTCGGGCAGCGCCGACGCGACGGTGGCGATGTCGGTCTCGAACTCGGCGCGCTGGTCCGGGTCGTTGATCATCCGCAGGAACGCGCGGTGCGAATCGCGGCCTGCCGAATCCCATGCCGCCTGGTAGTCGGCGTACATCTGGCGCTGCCGGTCGCGGTACTCGATGTTGGTGTCGATCGGATCGTCCAGCGCCTGCGTGGCCTGTTCGATCATGGTGCCGTAGAGGCCGATGTCGGTGATCAGCCGTTCCATCTGAATCGCGATGGCGCGGGCCTCGTCGTACATGTCGGTGACGTCGGGTTCGGGCCGCAGGCCGGCTTCCAACTCGTCCAGTTCGCGGTGCAGCTCGGCGATCTCGGCCTCGATGCCTGCCCTGATGCGGTCGGGGTCATTGCCGGCACGAGTGGCTATCTGACGCATGCGGGAGGCGATGCCCGAGATCGAGCCGCCCGTTGCGATGCTGTCGCCCCGGCGCATGCCGCGGACGAAGTCGAGGGCGCGTCGGGCGTCCTGGGTCAGGTAACAGACGTTGCGGGCGAAATCGCCCGAGCCGCTGCGTTGGTCCACGACCCGGTGCACCCAGCCCTGGCTGGCCCACGACTTGATCAGGGCGAGGCCGGACTGTCCGAGCTGGTCGTCGGTCTCGCCGAGGGCCGCCAGATCGCGTTCCAGCCGGACCACCAGGTCGGTTTCGGCGATCATGCCGTCGCTGAGGTGCCGCTCCATGAGAGTGGCATAGACGCCGAGGTTGTTGGTGGCCAGCAGCCGGACCGCGCGCGAGCCCTGAACGTCACGGTTGAGTTCGAGCAACTCGGCGGCCGACCGCGCCGCATTCTCTTGCACCCGCAACCCCTGACCAGCCTGACACTTCGGTGCGTTCCACCGCCGGTCCAAGATACTTGGCGAAGTGTCGGTCGGCGTCGGCGGTCGGGCCCCGCGGGGACCAGAACGGCGATTGCTGTTATTGCCGGGGACGCCCCGTCCCACATGTTGTCTCAGTATGTGGACACTGGCCGGCGCGTCGGCCACCGCTCGTATGGGCCGCCGCAGCAACTGTGCCGGGACGGCGATCTGCACCGTGGCCGATTTGCCCCACGCGGGTACGGGGTGTCCCAGTCAAGATCACTGGCAGCCGCCGCCGGTTGTGAGATGTGAGTCACGATGACCGCGGTCTGTGGGCTGGGTCATAACGAAAAAATAACGTGTGAGCATTACTAATCGGAATATATCGAGCTGGTCCGCCTGCTTTCCGGCGGGCGTGCTGGGCGGTCGCTCGGCCGCCTAAATGGGTTTGCCGACTGGCCATTTGCCGGGTGGTTGGCCGGCCCATAAATGGCGGTTTACCGGCTAATACGCAAACCGCCTTGGTGTGGGCTGTGAGCCGCACGACGTCGCTATCAATTCGTTACGACTTCGTCAAAAACTCTGGATTAACTGAGTTACTCGTCGGTAAATTACCCGCCAGTAAGCAGCCCACACTGAGGAGTCACTTGATGAATGTTGCGGTCCGTCGCCATACGAAGGCGGGTATCTGCGCAGCGACAACGGCGGCCCTCGTGGTCAGTCCACTGCTGCCGTCGGTGCCTGCCGCCGCCAAGCTTCCGGCGCTCCCGTCGGTCAGCACCGCCGCGGTACAGCTGACTGCGGCGTACAACCCGCTCCAGCCGTGGCTCGACGCCTTCAACACCGCGTCGGCGAATGCGCAGCGAATCGGCGCCGTCGTCTCCGAAGCGCCGGCGGTGCTGCTGCAGCAGTTCCTGGCGAACCAGATCAGCCACGTCGGGGCCATCCTGCAGAACCCCGGCAACATCGGCGCCGTGATCCAGGACGTCGGGCAGAACGTGAAATCAGCGATCACCGCTGCCACGCTGCTGGGGACCAAGCCAGAAGACTGGACCATCGCCGACTCGAATGACATCTGGCACGGCCTGGTCGCGCAGATGATCCCGAATATGCTCCCGACGGCGGGCAACCCGCAGGCGTCCGCGATCGTCACGCAGGTGGTCAACGTGCTGGCGTCGCCGCTCAGCGGCGTCCTGATGGGTTTGGTGGGTCCCGGCATCAGCCCGGTGGTGGCCCTGGTCAACAGCATCACCAAGATTGCCACCTCGCTCGCCGCCGGTAACGCGATGACCGCGGCGCAAACCGCCATCAACATCCCGGCCGCCATGGTGAACGGCTTCCTGAACGGAGCCAATCTCAACCTGGACGTGCTGGCGCCGCTGATCACCAAGACCATGCCGGCCGGCAACGAGCTGCAGAAACTCAACATCCAGTTCGGTGGTCTGTTCACCGCCGGCGTGACGGGCATGGATCTCAGCGGCATCGGTGGCTCGATCCTGAACTCCCTCGGGCTCACCGCCCTCACGTCGCTTGCCCCGAACGACCCGTTGACCATCGATGGCCAGGGCATCGGGCCGATCGGTGCACTCGTGAATCTCAGCCACTTGCTCGCCAAGGCCATCGGTTGGAGCGGTACCGGTAATCCGCTGAACCCGCCTGCGGCGACTCCGGCGGCTGCCACGCAGGTGTCGGTGACCAAGGCGGCCACGGACAACTCGATCACCTCGATCCCGCAGCCTGCGTTGGCTGTGACGCCGGTGAAGCTGACTGCCGATAAGCCCGAGACTCCCGCGAAGACGACGGCGCCGGCCAAGTCTGAGACGGTTGCCACTCCGGCCACTCCGGCTACGCCCGCCACCCCGGCTACGCCTGCGACGCCGGCCGGCTCGGAGACTCCGGCTTCGCCTGCGACGCCGGCCGGCTCGGAGACTCCGGCTTCGCCTGCCACCCCGGCAACTCCGGCAACACCGGCGAGCCCGACGAAGTCCGACAACCAGACGTCGGATGGCCACAAGACCGACTCGACCAAGTCGGAGTCGACGAAGTCGGACACGAAGTCGGACACGGCGAAGCCTGAGACCAAGAAGTCCGAGTCGAAGAAGCCGAGCAAGCCGAAGTCGGAGAAGCCGAAGCCCGTGAAGAAGCCGGCACCGGCGAAATCCACTGCAAGCGAGGGTGGTTCGACTCACTCGAGCGCGTCGAGCAAGTAGTCAGCAGTCGGTGGGTCTCCCTGCTCGGGGGAGGCCCACCGATTCCCGTCGGAAACTCTCCGTCGACATACCGAGCTCATTTTGTCCTGCCCAAATCAAGCCAATCACTCGGAAAGAGGAGTCGTTCTCATGGATTCAGCGGTCCGTCGCCATACGAAGGCGGGTATCTGCGCAGTGACCACGGCGGCCGTCGTGGTCAGCCCACTTTTGGCGTCCGCACCCGCCGCCACCCACCTGCCGGCGCTGCCGTCGGTCAGCACCGCCGCGGTGCAGCTGACCGCGGCCTACAACCCGCTGCAGCCGTGGCAGGACGCGTTCAAGACCGCCGCGGCGAATGCGGGACGCCTCGGTGACGCCATCTCCGAGGCACCGGCGGTGCTGCTGCAGCAGTTCCTGGCGAATCAGATCAGCCACGTCGGGGCCATCCTGCAGAATCCCGGCAACATCGGCACCGTGTTGGGCGAGATCGGGCATAACGTGCAGTCGGCGATCACCGCCGCGACGTTGCTGGGCACCGACCCCGGGAACAACACGCAGTCCGTCGACTCGAACGATGGTTTCCACTTCATCCTGCTTCAGGTGATTCCGAAGCTGCTTCCGACGGCCTCGAACGCCATGGCCAACCGGGTCGTGCAGGAAGTGTTCAACTTCTTGGCATCGCCGCTGAGCGGGGTCCTGATCGGCCTGGCAGGACCGGCGATCAGCCCGGCGGTGGCGCTGGCGAACAGTCTCACCAGCATCGGTGCGTCCCTGTCGCAAGGCGACGCGGCGAAAGCGCTGCAGACCGCCATCAACATCCCGGCTGCCATGGTGAACGGCGTCCTCAACGGCGCCAACCTCAACCTGGACCTCGTGGCAAAGCTGATCAACAAGACCATTCCCCTCAGCGACAATGCCGTCGTCAAGGCGCTCAACATCCAGTTCGGCGGATTGTTCACCGCCGGATCGACCGGCTGGGACCAGATGGGCCTCGGTGGCTCGATCCTGAACTCGCTCGGGCAGACCGTCTATGCCGACATCATCGGGACAGACCTGCAGATCGACGGTCTGGGCATCGGGCCCATCGGCGCCATGGTGTCGCTCGGCCGCATCCTGGCCAAGGCCATCGGCTGGAGTGGCACCGGTAATCCGCTGAAGCTGCCCGCCGCAACTCCGGCGGCCGCCACCCAGGTGTCGGTGACCAAAGCGGAGACGGACAACTCGATCACTTCGATCCCGCAGTCCACGTTGGCGGTGACGCAGGTGAAGGCGACCGCGGCGGAGTCGCCTGCAAAGCCTGCAGCTCCGGCCAAGTCCGAGACGCCGGCCACCCCGGCGACGCCCGCAACGCCGGCGACCCCGGCCACCTCGGAGACGCCGGCCACTCCGGCGACCCCGGCCACGCCGGCGACCCCGGCCACGCCGACCAAGGGCGACAACCAGAAGTCGGATGACACAAAGCCGGACACCACCAAGTCGGAGACGAAGACGTCCGAGACCAAGTCCGACACGACGAAGTCCGAGACGACCAAGTCCGACACCAAGAAGCCCGAGAAGAAGCCGAGCAAGCCGAAGTCGGAGAAGTCGGAGAAGCCGAAGCCCGTGAAGAAGCCGGCTCCGGCGAAATCCGCTGCCAGTCAAGGTGGTTCGACCCACGCCGGTGCCGACGCGCACTAGCCACCAGTTTGCCGAGACCACGGCTTCTCGCGCGCCGACGACGTCGCGCGAGAAGCCGTGGTCTCGGCGTTACAGGAGCACGTACCGAGACCGGTGATGCAGCCGGAAACCCATCGACTCGGCCAGCGCAATCGCGGCCGCATCGTCGTCGGGGACGCGCACGTAGGCATGCGTCGCACCACGTCCCGAAGCCCAGGCCATCAGTTCCGCGCACACGGCGCGGCCCAGTCCACGCCGACGCTCCGGCCCGAGCGCGGCGACGTCCGACAAGCCCGCCCACACTCTGCCGTCGGGTGCCGTGGTCACTGCCGCACGCCCGACGGCGGCGTCGTCCACCGTGGTGAACGCCACGTCGCCGTCGATCACGGCGGTGAGCACCTCGACCGGCACGGCGTGTCCGTGAATCTGCAGCCACCGGGCATCCGGCTGCGTCGGCAGTTCGGCACCCGCACCGCCCGGCAATTCGATGGTCAGTATCCGATTGGGCTCGACGCCCTCGGTACGGACGGGCAACAGCCGCTCCGGCAGCGCCACCCACGGTTGCAGCCCGCGCGCGGCGTACCAGTCGGCGATCGCGGGCAGTGCGGTCAGGTCCGACGAAAACAGCAGCGGCACAGCCGAGTTGGTCCGCATGTCCGGGCCACCGGCTCGCAGCAGCCAGCCGTCGACCCAGTGCTGCTGCGTACCGGGCCAGGCCAACACGGCGGCATGTTCGACCGCCCGAATCTCTGAATTGCGGACCGGGGCGTGTGACAGCTCGCGGACCGACATCACATCGGCCGGGTTGATCTCGACCCGATCGCCCGATTTCGTCCGCACCACCACGAGCGGCGTGAGCGCCTCGATGTGGCCGACGACATCGGTGAAGGCTTCAGCCTCCGGCTGGGGCAACCGGTAGCGCAGCGAGACGCGGCTACCGACGCGCCCGCTGGGGGGCATCAGTGCCCGAACGGATCGTCGACCTCGCCCGGCATCCAGCTCAGCCCGGGCACGCCCCACTTGTTCGACTTGACCATCCGCTTGGCTGCCCGCGCGTTGCGGCCGATCAGGCAGTCGAGATACAGGAAACCGTCGAGGTGCCCGGTCTCGTGCTGCAGCATGCGCGCGAACAGGCCGGTGCCCTCCAGTTCGACGGGCTGGCCGTCGGCGTCCACGCCGGTGACCTTGGCCCACGTGGCGCGGCCGGTCGGGAACGACTCGCCGGGGACCGACAGGCAGCCTTCGTCGTCGTAGTCGGGGTCGGGCATGGTCTCGGGGATTTCCGACGTTTCCAGCACCGGGTTGATCACCACGCCGCGACGGCGCGCGGTCTGGCCGCGGTCGTCGGCGCAGTCGTAGACGAACAGCCGCAGCCCGACACCGATCTGGTTGGCGGCCAGGCCCACGCCGTTGGCCTTGTCCATCGTTTCGTACATGTCATCGATCAGAGGAGCGAGATCGGAAGGGAGGGAGCCGTCGGCGCCGACGGCCACCGGAGTGGTCGCGGTATGCAGAACAGGATCACCGACGATGCAGATTGGACGGACAGCCATGACGAGCAATCTTAGTGATCCGACTCGCGGGTAACGATCACGGCTCAATACCGTTCGCCGTGGTTGAATGTTCGCCGAACCACTTGATGCGTCCCAGATCCGTTGTGACGCACGAAACAGACTGGCATATACCGAGATCAGAGAAAGGGTCCAGGGGCGAAATGGACGGCGCTATTGCGCGTACTGAGCGATCCGGGGACGACTCTGAGCTCGCCGACGGGTTGACCCGCCGCGAACACGACATTCTTGGTTTCGAACGTCAGTGGTGGAAATTCGCGGGTTCCAAAGAGGACGCCATCAAGGAACTGTTCTCGATGTCGGCGACCCGGTACTACCAGGTGCTCAACGCGCTGGTCGACCGGCCTGAGGCGCTGGCCGCAGACCCGATGCTGGTCAAGCGACTGCGCCGGCAGCGCGCCAGCCGGCAGAAGGCCAAGGCCGCGCGTCGTCTCGGTTTCGAAATCACCTAGCTTTTCTGCCCTGAGGGTTCGCCTCGATAAGGTGGGGAGCAATGAATCAGCGAGAGTCTTCCGGACTACCCCTGCGCGCCATGGTCATGGTGCTGCTGTTCCTCGGCGTCGTTTTCCTGCTCGTGGCCTTCCAGTCGCTGAGCTCGGACAGCAGCTCCGAGTCGAACTCGTCGAGCAGCTCGACCAGTGCCACGGCCACCACGGCTGCCACGACGTCGACGACGCCCGCGCCGGCCAAGGCCGACGTCAAGGTGTTCAACATCTCTGAGGTTGCCGGCGCCGCCCAGACCGTCGCGAACAAGCTGCACGAGGCGCAGTGGAACGTCTCCGAGACCGACAACCTCAGCGTGGACACCCCACCGGCGGCCACGACCGTGTACTTCGGTGACGCCGCGGGGGAGAAGGAAGCCGCAGAGGCGGTCGGCAAAATCCTCGACGCGCCCGTCGAACCACGCATCCCGGCGCTCAATGACAAGGGACCGGGCGTCATCGTTCTGGTGACCGGTTAGGCTCTCCGGCATGCCGATCTCAGCTCCGATTCGCTTCCTTGCCGCCGCTGCGGTCATCGCCCCCGTCGTCGCTGCGTGTGCCCCTCCCGGACAGGTGCCCGCGACCACGCCCGGCACCACGCCCGCGGTCTGGACCGGCGTCGAGCACGCCCCCCAGGGCCACGGTGAGAAGGCCGGCGAAAAGGCCGCGCCGCAGGCCGCCCCGATGGGCGAGAAGCTGGTCACCGAGCTGAAGACCCCCGAGGGCACGACGGTCGCGACCGCCGAGTTCCTGTTCAACGGCGGATTCGCCACGCTGACGGTCAAGACCACGAGCACGGGTGTGCTGACCCCCGGATTCCACGGCCTGCACATCCACTCGGCCGGCAAGTGTGAGCCGAACTCGGTGGCGCCTGCCGGTGGCGCACCCGGCGACTTCCTGTCCGCCGGCGGGCACTTCCAGGCTCCGGGCCACACCGGCTACCCGATGAGCGGCGACCTGGCGTCGCTGCAGGTGCGGGCCGACGGCACCGGCTCGCTGGTGACCACCACCGACGCGTTCACCGCCGAGCAGCTGCTCGCCGGCAACAAGACCGCGCTGATCATCCACGAGAAGGCCGACAATTTCGGCAACATCCCGGCTGATCGGTACCAGCAGATTCAGGGCGCCGCACCGGGTGCGGACGAGGCTTCGATGAACACCGGTGACTCCGGTAAGCGCGTGGCGTGCGGTGTCATCGCTGCCGGGTAGCGCGGACAGCCACACCCCGCCGCGGATCGATTTCGCCGGGTCGCCACGACCGACCCTCGGCGTCGAATGGGAGTTTGCCCTCGTCGATGCCGACACGCGTGACCTGAGCAACGAGGCCGCCGAGGTCATTGCCGAGATCGGCGAGACACCACATGTGCACAAAGAATTGCTGCGCAACACCGTTGAGGTCGTCACCGGCGTGTGCGACAACGTCGGCGAGGCCATGGACGATCTGCGATCCACGCTCGGTCCGGTACGCCGGATCGTGCGGGAACGCGGCATGGAGCTGTTCTGCGCCGGGACCCACCCGTTCGCGGAATGGGAGAGTCAGCAACTCACCGAAGGGCAGCGCTACGCCGAGCTGATCAAACGCACCCAGTGGTGGGGTCGGCAGATGCTGATCTGGGGCGTGCACGTCCACGTCGGGATCTCGTCGGCGCACAAGGTGATGCCCATCATCACGTCGCTGCTCAACCATTACCCGCATCTGCTGGCGCTGTCGGCGTCGTCGCCCTACTGGGACGGTGAGGACACCGGCTACGCCAGCAACCGGGCCATGATGTTCCAGCAACTGCCGACCGCCGGCCTGCCGTTCCACTTCCAGAAGTGGTCGCACTTCGAGCGCTTCGTCTACGACCAGCGCAAGACCGGCATCATCGACCACATGAACGAAATCCGTTGGGACATCAGGCCGTCGCCACATCTGGGGACGATCGAGGTCCGGATTTTCGACGGCGTGTCCAACATCGCCGAGCTGGGCGCGCTGGTCGCGCTGACGCACTGCTTGATCGTCGACCTCGACCGCCGGCTGGACGCCGGCGAGCAGCTGCCCACCATGCCGCCCTGGCATGTGCAGGAAAACAAGTGGCGCGCGGCGCGTTACGGGCTGGACGCCGAGATCATCCTGGACGCCGACAGTAACGAGCGGCTGGTCACCGAAGATCTGGACGAACTGCTCAACCGGCTGGAACCTGTTGCGGCATCGCTGAATTGCTCCGATGAGCTGGCGCGGGTCGCGGACATCTACACGCTGGGCGGGTCGTATCAACGGCAGCGCCGGGTCGCCGAGGAGACCGACGGGGACCTGTTGCAAGTCGTCGACGCGCTGGTGTCGGAGCTGGAGTTGTAGCCGTGCCCGTCACGCCGATGTTCCCGCTGGAATCCGCGCTGCTGCCCGGTGACGAACTGCCGCTGCGCATCTTCGAACCGCGGTACGGCGAATTGGTGCGGGACTGCATGGCCGCCACAGAGCAGGTGTTCGGTGTGGTGCTGATCTCGGCCGGCCGTGAGGTGGGCGGCGGCGACGCCCGGTGCTCGGTGGGGGCGCTCGCGCACATCGACCGGTGTCAGTCGCAGGGCGTCGGCCGGTACATGTTGAACTGCAGCGTGACCGACCGCATCCGAATCGTGCAGTGGCACAACGACGATCCGTACCCGCGAGCCGAAATCGAGAGGTGGCCCGACGAGCCGGGGCCGGTGGTGCCCGAGGCGGCCATCGTGGCGGTCGAGGACCGGATCATCGCGGTGTTCGAACGCATCGCGTCGACTCAGGGCGCGCGGCTGCGGGACCGGGACTCGATTCTGGCCCGGACCGTCAAACCCGATGTGGGACAACGTCTGTACGCCTTGGCGTCGCTACTGCCGATCGGTCAGGCCGACAAGTATTCGGTGCTGGCTGCGCCGAATGCCGCGGCCCGGCTGGACGCGCTCGACGAAGCGGTGGCGAGCCTCACCGCGATGGTGGAGTTCCAGCTGTCCGAGGACTAGCGGTATCCGGCACGTTCAGTGCAGCGAGGGTGGTGCCGCACCGCTTATCCTGGACACAGTTTCTTGTGTTACGGGGAGGGTGCACGATGACGGGTTGGCAGGGGAGCGGTTACAACGGTCCCAACTACAACGGTCCCAACCCGGGTGGGGGCGCGGGCAGGTCGTCCGACGAAGAAGAGACGGCGATTCACCAGACCAAGCCGCCGGCCGCGCCGGGCTGGCCCCCGCAGGCACCGCAGCAGACGCCGCCGCCACTGAGCCAGCCGCCGGCAGGTTCGCCGCAGACCCCGGCCTGGGGCCAGCCGGCCGCACCGCAGACCGGAGGCTGGGGCCAGGCCCCGAGCGCGCCCGGTACCGCCCCGATGGGCTGGCCAGGAGGGCCGGCAGCGCCTGGGGGCTACGGCGCACAGCCGTTCGTCAGCCCGCCGAAGAAGAACAAGGTGCCGCTGATCATCGCGGCCATCGTGGTGGCGCTCGTCGTTGTGGGTGGCGGCATCTACTACGTCTACGACTCGTTCGGTTCGGGCGACAGCGCTGCCTCGGGCTCGGCCAGTGAGGTCGTCAAGGGCTACCTGGAAGCGCTGTCGAACGGCAATGCCGACGCGGCGCTGTCCTTCAGCAACGACCAGCCGGCGTCGAAAGAGTTTCTCTCCAGTGACGTGCTGAAGAAGCAGACCGGCGAATGGCCGATCAGTGACATCCGCATCCTGAACGAAGACAAGACCATGGAGTCCATCGGCCGCGCCGAGGTCCATGTGGCCGCCAAGTTCGGCGACAAGAACTCTGACGCCACGATCCAGGTGAAGAAGGAAGGCGGCAAGTGGCAACTGGCCCACGCCGCCGTCAAGCTCGATCTGTCGTCGTTGAGCAGCAGCGACAATGCCGCGCGGAAAACGATGACGGTGTTCGGCAAGGAGATCAGCGAGGAGTCCGCGATCTACGTGTTCCCGGGCTTCCTGGACCTCGGCAGCACCAGCCCGTACGTGTCGGTGACCAACAGCAAGCCGTTGCTGCTCGACTCCATCGAGGGATATTCGGCGAGCTCGTACCTGCAGCCGAAGTTCGCCCTCAACGATTCCGGCACCAAGACCATCGCCAAGCTGCTGGACGCGGCGTACGGCAGTTGCTCCTCGTCGCGCTCACTGGTTCCGCCGGCACCTTGCCCGGTGAAGATCAGTGACCGGGAACTGGTCGACGGCACCGTGACCTGGAGCCAGCCCGACATGAGCGCCGTCAAGGTCGGTGACTTGGACGAATACCGCATGGAAGTACGCATTTCCGGCGAGGTGCACTACGAGGTCAGCGGCCAGGGCCGCCGAGGGGGCACCACGCGGGGCACGGTGACCTCGTACGTCACCGGCACCACCGCCGACGTCAGCGGCGAGCAGGTGAAGATCAAGTTCAACTGAGCTTGGCGTCGACGAACTCGCTGCCGATGTCCGGCACCTCGCCGGCGACCTCGGGCTTGTAGCGGGCGGTGACCTCGGCCGAGGTCTCGACCCTGGTCTGCCAGCCGTGGCGGGTCAGCCACTCGGCGACGTCCTCTCGGGGCTCGCTGTAGAACAGCTCGGAGACATCGGTCATCGGCTGACCGGCCTTGGCGGCTTCTTCCCGGATCGCATCCATCCGCGCTTTGCGCAGGCGCTGGTTCTCTTCGCTGAAATAGCCCGCGCCGAAACCTTCCACCGCGACCCGACTGCCCGGCGCGCTGAGCTCGTGCAGTCGCTCGAACAGCAGGTCCTGGGCTGCTGCCGGTAGATAGGGCAGGAGACCTTCGGCCAGCCACGCAGTCGGTTGGGTCGCGTCAAAACCTTTTTGCTGCAAGGCTTCCGGCCAGTCCTGTCGAAGGTCGACGGGAACGGCGACGTGCCGGGCAGCGGGCTGAATATCGTGGGCTGCCAGGGTTTCCTCCTTGAACGCCAACACTTTCGGCTGGTCGATCTCGAAAACCACGGTGCCGGTGGGCCACGCGAGGCGCCAGGCGCGCGCGTCCAGCCCGGCCGCCAGGATCACCACCTGCCGGATGCCGTCGGCGCTGGCCGACGCGAAGAACTCGTCGAACCACTTGGTGCGGGCAGCGGCGTATGCCCACACCATGCGAACGCGCTCGGCCTGCACCGAACCAGCAGCACCGCCGGAGAACGGGGAGGACCAGCCCGTCTCGGTGGCGGCGTCGATGAACAGCCGCGCGTACGGATCGTCGAACAGTGGGTTCTCCGAGGCGGATTCGGCGGCCCGGGCCATGGCCACGCCGAGGGCGGTGGCGCCCACACTTTCCGTGATGTCCCAGGAATCGTCGTCAGTTCGCGCCATGGTCGTCCAATTCGTCGCGGATCAGCAGGTCGTCGCGGAAGCTCTGTTCACGATAGGCGAGCTGGCCCACGCGGTTGGCCACCACCGGCGCGGTGATGAGGGTGAACAACCCGGCCAGGATCAGCATGCCGACGTCGGCCTGCCCGCGCAGCCGCAGTGCGGCGCCGGTCAGGACCAGCAGCAATCCCAGCACCTGGGGTTTGGAGGCGGAGTGCATCCGCGTCAAGGTGTCGGGGAAACGCACGACGCCGATCGCGGCCGTCAGCGCGAGCGCTGAACCGAAGAGCACCAAAGCGCCCGAGACGACATCGAATACGTTCACTGCGGCGGCTCCTGATCGGTATCGCGGACGCGGAACCGGGCCACGCTGACCGAGCCCACGAAGGTGATCAGTGCCAGTGCGGTCAAGCTGTAGGTCGCGGTGGTGTCGAGGCTGTACGCCGCCCAGGTGCCGATGCCGCACATGGTGACGGCGACGATGGTGTCCAGCGCGACCAGTCGGTCCAGGGTGCCGGGGCCGGCCAGCAGCCGGAATACCGTGATGGCCGCGGCCGCCACCAGCATGATCGCTGCGGCGATCCATACGATGCTCATAGCGGGTCCACTTCCACAGGCTGCCAATGGGATTCACGCTCGAACGAGGCGATCATCAACCGCTCCACTTCGGCGATCTGACGGTAGAACTGCTGCACCGCACGCTCGGATCCCACGTCGAGGACGTGGACGTAGATCATCCGCCGGGCTTGATCGATCTCGAGCACGATCGAGCCGGGGATGAGGTTGATGACGTTGACGGCCAGCGCGAGTACCAGGTCGGACTTGAGGGCGAGCCGGGCCCGCAGCACCGCGGTCAGCGGCGGGGGACCGGGTCTGATCGCCAGCCAGGCGACCTGGACAGAGGACAGCACCAGGTAGTACGCGACCTTGAGTGTGAGCCACGCCAGCGACAGCGGATGCAACCGGCCCGCCACCGGCACCTGCGGCAGCGGCAACAGCACGGTGATCAGCAGCCCGACGGCGAGTCCTCCGAGGATGTTCGCGGCGGAGATGTTGCCCCACAACAGAATCCACACGGCCGTCAGCCAGACCAGGATGCCGACACGCGGTAACCATTGCCTCATGGCGTCAGCACCGCCGCGATGTACTGGCCGCGGTCGGCGACCTGATCGGCGGCCCGTTCGGCGAAGCCGAAGATGGGCCCGGCGAACACCGTCAAGGCGAGGCCCACCGCGATGAGAACCGCTGTCGGTGCCAGCATGCTGACGGGCATCCGGCCGACGTCCGGCCGGTCGTCGACGGCCACGTTCGCCACCGGTTCCAACAGGCCCGCCGGGGCTGCCGTCGACAGCATGCCCTCCGGCGCGTCGGCGCGGGCCCGCCAGAACGCGAGCGTCCACACCCGTGCCATCACGTACAGCGTCAGCAGGCTGGTGACCACGGAGCCGGCGACCAGGGCCCAGGCGAGGACCGACGCGCTCGTCGCGCCGGCCTGCAGCAACGCGACCTTGCCGATGAACCCCGAGAACGGCGGAATACCACCGAGATTCAGTGCCGGGATGATGAACACGAACGCCAACAGCGGGCTGGCCGCGGCGAGCCCGCCGAGGCGCTGCAGCGTCGACGCCCCGGCCTGCCGCTCGATCAGTCCGACCACCAGGAAAAGCGTGGTCTGCACGACGATATGGTGCGCGACGTAGTAGATGGCGCCCGCCATCCCGATCCGGTTGGACACCGCGATGCCGAACACCAGGTAGCCGATATGACTGACCAGGGTGAAGGACAACAGTCGCTTGATGTCGCTCTGGGCCATGGCGCCGAAGATGCCGATCAACATGGTGAGCAGCGCCGCGACCATGAGCACGCCGTCCAGTGCGCCGCCCGGGAACAACAGGCTGTGGGCCCGGATGATCGCGTACACACCGACTTTGGTGAGCAGGCCGGCGAACACCGCGGTGACCGGCGCCGGGGCGGTGGGGTACGAGTCGGGGAGCCAGGCCGACAGTGGGAACACCGCCGCCTTGATGCCGAACGCCACCAGCAGCACCGCGAACAGTGCCGCCCGGGTGCCCGGCGTGATGCCGTCCAGCCGGCTCGCCAGCTCACCCAAGTTCAGGGTGCCGGTGGCCGCATAGATCAACGCGATGCCGATCAGGAAGATCACCGACGACACCATGGACACCATGACGTAGCCGATGCCGGCCCGGACCCGCTCCTCGCTGGCCCCGACCGTCAGCAGCACGAAGCTCGCGGCCAGCAGCACCTCGAAGCCGACGAAGAGGTTGAACAGGTCGCCGGCCAGAAAGGCGATGCACACCCCCGCAGACAGCACCAGGTAGGTCGGCAGGAAGATCGACACCGGCTGCTCGTCACCGCCGTCGCGGATACCCTGCCCGATGGCGTACCAGACCACGGCCAGCAGCACGATTGCCGATACCACCAGCATCAGGGCCGAAAGCCGGTCTACGACAAGGACAATGCCGAGCGGTCCCATCCCCGGTTCGGTCTGGCCCCAGCCGCCGACGTGGACCGCGACGGTGCCGCTGTGGTCGACGACGTAGACCAGCGCCGCGCAGACGGCCGTCACCGCGGTGAGTGCCACCAGCGCGATGACCTGCTGCAGCCGCGGACGGCGGCCCGCGAACAGCGTCGCGGCGGCACCGAGGATCGGGATGAGGACGGGCAGCGGTGCCAGCGCCGCGCCGGCCGTCACGCCTGTTCCTGTGGTTCGGCGGGCAGTGCGTCGAGTTCGGCCGGCGCGTCGGCGTCGGTGACGACGGACGGTGCGCCGCGGTCTTCGTCGACGGCCGGCTCGTCGGTGGACGACAACTGCACCAGGCGGCTGTCCTCGGGGTCGTTGCCCACCTCTTCGACCGTGGTCAGGCGGTAGGCCCGATAGATCAGCGCCAGTACGAACGCGGCCACACCCATCGTGATGACGATCGAGGTGAGGACCATGCCCTGAGCCAGGGGATCGGCGATACCCGTCCGGCCGTGACTGGTGCGGCCGCGCACCGGTGGATTGCCGGAGTCGCCGCCCATCACCAGGATCAGCAGGTTCACCGCGTTGCCGATCAGCAACAGGCCCAACAGCATTCGGGTCAGGTTCCGCTCGAGCAGCAGGTACACACCGGTACCGGTGAGGCCGCCGATGAGCACGAGCGGGACGAGATAGGTCGTCATCGGGTGGCCGCCTCACGTGGTGCGTACAACTCTTCGTCGACTTTGGCGCCCAGGCTGCGCAGGATGTCCAGCACCAGGCCCACGACGATGAGGTACACCCCGAGGTCGAAGAACAGCGCCGTCACCACCTTCACCGAACCGAGCAGGGGCAGCGTGAATTTCACGACCGCGCTGGACAGTACCGGCGCACCCAGCAGCAGCGAGGCCGTCGCCGTCCCGGCGGACAGGGCCAGGCCGACGCCCAGAATCTTGCCGGCGTCCAGCGGCAGGGTCTCGCCCAATTCGTACCGGCCGCCGGCCAGATAGCGCAGGACGAGGGCCAGGCCGGCCGTCAGGCCGCCGGCGAACCCGCCGCCCGGAGTGTTGTGTCCGGCGAAGAAGAAGTACACCGACAGCACCATGATCAGCGGGAAGATCATGCGCGTCGCGACTTCGAGGACCAGGGAACGGTGGCGCGGATCGCGCAGGTCGCTGCCTCGCAGCCAGGTGGTACCAGGCCGGTGAGCTCGCCGAGATGCACTGGGTACCCGGGGTGCCGAGCCGAAACGCCTGTGCCGGAACACCATTGACGCCACACCGGTGGCCGCGACGAGCAGCACCGAGATTTCGCCGAGGGTGTCCCAGGCCCGGATGTCCACCAGCAGCACGTTGACGGTGTTGGCGCCGTGCCCGCGGTAATAGGCCGCGTCGGGCAGCAGCTCGGCCAGCGGGCGCGTGTTGCGGGCGGCCATGGCGTAGACGGCCAGCGCGGTGACCGACGAGCCGACGGCGGTGGCCAGCAGGGCACGCGGCAGCCGGTGCCGCTTCATGTGGGCGGCGTCGGATTCGGCGGGCAGCGTGCGCAGCACCAGCAGGAAGACCACCAAAGTCAGTGTCTCGACCAGGAATTGGGTCAACGCGAGGTCCGGCGCCCCATAGAAGATGTAGAGCGTGCCGCAGCCATAACCGGTGACACCGACGACGAGCACCGCCGCGAGGCGGTTGCGCATCACCGTCGCGCTGATCGCCGCCGCCAACACGATGAGGCCGACGACCACCTGGATCGGCGAGTTCCACCAACGAAGTTCGGGCTGGTCACGCTGGCCGAGAATCAGCACCGCGATGGGCAGCACGGCCAAGGTGGACAGGATCATCGACTGGGTCGTCGGGATCGAGCCGCGCTGGGTGAACGCCGTCAGCCGCACGGCGAAGCGGTCCGCGCCGCGGATGGCGGCGTCGTACATCCGGTCGGCGTTGCCGAGCGGTAGATACGGCAGCCGGATGCGCTCGAGGCGGTGCCGCAGGCCGAATGCCGCTCCGCCGGCGGCGAGGATCACGGCCGACAACAGCAGCGGCATGTTGACGCCGTGCCACAGCGCCAGGTGGTACCCGGTGCTGCCCGGCATGGTGGCGGTGTAGTCGGCGATGGCGTGGTCCAGCGCGTTCGGCAATAGCCCGAACCCGAGGCCGGCGACGGCCAGGATGCCCGGCGGCAGCAGGAAACCGAGGCTGGGGCGGTGCATCTCGGCAACGCGAATCGTCGGTTCCTCATGGCCTTTTCGGGCGAACGCCCCGTACAGGAACCGCAGGCTGTAGATCATGGTGAACACCGACCCGAACGCCACGGTCGCCAGCACGAACGGGGCCGCGGCGCCCAATGTCGGGCTGTGCCACAGGGTTTCGAAATCGGCTTCCTTCGCGACGAAGCCGAGAAACGGTGGCAGGCCGGCCATGCTGGCGGCAGCGGCGACGGCGATGCCCAACAGCACCGGGCTCCGTTGGCCGAGGCACGCCAGTTTCCGGATGTCACGGGTGCCGGTGGCGTGGTCGATGATCCCGACCACCATGAACAGTGCCGCTTTGAACATGGCGTGCGCGCACAGCATCGCCAATCCGGCCAGCATCAGATCACCGCCGCCGGCCCCGACCATCACCGTGATCAGCCCGAGCTGGCTCACCGTCCCGAACGCCAGGATCAGTTTGAGGTCGTACTCGCGCACCGCGCGCCAGCCGGCGAGCAGCAGCGTCACCAGCCCCAGCGTCACGACCGTCGGCCGCCACGGCTGGTGGTCGGCGAATCCGGGGGTCATCCGGGCGATGAGGTAAACGCCGGCCTTCACCATGGCGGCGGCGTGCAGATAGGCGCTGACGGGCGTCGGCGCCGCCATGGCGCCCGGTAGCCAGAAGTGCATCGGCACGATGGCCGACTTGGACAGTGCGCCGATGAGCACCAGCACGACGGCAACCGACGAGGTGGTGCCGGTCGGTGCATTGGCGACGAGATCCGACAGCCGATAGGTGCCGGCGAGCGTGCCCAGCATGATGATGCCGGTCAGCATGGCCAGCCCGCCGAAAGTGGTGACCAGCAGCGCCTGGGTGGCCGCGCGGCGGCTGGCGACGCGCTCGGCGTAGTGGCCGACCAGCAGGAACGACAGGACGGTCGTCAGCTCCCAGAACAGGTACAGCAGGAGTGTGTTGTCGCTGCAGACCAGCCCGAACATGGCGCCCGAGAACGCCACGAGCTCGGCGGCGAAGCTGGGCAGCCGGTTCTCGGTGTGCCCGTCCGCGTGGTGGAAGTACGCGGCGCAGTAGAGGAGCACCAGGGTGCCGACACCCAGCACCAGCACCGACATGATCGCCGACAGTGAATCCAGGCGCAGTGTGATGTCCATGGACAGCTGCGGCACCCAGTCGATGTGCAGTGTCTGCTCGCCGGTCCCGGGCCAGTTCAGCGCGAGCCAGATCAGCGAGCCGGCAGGGGCCAGCGCGAGGGGATAGAACGCCCGCCGTCCCCAGCGTCGTACCAACAGCGGGGCGAGCACGGTGGCGATCGCGTGCACGTACAGAACGGTGAGCATGGGCCTCCGGCAGGTGTCGGGGGGCGGTCCGTTGGGGGCGAGCGTAGCGACGGGAGAGGGTCCGGCCAGCTTACGGGGCGGCTGTGACTGCCGTGGTCTGGCGGTTCTCGCAGGCCACAGGCCCGCCACCAGGTGCACGATGCACCGACTCCTACACTTTTCACTTATGGTGACGAACGCGACGGGGCGCCGATGAGTCTTCCGGGAATCGGATCGGTGTCATTGTCGGGCTTCGCCCACCCCTGGTTGCTCCTGACCGCGCTGTTACCCGTCGCGTTGGTGGCGGTCTATCTCGCGGCGCAGCGCAACCGCGCCAGCCGGCTTCGCAGCTATGCCGGCGACCAGCCGCGCACCGACGTCGTACCGCTGCAACCGTCCCGCTGGCGGCACGTGCCCATGGTGTTCTCGGTGGCGGCGCTGTTATCCCTGACCGTGGCGCTGGCCGCGCCCACCCACGAGATCAAGACCCCGCGCAACCGCGCGGTGATCATGCTCGTGATGGACGTCTCCCGGTCCATGGAGGCCGACGACGTCTCGCCGAGCCGGCTGGCCGCGGCCAAAGATGCGGCCAAGCAGTTCGCGAAGAAGCTGACCCCCGGGGTGAACCTGGGGCTGGTCACGTTCTCCGGGAACACCAACCTGCTGGTGTCGCCGACCCCCGACCACAACGCGACCATCACCGCGCTCGACCACCTGACGGTCGACGACGGCACTGCGACCGGCGACGGCATCTTCGCGGCGCTGCGCGCGATCTCGACCCTGGCGGACGTGCTCGGTGGCAGCGGTAACACCGACAAGCCGCCGAAACGCATCGTGTTGCTGTCCGACGGAGCGGAGAACCGGCCGGGCAACCCGGACAGTCCGCACGGCGCGTACACCGCGGCGCGGACCGCCAAGGAGTCGGACACCCCGATCTCGACCATCGCGTTCGGCACCAAGGGCGGCAAGATCAAGGTCGACAATCAGAGCGTCAACGTCCCGGTCAACGACACCACGATGAAGCGGGTCGCCGAGCTGTCCGGCGGGCAGATGTACACGGCAGCCAAGATCGAGGACCTCAACAAGAGTTACGATGCCATTCAGCAGCAGATCGGCTACGAGATCATCCGCGGGCCCGGTGGTACCGCGTGGTTGCGCCTCGGTGTGTTCGCCCTGACCTGTGCGGTGATCTCCGCGTTGGTGATCAACCGGCGGCTGCCGACGTAATCGCCTCGCGCGTTGCGCGTCCGTCGGGTTGAATACGACTCGTGGACAACGAAATTCGGGTCGTCAGCGCCAGCCGTGACATCGCCGCCCCGGCGGCAAGCATCTTCGAGCTGATCGCCGACCCCGCACAGCAGCCGCGCTGGGACGGCAACGACAACCTGGCGGAGGCGTCCGCGGGCCAGCGCGTCCGCGCGGTGGGCGACGTGTTCGTCATGGGACTGACCATCGGCGCGACGCGAGAGAACCACGTCGTCGAATTCGTCGAGGGGCAGCGCATCGCGTGGAAGCCGTCCGAACCCGGACTGCCGCAGCCGGGGCACCTGTGGCGCTGGGAACTCGACCCCATCGATGACGGGCACACCCGTGTCACGCACACCTACGACTGGACGGCGCTGACCGACGAGAAGCGGCTGAACCGGGCCAGACAGACCTCCGCCGACTGGCTGCAGGCATCACTGGCCCGGCTCGCCGCGCTCGCCGAGGAACAGTGATTACTGCTTGGGCGTGATGGTCGCCTTGAAGGTGCCGTCACCCTGGTTCAGCCAGGTGATGGTGCCCTTCTGGAACTCGCTGATCCAGCCGCCCTTGGGTGCGTCCGGGCCGCCGGCGGTCTGGGCTTCGTCGGTGGTCGGGAAGCCCAATTCGCCTCCGGCGCCACCCTTTTCGGTGTACTCGCGCAGAATCTCACCCTGCACAAGGTGCGCGCCCGTCGTCGGCGAGCTGAAGATGGTGCCCTTGGCGAAGGCCTGCACCGTGCCGTCGCCGACCTTCTGCGGCTGACCGGTCGGCAGCCCGAGGGCGGCCTCGCCGCCGGCCTTCTGGTAGGCGTCGGCGACGGGACCGTCCAGCTGCACGTTGCCCAGGCCCGGCACGTTCATGGTGGTCGGCGACCCGGCCATCGCCGACGAGGCGGCGCTCGACGCGGAACTGGCGGCGGACGATGCCGCGCTGGCTCCGGAGCTGGCAACCGATGAGGCCGCGCTGGCGCCCGAGCTGGCGGCCGACGATGCGGTGGAACCGATGTCCTTGGTTTGTGAGCAGCCGACGACGGCAGCTCCGGAGAGTGCGGCGATGCCGATTGCGGCGGCGGTACGGCGGATGAGCAATTCGTTTTTCACGTGAGACTTCCTCTATGAATTCGACAGGTGAAACGACTTCGCCATTGAAGTCCGAACGCCTTCGACCGTATTAGTCACTGGTACGCCTCGTACTACTTTGGGCGAATGTTTATCGACAACAGTTAACTGCTGTCGCATCAACCTCAGTAGTCGCGCCGGCGTGCGACGACAGGGGTCGGTCGGTTGTTTGCCGACGGGGCCCCATGTACCGCGAATGGGCTAGATGTCCCAGCGGTGAAATTGTTCTCTCGGTATGCTGTGAGTAGCGAATCGGGTTTACGATCGCGATGCCCGTTTCTTCGTAGCTTTGGCTGTCGGGGCGAACGGAATGGACAATAAGGAGAATCGGTATGACCACCGTTCGGAACTCGACCCGCAAGAAGATGGTGGCCGGCCTGGCCGTGACCGCCGGACTCGCGATGGGCCTGCTCTCTTCCTGTGGCGAGAAGGCCAAGGAAGAACCGACCACCACCACGAGCACCACCACCACGACGTCGGCACCGGCCTCGTCGTCGCCGGTGACACCGAGCGAGAAGGGCGGGCCCACCAAGGGTGGCAACTCGTTCTCCCCGACGGTGAAGGCTCCGGGACCGCAAACTGCGTTGCCGGGCAACGTCGTCACCGCTCCGCACTAGAACGAGAGTTCCATCCCAGTAGGTCGCCGATGCGCCGGATGGCGCATCGGCGCAGTACTGGTAGCGGCCGGGCTGACGGCGCTGGCGTCCGCGGGCCCGCCTGCTGAGCGGAGCGGACCGCCGGCCCTGTCGGGTCCGCTGGCCCATCTGCTGACGGCGTCCGTCGACCTGGGGCCGTCGGCAGCCGCGCATGTCGAACTCACCGCCGCGCTGACGCATGCCACCCGGCCCCACGGTCTGATCGAATGGGCAAGGGACGCAGGGCTTTCGGTGCAGTGGCGCCCTGGCGACGACTGGGCCACCGTCGAGGGCACGGCGCGCGCCATGGCCGGCGCCCTCGCGGTCGACGTCCGCGACTACCGCGGGCGCCGCGGGCAGACTTTCTATGCGGCGACCAGCCAACCTGAACCACCACCGTCGCTGCTCCCCGAGTTGAGCGGATTCGGCAGGCTCCTCGGCTACACGCCGTTCCGGGAGTCGCGGCCGCTGATCGTTTCCCGTGACGTTCCTGCCGGCGGGCTGACGGCGCAGGATCTGCGCCGGGCCTACAACGTCGTGCCGCTGACCGACCAGGGCTACACCGGCAAGGGCCGCACCATCGTCATCTTCGGTTTCGACGGCTTCGACCAATCCGATCTCGACAAGTTCGCCGAACTGAACCAGTTGCCGCGCTTCACCCCCATCGTGGTGGGGGACATGCCGTCCGAGCGCACCGGCGAAACGACGATGGATCTGCAGATGGCCCACGCCATCGCCCCCGATGCCCAGACCGTCTATGTCAACGCGCGGCCGACCGTGTCCGGCGACGGCGCCTACCGCAAGATCGGCGAGATGATGGCCGACGCCGATCGGCGCTTCCCCGGCGCCGAGTGGAGCCTGTCGATCGGTTGGGGCTGCGACAAGATGCTGACCGCGGCTGATCTCGCGCCGGTGCGTTCGGCATTGGCGCGGGCGCACCGCAGCGGCACCACCGCCTTCGACGCGAGTGGCGACCTGGCCGGGCTGGAATGCAAAGGCGGACAGGACTGGTCGGCACCGCCGAGTATCGACGACATCGGACTGGATTCGGTGGCTTCGGTGCCCGAGATGACGGCAGTCGGCGGCACCACGCTGTCGACCGACGAACACGGCCAGTGGCTCGGTGAGCTGGCCTGGTTCGACGTGCCGCTGACCCACGGCAGTGGCGGCGGGGTGTCCGCGTTGTTCGATCGTCCGGCCTGGCAGCGGGGTGTGCCGTCGGACCGCGGCCGCAATAAGAGGCTCATCCCCGACGTCTCGGCGGTCGCGGATTTCTTCACGGGCGCGCGCATGGTGTTCGACGGCGAAACGGTGCTGGCCGGTGGCACCTCGATGTCGGCACCGGTCTGGGCCGGGATGGCCGCGGTGATCGACCAGTACCTGCTCGATCACGGCGGACGACTGCTCGGCGATCTGAACCCACTGCTGTACCGGGTGCAGCGGGCCGGGCGACTGCCGGCGCTGCACGACGTGACCGTCGGCGGCAACGCGGTGGCGATGGCGGGCCCCGGCTTCGATTCTGTCACCGGCCTGGGTACACCCGATGTCGACAGGTTGGCGCGCAGTCTGCTGGTGGCGCAGGGGACATCCGGATGAGCGACATCGGATTGGTGAGCGCGCTGTTTCCCCACCTTCCGGCGCGCACCCACCGCTCGTTCCAGATCGGTCTTGCCGTCTTCGTCGCCTGGCTGGCGGCGGCGGCGACGCTGCGGCTGTCGAGTCTTTTCATCTCCACTGTGGCCGTGGGGATTCCGCTTCTGTTCGCGCTGTACGTCCGGCAGCTGGAGTACCGGGGATCGGCGCGGACTCGACTGCTCGTCGGCGTGAGCCTGGGCATCGGGTTCGGCGTCGCGTTCGCTTTCGGTTCCGGCGCGATGGTCGCACGAGCATACGGTGTCCCACTTGAAAGCGGTGTGGCCGCAGTACATCTGCGGACGGTCGAAGCCGGCCTCTCGGCGGTGGAGGCGCTGCTGGTAATCGCCCCCGCACTACTCATCCGGGTGGTCAGCCCAGGCGACCGAAAGGCGTTGTACGGCTATGTGATCGGCGCGGCCGGCGCCTTGGGTGCAACGGCCGCCACCACGACTGTCCGGATGTTCGCCCAGCTGGATTCCGGGCTGATCGACCACGACCAGCCGTTGGCCGATTTCCTGATCGAGGCCGTGATCCGTGGCATCACCATGCCGATCACCGCGGCCGCGGGCGCTGGAATGCTCGGCGCCGCACTGTGGTTCAGGCCGCATGGCCGGCGGATCTGGTTGCGCGTGCTGCTGGTCGCGGTCGTGCCAATACTGGCGCACGTGTGGCTCGGTGATGAGGACTCCGCCGGGATTTCGCAGTGGGCGAAGCTGGCCTGGCACGTCGGGTTCACCGTCCTCGGCGTGCTGCTGCTGCGGCTGGTCCTGCGATTGGTGTTGCGGCACGAAGATACCGACGAAACGGCACGCACCCCGCGCGCACTGTCCGCGCCGCGATTGGTCGCGACCTGGACCGCGGTGATCGTGGTGCTTGCCCTCGGGTTGGTCGGGGTTGCCGCGGCGACCACCCAACCGACGGCGCGGTATCAGTGCCCGCCGAACTGTGGTCACCCGCTGATGGGCAAGCCCGTCGTGATCAACCCCAGATTCACCGCGCCCGACGGTGCGTTCAGCGTCTCCTATCCGGCGCCGGGCACCGCTTATTCGGTGACGATGACCGACACCGGCGTGACGGCCCAATACACCGGGGGCAGTGGCGGGGTGATGCGCCTCTGGGGTGAACCGGCCCGGGGACGCGACGCCAAGGACATCACGACAACGCTGCTCACCGATGCCTTCCCGGACTCCCGAGTGGCCTACGAGCTGCCCAACACGTTGGTGGGATACCGGCCGGGATACGGCGTCGCGGCCGACGACTGGCCGGATGGTCAGAACGTGGTCGCGGCGCGGACCCGCATCCTGATCATGGTGGCGGTGAAGGACGATCTGGCGCTCGTCGCCGCCGCAGCGGGGCCGTTCAGCGAATTCGGTCCCGGTTCGGGACCGCCGACCGGGGCCAGCCTGGAGCTCGCCGCGGATATGGGCAAGTACGTCAACAGCTTTCGGTGGCGCGACGAGCCGCCGCGCTGACCGCGGTGAGTTCGCGCACCGGCCGCTGGACCCGATGGTCGATCGGGGTGAAGCGGTTCGTGCGACGGCGGAAGTCGGCGGCGCCGCTCGCACGGAAGCCGGCGTACTTCTGTTGGGCGGCATGTGTCGGTTCGACGACGGCGAAGCCGAAGTCGCGGGCGTAGGCCACTGCTGCGGCGATGTAGTTCGCCTGGCACTCCAGCAGCTGCTCGCCGGACCGGTGTCGCAGGCCGATGTTCGGGCCGTGCACCAAGAAGCAGTTCGGGAAACCGTGGACGGACGTCCCCAGATACGCGGCGGGTTCACCGTCCCAGCGTTCGGCCAGCGCGACGCCGTCGGTGCCGAACAGCCGGTCGGCCAGCGCGTCGGAGTCGACGACGATGTGGGTTGCCGTCTGTTCGCCGCTCGCGGCCGTGACGAGCCAGCGCTGCCGGTCCGCCTGCCAGTGCAATGCGGTCACGTCGTCGGTGTCGTGTTCGATCAGCACGACGTCGCCGACCCTGGCCTGGTGCAGCCGGACCACTGCCGCGAGCGCGCCGGGGCCGGTGCCCAGGATCGCGACGTGGTGGTGGGGGACGTGCTGGGTCATCGGTGGTCGGCTGCCTTCGGGTCGGTAAGATGTAAACGCTGCTCACATTTCTAATGGGCAATGTAAACAGTGTCAACATTTGTGAGGCGGGACTCAGGATGACGTCGAAAGTGACGTACCACCACGGCGACCTCCGGACCGCGCTCGTGCACTCGGCGCTGGCACTGCTGGAGGAGGAGGGCGCCGCGGCGCTGTCGATGCGCGCCGTCGCCCGGCACGCCGGGGTCACCGCCGCCGCCCCTTACCGGCACTACCAGGACCGCGACGCGCTGATGTCAGCCGTCGCGGCCGTCGGCTATCGCGAACTGGCCGAGGACCTGATCGCCGTCAGCCCGGCCCCGTCGACCGCCGACGAGATCTCCGACGTCGCCATCGCCTACGTCCAGTTCGCGTTGCGCCGTCCGGCCCTCTTCCGCGCGATGTTCAGTGAGCAGTACGACGCCGGCAGCCCTGAGCGGGTCGCGGCGGTCGAGGCGATCTCGGCCTACCTGCGGGCGAACATCACCCGGGTGTTCCCGGACGCCGATCCCGATGCCTTGAGTGACGCCGTCTGGGCGCTGGTGCACGGCCTGGCGTTCCTGTTCCTCGACGGCAAGTTCGACAGTGCCGATTCCGGTGAGCTGGAACGCCGCGTCCGGGCGGCGATGCGGGCCGTCCTGAGCCTGCTGGGGTCCTAGCGCCCTTCGGCGAACTCCCGAAGTGATTGCACCTGAGCCGGATCCAGCGACGGCCGCACCGTCTCGCGGGCCTTGGCGACGTCGGCCGCCGTGACGTCGGCGGCGTCGATGGACCGGCGCATGGCGGTCAGCGCGGCCTCCCGCAGCAGGGCGACGCAGTCGGCGGCGCTGTAGCCGTCGAGTTCTCCGGCCAACTCGCCGAGGTCGACCTCGGGCGTCAGCGGGATGGATTTGCTTGCGGTGCGCAGGATTTCGCGGCGGGCATCGGCGTCGGGCGGCTCGACGAACACCAGCTTCTCCAGCCGGCCCGGCCGCAGCAGTGCGGGGTCGATCAGGTCCGGTCGGTTGGTGGCGCCCACGACCACGACGTCGCGCAACGGATTTATGCCGTCGAGTTCGGTGAGCAGTGCGGCCACCACGCGGTCGGTAACGCCGGAATCGAAGCTCTGCCCGCGTCGCGGCGCCAGCGCGTCCATCTCGTCGAGGAACACCAGCGACGGCGCGGAATCGCGTGCGCGCTGGAACAATTCACGCACCGCGCGCTCCGAGGAACCCACCCACTTGTCCATCAGCTCGGCGCCCTTGACGGCGTGCACCGACAGCCGGCCGGAGCTGGCCAGGGCCCGCACCAGGAACGTCTTGCCGCAGCCGGGTGGCCCGTAGAGCAGCACCCCAC
>Ga0265327_10001203_pt1 | contig 34881 bp, 28 predicted proteins | sample 41621metaG_FD_202089 | JGI IMG/M metagenome (GOLD analysis project Ga0265327, IMG submission 202089) | Rhizosphere microbial communities from Carex aquatilis grown in University of Washington, Seatle, WA, United States - 4-16-21 metaG | ecosystem: Host-associated > Plants > Roots > Rhizosphere...
GGGGGGCGCGGTCCGCCTTGGGGCGGCCCGGCGAGAAATGACTGCCCCCCGGCTTTTCTCGCGCTGCGCGCGTGTAACTCCACCCCCCGAGGGGGGGGCGCGGTCCGCCTTGGGGCGGCCCGGCGGCGACCGCGTCTCCGGCTGAAGCGCATGGCCGAGCGCAAGAGCGCCCCTCGCACAGCGACGCGCCGCCCCGGCGTGCGCGAAGCGGCGGCGCAGGCCACGCGCGACAGCATCCTGCGCTCGGCCACCCGGGTGTTCGCCAAGTACGGCTACGACGGCGGCAGCGTCGAGAAGATCTCCAAGGCCGCGAAGTCCTACGACCGGATGATCTACTACTACTTCGGCAGCAAGGAAGGCCTCTTCATCGCGGTGCTCGAAGGCATCTACCGGCGCATGGACGACGCCGAGGCGGCGCTGCGGCTCGACGCTGCGCGCCCGGTCGAGTCGCTCACCGCGGTGATCCGCTTCGTGCTCGGCTACTACCGCCGCAATCCCGAATTCGTCACGCTGCTCAACAGCGAGAACCTGCACAAGGGTCGCCACATCGCCAAGTCGCTGCGGGCGCGCGAATATTCCTCGCGCGCCATCACGATCCTGCGCGAGATCCTCTCGGCCGGCGTGGCACAGGGGCTGTTCAGGGCCGACGTCGCGGCGCGCGACCTCTACCTGCTGATCGCCTCGACCGGCTACTTCTACACATCGAACCGCCACACGCTGACCGCCTTCCTGGGCGAGCCCCTGGAAACGCCCGAAGCGGTCGCGCACTGGGAAGACTTCGTGATCGAGAGCGTGCTGCGCACCGTCGACGCCGGGTCTTCCGAAGACGAATCCACCCCACGTCCAGAGGTCAAGAAATGGCAGAAGTCGCAACCGGCGCCAAGTCGGGCAAGGTCGTCATCCGGAACATAGGTCTGCTGCTGTCGGGCGACATCGACAAGCCCATCCTCGATGCCGACACCATCGTGGTGCACGACGGGCTGATCGTTGCGGTCGGCCGCGAGAAGGACTGCGACACCGAAGGCGCGCAGACCGTCATCGACTGCAGGAAGACCTGCGTCGCGCCGGGCCTGATCGACAGCCATGTGCATCCGGTGTTCGGCGACTGGACGCCGCGCCAGGGCCAGATCGGCTGGATCGAATCCACCATGAACGGCGGCGTGACCACCATGATCTCGGCCGGCGAGGTGCATCTGCCCGGCCGGCCCAAGGACATCGTCGGGCTCAAGGCGCTGGCCATCACCGCGCAGCGCGCCTTCGACAACTTCCGCCCCGGCGGCGTGAAGGTGCTGGCCGGCGCGCCGGTCATCGAGAAGGGCATGGTCGAGAGCGACTTCGAGGAGTTGGCAGCCGCCGGCGTCGGCCTGCTGGGCGAGGTCGGGCTGGGCTCGGTCAAGGCCGGGTACGAGGCCAAGCAGATGGTCGCCTGGGCCCGCAAGCACGGCATCCAGAGCACCATCCACACCGGCGGCCCGTCGATCCCGGGCTCCGGCCTGATCGACAAGGACGTGGTGCTGGAGGCCGATGCCGACGTGATCGGCCACATCAACGGCGGCCATACCTCGCTGCCCGAGGCGCATGTCTGCGAGCTGTGCGAGAAGTCCTCGCGCGCGATCGAGATCGTCCACAACGGCAACGAGCGGGTCGCGCTCGCCGCGGCGCGGGCCGCGCTGGAACTCAAGTGCCCGCACCGGGTGATCCTCGGCACCGACGGCCCGGCCGGTTCGGGCGTGCAGCCGCTGGGCATCCTGCGCATGGTGGCGATGCTGTCTTCCATCGCCGGCATTCCGCCCGAGCTGGTCTTCTGCTTCGCCACCGGCAACACGGCGCGCATCCGCAAGCTCAATTGCGGCCTGGTCGAGGTGGGCCGCGATGCCGACTTCGTCTTCATGGACCGGGCCCAGCATTCGCCGGCCGCCGGCCTGCTCGAGAGCGTTGCGCTCGGCGACATCCCGGGGGTGGGCATGGTGATGATCGACGGCATCGTGCGCTGCGGCCGCAGCCGCAACACACCCCCGGCGACCGAAATTCCTGTGGTGGTCCAGGCGGCGCACTGAGCCCGCGCGGCATCGCGCCGCGCGCCCGGCCTCAGCCCTTGTCGGCCACCTTGAAGACCAGCTGCCGCGCCGACGAGAAATTGACCAGCAGCCCGGCCACGCTGCCCAGCGCAACGCCCAGCGCCGGCGTGAAGATCGAGTCGCCGACCCAATGCAGGGTCGCCGCATACACCGTGTAGTTGATCGCCGCGCCGGCGAGCATCGTCACCAGGTAGTGCGCATATTCGCGCACCAGCGACACGCCCGAGCGCCGCGTCGCGAAGGTGAAGCTGCGGTTCAGCGCCCAGGTCGTGGTCGCCGCGGCAATAAAAGACAGCACCCGCGCCACATACCAGCCCAGGTGCGGCGCAAGCAGGTACAGCACGCCGAGGTCGACGCACATGCCGACGGTGCCGACCACGGCGAAGGTGATGAACTGGCGTCCGATCTTCATGTCGAGCGGACTCCGGGGATGGCCAGGTAAGCCAGCCGCTTCGCCTCCTGCCGCCCGATCGTCACCGTGTGCAGCACCACGCCGCAGACGAAGGCCAGCATCGCCACCAGCATGGTGCCGGTCACCAGCACCGCGGTCGGGAAGCGCGGCACCAGGCCGGTGTCCAGGTAGGTCGTCACCAGCGGCCAGGCCAGCACCACCGACAGCAGCACCAGCAGTCCGGCGATGCTGCCGAAGAACTGCAGCGGGCGTTCGCTCACGAACAACTTGCAGATCGTCTTCAGGATGCGCCAGCCGTCGCGATAGGTCGACAGCTTGCTCTGCGAGCCCTCGGGCCGGGCCCGGTAGCGCACCGGCACTTCGGCGAAGCCCATGCGCAGCTCGAGCGCGTGGACGGTCAGCTCGGTCTCGATCTCGAAGCCCTTCGACACTGCAGGAAAGGACTTGGCATAGCGGCGCGAGAACACCCGGTAGCCCGACAGCATGTCGGTCAGCCGGCCGCCGAAGAGGTTCGCGACGGCGCCGGTCAGCACCGCGTTGCCGAAGCGGTGGCCCGGCCTGTAGGTCTGGCCCTCGGCATCGTCGTCGACCCGCGAGCCGACCACCATGTCCAGGTTGCCCTCGACCAGCAGGTCGATCAGGCGCCGCACGCTGCCCAGGTCGTAGGTTGCGTCGCCGTCGGTCATCACGTAGACGTCGGCCTCGACGTCGGCGAACATGCGCCGCGCCACGTTGCCCTTGCCGCGCAGCCCGACATGCGTCACCGTCGCGCCGGCCGCGCGCGCGACGGCAGCGGTGTCGTCCGTGGAGTTGTTGTCGAAGACGTGGATCGCGGCCTCCGGCACCGCCGCCCGAAACTCTGCCACCACCTGCGCGATCGCCAGCGCTTCGTTGAAGCAGGGGATCACGGCGGCGATGCGAAGGGGCGTCCGGGGGTGAAGCGTTCCAGTCATCTCAAACTTCCATGGCGCTGCGCATGAAGCCGGCGCGCCGTCGACGATCCCGAGGCCGCGAAGCAGGCCCGTTCCAGGGCACCCACGGAGCCGGCTTCGCCGGGCCGTCGGGTGCGCCCCCCTCCCTGCCGAAGGCGGTAGGGAGGGGGAGCGGTGAAGCCGCTCGGGGGGTGTTTTCATTCATGCGGAAGAATACGGTAGGCCTTGGCCCCGTCCTTGGCGAAGACCGGCTGGAAGTGATCGAGGAAGCCTGGCTTCGCCTCGAGCACCGGCACCGTGTCGGCCGAGACCGCCAGCGCCTCGAAGCCCAGCCCCCCCAGCTTGCGCGCGAATTCGGCCGGCGGCAGCAGCAGGAAGTCGACATAGCGCCAGGGCCCCAGCGTGTCGCCCCAGACCGGCGAGGGCCCGTAGTAGATCGCCTCGCTCAGCGCGATCTGGTAGGTCCGGCCTTTCGCATGTTCGCGCAGGTAGTCCATGACCGCGTAGCCCGGCACATGACCTTCGAGAAAAGCCTGGCGCTGCGCTGTCGTGACGGCCACGCCGGCCAGCCGCTGCCGGCCCAGTTGCAGCGTGGCGAACACGGCGGTCACGACCACCAGGACCGCCAGCGAGCGCCCGATCAGCTCGAAGCTGCCGTTGCGATCCATCCTGGGCATCCAGCGGCGCAGCAGCCCGAGCAGGCCGCCGAGCAGGCCCTGCCAGCCCACCACCGCCACCAGCGCCAGCAGCGGCACCGAGGCGGTGAGATAGCGCGGATAGCGCGAGGTCAGGGCCCAGACGAAGAGCGAATAGGCGCTGAAGACGGCGGCCGCGCGCAAGGCCGCCGACTGCTTCCAGGCCCGGCAGAAAGGCACTAAGACCAGGCCCCAGAGCACCGCATTGGGCCAGGACGCATGCGCCTGGACGTCGTCCAGCTGCCGCTTGTAGTCGCCCGCGTTCCAGTTGGTGAAGCCGAAGAGGCGCGCGCCGATCGGATTGAAGGGGTCGCCGGTCAGGATCGCATTGCGCGCATACCAGTAGACGCACGGAACGAGGAAGCACAGCAGCACGGGCAGCAGAACCCGCAGCCGCTGCTCGCGCCGGATCACGAAGAGCGCGACCAGCGGCGTCACCGTCAGCGCCTGGTACTTGGAGCCGGCCGCCACGCCGAGCAGGAAGGCGGCCAGCGCCAGCCAGCGCGCGTCCCGCGCCGGCGCCTGCTCGTGCCACCACCACAGCGCGATGCAGGCGCTCAGTACGAAGAGCGCCACGCTGGTGTCGATCAGCGCGCTGGCGTAGTCGCCGACCAGCATCCACGTCACCGCCGCGATGCAGCCGGTGATTCGGCCCGCATGGCGCAGCCCGAGCCGATACACCATCCACACAGAGAGCCAGCCGGCGAAGGCGCTCATCAGGTGCGGCAGCACGTCGTCGCCGACCAGCAGCGCGCCGGCATAGACCAGGTTGAAGTTGTACGGGAACCAGGGGTAGCGCAGCCACTCGGCCACCACCAGCGAGCCGGTTCGAGCCACCTCGCGCGCATAGGGCAGGTGGTACATCAGCTCGTCGTAGGCGGCCGGCGGCGCCAGCGGCGCGATGAGCGTGGGCAGCGCCAGCATCAGCAGCAGCGCCAGCGCGATCTTCTCGAGCCGGTTGGCGAAGTGCGGCGAGGGCTCGCAAGCGCGAATGCGCCGGATCGCGCCGGGCAGGTGCATGGCGGCCGAGACCAGGCCGAGCCCGACCACCGCCAGCACCGTGCCGGCGCTCAGCGCGCGGGCGATCGCCAGCAGCTGGAACAGCACGACCACCATGCCCAGGCCGGCACCGGCCGCCAGCGCGGTCTCCAGCCCCGCGTCGCCGCGCGCGGGAGCGACGAAGCGTGCGAGCAAGGCCCGGCCCAGCCCCCAGCAGGCGACCGCGAAGACCGCCAGCGCGGCGTAGTGGGTGGCGAAGAAACTCAGCGTAGGCATTGCCGCGCCACGGTCCCGTCGATCGCGCGCTTCGCGTGAAAGCCCCCGCGCAGCAGCGTTCCAGCCTTCGCCCTCGCCTTCGCCATCGAATGAACTGCGCGGCTCACAGATTCGGCGCCAGCAAACGCGCCAGCTGCGCTTCGCTCTCGTGGCGGCGCGCCGCCTGGTCCTGCAGCTGGTCGGTGCCGATCTTGCCGACGTTGAAGTAGGTCGAATCAGGATGGCTCAGGTAGAAGCCGCTGACGCTGGCCGCCGGCATCATCGCCAGGCTCTCGGTCAGCGTCATGCCGATGTCCGTGCAGTTGAGCAGCTCGAACATCGGTCCCTTGACGCTATGGTCGGGACAGGCCGGATAGCCGGGCGCGGGCCGGATGCCGCGGTATTTCTCGTCGATCATGTCGGCGTTGCTGAGCGTCTCGTCGGGCGCGTAGCCCCAGAGGTCGGTGCGCACCCGGTGATGCATGGCCTCGGCGAAGGCCTCGGCCAGCCGGTCGGCCAGCGACTTCAGCATGATCGCGGAATAGTCGTCGAGGTCGTCGATGAAGAACTGCTCCTTCTTCTCGACCCCGATGCCCGCGGTCACCGCGAACATGCCGACGTAGTCGGCCAGGCCGCTGTCGCGCGGCGCGACGAAGTCGGCCAGGCAGCGGCTCGGCCGCGTCACGCCGTCGATGACCTGCTTCTCGGCCTGCTGGCGCATGCCGTACCAGGTCATCGCGACCTGGCTGCGCGTCTCGTCGGTGTAGAGCGCGATGTCGTCGTCGTTCACCGTGTTGGCCGGCCAGAAGCCGATCACCCCGCTGGCCGAGAGCCAGCGGCCCTCGATCAGCCGCTTCAGCATGCGCTGGCCGTCGGCATAGACGCGAACCGCCTCGGTGCCGACCACCTCGTCCTTGAGGATCGCCGGGAAGGGTCCGGCCAGGTCCCAGGTCTGGAAGAAGGGGCCCCAGTCGATGTACTTCGCCAGCTCGTTGAGGTCGAAATTGCGGAACACGCGCCGGCCGAGGAACTTCGGCACCGGCGGCCGGTAGCCGTCCCAGGCCACCGGCGTCTTGTTGGCGCGCGCCTTGGCCAGCGGCCAGAGCGGCACCTGCTTCTTGCCGGCATGCTGCAGGCGCACTTTGTCGTAGTCGGCGTTGAGTTCGTCGATGTAGCTCGCCGCCTGTTCCGACAGGAGCGACTGCGCCACGCTCACGCTGCGCGAGGCGTCCGGCACGTAGACCACCGGGCCTTCGTAGTGCGGCGCGATCTTCACCGCGGTGTGCACCCGGCTGGTGGTGGCGCCGCCGATCAGGAGCGGGATCTTCCTGATGCGGAAATGCTCGTCCTTCTGCATCTCGCCGGCCACGTATTGCATCTCCTCGAGGCTGGGCGTGATCAGGCCCGACAGCCCGACGATGTCCGCGCCCTCCACCTTGGCACGCGCCAGGATCTCGTGGCAGGGCACCATCACGCCCATGTTCACCACTTCGAAGTTGTTGCACTGGAGCACGACCGTGACGATGTTCTTGCCGATGTCGTGCACGTCGCCCTTGACGGTGGCGATCACGATCTTGCCCTTGGTGCGCACGTCGCGGCCGGCGGCCTCGTCCTGGCGCTTCTCTTCCTCGATGTAGGGAATGAGGTGGGCCACCGCCGACTTCATCACCCGCGCCGACTTCACCACCTGCGGCAGGAACATCTTTCCCTGGCCGAACAGGTCGCCGACGATGTTCATGCCGTCCATCAGCGGTCCTTCGATCACGTGCAGCGGCCGGCCGCCCTTGGCCAGGATCTGCTGCCAGACCTCCTCGGTGTCCTCGACGATGAAGTCGGTGATGCCGTGCACCATCGCATGCGACAGGCGCTGGTTCACATGCACCGGCTGCTCGGGCGTGCCGCGCCATTCGAGCTTCCTGCTCTCGTCCTTGGCGCCGCTCCTGGCGGTCTCGGCGATCTCGACCAGTCGTTCGCCGGCATCGGGGCGGCGGTTGAGCACCACGTCTTCCACGCGCTGGCGCAATTCGGGCTCGAGGTCGTCGTAGACGCCCACCATGCCGGCGTTGACGATGCCCATGTCCATGCCGGCCTGGATCGCGTGGTAGAGGAAGACGGTGTGGATGGCTTCCCGCACCGGATCGTTGCCACGGAAGCTGAAGCTCACGTTCGACACCCCGCCCGACACCTTTGCGCCCGGCAGGTTCTTCTTGATCCAGCGCGTGGCCTCGATGAAGTCGACCGCGTAGTTGTTGTGCTCGTCGATGCCGGTGGCGATCGCGAAGATGTTGGGGTCGAAGATGATGTCCTCGGGCGGGAAGCCGACCTCGTCGACCAGGAGCCGGTAGGCGCGCTCGCAGATCTCGATCTTGCGCTGGTAGGTGTCGGCCTGGCCCTTCTCGTCGAAGGCCATCACCACGGCCGCGGCGCCGTAGCGGCGCAGCAGGCGCGCATGGTGGCGGAACTGCTCTTCGCCCTCCTTCATGCTGATCGAGTTGACGATGCCCTTGCCCTGGATGCAGCGCAGCCCGGCCTCGATCACCTCCCACTTCGAGCTGTCGACCATGATCGGCACCCGCGCGATGTCGGGTTCGCTGGCGATCAGGTTCAGGAAGCGCACCATCGCGGCCTTGCTGTCGAGCATGGCCTCGTCCATGTTGATGTCGATGACCTGGGCGCCGTTCTCGACCTGCTGGCGCGCCACCGCCAACGCGTCCTCGAACTGGCCGTTGAGGATCATCCGAGCGAAGGCCTTGGAGCCGGTGACGTTGGTGCGCTCGCCGATGTTGACGAAGAGCGCGCCCTCGCCGATCTGGACCGGCTCGAGGCCGGACAGCTTCATCGGGGGAACGAGGACGGGGGAGGAGTCGGTTGTCATGGGCTCACCTGCGGGTGCTGGGAATCAGGTGAGCGTCGTTGCAATCCAGGGACTGGAAGCCCAAGCCTGACGCGACCGCCTCGTTCGACGACGAGGATCAGCCGCGCTGCAACGCTCCTTGGGAGCCGGGGATTTTACGCCGGCTGGACGGCGCCGGCGGCCGAGGCCGGCAGCCCGAAGATCGCGTCGAAAGCCCAGTTGAAGACGAAGGTGTAGACCAGGAAGAAGACCACCAGGCCCAGGTCCATGACCAGCGCCTCGAGCAGGCTGACGCCGAGCCACCAGGCGAACATCGGCACCAGGAAGGCGACCAGGCCGCCCTCGAATCCGATGGCATGGGCGATGCGGCGGCGCACGCTGCGCCCGCGCACCGCCTGGCCCGATTCCCAGCGCTCGAACAGGGCGTTGAAGGCCAGGTTCCAGAGCACCGCGATCACCGAGGCGATGACCGCCAGCACGCCCGAATGGCCCAGGCCCTGGCCCGACATCAGCGCCAGGCCGGCGCTGGCGGCGACGATGGCGATGCCCTCGTAGAGGCTGATGTAGACGACGCGGCGCTTGAGCCCTTGCATGGAAACTTCCTGTTGGATTGAACGAACAAGCCGAACTTTATGTGCAATCAACTGACATATAAAGTCATGTTTTTTCAGTTTTATTGAAAGATCGACCGATGAGTTTTTCCAGCGATTCGGTCGAGGTCTTCCTCGCGGTGATCGACCACGGCTCCTTCTCGGCCGCGGCGCGTGCGCTGGGCCGGGTGCCATCGGCGGTCAGCATGGCCATCGCCAACCTGGAGGCCGAACTCGACCTGCTGCTCTTCGACCGGGCCGGGCGCGAGCCTCGGCCGACCGAGGCGGCACGTTCGCTGGAGCCGCAGGCGCGCCTGCTGGCCGCCCAGCTGAGCCAGCTGCAGGTGCAGGCACTGGCCCTGACGCAGGGCCTGGAGCACCGCCTCACCCTGGCCATCGCTCCCGAGCTGCTGGCGGCGCCCTGGAGCGCTCCGCTGGCCGCGCTGGCGCAGGAATACCCGCTGCTGGAGGTCGAGGTGCTGGCGGCGCCGCAAGCCGATGCCCTGGCCCTGCTGCACAGCGGCCGGGCCCAGCTGGCCCTCGTCTTCGAACGGCCCAGCCTGGACGGCCGCGAAGGCTTCCAGGAAGTCGGCAGCGACACCATGGTGGCGGTGATGGCGCCCGACCATCCGGTGCTGGCCGCCGCCGGCGGTCGGCTGCGCGAGGAGCACCTGACCACCACCCGGCAGATCGTGGTGGCCGGCCGCGACCTGGCGACCAGCGACCCGCGCTTCGTCTTCGCGCGCCATGTCTGGCGCACCGACAACGCGCTGGCGGCGCTGAGCCTGATCACCGCCGGGCTGGGCTGGGGCTGGCTGCCGCGCAATTTCGCCGGGCCGCATGTGGCGGCCGGCGCGCTGGTGGAGATCCCGTTCGAGAACCTGTCGAACGGGCTCGATCTGTGGGTCGACGTGGTCTGGTCGCGCGAGCGGCCGCTGGGCCTTGGCGCGCGCCGCTTCGTCGCGCTGATCGCGCGCGACAAGAAGGGCGACGGGTCCTCGTCAGGCGAACGGCGCGCCTAGGGTCGGCTCAAGTGCCGGCCAGGACCGCTCCCGCCTCAGTTCCCATGGCCGCCTCCATTCCCATGGCCTCCTCCGTTCCCATGGCCGCCTCCGTTCCCATGGCCTCCTCCGTTCCCACGGTCCCCACCGCCCCCATGGCCTGGATTGCCGCCTGGCGGACGGCCGCCGCCATTGGGTGGCGGATGGTAGCCACCGCCGTGTCCCGGAGGCGGCGGACGGTAGCCGGGCGGGGGTGGCGGCCGATGTCCGGGCGGCGGCGGACGGTAGCCAGGCGGCCGGTAGCCCGGGCCCGGGTACGGATTCGGATGCCAGCCCACCACCGGCGGCGGCGGGCGCCATCCCGGGCCGGGCGGCGGTGGCGGCCGGCCGCCCCACCAGCGCGGCTGGCCATACCAGGAACGATCGCGGTAGTAGTCGGACCAGTAGGCACCGAGCGAGAAGGCGACGATCGGCACGCCGATGGCCGCGCCATAGCTGAGCAGCGGCACCCGCTGTTCCTGGTAGGCGTAGTCGAGATTGGCCGCATAGGCCCAGCCGCGCATGCCGTCGGGCAAGGCCACGTCGCACCAGGCATAGCCGGTGGTGCAACCCATGACGGTGATCGGCTGCCCCGGCGCGATGGTCGCGACCAGCGGGTAGTCGTTCGAGGGGCCGGCGCGCAGGTTGGTGGGCCCGCGCGCGAAGGCCTGCTGGGCCGATGCGGCGACAGGCAGGATCAGCGCCAGGCTGCCGATGCCGATCCATTGCAGGGTCTTGTTGTTCATTCTTGTGGTTCCTTTCGCCTTTCGGTGGGAGGCCATCGGCCGACTGAAGCCCAGCCAGCCTAACCGGTCAACGCGGTGGGGCCTGTAGTCGTGCACCGCACGAACGTTTGGAAAGCGACTTCACCGGGGCTTCACACGGCAAGCCGGGGGCAGGGCCGTGCAGTCCGTGCCGATGGCGTCGGCGCCGCCTCAGGCGGCTTCGCGCTGGAAGGACGCGCGATGCAGGCCGCGGCCGGCGATCGGCGCCACCGCGGCACCGATCGCCGCGATGTGGTCGGGCGTGGTGCCGCAGCAGCCGCCGACGATGTTGACCAGGCCTTCGGCCGCGAACTCGTGCAGCAGGCGCGAGGTCACATCGGGGGTCTCGTCGAAGCCGGTCTCGCTCATCGGATTGGGCAGGCCGGCATTGGGATAGCAGCTGATGAAGGTGTCGTCGGCCACCCGCGCCAGCTCCTGGATGTAGGGCCGCATCAGCGCGGCGCCCAGCGCGCAATTCAGGCCGATGGCGAGCGGCCGCGCATGCCGCACGCTGTGCCAGAAGGCGGTCACCGTCTGGCCGCTGAGGATGCGGCCCGATGCGTCGGTCACGGTGCCGCTGATGATCAGCGGCAGGCGCTGGCCGCTGGCTTCGAAATATTCGTCGATCGCGAACAGCGCCGCCTTGGCGTTCAGGGTGTCGAAGATGGTCTCGACCAGCAGCACGTCGCAGCCGCCTTCGACCAGCGCCTCGACCTGCTCGTAGTAGGACGCCCGCAGCGACTCGAAGTCGACGTTGCGCGCGCCCGGATCGTTGACGTCGGGGCTGATGCTGGCGGTCTTGGGCGTCGGGCCAAGGGCCCCGGCCACGAAGCGCGGCTTGTCGGGCGTGCTGAACTTGTCGCACGCCGCGCGCGCCAGCCTGGCCGATTCGAGATTCATCTCGCGCGCCAGATCGGCCATCTTGTAATCCTCCTGCGCGATGCGGGTGGCGCCGAAGGTGTTGGTCTCGATCAGGTCGGCGCCGGCGGCCAGGTAGCTCTCATGGATGTCGCGGATCACGTCGGGCCGGGTCAGGCTGAGCAGCTCGTTGTTGCCCTTGACGTCGCGCGGGAAGTCCTTGAAGCGCTCGCCGCGGTATTGCGCCTCAGTGAGCTTGAAGCGCTGGATCATCGTGCCCATCGCGCCGTCGAGGATGGCGATGCGTTGTTCGAGGATGGCGGGCAGCTGCTGGGCGCGGGTGTAGACGACGGGCTTCATGCGTCCGATTGTAGGAAGGGCCTCCCGGCCCCTGCGTCGACGGGTCTTCAGCCGAGGATCTGGCGCAGCGCCTGCACGAAGCGCTCGTTGTCCGCCGCCAGGCCGATCGAGACGCGGATGAAGCTTTCGAAGCCGGCCTCCTTCCAGGGCTTGACGATGATGCCGCGACCCAGCAGCGCCTCGTTGACCGGCCCGTTGGGGCGGCCCAGGTCGATGAACAGGAAGTTGGTCGCCGAAGGCGCGATGCGCAGGCCGGCCACGCCCGGCGCCTGCAGCTGCCCGAGCACCAGCTCGCGCAGGCGCACCGTCTCGCGAACCGCCTGGCCCATGAAGTGCTCGTCGCCCCAGGCCGCGAGCGCCGCCTCCTGGGCCACCTGGTTGACGTTGAAGGGCGTGCGCACCCGGTCGAGCAGCTGCACCAGCGCCGCATCGGATGCGATGCCGTAGCCGACGCGAAGCCCCGCCAGGCCCCAGCCCTTCGAGAAGGTGCGCAGCACGATCCAGGGCCGCGACTGGTCGCGCAATGCGGCCAGCGCGTCCGGGAAGCCCGGCGTCAGGCGCGCGTATTCGTAGTAGGCCTCGTCGATGACCAGCAGGGTGCCGGCTGGCGTGGCCGCGAGCAGCCGCTCGAAGGCGCGTGCGTCGAACATGCAGCCGACCGGATTCGAGGGGTTGGCGATGAAGGCGATCTTGGGTCCGCGCGCCAGCGCCTGGCACCAGGCGTCGAGGTCGAATTCGAGCGCCGGCGTGAGCGCCAGCACATCGAGTTCGGCACCCATCATGCGCGGGAAGATCTCGTGCAGCCCGAAGCCCGGCCGCTGGGTCAGCACCCGGTCGCCGGGGCCGAGCAGCGCCAGGCAGAGCATCTGCAGGATGTCCTCGGAACCGTTGCCGAGAACGACCTGGCCGGCCGCGACGCCGCAGCGCGCGGCGATGGCCTGGCGCAGCGAAGTGCCGCCGGCATCGGGGTAGTTGTGGATGCGCTGCGCCAGCCCGGCCAGCGCCCGCGAGACCGCCGGGCTGGGGCCGAAGGGGTTCTCGTTGCTGGCCAGCCGGCTGATCTCGGTCGCGCCGTAGCGCGCCATCACCAGCTCGGAGGACAGGCCTGCGTTGTAGGGCGGCAGCGGCGGCACTTCACGGCGGGCCAACTGCTGGATGGTCGGTGCGTTCATTTTCTGGGTCTCCCTGGCGTTGAAAAAAAGCGGATGTTCATGGGCTTGCGGGCGTGGCGTGGCAAGGCAAGGCTGGAATGCGCAGGCCCCGCGCAATGCCGCCTCAGTCGGCGCTTCGCTGCTCGACGAAGCCGAGCACCGCCTCGAGCAGGCGCCGGACATGCGGCTGCACGCGCGCCGCGACCGCGGGCAGGTAGTCGAAGGGCAAGGCCTCCTGCATGTAGCTGCACTGGGTCATCTCGAGCTGCACCGCATGCACCCGATCGGCGGGCCGCCCGTGATGGCGCGTGATGTAGCCGCCGGTGAAGCGGCCGTTGAGCACCGAGCTGAAGCCATCGGCCCCGGCCTCGGCGGCGACGCGCTGCAAGGTGTGCGCGAGCGCCGGATCGCAGCTCGCGCCCTCGGCAGTGCCCAGGTTCAGGTCGGGCAGCCTGCCTTCGAAGAAGCGCGGCAGCACCGAGCGGATCGAGTGCGCGTCCCACAGGGCGGCGACGCCGTGCTCGCGCCGGATCCGCGCCAGCTCGTCGGCCAGCTTCGCGTGGTAGGGCTGCCAGATGGCTTCGCGGCGCTCGGCGATCTCGGTTTCGCCGGGCAGGTCGCCCGCCGCGTAGATCGGCTCGTCGTCGAAGCCGTCGACCGGGCACAGGCCGGTCACGCTGCGGCCCGGATAGAGGCTGGCGCCGTCCGGCGGCCGGTTCAGGTCGATCACATAGCGCGAATGGGTGGCGACCAGCACCGAGGCGCCCAGTTCGTCGGCGAAGTCGTAGAGCCGCTCGAGATGCCAGTCGGTGTCGGGCACCTGCCGCGCATTGCCGCTCAGTCGCGCGGCCAGTTGCGGCGGCAGGTAGGTGCCCGCATGCGGCATCGAGATCAGCAGCGGGCGACGGCCCCGGCGGAATTTGAAGGGCGCTTGGTCGGTGGTGAAGGCCATCGGTGTCTCAATCCTCGAGAAGTTGGGTGCGCGCGGCCACGAAGCCCGCCGCGGCCTGGTCGTGCAGCGGATGGCGGCCAGCATCGACACGCTGCCGGCCGGCCACCCAGACCGAATCGATCGCAGAAGTGCGATGGCTGGCGAAGACATGGGCGGACAGCATCTGGCCGGCGCGCAGGCCTTGCAGCGCAGGTTGATCGGGGTCGAGCACCGCGAAGTCGGCCTGCTCGCCGGCCACCAGGCCGGCCACCGGCCTGCCGCAGGCCTGCGCGCCGCCCTGCACCGCGGCCAGCATCAGCGCCTCGGCGACCTCGGGATGGGCCGCCACGGCGCCCACGTTGCGCTGGCGCAGCGCGAGCCGTTGGCCGTATTCGAGCAGCAGCAATTCCTCGGCGGCGTTCACGCAGGCGTGGCTGTCGGAGCCCAGCCCCCAGGCGCCGCCATGGCCGCGCCAGGCCGGGAAGTCGAACAGCCCGTCGCCGAGGTTGGCTTCGGTGCTGGGGCAAAGGCCCGCCACCGCACCGCTCGCGGCCGCGCGCCGGTATTCGTCGGCGTCCATGTGGGTGGCATGGACCAGGCACCAGCGCCGGTCGACCGCCGCATGGTCGAGCAGCCAGGCAACCGGCCGCTGGCCGCTCCAGGCCAGGCAATCGTCGACCTCGCGGGTCTGCTCGGCGATGTGGATGTGGATCGGCGCGTCGGCGTCGATGGCATCGAGGCCGGCCAATACGTCGCGCAGCGCCTCGGGCGGCACCGCACGCAGCGAGTGCGGCGCCAGGCCGAGCCGCGCGCCCTGGGCGGCGCATGGCTGCGCCAGCGTCTCGAGCAGCCGCAGCATCGAATCGGTGCTCCGGATGAAGCGGCGCTGGCCGTCGCCCGGCGGCAGGCCGCCGAAGCCGCTCGCCTGGTAGAGCACCGGCAGCAGCGTGAGGCCGATGCCGGTGCGCTGAGCGGCGCGCAGCAAGGCGCGGCTGAGCGTCGCGTCGTCGGCATAGGCGCGGCCATCGGCCTGGTGATGCAGGTAGTGGAACTCGCAGACGCTGGTGTAGCCGGCCGCGAGCATCTCGGCATAGAGCCAGGTGGCGATCGCTTCGAGGTGCGCCGGATCGAGCCGGGCCGCGAAGCGGTACATCAGCGTGCGCCAGCTCCAGAAGCTGTCGTGCTGCTCGGCCCGGTATTCGCTGAGCCCCGCGAAGGCACGCTGGAAGGCATGCGAATGCAGGTTGGGCATGCCGGGCAGCACCGGGCCGGCCGCCCTGGCCTGCGCCGACTCGCAGCGGCTGCCGGCCTGCACCCGCGTAAGGCGCCCGGCCGCATCCCATTCGATCAGCACGTCGCGTGCCCAGCCGCCGGGCAGCAGCGCATCGGCTGCGTGCAGCGAGCCGGCCGTGGTCATGCCAGGCTCCCGACTGCGATCCGGCCCTGGCGCACCGCGAGGCGCAGCGGCCGCTGGCCGAACCAGTAGGCCAGCTCGGCTGCGTCGCGCAGGTTCCAGAGCACGAAATTGGCCGGCCGGCCGACGCCGATCGCGCCATGCGTGTCGCCGATGCCCAGTGCCAGCGCGGCGTTGCGCGTCACGCCGGCCAGTGCCTCGGGCACGGTGAGGCGGAACAGCGTGCAGGCCATGTTGACCATCAGCAGCAGGCTCAGCGCGGGCGAGGTGCCGGGGTTGTGGTCGGTCGACACGGCCATCGGAACGCCGGCGGCGCGCAGCGCGGCGATCGGCGGCAGATGCGAGTCGCGCAGCGTGTAGTAGGCGCCGGGCAGCAGCACCGCCACGGTGCCGGACTCGCGCATGGCGGCGATGCCTTCGGCCGACAGGTGCTCGATGTGATCGCAGGACAGCGCGCCGAAGCGCGCGGCCAGCGCCGCGCCGCCCATGTCCGAGAGCTGCTCGGCATGCAGCTTCACCGGCAGTCCCAGGCTGCGCGCCGCCTCGAAGACGCAGGCGGTCTCGGTCAGCGAGAAGGCGATGCGCTCGCAGAAGACGTCGACCGCGTCGATCAGTCCTTCGGCCGCCAGCGCCGGCATCATCTCGCGGCAGACGAGCTCGATGTAGTCGGCGCTGCGGCCGGCGAACTCGGGCGGCAGCGCGTGCGCGCCGAGGAAGGTCGTGCGCACCGTGACGCCGAAGGCCTCGCCCAGCCGACGAGCGACCCGCAACTGCTTGCGTTCGTGCGCCAGCGACAGGCCGTAGCCCGATTTGATCTCGATGGCGCAGACGCCCTCTTGCAGCAACTGCGCCAGCCGGGCCGAGGCCTGCTCGAAGAGGCTGTCCTCATCGGCATCCCGGGTGGCACGCACCGACGACACGATGCCGCCGCCGGCCGCGGCGATGGCCTCGTAGCTGGCTCCCGCAAGCCGCATCGCGAACTCGTTGGCACGCTGGCCGCCATAGACCAGGTGCGTGTGGCAATCGATGAGTCCCGGCGTGACCAGCGCGCCGCCGCCATCGAAGCGCGGCATGTCGCGATAGCGCTCGGGCAGCTGCGCACCCGCGCCGACCCAGGCGATGGTCCCGGCCTCGACCACGATGCTCGCATCGGCCATCGGCGCCGGGTCGCCGACCAGGGCCCCGGGCGCGAGGGACAGCTGCTGCCAGACCCCATCGGCGGAAGTAAATGCGGAATGGCTCATGGTGCGGTGTCGTCGGAAGAAGGGTGGAGTTTTTCGAGGCGGATCGCCAGCAGCAGCGCGGCTTCGGTATCGATATCGGTATCGGTATCGGCAGGCGACGCGTCCCAGCCCTGCGACCGGCCGTCCCACCAGAGGCCCGTGTGCGCGTCGAGCCGCTGCGCATCGCCGCCCTGCAAGCGCCAGCAGCCGCGCAGCGCGAGCAGCAAGCCGGCATCGGCGGGCGGCAAGGAGACCCGCGCATCCAGCACCCGCACATCGGCACGCACGCTGGCGCGCCTGGTCATCAGGTTGAAGTCGCTGGAGCGAGCGCCCAGGAGTTCGCCATCGATCGCCACGTCGCCGGCAAAGGCGAAGGGCACATGCGGCCGGTCGAGGCGATGCTCGATGCAGCCTTCGCCGGAGCGCAGCCGCACGCCGGCGCCATCGAGCAGCATGATCACCCGGTCGACGCCGGCAAACTGCGAGAAGGGCCCGGACCGGTCGATCGTCGCGATGCTCGCGCGCCAGTCGAAGTCGTCCAGGCCGGCGCCAACCGGCAGGCAGGCGATCTCGCGGGTCGTGCCGCCGCCGTTCTTCCACGGCATGGCGGGCAGCGAGGCGATGTCGAAACGGTGGATCGACACGACCACGCTACTTGATCATCGGCAGGTGCAGCCCCTGCTTCTTCGCCGTGGCGATCGCGATCTCGTAGCCGGCATCGGCATGGCGCATCACGCCCGAGCCGCAGTCGTTGACCAGCACGCGGGCGAGGCGCTCGGCGGCCGCATCGGTGCCGTCGGCCACGATCACCATGCCCGCATGCTGCGAGTAGCCCATGCCGACGCCGCCGCCATGGTGCAGGCTGACCCAGGTGGCACCGCCCGCGGTGTTGAGCAGCGCATTGAGCAGCGGCCAGTCGCTCACCGCATCCGTGCCGTCCTTCATCGATTCGGTCTCGCGATTCGGGCTGGCGACCGAGCCGGTGTCGAGGTGGTCGCGGCCGATCACGATCGGGCCCTTGAGCTCGCCTTTGCGCACCATCTCGTTGAAGGCCAGGCCGGCCTTGTCGCGCTCGCCCAATCCGAGCCAGCAGATGCGTGCGGGCAGGCCCTGGAACGAGATGCGCTCGCGCGCCATGTCCAGCCAGCGGTGCGTGTGCTTGTTGTCCGGGAACAGCTCCTTGATCTTGGCGTCGGTCTTGTAGATGTCTTCCGGGTCGCCCGACAGCGCCACCCAGCGGAACGGACCCTTGCCCTCGCAGAACAGCGGCCGGATGTAGGCCGGCACGAAGCCGGGGAAATCGAATGCGTTCTTCACGCCCTCGTCGAAGGCCACCTGGCGGATGTTGTTGCCGTAGTCGACCGTCGGGATGCCCATGGCCTGAAAGTCGAGCATGGCCTGCACGTGCACCGCGCAGGACTTGGCGGCCGCTACCCGCAGGGCCGGGTGCTTGGCCGGATCGGCCTTGGCGGATTCCCACTGCGCGAGCGTCCAGCCGATCGGCAGGTAGCCGCTCGCGAGGTCGTGCGCCGAGGTCTGGTCGGTGACCAGGTCGGGCTTGATGCCGCCGGCTTGGGCGCGCTTGACGAGCTCGGGCAGGATTTCCGCTGCGTTGCCGAGCAGGCCGATCGAGACCGCTTCCTTCGCCGCGGTGTGCTGCTTGATCAAGGCGATGGCGTCGTCGATGTCCTTGGCCTGCTTGTCGAGGTAGCGGGTGCGCAGGCGGAAGTCGATCGAGGCCTGCTGGCACTCGATGTTCAGCGAAACCGCGCCGGCCAGCGTGGCTGCCAGCGGCTGCGCGCCGCCCATGCCGCCCAGGCCGGCGGTGAGGATCCACTTGCCCGCGAGGTCGTTGCCGTAGTGCTGGCGGCCGGCCTCGACGAAAGTCTCGAAGGTGCCCTGCACGATGCCCTGGCTGCCGATGTAGATCCAGCTGCCGGCGGTCATCTGGCCGTACATCATCAAGCCCTTGCGGTCGAGTTCGCCGAAGTGCTCCCAGGTGGCCCACTTGGGCACCAGGTTCGAGTTGGCCAGGAGCACGCGCGGCGCATTGGCATGGGTCTTGAACACGCCCACCGGCTTGCCCGACTGGATCAGCAGGGTCTCGTCGTCGTCGAGGGTCTTGAGGGTCTCGAGGATCTTGTCGAAGGAGGCCCAGTCGCGCGCAGCGCGGCCGATGCCGCCGTAGACGACGAGGTCCTGCGGCCGCTCGGCCACCTCGGGATCTAGGTTGTTCTGCAGCATGCGGAACGGCGCTTCGGTCAGCCAGCTCTTGCAGCTGAGGGTGCTGCCGCGCGGCGAGCGTACGGTCCGGCTTTGGGCGATGCGGGTGCCTGGGTTGGTGGTCATGATGTTTCCTTGCTGAAGATCGGTTGGGGACTCAGTCGGCTTCGACCGAGGACTTGCGGTTGGCCAGGGCCGATGGCGAGACCGCCACGCCATGGCGGACGGAGGCAGCACCAGCAGCAGGCGAAGCCGTGCCGCGGTCGTCTTCGCCCTCGGGATAGACCATGTCCGAAGGCACGTCGAGGGTGCGCTTGGCCAGCGGGTAGTAGATGGCGGACGTGACCAGCAGGCTCACGATCCAGGAGATATCGGCGCCATCGAACATTCGCGCGACCACGCCCTGGTAGATCGCCTGGTTCATGAACGGGATCTGCACCGCGATGCCGACCAGGTAGGAGCCCAGCGCCACCCAGTTGTAGGCGCCGTAGCGGCCGCTGGAGTCGTAGAGCGCCGGGATGTCGACCTTCTCCTTCGAGATCAGGTAGTAGTCGACCAGGTTGACCGCGCTCCAGGGCACGAAGGCCGCCAGCAGCACCAGCACGAAGTTGCGGAAGTTGTTCAGGAAGTCTTCGCTGGCGGCGATGGCGATCAGCACCGAGGCCGCGACGAAGGCGATGATCAGCAACGCGCGCGCAGGCTGCAGGATGGTCTTCTTGTTGTTGAAGGCCGTGACCATGGTCAGGATCGACATGAAGCCGCCGTAGGCATTGAGGCAGTTCACCCCGAGCTTGCCGACCACGATCACCAGGTAGATGACGACCGCGACGCCGGCACCGCCCAGTTCGCCCATGAAGCCGACCTGGTTCTTCAGGAAGTTGCCCGCGGTGGCCGCCACCAGCACGCCGAAGCTCATCATCAGCTGCGAGCTGAGGGTGCTGCCGAGGAAGGTGTGCCAGAAGGTGGAGGCGACCGAAGTGCGCGAGGGCAGGTAGCGCGAATAGTCGGCGACGTAGGGCGCGTAGGTCATCTGCCAGCCGGCGGACAGCGCGATCGCGAGCAGGAACGAGGCCATCGTGAACGGCTTCTGCCCGAAGGCGGATGCGACGTCGTAGTGCGCGAAGAGCTGGAACGCCAGGTAGCCGAAGCCGATGGTGCCGACCACCGTCGTGATCCGCCCCATGATGTGGATGAGGCGGTAGCCCACCAGTGCCACGATCGCGGTCAGGCCGCCGAAGCACAGGATGCCGATCGCCGGCGAGTCGAGCCCGAACATGGCGTTGATGGCCTGCCCCGCCAGCACCGTGCCGGTGGCTGCGAAGCCGAGATACATCAGCACCACCAGCAGCAGCGGCAGCGCCGCGCCCTTGACGCCGAACTGCACCCGGCTCGAGATCATCTGCGGCAGGCCGAGCCGAGGCCCCTGCGCCGAGTGCAGCGCCATGACGATGCCGCCGAGGATGTTGCCGATCGCCAGGCCGATGATCGCGACCAGCGCGTCGGCGCCGAAGATGACGGCCAGCGCGCCGTCGACGACCGCGGTGATCTGCATGTTGGCGCCGAACCAGAGCGTGAACTGGCTCCTGGGCGAGCCGTGGCGCTCGTGCTCGGGAACCCGGTCGATGGTCCGGGTCTCGATGGCGCTGGGCGGTTTTGAATGGACGGTCGTGGTTTCCATGAACTTGTCTCCCTGTTGACGTGGAACAGCCAGCCTTGGACTTTCTTTGAAACCCTGGGTCGGCCGCGTTGCTTGCTTGCTCGCTGACTTGCTTGCTTGCCTGGATGCCGGTCAGGCCGCGGCGCGGCTCGGCAGGATCTGCTCGACCGCCTGCGGCCAGCGGCTGGTGCGCGCCCATTGGCGCATCGCCTCGATGGATGGCGCGAGGAAGCGGTCCTGGTCGATGAAGGCGACCTGTTCGCGGATGCGCGCGAATTCGGCTTCCAGCAGCTCCGACGACCTGGCGCCGCGGCGCAATTCGATGCCTTGCGCCGCCGCCATGGCCTCGATGCCGACCACCACCGCTGTGTTGTCGACCATCTCGGCCAGGCGCCGTCCCGCGAAGGTGGCCATCGACACGTGGTCTTCCTGGTTGGCCGATGTCGGCAGGCTGTCGACGCTGGCCGGATGCGCCAGCGACTTGTTCTCGGATGCCAGCGCGGCGGCCGTGACCTGGGCGATCATGAAGCCCGAGTTGACGCCGCCATCGCGCACCAGGAAGGGCGGCAGCCCCGACAGGCCGCTGTCGAGCAGGAGCGCCATGCGGCGTTCGGAGATGGCGCCGATCTCGGCCACCGCCAGCGCGATGATGTCGGCGGCGAAGGCCACCGGCTCGGCGTGGAAGTTGCCGCCGGAGATCACGTCGCCGTTGTCGAAGACCAGCGGGTTGTCCGAAGCCGCATTGGCCTCGATGCGCAACACGCGCGCGGCATGCGCGAGGTTGTCGAGGCAGGCGCCCATCACCTGCGGCACGCAGCGGATCGAATAGGGGTCCTGCACCCGGCCGCAATCGGCATGGGAGTCGACGATCTTGCTGCCATCGAGCAGCGCGCGCACGGCGCCGGCCACCGCGATCTGGCCGGACTGCCCGCGCGCCGCATGGATGCGCGCGTCGAAGGGCTTGAGCGAGCCCTGGATGGCTTCGAGCGACAGGGCGCCTGCCACGAGTCCGGCGGCCAGCACGTCCTCGGCGCCGAACAGGCCGGCCAGCGCCAGCGCGGTCGAGACCTGGGTGCCGTTGAGCAGCGCCAGGCCTTCCTTGGGCCCGAGCACGAAGGGCGCGATGCCGATGCGCGCCAGCGCGTCGGTGCCGGTGATGACTTCGCCGTCGGGCGTCGTGACCTGGCCCTCGCCGATCAGCACGCAAGCCAGGTGCGCGAGCGGCGCCAGGTCGCCCGACGCGCCGACCGAGCCCTTCGACGGAATGCGCGGCAGCAGCCCGGCATTGGCGAGCGCGAGCAAGGCGTCGACGACCTCGGGGCGCACGCCCGAATGGCCGCGCGCCAGGCTCACCGCCTTGGTCGCCAGCACCAGCCGCACCACGCCGGCGGCCAGCGGCTCGCCGGTGCCGGCGCTGTGCGAGAGCACCAGGTTGCGCTGCAGCTCGGCCAGGCGCTCCGGCGGAATGATGGTCTGGGCCAGCTTGCCGAATCCGGTGTTGATGCCGTAGACCACCTCGCCGGCGGCGACGATGCGGCTCACCGTCGCCTGGGCCGCAAGCAGGCCCGCACGCGCCTTCGGGTCGAGCGCCAGATGCACGCCGCCGGCATGCACGCGACGCAGCGTCGCCAGATCGACTTCGCCCGGCTCGAGCGATATGTGCGCTTCGAAAACTGCGGTGCTGGTGTTCATTTCTTCTCTCTCCTGTCTATACAAGTAACGTCGGCAAAAAATCGGATCGCAATGGCGGCGCGCGTCATTCAGTCGAACGCCGGGTTGCCGTCGGCCCGGAAGCGGCTGCCCAGGCGATAGCGGGATGAGGGGTGCAGGCAGCGCACCACCGTCACCGGAACGGTTCGGGTCCAGGTGCGCCGCGTCAGCAGCAGGCAGGGTTCGCTCACGGGCATCGCCAGGCGCTCGGCCTGTTCGGGCGTGGGCAGCACCGCGTCGACCACATGCTCGATCTGGTCGAAGGGCACGTTGCGCACCAGGTATTCGCTGGGCGGCAGCAGCGAGAAATCCTGCTCGAGGAAGTCGGGCACCACGCGCGGATTCACGTAGCGGTCTTCGAGCTGCACCGGCACCCCGTTCTCCAGGTGCAGGCAGACCGCATGGAAGACCGACTCTCCGGTTCGCACGTCCAGCCAGACCGCGACATCGGGCGATGCGGCGATGCGCTTGGCGATCAGGAATTCGCAGTGGTAGTCGTGGCCGCGCGCGCGGATCTCGCTGGCGATGTTGGCGATCTGCAGCAGCGTGGACTGCGGCTTGTCTTCGGCCACGAAGCTGCCGACGCCGGCCACCCGCACGATGCGGCCCTGCTCCACCAGCTCGCGCAGTGCGCGGTTGACGGTCATGCGCGCGACGCCGAACTGCGCGACCAGTTCGCTCTCCGAGGGCAGGCGCTGCCCCGCCACCCACGAGCCGTCCTGGATCTTGTGCGTGATGTGCGCCTTGATCTGCTCGTAGAGCGCCAGGCCGGGAGCGACCGCGCTCGCCGCGGGCGGCGGTGCGGCGTGTCGAGCCTCCTTGGCTTTTCGGACGGTGGCAGTGCTCATGCGGTCTTTCTGAAAATGCGGATCAGTGCTCGGCGGCGGCCATGGATTCGGCGCGGATCTCCTCGGTGAGGCGCGCCTTGATCTCCATGAACTCCGGCGAGGTCTTGATCGTGTAGTGCCGCGGATGCGGGAAATCGACCGCGATCTCGGTCTTGATGCGTCCCGGCCGGGCGCTGAACACTGCCACCCGGTTGGCCATGAAGATCGCCTCGTCGATGTCGTGCGTGACGAACAGCACCGTCTTGCGCGCCGACTCCCAGATGCCGAGCAGCAGCTCCTGCATCAGCACCCGGGTCTGGTTGTCGAGGGCGCCGAAGGGCTCGTCGAGCAGCAGCATCTTCGGGTCGTTGGCCAGCGCCCGCGCGATCGCGGTGCGCTGCTGCATGCCGCCCGACAGCTGCTTCGGGAAATGGTTCTCGAAGCCGCGCAGGCCGACCTTGGCGATGAAGAAGTCGCTGCGCTCCTTCTGCTCGGCTTCGCGCATGCCGCGCTCGCGCAGCCCGAAGCGGATGTTCTGCGCGATCGTGAGCCACGGAAAGAGCGTGTAGCTCTGGAACACCACGCCGCGGTCGGCGCCCGGCCCTTCGATCGGCCGGCCATCGAGCAGCACCCGGCCGTCGGTCGGATGGTCGAGCCCGGCGACGATGCGCAGCAGGGTCGATTTGCCGCATCCTGATGGGCCCAGGATGGTGACGAAGTCGTTCTCGCGCACCTCGAAGTCGATCGGCAGCAGCGCCTGGGTCTTCTGGCCGCGCGTGCCGGTGAAGACGCGAGACACGCCCTGGATCGAGAGTTGTTCTTTCACAGCGTGCTCCATGCGAAGAGGCGGCGATTGAGCGCCTTGAAGGCGAAGTCGGACACCAGGCCGATGATGCCGATCACGATGATCCCGAAGATGATCTGCCCGGTGTTGAGCAGCGCCTGGCTGTCGACGATCATGTGGCCGATGCCCGAGGACGAGCCGATCAGTTCGGCCACGATCACGTAGGTCCAGGCCCAGCCGAGCACCAGGCGCAGGGTCTCGGCGATGCCGGGCGCGGCGCCCGGGATCAGCACCCGGGCGACGATCCCGCGGCTGTCGGCCCCCAGCGTGTAGGCGGCTTCGACCAGGTCGCGGCGCGAACTGCCGACCGTGACCGCCACCATCAGCGTCACCTGGAACACCGAGCCGATGAAGATCACCAGCAGCTTCTGCGTCTCGCCGATGCCGGCCCAGAGGATCAACAGCGGGATGAAGGCCGAGGCCGGCAGGTAGCGGCAGAAGGACACGAAGGGTTCGAAGAAGGCTTCCACGCCCTTCCAGGTGCCCATCGCGATGCCCAGGGGCACGGCGACGATCGTCGCCAGGACGAAGCCGCCGAACACGCGACCGACGGTCACCGCGATGTCGTAGCTGAAGTTGTACTGGGTGAAGAGCAGCACCGCCTCGTGCACCATCGTGACCGGGCTCGCCAGGAAGGTCGGCGAAACGAAGCCGCCGAGCGTCACCGCGGCCCAGCCCACCACGAACAGGACGAAGAAGGCCAGCCCCAGCATCCAGCGCGAGCGCGGCGCGACCGGCTCGAGCGGTGCCAGGCCGCGCCGCCTCCGGCGCGCGGCCGCCGGGGCCGGAATGGCGGGTGGATTCGCTTCGGCGGCAGGCGCCGGGCGGGGCGAGTGCATCGCAGGGGTCGCGCTCATGATCGCCGCCGCGCCTTACTTGATGAAGCTCGGGTCGACGAAGGCCGAGAAGTCGTCCGGCGCCTTGCGGATCACGCCCGCCTCGAGCAGGATCGTGGACGACTCCTTCATGAACGGCATGATGTCGTTGGCGAAGAACTTCTGGTTGGCCGCCTGGTCGGACCAGCGCAGATAGGCCGCCGACTGGGCGAACTGCTCGCCGGTCTGCTTCATGGCCGCGCCCATGATCTCGTTGGCCTTGGCCGGATCCTTCTTGATCATGTCGATCGCCTCGAAATACGAGGTGGTCAGCGCCTGGGCCGCCTTCGGATTGGCCTTGAGCCAGGTCGGCGCGCAGCCGACGGTGTCGATCACCATCGGATAGTCGAGCGTGGTCGCCAGGATCTTGCCCGCCGCCGGATTGCTGCGCACGTTCGAGAGGTAGGGCTCGTAGGTCATCGCGGCGTCGTTCTGGCCGGCGACGAAGGCCTGGGCCGCCGGCTGGGGCTCGAGCGAGACCAGCTTCACGTCCTTCATGGTCATGCCGTTCTTGTGCAGCATCCAGGCCAGGCCGAAGTAGGGCGAGGTGCCCGGCGGGCTGACGCCGACCGACTTGCCCTTGAGGTCGCCGAAGCCCTTGATGTCGTTGCGCACGGCAAGGCCGTCGGCGCCGTAGGACTTGTCCATCTGGAAGATCTGGGTGATCGGCACGCCGTTGGCGTTCCAGGCGACATGGGTTTCGACCGTGGTGGCGGCGCACTGGATGGCGCCCGAGGCCAGTGCCAGTTGCCTCGACTGCTGCGGGATCATGCGCAGGTCGACGTCGAGGCCGTTCTTCTTGAAGATGCCGGTCTTGTCGGCCAGCGTCAGCGGCGCGAAGCCGGTCCAACCCGACATGCCGAGCACGATCTTGGTGTCCTCGGCATGCGCGCCTGCCGCCATGCCCATGCTGCACAGGACCGCCGCGACGAGCGCGGCGATCTTCTTTTTCGTCTTGACCATCAAGTTTCTCCAGTTGCGTTTGAAAGATGTCGCCGCGCGCCGGTTGCATGAAAGGGATGCAGGTCCAGCAGGGTGCGCCGAAGAGTTTCGTTCGCTGCCATGGTCCTGTATATACAGGTTAACCCGGAATTGCGGCACGAATCAAGGCTCGCTTCGCCCCTTCCCAGGGCACGAACCTAGCTTTCGCGCACCAAAAAGCTGTCTAGTCAGGACCATCCAGCAGCGAACCGCGACGAATCCAGCAAGCGTCGTGCCACGACGGCGAAAAGTCGCACGCCGGGCGCACGGGTCGCGCAAGGGCTTCGGAGACAATGGCTTTCCGCGCACGCGACCTCCGACCTCTTCCTTCCCGGCGTCCTGGCAAGGCCGCATGCCCCGCCCCTCTCCAACCAACGCTCAGACGTGTCACTCCAGGCTTCCGATCCGCGCGCCGCAGCGCCTGAACTGATCCTTCACGAAGTCTTCGGCTACGCCCGGTTCCGCGGCCCCCAGCAGGCCATCGTCGAACACGTGGTTGCCGGCGGCGACGCCCTGGTGCTGATGCCCACGGGGGGCGGCAAGTCGCTGTGCTACCAGATCCCGGCCATCGCACGCCAGCGCGCCGGCCAGGGCCTGACGGTGGTGGTCTCGCCGCTGATCGCGCTGATGCACGACCAGGTCGGCGCGCTGCACGAGGCCGGCGTCGACGCCGCCTTCCTCAACTCCACGCTCGACTGGGAGCAGACCCAGGATGTCGAGCGGCGCATGCTGCGCGGCGAGATCACACTGCTCTACGCGGCGCCCGAACGCGTCAACACGCCGCGCTTCCTGTCGCAGCTGGATTCGCTGCGCGAGCGCGGCAAGCTGGCGCTCTTCGCGATCGACGAAGCGCATTGCGTGAGCCAGTGGGGCCACGACTTCCGCCCCGAATACCGCGCGCTCACCGTGCTTCACGAGCGCTACGCCGGCGTGCCGCGCATCGCGCTCACCGCCACCGCCGACGCGCTGACACGCGCCGACATCGTCGAGCGGCTGCAGCTGGAGGATGCGCGCCAGTTCGTCTCCAGCTTCGATCGGCCGAACATCCGCTACACCATCGTCGAGAAGAAGGAAGCCACCACCCAGCTGCTGCGCCTCATCGAGCGCGAGCACGAGGGCGATGCCGGCGTCGTCTATTGCCAGTCGCGCAAGCGGGTGGAGGAAGTGGCGCAGATCCTGGTCGATGCCGGCATCAATGCGCTGCCCTATCACGCCGGTCTCGACGCGGCGCTGCGGCAGAAGCACCAGGACCGCTTCCTGCGCGACGAAGGCATCGTGATGGTCGCGACCATCGCGTTCGGCATGGGCATCGACAAGCCGGACGTGCGCTTCGTCGCGCACCTGGACATGCCGAAGAACATCGAGGGCTACTACCAGGAAACCGGCCGCGCCGGCCGCGACGGCGCACCCGCCGATGCCTGGATGAGCTACGGCCTGCAGGACGTGGTGAACCAGCGCCGCATGATCGACGAGAGCCCGGCCAGCGAGGACTTCAAGCAGGTGATGCGCGGCAAGCTCGACGCGCTGCTGTCGTTGGCCGAAGCCAGCGACTGCCGCCGCGTGCGCCTGCTCGGTTACTTCGGCGAAAAAAGCACGCCCTGCGGCAACTGCGACAACTGCATCAGCCCGCCGCAGGTCTGGGACGGCACCGACGCGGCGCGCAAGCTGCTGTCGACCATCTACCGGGTACAGCAGCAAAGCGGCATCAGCTTCGGCGCCGGCCATGTGATGGACATCCTGCGCGGCAAGGCCACCGAGAAGGTCAAGCAGTTCGGCCACGAGCAGGTCAGCACCTTCGGCATCGGCAGCGAATTCAGCGAGGCGCAACTGCGCGGCGTGCTGCGCCAGCTGATCGCAACCGGCGCGCTCGCGGTCGACGCGCAGGCCTACAACACGCTGCAGCTCACCGACGGCTCGCGCGCGGTGCTGAAGGGCGAGACGCAGGTGATGCTGCGCGAGTCGGTCTCGGCGCCGGCCGAGCGCAAGCCGCGGCGCGAAAGGACTTCGCGCGGCGTGCCGTCTCCGGCGGCTGCCTCGCTGGACGACACCGGCCAGGCCCGCTTCAGCGCCCTCAAGGCCTGGCGCGCGGAGGTCGCGAAGGAACACAACCTGCCGGCCTATGTGATCTTCCACGACGCGACGCTGGCCTCGATCGCCGAGCGCGCGCCAGCGACGCTCGAGGATCTGCAGGGCATCAGCGGCATCGGCAGCAAGAAGCTCGACGCCTATGGCGCCGAGGTGCTGCGGGTCTGCGCGGCCTTCTAGCGAAGCGGCCCAGCCCCGGGCCAAAGCGCTGCGGCGCTACTGCACGAAACCCATGCCGCGCGACTCGCGGACCTCGGGCTTGATGCGGTGCTCGGCGTCGAGCTGGTCGAGGAATTCGGCCGCCGAGAACTCGACCGCCAGGATGTCGACCTGCCGCTTGACCGCAGCGAAGTCGCCCGGGCACAGCTGCGGCATCCGGATCAAGCGCTGGCGGATCTCGCCGGTCAGCAGGCTGGCATCGCCGGCCAAGGCCTCGGTCACGAACATGCGTTCGCGCTGCTCGGCAGTGAGCGGCATGAACTTGATCTTGAAGGTGAAGCGGCGCAATGCCGCCTGGTCGAGGCGGTCGAGCAGATTGGTCGTGCACACGAAGATGCCGTCGAAGCGCTCCATGCCCTGCAGCATCTCGTTGACCTCGGTGACCTCGTAGGTGCGCTGCGCGCCGCGCCGGTCCTGCAGGAAGCTGTCGGCTTCGTCGAGCAACAGCACCGCCTTCTCGGCCTCGGCTTCCTTGAACATGGCCGCCATGTTCTGCTCGGTCTCGCCGACGTACTTGCTCATCAGGTCGCTGGCCTGCTTGATGATCAGGGGCCGTCCGATGGCCTTGGCGATGTGCTCGGCCAGCGCAGTCTTGCCGGTGCCCGGCGCGCCATAGAAGCACAGCGTGCCATGGCCGCGCGCCTTCAGGGCCTCGACGATGCGCGGAACCTCGAAACGCGTCTCGACATTGAGCATGTCGAGGTCGTAGGTGGTGACGCTGCGCCTCGCGCCCAGCTCGCCCTGCGTGCCGAGCGCCAGGTCGGCGTTCTTGAGCTGGCGCTCGATCAAGCTCTCGACCGAGGCGTTCTCGGTCATCGCGAGCGCGGCGAAGCGCACTGCGGTGCGGATCTGCGCCGGGGTCAGCCCCTTGCGGCCCGCCAGCTTGGCGGTGAAGGCGTCGGACACCGAGACGCCTTCGAGCGTCTTGCGCACCAGCTGCTCGCGCGCGCCGGGCGGCGGCGACTTCAATTCGAGGTGGTAGGCGAAGCGGCGCCTGAAGGCAGGGTCGATCTGCTCGATGCGGTTGGTGACCCACAGCGTGGGCACCGCGTTCGATTCGAGGATCTGGTTGACCCAGGCCTTGCCGCTGACGCTGCCGCTGGTCGGCGACGGCACCTGCTCGGCCCGCGCCATGAGCTGCGCGGCCTCGGTGCTGATCGGCGGGAACACGTCCTCGACCTCGTCGAAGAGCAACGCGGCCTGTTCGCTGCCTTTCAGGAAGACCTGCGCGATCTGCAGCGAGCGATAGCGGTCTCGGCCGGACAGCGAGTTGCCGTCGCGGTCGGCATATTCGACCTCGAAGAGTTCGAGGCCCGCGGCCTGCGCCACCACCTTCGCCAGTTCGGTCTTGCCGGTGCCGGGCGGCCCGTAGAGCAGCACGTTGACCCCGGGCTCCTTGCGCGCCACCGCGGCACGCAGCAGCGTGACGAGCACCTGGGCCTCGTCCTCGACGAAGGAGAAATCGTGTGCCGAAAGCGCGCTCTTGGCCGAGGGCCGGGTGAACACCGCCATCAGTTCGTTGCGGTCGCGGTATTCGCGCATCAGCACCGGCGGCAGCTTCTCGCTGACCTTCATCAGGTCGGCCAGGTCGGTGATGTTGTGTTCGGAGATGAGGTTCTCGACCAGGCCGATGCGTTCGAGCCGCGAGCCGGCGCGCAGGGCCTCGCCGACTTCGCTGGCATTGACGCCGGCCACTTCGGCGATCGCCGCGTAGGCCTCGGGCGCGTTGTTGACCTTGAATTCGACCAGCAGCGAGCGCAGGTCGCGCTGGTAGCGCGCCAGGGTGCCGTAGAGCAGCAACGCGCGCTCGGCCTTGTTGAGCTGCAGCAGGCCGGCCAGCGCATCGATGTTCTTCTCGACCAGGGTGGACTGCTTGCGCAACGCGTGCGTGAGCCAGTCGCGCGTGACCGACAGCACCGAAAGAAGGTCCTTCGGCTGGTCCTTGGCGTATTCGTCGAGGTAGAAGAAGAGCGTGCCTTCTTCATAGGGGCCGCGCCAGATGCCATGGCGTTCGAGCAGGGTGCGGCCATCGAAGGCCTCGACGCCCTTCCAGACCTCGTTGCCGGCACAGCGCCGGCCCAGGAATTCGCGCAGGCGCTGCAGCACCGGCAGCGGCCACACCAGGTGGCGGCCGGTCAGCGACAGCAGCCCGTTGAGGTCGCGCCGCACGTTGAAGCGAGGGCCCTGCTTGGCCGCGAGCGTGAGCACGAAGTGCGAACACATGAGTTCGAGCACCGGTGCTTCCTTGAGTCCGGGCGACGGCAATGCCTGGCCGCGGGATGCCGCAGCCACCACATCGACACCGGAACGCTTGACCATCGAGCAACCTCCAGCTAGGAGAATGTGAATCTGAGCGCGACCATAGCGCAGAGTTTTGGCTTCGGGAAGCCTCGGGTCGCGAAATACCATCATGATGCGAATCCGTCCACAATGCAGCCGATGGTCAGTATTGAAGACATTCAGCGCGCAGCAGCCCGATTGAAAGGGCAATTGCTGGATACACCTTGCGTCGAATCGCGCACGCTTTCGGAAATCGTCGGGGCGCAGGTCTTCCTCAAGTTCGAGAACCTGCAATTCACCGCTTCCTTCAAGGAACGCGGCGCCTCCAACAAACTGGCCGACCTCTGCAATGCCGGCACGCGCGGCGTGATCGCGATGTCGGCCGGCAACCATGCCCAGGGCGTTGCCTATCACGCGCAGCGGCTCGGCCTGCGCGCGCTGATCGTCATGCCGCGCTTCACGCCGGGCGTGAAGATCGAGCGCACCCGGGGCTTCGGCGCCGAGGTGGTGCTGCACGGCGATTCGCTCGATGCGTCGCGCGCCCACGCCCTGATGCTGGCCGAGCGCGAAGGGCTGGCCTTCGTCCATCCGTACGACGACGAGGCGATCATCGCCGGCCAGGGCACCGTGGCGCTAGAGATGCTCGATGCCGTGCCCGACCTCGACACCCTGGTGGTCGCGATCGGCGGCGGCGGGCTGATCGCCGGCATGGCGGTGGCGGCCAAGGCGCGCCGGCCGGACATCGAGATCATCGGCGTGCAGACCTCGCGCTTCCCGGCGATGGTCAATGCGGTGCGCGGCACCCAGCATCCGCAGGGCAACAGCACCATCGCTGAAGGCATCGCGGTCGGCACGCCGGGCGTGCTGACCCGGGCCATCATCGGCGAGCTGGTCGACGACCTGCTGCTGGTCGACGAGGGCGACATCGAGCAAGCCGTGCTGATGCTCCTCGAAATCGAGAAGACGCTGGTCGAAGGCGCCGGCGCGGCCGGGCTGGCCGCATTGATCCGGCATCCGGCGCGCTTCAAGGGCAAGCGGGTCGGCCTGGTGCTGTCGGGCGGCAACATCGACCCGCTGCTGCTGGCGGCGATCATCGAGCGCGGCATGGTGCGCGCCGGCCGCCTGGCCCGGGTTCGGGTCAGCGCCCGGGATGTGCCGGGTTCGTTGGCCCAGATCACGGCCACCGTTGCCGAAGCGGGCGCCAACATCGACGAGGTGCACCACCAGCGCGCCTTCACCATGCTGGCGGCGCAGAACGTCGACATCGAGCTGGTGCTGCAGACGCGCGGCCGCGAGCACCTGCTGGCGGTGCTGGAGGCCCTTCGCGGCGCGGGCTTCGAAGCGGCTGAACAGCGCTGAGCGGCGGTCGGACTCGGGCGCCTGGCCGCACGAAGGCCTTCACCAAGGTCTGGGAAGCACCTACATCGCGCTTTCGGCCCACCGCCTAAAATCGCGCCAGTCTAGAGAAAGCAAGGAAATCCGATGTCCCACCCTACTCCCGTCGATCCCGGCCATGCGGCCGCCGTCGAAGCAGACGCGGTCGAGTCGATCGTCCCCCTCATGCCCCTGATCCTGCCGCTGGTCGGCGGCGTGCTGATGTTGCTGCTGGCGTCCATCGCCATCTACGTGGCCTGAGACCGCTCGACGCATCGCGGCCGGCCATCACGCGCGGGCCGCGAAGTCGCATCGCAGCAGCGATCGGCGCGTCCTGCACTTCGCATCCTCCCGAGTCTGAGAAGACGTTTTTTCCAACCGCGCTCGCCCGCCTCGGGTTGCGTCCGGTTCGAAAAGACGGTTTTACTACTTAGGAGATATCGATGAACGCAGCCCTGAAAGGCCTAGGCATGCAGGCGCCCTCATACGTCAGGAACGCCAAGCTGATCGCCTGGGTGGCCGAGATGGCCGCCCTGTGCAAGCCAGACAGCATCCACTGGTGCGACGGCAGCACCGAGGAATACGACCGGCTCTGCGCCCTGATGGTCGATGCCGGCACCCTGAAGCGGCTCAATCCCGCCAAGCGGCCCAATTCCTACCTCGCGAGTTCCGATCCCGGCGACGTCGCGCGCGTCGAGGACCGCACCTTCATCTGCTCGGCGAAGAAGGAAGACGCCGGCCCGACCAACAACTGGATGGCGCCGGCCGAGATGCGCGCCACGCTGCATCCGCTGTTCGACGGCTGCATGAAGGGCCGCACGATGTACGTGGTGCCGTTCAGCATGGGTCCGCTCGGCTCGCCGATCGCGCACATCGGCATCGAACTCTCGGACAGCCCCTATGTCGCGGTCAACATGAAGATCATGACCCGCATGGGGCGCGCGGTCTTCGACGTACTGGGCGACAACGGCGACTTCGTGCCCTGCGTGCACACGGTGGGCGCCCCGCTTTCGCCCGGCCAGAAGGACGTGGCCTGGCCCTGCAACAAGACCAAGTACATCGTCCACTACCCCGAGACGCGCGAGATCTGGAGCTTCGGCTCGGGCTATGGCGGCAACGCGCTGCTGGGCAAGAAGTGCTTCGCGCTGCGCATCGCGTCCAACATGGGCCGCGCGGCGGCCGAGGGCCCGACGGGCAATCCGGGCTGGCTGGCCGAGCACATGCTGATCCTCGGCGTGACCAATCCCGAGGGCAAGAAGTACCACGTCGCGGCCGCCTTCCCCAGCGCCTGCGGCAAGACCAATTTCGCGATGCTGATTCCGCCGGCCGGTTTCGAAGGCTGGAAGGTCACGACCATCGGCGACGACATCGCCTGGATCAAGCCGAGCGCCGACGGCAAGCTCTACGCGATCAACCCCGAGGCGGGCTACTTCGGCGTGGCGCCAGGCACCAACCAGCAGACCAACCCGAACTGCATGGCCAGCCTCGGCCATGACGTGATCTTCACCAACGTCGCGCTGACCGACGACGGCGATGTCTGGTGGGAAGGCATGGGAGAGCCGCCGGCGCACGCCATCGACTGGCAGGGCAAGGACTGGACGCCGGCGATCGCCAAGGAGACCGGCGCCAAGGCCGCGCACCCGAATGCACGCTTCACCGTTTCGGCCATCAACAACCCGGCGCTCGACGAAGCCTGGGACGACCCGAAGGGCGTGGCCATCGACGCCTTCATCTTCGGCGGCCGGCGCTCGACCACGGTGCCCCTCGTGACCGAGGCCCGCGACTGGGTCGAGGGCGTCTACATGGCGGCCACGATGGGCTCCGAGACCACTGCCGCGGCCGCCGGCCAGCAGGGCGTGGTGCGGCGTGATCCGTTCGCGATGCTGCCCTTCGCCGGCTACAACATGAGCGACTACTTCCAGCACTGGCTCGATCTCGGCAAGAAGCTCGAGGCCGCCGGCGCCAGGCTGCCGAAGATCTACACCACCAACTGGTTCCGCAAGGGCGACGACGGCAAGTTCGTCTGGCCCGGCTACGGCGAGAACATGCGCGTGCTCAAGTGGATGATCGACCGCATCGAGAGCAAGGCCGACGGCAAGGAGCACGTTTTCGGCGTCAGCCCGCGCTACCAGGATCTCAACTGGACCGGCCTGGACTTCAGCAGCAAGCAGTTCGACACCGTGACCAGCACCGACAAGGCGGCGTGGCTGGCCGAGCTTGAGCTGCATGCGGACCTCTTCAAGCAACTGGCGCACAACCTGCCGAAGGAACTGCCGGCCACCAAGGCCGCGATCGAGCAACGGCTCGAAGCCTGACGCGCTTTCGAGACGCCCACGAAAAAGCCGCCCTCGGGCGGCTTTTTCATTGGGGCGGGCGGGCTTGGCGCCGTCGATCAGGCGCCGGCCGCGAAGTCGACTTCGCGCCGCGTGGCGATGGCACGCAACTCGGCGAGCACCCGCGGGTCGCGCTCGGTGACGGCCATGAAGCGCTCGTCGGCGCGGATCGCTGCGCGCTGGCGCGAACCATCGCGCAGCGACTTCAGGATGCCGGCGGCCATCGCGCGGGCGGCGCCGGCGAACAGTGCCAGGCCGGCGAAGGCCACGCCCCACAGCACCACCCAGGCCAGCAACAGGCCGCCCTGCTCGGAGGTCGCCATCACTCGGTCGGCGACGACAAGCATCGACGAGACGATGGCGGCAAGCAGCAGGATGGCAAGGCCACGCGAGCCGTCGAAGCCGCGGCGAGCGGCGCGAATGCGGCCGAGCAGGCTCTCGGCGCGATCGACGGCGGAATGGGTTTGAGGTGTATCGACGTGAACGAAGCTGGACATGATGTGCTCCAGTGAATGGACGGCCGGCGGGTGCCAATGGCAGTCATCTTAGGGTTTTCCCTTGGCAGACGCCACTTTATCTTCCTGATGTTTACCATTCATGACATTTATGGAAGTCAACTTTCGAACGCTGGATCTCAACCTGCTGCGCGTCTTCGACGAAGTGATGGCGGAGCGCAACCTGACGCGCGCCGCGCGCAACCTGTCGATCACCCAGCCGGCCGTCAGCAATGCGCTGCGGCGGCTGCGCGAGGTGCTGGGCGACGAGCTGGTGCGTCGCTCCGGCGCCGGGGTCGAGCCCACGCCACGTGCGCTGGCGCTGTGGCCGACCGTGCGCGACGCCTTGCGGCAGCTGCAGCATTCGCTGGCGCCCGGCGAATTCGATCCGGCGCAGGCAGACAAGGCCTTCCTGCTGGCCAT